>Ga0116226_10001481_pt1 | contig 20352 bp, 12 predicted proteins | sample S1TSphfallax_FD_89692 | JGI IMG/M metagenome (GOLD analysis project Ga0116226, IMG submission 89692) | Host-associated microbial communities from peat moss isolated from Minnesota, USA - S1T2_Fa - Sphagnum fallax MG | ecosystem: Host-associated > Plants > Peat moss > Unclassified | place: USA... | reverse complement strand
TATACAAGATGTTAAATAGCCCTTAACATGTTCTGTCCAACACACTTTTGAGTTTATCTTTTTGCACCCTGCATGGTTTTGTGTCAAATTGCACTTGTGATTTTTCATGTTTTGTGAGTTTTGTTGTCCTAGACTAAATTCAAACCTAACAACTATTTTTCGAAAAAGAAAGTACCAACAATTTGTATATCATATTTTCATGGCAATCACTATTTTTGCCAAATCACCATTCGTGTTTTTTGTTTGTTCCATTGTTGTGGGTCATCACATGCATTTGTTTTCAATTCAATGTTAATCTCAATGATGGTCATTAATTGGTGGTCAACAATCACAATCTTCTTTTTCATTCAAGTGCAACACTTTTATGTGAAGGTGTTGCACCACCATTAATCACATTACATGTAATTGTTTTTCCTTTACCACTTTTTTTTCGATTTTTTCATTGCATTTTTATAATTTCATCTTCACCATCACGGTGATCCTTGTGTTGGTCATCAAGAGTCATGTATTAAGTGTTAAGGAGTTGTATTTTATCATTGCAACTATTCCTAATCACCATCATAGTGAAATTGGTGGAGTTGCTACAAACTACAATCACCATCATCATGTCAATGTTTGTCTTTGAGGTAAGTTAGTTCAATTACCATCTACATTATTGTGGTTTTGATTATCTTTTAATATTTCTTGAGATATTGAAATTTGTAGTTCTTATTAGAAAAATCTTGGTAACTATAGCCTATGATATTGTAAGTTTTAAAAAATTGTTTTTTTTCCTATAATTGTAGGTAATGGTTGAAGAATATGTGGTAGCCCATAAAATAGATTCTTATAATGGCATCCACAAACAGCACAATACTTTCAACAACAATTTGTGATCAAAAGAAAACATCAATTTTTCATTTCAAACTAAAGTTGAACTAGGATCTTAACCAACCTTGATGATTGTGGTCTCCTATCCATCAATCGTCAGGGTATTGGGCATTCTTTGTGGTGAATGATGGTGCACAAATAAATGTTCATAACCCATGGATGATGTGATGTGTTGTGTGCCACCCAACTCATAGGTTGGAACATAAGGCCACGGAAAAACACAAAGGACTTATGAATTACAACAAAAATTATTGTATTAATGTTTTGAGAAAACATGTTTGTCATGTGAATTCAAATTTATACAAGAAATGGGAGTTGTTTTTGTTGGGAAAGGTTGCAAATTCTAAAAGTTATAAGGAACCTACCAAATAAACAAATTTCAATATTATAATTCATGAGGGGTTTCTTTTGTTGGAAAAGGTTGCAAATTCTAAAAGTTATAAAGAACCTATCAAATTTTTTAAAAATCACCCCTACAAATCATGACCTTTTAGAAAGTCCAACTTGACCAAAGTGTTTGTTTTGACCAAAAGTGGTGTACATTTTGATTAATGAGTTGGGGCACAAAAGGTACATGTGTAACTTTATATTAGTATATTTGACTAAAGTGACATTTTTTATTAGGTGTCAATTGATCATCTAGTCAAAAGGGACCAAAAAAAAAAAAGTAGTCAAAACAACCATGCCTTAGTCAAATTGAACAAATTGATTTGACATTAGTCAGGTAGGCCGAGGTCAAAACTACCTACATACTTAACATACATAATTAACTAACCTATTATAATTAGCTTACTAGCTTATTAATTAGGCCTAGGTTACCTACCTAATAAAATTTATAGTCTATTAATACAACTTAGTTACCTATTACTTACCTAACTTAATAATTTAAGCTAGGGAGCCAAACTAAGCTTAACAATGCACATAATTACCTAAAGTCATAGTTATAAGCCAATTAAATAAGTCAAATATACCTACACTACCTACCTACCTACCTGCTCACATATATCTATTTACTTACCTTACTTACTTACCTACCAATTCACCTTACCTTACTTAATACATAGCTACCTTAACAACTAGCCAACCAACCAACCTACCTACTTAATTACCTTAACAACCTCAACCCTACCTACTTAATCACTTTAACAACCTCCCTACCTACTTACATACCTTAACAACCTACCTACATACCTACCCACCTCTCCCTATTTACTTACCCTACCTACTTACCTACCCATTCACCATACCCTATTTAATTAAAACATACATATTTACCTTACTTACTTACTTGCCTTGAACAACTAGCTAACCAACCTACCTACTTAGTCACCTTAACAATCTCCCTACATCCCTACCTTCCTACATACCTACCCACCTAAACCTATTTACTTACCCCAGGCCTACTTACCTACATGTACCTACCTCCTTAACTACCTACTAATTTATTAGGATGCTAGAATTATATTTTTGTTTATTAGTTAGCAACTAGTTATTGCCTAGGTGACTAGGTAGGTCTATTAATTAGGTAACATATATTACCTAGCTACTATATAGTTCCTAGCTACTACATACTAATTGTACTACCTAATACTTATTAGTTCCTACTCAATAGTATTTACTAAGTTTACATGTACACACAATTATAAATCTTGAAGGAAAAATATAAGTTGAATTTGTGAACACAGTCCAATTTCAAGAAAGCGTTTTTCACAAATCATTTAAGTTTTATACATTATTGTGCACATGAATGAATAGATCAGCTATGAAAGATTTTGAAAAAAAAATCATATGTTTTATTTGAGTAAATACATGAAGAAGAAAATGCATTTCAAAGTTTGAATGTTGGAAAATATTTGAAATGGAACATGTTAATAACAAATTTTCACAAATTTTGTCATAACATAAAGGTGTGGTGAATTGGTTAAGGAGATTGTAAGTATGTACATGTGGTTGAAGAGGTCAAAGGTTCAACTCTCATTCCTTGTACATGCCTAGGGGAATATGTGAAGATGGTGTACAACCCTAGGCTATGGAATGTACAACTACCCAACATGACCTAGGTGGGGAGTTAGCATCTACCTATGAACCTATTTTATGACCCACCTACCTACATTTAATTTAAAAAATTGGGTACACATTTTTTTAATTAAAATTTTGACCCAAAAACATTGTCACCTAAAATTTTTGTTGTCTAATTTGACTAGTCCAATATCCAGGTTTTCTTGGCAATGTGGTGAAAAAAAGGTCATTGGATAGATCATATATGCACAAAAGATGTTATTCAAGTTCTTTTGGCAATGTAGTGGAAAGGGGATTCTTTGATATGTAGTATATTCTTGGGTAGGTCAATCTCCCTTTGATGAAACACTTAGTTGGAATATAAAAAAAGGTTGTCCAATAGGTTGATTGGTAGGGTTTCTTAAGCTTCCTTAGTTGTAATGCATTTATTTTTCTTTTCACCCCTAAACATGCACATCCAAAAATAAATGCCTACAAAACTCAAGCTAGAACATATGAATTTTATGCACCAACTTCGAATTCAGAACTAATTAATCTTTCTAGCCTGACAAATTTTGAAATACAAGGTCAAATGCAAATTATAACATTAGTTCTCATTAGGTATTTGGTTAAAATACTACCCCATTCCAAGGCATTATCTGAACTGCACCCATGTGCATGCACAAGAAGCAATTGCTTAGGTTTGAAAATGAACAATAAGAAGTTAGCTTTCCATATCAATCTTGGAACTATGAAATGTAACCTTCTATCAAAAACAACTTTGTAACAATGGATCTCTCCATGTTCAAATGCCACCTTATGGTGACGTTTGGCTATTTTATCATGCTAGCAAGAAAACTAAAGTGTCCAATGATAACAATTCAACATCTTTGATCCCTAGGATCAAAATTGCCATTTTAAAGTTTTTTGGAAAACTTAGGTTGTTCCAAAAGTTTTTCCAAGTAAAGGAAAAAGATGAGCAAAGTATCCAAACAAACGAAATCTATAGATTGGGCAAAACGAATAGTGTAACCTAACTTGAATTATAGTAGGTAGCAACACATAAACACACATGAGGAAGTTTGTCCAAAATTTTGAATTTTTCAATGACTTTTGGATCCACCCATCACATGCCACATGCCTACCCAAATAATATTTACTCCTTCTAAAACACAACCATGTTGGTTATCTTGGCTTCTTTGTGTGTGTTTGTACCCCTATGATTATCAATTTGTATACATACAAATTAGCTTGTGCTTGTTCATTTGTCAATTTGTTAAGCCCAAAATGTCTACCTAATCTTTTTAAGAATTTGCCATTCTTTAGGCTTCTACAATTAACTTATATGGACTTTATTATTTGTTTTATATCCCATTACCTATCATGAATGGTTGGCACCATTGAGCTAGATGAATTTATTTAAGAATTTGACATATGGTGTGGTATGCAATGTATGAATAATCCACAACTATTCACATTCTTTATGGCATGGAAAGGATTGTTCGAGCATTTGGAAAAGCCACCAATGGATGTTTACCACAAGTTTAGGTGTGTTCATGTAACTTAGATTGAAAAGTGGTGAATGTATTGGTTGTGCAAGAGGCATACGCATGGATGAAAAGGTTGAACATTGTGACATAGGAGTCACATAAACACAAGCTACCAATTTTAGTATGGGATTTTGGAAAAAGAGCTTAGGTGACAAGGGCAAAATATTATATTATTGTAGCCCACACAATTCCCATTAACGAATGTGTTTTAGTTATTGGAATGCATCAAATTAAATATGGTGGAGAATGTGTGGTGATTCTTGAGTTCAACAAGGGCATCGCAAGGAACCCTTTAACACCCCAATTCAACAATAACACACCCAACCTTTTAAGGTCACACCACAAGAGACCAATGAAACCAAACAAAAACAAGGTGGTGCTTCTTCACCGTATTTTGTGGAATAAGGTAGAAAAAACAAATGCTAAAGGTGCAATGGGCTTCATTAAAAAAAGGATTGTTCTTATCCACCTCAAGCCACCACCTCCAACCCTAACCTTAGCCAATCATTATAAAGTTTATGGGCATGATGTGAATCATTGCTTCACCTTACATTTGGAATTTAGCAAGGTCAATCATAAACAACCAATGTGGGGAAACATTAGGGTTCTAAAAAATGGTAAAAAAAGAAAGGCATGACCAATAAAAGGTTAGCCACCAAGCCAACTCAAAGCCAATCAAACACCATGGAATTGAGATTCACACTTGGAGGATTTCAAAACAAAAATGATGACATATGTGAAATCCAATGCACTTTTGTTTTGGGGAAAAACTAACGAGCCAAAAGGGTGAAAGCACATTATGGTGACCCCTTTTTAAATCATTTAAATTGCTTTTGGAATATATTTGTGTTTTTGAATACACATGTACATTGCATTTATTTCCACAAATATACTCCAATTTCCTACTTTATAAAATGAAATGAAATAATTTCTTTTATGATATATTGCTTGGATTATATTCTAACATAATATACAAAAATATTGTGAAAATATTTCAAAATTTTGAGGTGGGATACACTCAAACATGCACATCCTTGTAAAGTAATACAATGTGACACCCCAAAAGGGGTCACCATAATGTGCTTTCACCCAAAAAAATATTGTCTTTTAACTTGAATGCCAATCCAAAATATTTTTGTGGAACTAGATTTTCAAGCCCATTGGCCCCATATGAAATGATGTCAAATATTTCAAATGGCCGTGTGTTTTAAGTAGTTTATGGACACCATGTGAAGGTTTCAAGTTTAGTTTAAATAATTTTGCCAATTATAATAATGATAAGAACAAATGCTTGAACACTAAAACCATGGGGTACTAACAAAATGTTGAATCTTCAATGTGGGGAGGCTTAATGCCATGTTTACCTACCACAATCATTTGTGTTAACAAATATAATTTCTAACCCTACAACTTTTGGTATTGATCCATTAGTTGTCACGGGCACAAAAACAACTAAATTTACAAAATTTTCTAAACCAAGACAAGACTAAGGGTAGGCCTAATTCCAAATCCAGATCATGAAAGAAGAAAAACAAGAATAATGACATGGCAAGTGCAAAATAAGAATTCAACAAGATTTTATTGTAATAATGAAACAAGAACACAACAAGGTTATATGACAAGAAAACATACCCAAAATTGGTGTTGAATAGACTAAAGGTAATGGGGAATTATACCTCTATTTATACCTATTGGGCACCTAACTCAAGGAAGTTTTTCAAAAAACTTCCAACCTACATGTGGGCCATGTTCACCCATGTGTGAACCATGAATGAACTAAGATTCAACTATGAATGAACTAATAGTTAACTAAAATTTAATTAAACATGAATTAATAATTAACTAGAAGTGAATTTAAAAAGAATTAAAAGTTAACTAAAAGTGAACTAAGAATTAATTAAAAGTGAACTGAATGTAAATTAAAAGTTAATTAGAAGTGAACTAGGATTTAATTAAGAATCAACTAAAGGCGAATTAAAAATGAATTAAAAGTGAACTAAAACTTAACCATGAGTGAATTGAAACTAAACTAAAAGTTAGGTACAAGTTTATTACAAGTGATGGATGAACATTCAAATGAATGAATTCAATGGCATTGGCGTTTGTGACACTGGTGACATGAAAAAAACATTTGGTTCCACTTTGAAAATGAAAACACCAAATAGTTTCCTAGGGGTGGCAATGGTAATGTATGGGCATGATTTTTTTTTGTTGAAACACTATCCATTCTTGATATTCAATCGACAATAATGTTCCATTTAGTTGTCACATTATATGAAGGTGGGGGAACACTAGGGATGGTGCCTATGTTGGACAAAGATCCAATTTTAACCACAGTTCCCCATAGTACTTTCAAGGCCAACAAGATGAAAATGTTAGAAATTCCATCCATATTGGCATGTAACTATTAGTAAGTTTTAGGAATTTCTAATGTGTCCAACCATTGATAATGTACGTGTTGTCCCTAGTGTGGTTGTGGTACATATTGAGGAAGGGGTTTCCCAATTGAAGGGGGTGTTGGCACAATGGTATCAACCTTAAAGATTTTCTTGGATTTAAATGCCCAACTTTCAATGTTGGGCAAAACAATAGTGGAAGGTCTTAAATTGACTAATGCTGATTTTTAACCATGCCCATACCAAAGTTTGACATCAACAAACAAGTCACATAAAATTCAAGGATTAACCAAACATGAGGACGTTGTGATTAAGGTTAACCCAAACAAACCAGTAAATTATACCATAATGTAAGCTCAAACAATGGTTATGCATATTATGTCCTATGACATATTGTTTGGACGAATAATTTTATATAACCCTTTAAGGGTTACAATATATTTTTGGAAGGAAATTGCATATTATAGACCAAAATGGTAGATAGGAAACAATTGTAGGGCTTTACTAGTAATGAGGTTTGTTGGAGGCATTTAGGAAAATCAAGCAAGTCAACCATGTTGGTTGGATTTGAGACCTTCCCCATGGTTTTGAATTTATGTGAAGTAACATCCATAAATAAATGATCTCGCTAATGACAAATTTGTGATGTCAATGGTAGGTGGGATGTTGTTATTCTAGAAATCATGTAGTCATGTAGTGTAAGGACAATGTAGTAGTGGTGGAGGGATAAAGGGATGAGAGGAGAAATCGGATTTGGGCAATGGCAATTACCATTAATTTAGGGAGTGGCCAACTCCTTAAGTTGGGAGGAAGGCAATAGCTCGAAAGAAGGAAAAAGAAAGACAATGTGTGTTTTTGATGGTGTAAATATGTGTGTGCAATGTTTTTAATGTTGTGTGAGTGAAGTAAATCAAGTTTTTGCCGTGTATGGAGGTTTGATTCTTTTATGTTATGTTCTACTCATTTATTAAACCTTGGCATGTAGTAAAATCATTACTTCATTATAATTAATCCTATCCATTATTATTATTTTGTGTTGTTCTTTTTTACAATAGTTAGAACTATGGTTCCACAAGGTATTGTAACTACTTGTTAGTAAGTTTCAACAATTCCCAATACTCCCATCCAAAGAGTATGGTAGTTATTGGGACTTAGGAAAGAAAGTTTTTCTAGGGCCATTGGAATTGAACCCAAATTAAACATCATAATTATTTGATGAAATATTTTTGAGGATGGGATATGCTTAATGGAGTTTTTTGGAAGCATTGGTTCCTTTTTAGTTATGGTGTTACATTAGATGGCATCTTGGTACATGATTGTAACATCATGTGAAAAGACATCTACAAGCATGAAGCCAATGTGACATGTTATGATGTTATAGGAATGATATTCCAACTTGTTGCCAACATTAAGGTAGATGCAAGCTACAATGGCCCAAAAGCAGCAAGAATCCCAGTCCCAAAAGTTCATATAAATGGAAAAAATAACACTATAATGGAAAAAAAACATTAAAAACTAATGTTGAATGGGCCTTATGCAATGATTAAACAATTAATAAAGCCATATGAAAGGCTACTCATCTAGAAAACATTTTATTATACATATTAGAGGGAAAAAAATATCAATCCAACAAAAAATGACTAAAATTGGGACTTTTGAAAATAAGGTCCAAATCTAGTCATTCAAAAGTCCATAATTATTTGTTGGTTAAATTATTTGTTGTATTTTTTTTCAATTCATTTTTTTTCCCATCATGTATCATATATTTAGTCTCTATAAAAAAATATTGAAATTAAATCATAACAAAAAATGCATTTGAATGTTATTGCAAAACCTAAATTATAGTCCATATGTCCACTTTAAAAGTCCATTACTATGTGATTAGTGTATGTTTATTGAATTTCACCTCTTAATAAATATTTTTATTCAAGTTGGCAATTTTAATCCATAAATATTTGTGTCAAATGGATGATTTTACAATGCAGTTGTGTCATTTGAATAGAGTTCACTCTGCAAAAAGTCCATAAGGATGTAAAAAATTAACCATTGTAGTTCACATCTACCCATTAGCAATACATGGGTATTAATGTTCCTTGCCAAAAAAATCACATTGTTGAAGCACAAGATTTAAACTAGATTGGGCTAGTTGATCTATTCATTTTCAAAATGGTTATGTCAAGGTTTTTCATAGCTTGGCATAAGTCAAGGCCATTCAAACCTCAAATTGGGAGTTGTTTCGTGTTTTGCAATATTTGAAAATTACATAAATGCATCCTTGTGCATATTTATTAGAAAATGTTCCACCAATGAAAAAATTTCAACCAAATATGTTAACAAGATGGCAACATATTTGGGCTTGGATCATTAAACATGTGTAGGTGGATATTACAACATTTGATTCACATGTCCATTGGTTCTAATGGTTATAAATTAACTTATCACCACTAGAGGTGATCTAACGAGCATATCAGTTCATTTTTAGGTCATCCACATGTTTAGTGGATGCCATATTGGATCCATGACACCACTCATGGGTAATTTTGCATGTGGACCAACCACCTTTGGTAACTGTCAATAGGGTTGGATTTTTATAATACCCCATTAACATTCTTAAGTTACATTCTCATACATTTTGAAATGGAAATCTACATATGGTTTGACATTTTTATTCATCTAATATCGAAGAGCCCAATGTGAATGAAAGAAAATGAGCCATGTGTTTTGCATTTTCACCACAACCATGCCTACTTGTCACAACCTTAACCTTGGGCTTGCGACCAAGGCAAGGGGTTGCAAGGTTGCGAGCCAAGAGAGGAATCCCGGGAGTGAAAGAAAGTGTGAGGGAATGAACCCTCACACTCCCAAGGGAGCTCCCACCTTGGGAGTTGGAGTCTTGGTGGACTCCCGAATGTTTAGAAAACAATTGCAGGGGTCAAAACCTAATGGATTAAGGATTTCTTTATACCATTGAAAAGCTATTGAAACTTAAATGTTTACAATGGGCTCGCATGACCCATTTGAACATCTAAAACACAAGTTATGGCCAAAAGAAAGGTCGGAAATCAAATTGGCAATTTAACTTCCGACCACTAAAAGTCAGGAATCGACCCAATTTCCTTACATGCAGGTGGCGTGCGACATATCGTTGGAAAGTTCTTGACAAGGGATACAACTTTACTTGAGACCTCATTTCAATCAAAGGTCTGCACAAAAAGTTATGGGGCCCCAAAGTCGTGAGAATCCCAACTTTGGGAAGTTCGGGACTCCCATTTGGGAGTTTCGAAACAAAATGCCATTTGGATGTGGGTCTTGTGGAGAGGCACAAAGTATACTATAAGGGGGAAGGTGGTGGTTTCCTTTAAATTTGGGCCGTGGTGAATCTTGTGAGTTCGAGTTTGCTTGTGGTTCAACCTAACACCAAAAGTGTTCCAACTATGCACTAACCACCTTGTGTTGGTTTTGTGCAAGTCCGTGTGAGTAGTTGATGCTTGTCACTCTTCCTAATCCCATCCCAAAGCTTCAACATGCCTCTCTACCCCCAAAGTGTTGCGAGCCAGGGAGCACGCCCTAACTCCTTGCTTTTCCATTGTTTTCATTTTAGACTTGCATTTGAGTCCATTTAGGAGCTTGGGAGCGCATCACTACTTTTTCCATATAAACGTATAAACATATTTTGGGATAGGTTGTGGACTTTAATTGTCTCACATGGATTTTTAGTTTGGCATTGGCCAAAAAAAAATAAAAATTACTCAATCACACCCATCTATTTCACCCTATCCTTCACATGTTGCACCTCCAATTAGGACAATTGTGTTGGTGCAAGGGGTTGGGATGTTGCAACAAGGCAAGTTGTACATCCTTAGCAATTTTGGGATCAAGAATGTAAATATCAAAATCCAAAAAAACCTCTTAAATGTCCTTCAATTTTGGGAACACCTTTGTGTGATGTTTATCCTTGTCCAAAGCATCCTTTGAAAAGGAAGAAATAAAAGAAGGAAAGTGAAAGGGTATGGTTAAAACCTTAATGTGATTTGTAAAAAAAAAAATCCAATAAGAAGGGAGGACCCAATGGACAAGTTAAAAAGAAAGTAAGCTACCCATTGCATGGTTAGACAACAACCTCATGAAAAATGAAATAAAAATAAAAATAATTCAAAATAAAAAGAACAATTAAAACAAAGATGATGATGCAAGTTTCATCGATTACAAAAACAAACAAACAAAAGAATAAAAGTTCTACTAAATTATGCAAATGCCTTTGCCTACCTTTCATCATTACAGCAACTTGGTCTTTGACATACTTGTAGGCCAGAGGGTAATCCAAAATAATCAAATTGTGCTTCCAATGTTATTTTGATGGCCTTCATTTCTTTCACCGGTTGTTGATGTACGTCATCAGTTGTTGGGTTAAGCTTTAAGGCATAACCTCAAAGGGCTAATAACCATATGCTAGCTCTTATTAACACCATAAGGTCTCCCATCTGCATTGCAATGCACAACAATAACCACCTATTGACCCTTGAGAGTTAGTTCAATCCCCAACCTCTTCATCACCAAATCCATTGCGTAATGCCTAGTTTTTTATTCTAATGGCCCATTACGTCCCCCTAATGATAAAACCCCATTGTGTGGTTGGGCAAAGTGGGCATTAATTGAGGCAACACCAATTAGGATGCAATTTTGCACTACAACATTAAAACCTTGAGGGGTGATTAGAATGCTTGTTGAAGGTTATTTTTCATCAAAGTTTGAAGTGTTCACATATGATGGTCCTAATGCCCCCAACATAAACCATGTTGAAGGCATTTGCTCCACCACATTAGTATGTCCATTTGGCAAATTTGTAGGACATACTCCATTTGCTATTGTATAGACGTAGTAGTTGTTTGCATGGATGATACACCAAACCATTACATAGGATATTGTGGAGTAGTAATTAATGTTGGTCTTGAATTTGGAATACCAACCCATCTAGGTAGCATTTGTGGGGTGGCAATGGCCAATCTTCCACCCGAAAGGGATGTGGGCCATGTAGGAAACAATTGTTGGGTGGTAGCAAATGTTGGTGTATTGCTAGAGTTGTGGGTAAGTAATTACCAAGAGGTGATGGCCTTGATGTTGTTGGAGTTGTTAACATAAATGCACTAGGAGGTAATGGCCTTGTTGGTGTTGGACATGTGGGCATATAAGTACCAAAAGGTACTAGCCCCCAAGGACTCCATTGCCATCCTTGACGATATTGCCATCATGTCCCCCATGTTGTAGCTAATTGTTGGGTTTGGGGGGGTGACACATTATTCATAAGAAGATCAAGTGAAGGAATTTAAGTGGTTTCAAATTGACCTACTATAAACATTTCAAATAATTGGTCATATTTTCATCAACCTACACCAAGTTTAAATGAATGAACTAAATGTAATCATTTGAAATTTATAGAATTTCCTATAAACATGAAAAATAACACAATCAGAGGGCTAGGCCAACCTTTGGTAGCTACCAAACTTGGATTGCCAATTAAGGGTTGCACTAAGGTTACTAATTCAACATCATTATCCATGGTGTGTGCAAATTTTGAAACAATATTAAAATAATGTTCTTGGGTTGATTGATCGTCCTCTCAGTGTCACCAGAACTTTCATTTTGGTATGATTGGGCCAAAGATGTGGGACATACTAGTTAGATTGACACAATTGTTGGCATACACAATTTGTGCATGACCCACCGTTTCACTTGTTGCTTCAACTTTCTAGCTTGCAACAACATAATGACAAGATAAGATTTTAATCATCATTATAACTTTAGATTTTCCAAAAATAATTTGTATGAAAATAAATATAACTATGCCCATAGACATCGTTGATGTTATTATATGTCGAACTAATCCATTCAAGTTAGTCAATCACCCTTTTCACTATCGCTCACAAATATCTAAGGAAACACCTTTGTAATAAAAGGTCTTAGGAAACAACTATATGCCCATTTCAAACACTCTAATTTGGTAGCTTCAGTAATTGTGCTAGTATTATTAAAGGTTTTAGACTTTTGTAATAGATAGATTTCCTCATCAAATGTGTTGGGAACTTGATACTATTTTGTTGGTTTGAATTTCCAAAAGCAATCACATTGCATTCCTTCAATTCTCAAGGCTGCCTATACATGTTAATGAATTCCATAACCACATGATCAAATAAAACCCTATCCCCAAAAATCAGTATTGCTAGAGACCTAATCCATTGTCCATAGTCTTGAACAAAAATCGTCCAACATGAATTTTTCGAAAATCATAAAGTTTCAAAATGATCCATACATGTTTAAACAATTTGGCCTTCTTCTTGGACCTATTAGTAGAACCCGATTCTACCTCATTTTTTACATTGCCTTCGCTAAAGTCTTTGTCAACCATGTGGGATTTGTTTGACTTTGCATTCCTTAGTAAAATTGAACAATTCCTTGAAGACATGTTTGACAAACTTACAAATATGTTGGTTACATCGAGGCTTGGCCATGTTACATTGAAGAATGCATTTTGTTATTAATCATCATTGGGTCGTGGGAATCAGTGATGTTGCTTCACTTGCCACTATTCAGCTTTGCAACAATGCAAATGTAGTCAAGATAAAGTGTGTTGGGTGAAGTGAAAGAGAAAAAGGGAGAAACAAAACTATGTGCAAAAAAAAACTTAAATGTGAAAAAAATTGTTAGAGGAAAAACAATGTGTGAGATGAAGATCTAAGTGTGAAAGATTGAACTAAATGTCCAAGTGAGTGACGGATGGATGTGGTTTAATTTCAAGTTTCATTTGTTGAAGTACATGTCAATTTCAATTTTTGGAAATATTATATGAAGAAAAAATGGAAGATTTAGATTATAGATTCAAGTTTGATCAAATTGACATATTTATTTATAATGTTTTTGGAATTTAGGTAAACACAAGTAGCATGCATGATTAGATTTAGTCATAGTATGTGCCATGATTAGCTCGTGCATGATTATGTTTACTGATGCGATGTGCTACAAAAATGGAAAATATGATTAAGTCAAAAATTATATTTACTTAACATTTCAGCTACAATGCATGAACAATTTTAGTCACCCATGCTATCTATGTGGCCTTACAAATGAAATATCTAATCATTTATGAATCATCTAATAAGTTATGAAACACAATTAAAGATCTTAATGCTTACTTCAAACAAACCTTATGATAATGGGGATCACTACTATCATTTCTACAATGTAGTCAACAAGAACCATATAAGCATGAAAGTTCTTTTTTATGTTCAATAGATGTGCTTTAAGCATGGTAAAACCCTCAAGGGAGGGCATTCTTAGAATATAAGTGGTAGCCTTGGGACTAAAATGTTTGTTGTTGATGATGTAGGTAGAAGGAAATGGCGCTTGGAAATGATGTGTCCCAAGCATGATGGGTGTCCCTCCAAGAAAAATTCTTAAATATTGTCCTTATGCCTAGTTGTAGGTCCAAATTAGTGGTTCCATTGTAATTGAGCGCTCTTGAGAACATGCATGTTACTTGACTAGTTTATCAAGGAACTAATCTTGGAATTCACTAGCTTTGGTACATTGTAGAAATAGGTTGAGAGAATGAATGTGTAAACACATCATCATGGGATGGAACTTATTGCAAGTATGCAAAACTATTTGTGACCAATTTCATGTATATACCTAATTCTAAATATTTTGTTGCTAGCTTCTCAAAATGGAATCATAATTGTGGACATACAACCTTATGCCATTCCACATTCTTGGGCAAAGGTAGACAATGTATTTTAATATTAAGGTACTTGCATTGGAGATATAGGTTTATCTTCATAAAATTAGGTGAGTTTTTCATAAGATTCTACATGCCTAGAAAAGGGTTTTGCCATTCATCCCATGTTGCCTTTTTCCCATATCACATGAAGGTCTACAATTTCATGCCTAACCAAATTTGCAAAAATCAATGTTTCATTGGGTCAATAAGAATTTGAATTTAGCAAGAAAACATGTGATAACCTAAACAATCACTAAACATGTGGTTCAATTTGCAAATTTCATGGTTGAAAATTCATAACATTATGTCTTGAGTTCTTCTATGGATCAATGTTGGATTCATTGGAAACTATCATATGCAAGTTTCACTCCAAGTATTAATTTGCCAATATTTGAGTGTAAGTACCAACGGTGGCATAAAAAACAAAAAAAATTGATTGACATGAAAAACATGGCTATCGCAACTTATCATACATGTACAAGACATGATGAAATGGACTTGCAAAGAAGTTGGCATTCACAAGTCTATATGCCTTGACAATTTTGAATTATCTCCAATGTTTAAGGACAAACACATTTGATCATGCATGTGCCACAATGCTAGAATGTCCAAAAGAAAATCATGGTAACACGTATAGACTTACTCTACACCATAGGATCATGTGATGGCCCTAAAGGTATTTAACCTTTTCCTTATGCTTTAAGGAACTATCAAACATAATGGCACAATAACTTAAATCCATATGGAGAGAAGTAGGCATGTTAAAATGGATGTGTAAGGGAAAGTTGGATTACAATGAACTTTTACAAGGCAAAACTTAATGTACTTGTTGCCTACATTAAATAGATGGATGTTTTTGAGTCCTTAGATGGGGTGTGTAACAAGTGAGAAAAAGTGATTTGGTAATATGAATGATCACATTACCACCTTCTAGGAATCCAATTTTTTTTCATATATTGCTTCTTTTGTTATATAGACTTGGGTTACACCAACCTTGGACACAAACATTCATTAGTTAGCTCAACATGGCATTATTATCTCCCAAAACACCCAAATGTCACCATTTACAACTTGACCAAAGTGCCATTTTGGACAAGTTGTTTTGGAACCAACCATTTTAACTAGGTTTTTTTGGTGGTATTTTTGGTTGGTTTTTTAATTGAATTTTTTACTACTCAACAACATTTTGACAACAACTACATATGATTAAAAATTTAAATGATAATTATATTATATATAATTATAATCTTATTTATTTATCAATTAAAATTATTAATTAATAAATTTAGCTACCTACATTGCCTTATGACAATAATAAAATAAAATAAAATAATTTACCTACCTACCCTATTTAGCTTAGGCCCCCTAGGCTAGGTGGCCAACCTTAGACCTACTTGCTTAGGCCGCTTAGGCTAACTATCTAAGCCAGTGAAGCCAAGGTGGCCTAGGTAGTAAATGTTGTATGTGTGAGGACTTGAAATCCTCGTCTCCATTTTGAGAAGTCAAGTCTTTAGCATTGAACTAACACTTCAAAAGTTGAAAACTTTTGTCATCATATTATAATAAACTTGATTGAATTTTTTATTTTGATGTACATACTATAACATTCATTAATGAATTTCAATATTTTTGTATTACTTATTTAAATAAGAGGTTATAATATGTACCAAGTATCTATCTAGATAACACATAGGTACCTACACTTAGTAGGCTATTACATGTTATTAACTCAAATTAAAAAAATTAACACTTTTTTTTAGCAATGATTGATTAATTAATTATAATTATAAATAGATAAATTTAAAATATTAATATTCTATTTTTAAAATATTTGATTATTAAATAATTGTTATTCAATATAAATAACTAATTATTGAATATTGAATATTAAATAATAATTATCGATTAATGTATAACAAATGACTATTAACTAAAAAATAAATTTAATATAATCACTTATCAATAATAATAATATATTGAATATATTAATTATCATAAATTTCCATTAAAAATTAGCCAAAAAACTAGATAAATTGATAATAATAATTAATCAATTAAAAAAATGGATAAATTAGTTAATTGCTATTAATTAACGTTTATTTTTTGACTAATTAATTATATAAAATATTAATAATAAAATATTCAGTATTAAATATCAATTATTAAATATTAACTAATAAATGTATTAAGTGTAAATACATGTTGTGCCTAAAGGTAACATGTACAAATAGCCTATTAAACTTCATAAGTACGTACTAGGTGTAATATGCTTATCTTAAAACCTATTAACAATGAATTTAGGTTTGGTATGCACCTTTAGCAAGATAAACTTGTAGGTTAAATAACTAAATTTGTATGGTTGATTTCATTAAATGTCAAAATAGAATGACCAATTTGATTAATTATAAATCGTAATGGCCATTGAATATAGTCAATTTGACTAAGCTTTGGTCATTTTAATGAACCTTTGGCCTTTTTGACTAGATATTTTGTTTGTCACATGGTCAAAAATGTCACTTTAGTCAAATGTCTCAATCAAAAGTAACTTGTGTTTTTCATGCCCTATGTTTTTAATCAAAATGACCATCCCCCTTGGTCAATGTGGACATTTTAGTCAAGTTGGACCTTTTGAAAAGTCATGTTTTCTTATAATGTTGATCAAAGTTGACCATAACTTTTGCTAATATGATATGATTATTGTCTACTTTGTCTAAAATGGAAATTATCCTTAGTTAGATATCATGTTGAAAAATTATAATGCATGAAAGTAGTGGAATGAAACTTTTGAAATTTCAAACCGTAAACATTTTGAGGATTGGCTTTTAGTTACGTTCCATTCTTTTTGTGTTCACTATGCTTGGTGAAGCCTCACAATAATATTTACTTACACAATGGCATGTATTTTCAGTGCGATCGCCATGTTTGTAACAACAAGTCTATTTTGTTCGAGATTCATCTCCTTTTGAAGTTTCTTGAAAATAAGAAACGTGGTGGTAGTGAATCTATTCACGATCTAGGGCTTAAAAAAAAAACATGTTAGATTGATTGTATCCAATAAATGCTTGAAACTTAAAGACACATGCAATGTTTGAAATATCAACATTTTTCACTTCTAAATTACTTGTTGTTAGTCATATGGTCTCATTACTTGCTAGTTAAAACCTAGATAGAAAATGTCATACCATTAAATAACCCCATGGAAAAAACCTAGCCTAGAAATCCAAGCACAATAATCAATGGTCCTAACAAGATGTTGGTTGTTATAGAATCAAAAGGCTTTGCTGAAACCTTTGCAAATTGTTTGTGACATTTAAAATGATTATTGTTTATATTGAGATGGGATTATTTGCAAAATTTATGGTGGTTGATTACAAATTTCCTTTACCTTCAAAAGTATAAGTTCCATTCCATTTATTTTCAAAGTTCATTATTCTTGATGTTATCTTTAAATTGAATCAAATTACATTGACCTAATGCAATGCAAGATTATACATCTAAAATTTTATTTTCCATTTGATGTCCATTGCAATTATGTTGTATCATAATAAAAAATGTTTTTGTGATGCTAATGAAATCAATGTTGATTTTTTCTTTGAATATTATTCTTAATTAGTGCTAGAAATGTTTCAAATTCTTTGTGCATGGCATCATGATTTGCAGCCTATGGGATACAAATTGTGGATACTTACAAAGTGGAATAACTAAGGCCGAGAATTTGGAGATTGGAGAGGGCCTAAAAAAAAAGGAAATTAAATTACTGCAACAATATGAATTTGGAAAAGTTTGCCATCATAGGAGTTCTAGGGATCCAACACTTGTTTGATTAATCACTTGCTTTCCATTTTTTACACTATGGATCATCCCTCCTAGCAGCAAGAATTTGCATGCGAAGGCATTGCACTCACTATGAAAAAAAATGGTGTTTTACAAAAGCCTTGCAACTCATTGTATATACAATGGCACTCATTGCAATTTTATCAAAACAACTTAGTTTCAACTACTATGCAATTCCATTATAACTAAACCCATGATGTCATGCTAATGTCATTCATTTATTAAAGTCTAACACGTGGCACCATGAAGATTTTTGGACATCAAAATTATTTTTCTTTTTGAAATATTGATTTCCATTGTCCATTATGATTGTTGATGATGGTTTAAAATTGTGACACATTACACAACACAAAATTTCCACATGGTATATTAATTATATTTTGGAAAATATTTATTTGAGTAGTTAGGTAAGTCGTACATAACCATAGGTAGGTAGGTTGGTAGGTCTTAAGACCCATATAATTACATATTTACCTAAGACCTACCTATCTACCTACTTACTTACCTAGGTAGGTATAGATAGGAAAGCATAAGATTAAGTGAACTAAAAAATAGCCATGAAATTTTATTTTTTAAATTTCATATCTACCATGAAACCTTTGAAATTGTGGTTTGCAAGACCAAACCTAACCATCACCAAGTTCAATTTTCTTAACATGACACATTGAACTTTTGTGGATTCAAATTACATGTCACAAACTGTAATGGTAAACACTTTATAGTATACTTGGTCATAAACATGACAGGCCATGGTGGTCCATTCCTAAGCACACTTGACATGATCAAACATCAACCAACAATTTTGCAAATCACCTAAGGTTGCACGTGCCTCACCAAATCAATACCACTTATTGGCCCAAAGAACAACATTTTAAACATAAACACCTTTTGCCTAGCCATTTGTCCAGGAAAACAACTATCTTGGATGTAGTTATAATGACTTTTTTGACTTGAAGAAAAATATGCTATCCATGGGGCTTCTAGTACTAATGTTGTGCTTTGGTGAATGCATGATCAAGAAGCTCAATATTGACAAAAATTACATTCCCTATAAGTCCATTCTTTAAAATGATTCAAATAAACATGGTTGTTATTTTTTGTTGGCTAAATAGAAAAAAAACACCCAATCATTTTGTGTAAATTTAAAGGTGAAAGGTGACATGCACCCCAAACCATAAATTACCAAAATGTGTGACAAAACACATGAAAACTAATAAGTGTATTAGCCAAGTGAAAAAATCTCACTTTAAATTAGATTGGTGAAAGGCAATGAACACATTGTCTAAAATATTGAAATCTCTCTTTCTCAGGCAAAGAGACAAAGATAAGATAATGCTTACCAAACTTGAGAAGACAAGAAACGAGGAAATCCACCCTTCTTCAACTTGCCCAACTTCCACCCATCTATAGATGCTGAGTTGATTAGTCCATAGTCTACTGAATTGAGGTGCCACACCAGAATGAGACACCTTCCTTTCAATTCCAATGTTGTAATCAAAGCTCCTTTCCATCGTCAATTTCGCAGAAAGTGGGCAATACACCACAATCACAAAGCTCTTTTCCGTATTTGTTATCATGACTCACAAGTCACAATCAAAACAAATTCACATTGAAAGTGCTAAACATGGTGCTTGGAGACATAAACCTTATGCTTAGCTTGAAGACACTGGCAGCCAGATGCTATTGTATGAGACCAAGTATTTGATTGATAACCTTGACCATTTTCTGTCAGGTTCGGTACAATCATGAACAAGAGAAATCTACTGACTGTATGTATCTACAGCTACATATATCTTTATTGATCACCCCTATTCCCTGCCATCCCAAAGTACAGATCATGCCATAGAAAGTTAGATGTTAAAGCAAGTTACCCTTAAATGCATGACAAGACTTGTGTTCATATTCTCCTATCATATCAATCTGCTAGTAGCAG
>Ga0116226_10001480_pt1 | contig 20356 bp, 19 predicted proteins | sample S1TSphfallax_FD_89692 | JGI IMG/M metagenome (GOLD analysis project Ga0116226, IMG submission 89692) | Host-associated microbial communities from peat moss isolated from Minnesota, USA - S1T2_Fa - Sphagnum fallax MG | ecosystem: Host-associated > Plants > Peat moss > Unclassified | place: USA... | reverse complement strand
CTGCTTGCCGATCTCGGTGGAGCCGGTGAAGGCAATCTTTGCCACATCATTGTGCAATGCCAGGGCAGCACCGGCGATCTCCCCGAGGCCGTTGACCACGTTGAACACACCGGGCGGTCCGCCGGCTTCGATGAACAGTTGCGCCATGAGCAATGCCGACAATGGCGATTGTTCCGCCGGCTTCAAAACCACCGAATTGCCGGCCGCGAGCGCCGGCGCCACTTTCCACGCGGCCATCAACAACGGATAGTTCCAAGGCACGATGCATCCCACGACCCCGAGCGGCTCACGCAAGATGTAATGAAAGGCATCCGCGGCGGTCGCGGTTACGGCACCGTCGATTTTGTCGATCAGTTCGCCGAAATACTCGAAGTTGCGCGCCGCCGCCGGAACATCGATGGACACCATGTCATTGATCGGCTTGCCCATGCATAGCGTGTCGAGCAGCGAGAACTTTTCCGTGTGGTCGCGGATCAGCCGGGCATAGTTCGCCATGATCGCCATGCGGTCGCGCGGCGCCATGCGGCTCCACACGCGCGAGCTGAACGCGCGCTTGCCGGCGGCGACCGCCAGATCCACATCCGCAGCGGTGCCGGCGCTGACCTCGCACAGCGGCTCGCCGTTCGCCGGATTGATGACCGTGAACCTGCCCCGCGCCAATGAATCGACATGCCGGCCGTCGATGAAATGACCTGTGTCGTAGCGCACCCGCGCGGCGCGCTCATGCCACTGACGTGTTTCCGCAAGACTGCCGCTCATTGCAATGCTCCTCGGGAGGGTTGATCCGAGCAGGAAGTCTATCCGTTCGTGGCCCGGCCGTAACCTCAGGGCCGCCCGGCCGCAACCTCAGGGCCTGCACGCTGAGGCGTCATCCTGCGCGGCGCAATCCCCGAAGCTGCCGGGAGAGCCGTGCGCGCGACACCAGCGCGCGGACGGTTGGCGCCTCATTCGCCTTGGCATCTACCACCAACAAATGGGTGACACCGGCGTCTTCCAGCACGGTGAGCAGGTCCCCCGCACGTGCCGATTGCAGATGCTCCCACTCCACCGCCAGCAACTTGTCCCACGGCGTCATGATGTGCCCAACCCGGATGTCGCGGTGGTGGGAGTACGTGGAGGATTGCAGAAACTGCAGCGGCCTTTCGCCTTGAATGTCGTAGGACGTGATCAGCCCCACGACTCGCTGGTCGCGCACCACCATCAGCGCACGCACTCCCAGCCGCACCATGTCCGCCAGCGCATCGTCGATCTGGCGCTCCTCGTCAATCGTGGCGGGATGTTCGCGGGTGAAATCGGTGACGGCATGAATGGCCGGATCGCCGGGTTCGAGAAACTGTCCGTCGGACACCGAGCGTCGCGGCAATACGCCCACATCGAAATGCTTGGTCGAAATCAGGGAAGCGTTTTTCATGGCTGGCGAGATCCTCCATAAGGAGACGACCGCCGCAACGCGACATCGGTTCCCTTTTATGCAGGTAAGTTAATCGACAGCCGCATTGGCGCAATCAACGCCTCAGTGCGCCGGTTCCGGGTCGTTTTTTGGCCCAGCCAATGTGCCCCGTTCCCGGGTGATCGCCGGCGGTTCCTGCTCCACCGTCGGCAATCCTGCGGATCCTGCCAGCAGCGCACCTGCCCTCGGCGCCATCCACCGTTCCACGTCGTCGAACAGGGTGAAGACCGCGGGCACGATGACCAGGGTAAGCAGCGTGGAGGTGATCAGGCCGCCGATCACCGCGATTGCCATGGGCCCGCGGAAATCGCTGTCGCCGCCCCACCCGATCGCCACCGGCAGCATGCCCGCGACCATGGCCACGGTGGTCATCACGATGGGCCGCGCGCGCTTGTGCCCGGACTCCATGATTGCCTCCAGACGCGTCTTGCCGGCCCGCATCTCCTCGATGGCGAAATCGACCAGTAGGATGGAGTTTTTGGCGACGATGCCCATCAGCATGAGCAGGCCGATCACCACCGGCAGGGAGAATGGTGTGCGCGTCAGCACCAGGGCAAGCACCGCACCGCCCAGCGACAAGGGCAGCGCCGACAGGATGGTGATGGGCTGGAAGACGCGCACGAACAACAGCACCAGCACCGCCAACACCATGAGCACGCCCGTGAGAATGGCAATGATGAAGTTGGCGAACAGCTCGTTCATGAATTCGGCGTCGCCGGTCTCCACCAGGTGCACTCCCTGGGGCAGATTCTTCAACGCCGGCAGGTCGTGCACCTTCGCCGTCGCCGTCCCCAATTCCACGCCGGGAGCCAGATCGGCGTCGAGATACAGCCTGCGGCTCAGATTGTAGCGGCGCACCGCCGAGGGCCCCTGTCCGAAACTCAAATCGGCCACGGTCTTGAGCGGCACGCTCGCACCGGCGGCTGTCGGTACCGGAAGATTTTCCAAGGTCGTGAGATCGTGGCGCGAGCTCTCCGGCAGGCTCACGCGGATCGGGATCTGCCGGTCGCTCAAGGAGAATTTCGCGCCGTTCTGCGGCAGGTCCCCCAGTGTCGCAATGCGGATCGTCTGGCTGATGCTCTGCACGCTGACGCCCAGCTGAGCGGCGATATCGAGGCGCGGGTGCACGACGATTTCGGGCCGCGGCAGATCGCCCTTGATCCGGGGTGCGCGCAACTCCTTCAGGCCGCGCATCTGCTCGAGCAACTCGTGTCCGGTACGCTCGACCGCCGCCGGATCATCGCCGATCAGGAACAACGTGACGTCGCGGCCGCCGCCGAAGCCGAAGCCGTTGAAGCTCAAATGCCCGTCCGGCACCTGATTGAGCAAGGGCATCATCTGTTGTTCCCACTGTTTTTGCGACATGGGGCGCTGCGTGCGCGGCACCAGATTGATGAACATCTCGGCGTTATAGACGTCGGAGTCCCCGCCCATGAACTCCACCACATTGGTGACCTGGGGATTCGACCGCAGGATGGCGGCCGCTTCCGCGGAAACCTCCGACGTGCGCTGCAACGTGCCGCCGGGCGGCAGTTCGATGTGCAGTATCGAGGTTGCAAAATCTTCCGCCGGCACGAACGACTTCGGAATCGCCGCCAGGCCACCGATCGACAACAAAAAGAACAATGTGCCCGCGCCGATGGTTTTCCAGCGGTTTGCCACGCACCAACGCAGCGCCGTCAGATAGAAGGTCATGATGGGCCCGTTTTCGTCGTGCGCGGGAATCGAATCGCTGCGCAAGGCATACGCGGCCAGCACCGGCGTGATCATGCGCGCCACCATCAAGGACACGAACACGGCCACCGCCACCGTCAAGCCGAATTGCTTGAAGTATTGACCGCTGATTCCGCCCATGAAGCCCACCGGCAGAAACACCGCGATGATGGTGAAGGAGGTGGCCACCACGGCCAGCCCGATTTCGTCGGCCGCATCCAGCGCGGCCCGAAAGCCGCTCTTGCCCATGCGCATGTGGCGCACGATGTTTTCGATCTCGACGATGGCATCGTCCACCAGCACGCCGGCGACCAGGGACAGTGCGAGCAGCGTCATTTGGTTCAGCGTGAACCCGATCCATTGCATGAAAGCAAACGTCGGAATCGCCGACAAGGGGATGGCGAGCGCCGAAATCAGGGTTGCGCGCCAGCTTCGCAGAAAGAACCACACCACCACCACCGCCAGCACGGAACCCTCCACGAGCGCACTCAAGGCCGAGTGATAAGTCTTGATGGTGTGATCGACGGTGGTGAAAATCCGGTGAATTTGCACCGCCGGGGTCTCAGCCAGAATCTTGGTGATTTCCCGGTTCACACCATCGGCGGTGCTGACGTCGGACGCCCCCATGGCCTTGTAGACCGAGAACGCCGTGGCCGGCCGGCCGTCGAGCCGCGCCATGCTGCGCACCTCGGCGACGCCGTCATGTACCTCGGCGATGTCGCTCAGGCGCACGAATTTTCCGCCCCGCACGATGATTTGCGTATCGGCGAGCGCGGCCGCGCTCTTCGCGCCGCCGAGCACGCGTATTGCCTGCTCGCCGCCACCGATCTGGGCGCGGCCGCCGGCCGCATCCAGATTCAACTGGCGCAGCTGGTCGTTGACCTCCACCGCCGTGAGCCCCATGGCCTGCATGCGCGCCGGATCCAATTCGACGCGAATTTCGCGATCCACTCCGCCATCGCGCTCCACCCGCGCAACGCCGGGAACCGCGAGCAGGCGTTTGGTGATGGTATTGTCGATGACCCAGCTCAACTCGACCGGGGTCAGCGTGGTGGTGCTCACCACGTAATAGGCGAAGGCACCGCCATCGACATTCTCCCGCTCGACCTGCGGCTCGAAAATCCCCTGCGGCAAATCGTTGCGCACCTTGGCCACGGCATCGCGCACATCGGTCACGGCGCGGTCGATGGGCGTGCCGATCTGAAACTCGATCATGATGAGAACCTGACCCTCGGTGATGACGGTCTGGATGTGGCGCACGTTGCCGATGCTGGAGATCGAGCCCTCGACCTTCTGCGCGATCTGGGTCTCCATCTCGCTGGGCGCTGCACCCGGCTGGGAGATGTTGACGTTCACCAGCGGGAATGACACATCCGGATTGAGGTTGACCGGCAGACGTATGAAGGCGACGACGCCCAGGAAGACCAGCACCACGAACAGCACGATCGGCGTCACCGGGTGGCGAATCGCCCAGGCGGATATGTTCCTCACGATTTACTCAGCTGCGCCTGCGCCGGCTTGGGCAGTTCGACCGGCTTGACCAACTCGCCTTCCTGCAAGAAGGCGCCGGCAGTGGCCACGACCTGTTCCTTGGCCAAGACCCCTTCGGCGATGCTGACCCCCTCGGGCAGCATTCCCGAGACACGGACGGCGCGGCGCTCGACCTTGTTCTGCGCATTGACGATCAGCACGTAGCTGCCCTTGTCGTCGGTCAACACCGCCGTTTGCGGCAGAACGGTGCGCTCGGCGTTGCTCACCGTCACCTCGGCGCGAGCGAACGCCCCGGGTCGCAGGTTCTGATCGGGGGTCAGCGCGACGCGCACGGTGCCCAAGCGCGTGGCCGGATCGATCACCGCACCTAGGAGACGAATGGCGCCCGGATACACCTTGGAGGTGCCGGTGAGTCTCACATCCACGGGTTGCCCCACTTTCAGCAGCGGTAGATCCTGCTCGGCCACCTGGCCGCGCAGCTCGATCTCCCCGTCCTTCGACAATCGAAACAAGGCTTCCCCGCCCGGCATCGCGGTTTGGCCGACCTCGACATTGCGGGTCAAGATGACCCCGTCGGCGGGCGCACGGATGTCGGCGCGCGCGAGGCGCGCCTTGGCTTCATCGAGCTGCGCCGAGGCCACCTTGACACGTGCCGCGGCAGTCACAGCGCTGGAGCGGCGCCGCTGCGTCTCCTCCGCCGACAATGCGCCGGACGCGCCGACCGCTTCGGCACGGCGGTACTCGGCAGCCGCCAGATCGGCTTCGGCGCGCGCCTGATCGAGCGCAGCCTGTAGATTCGCAACCTGAGGTTCGAGCACCGCAACGTTCAAGTGCGCCAGCAACTGGCCCTGCTTCACATGATCGCCGGCCTCGACGTATATACCCGCGACGCGCCCGCCGTCACCCTCGACGCCAATCGGCATGTCGAAGCGCGCGGCGATCGTGCCGATGATGCTCACCGTGCTCGGGACGGTGCTGACACCCACCTCGGTCACCGATACGGTCGGCACGCTCTTCTCGGTGACGGCATTCTTCACGGCCAGCGCCTGTGTGAAGCGCAGCGCCAGCAGCGCGACCACCAGTACCGCAATGGCCGCGAACAGCCAGATGCCCTTGCGGCTTTTTTTCCAAAAGCTCTCTTGCGGAAGATGTCCGATTGCAGGTGTATCGCTCATCAAATTACATCCCAGGGATAGTGTCCTTTATCCAGAATGAATCCAGCCAGCTGGTTCATTTCCTCATCTTCATTGCGCTCGATGCGCCGCAGGTTGTTGGCCATGCGCCGCTTTGCCTGTTGGGCGAACACCCTGGCGATCGCCGTGGCGTGCGCTGCATCCTTGTCCGACTGCCGTACCAGAGCCGCCGCACGCGAGGTTGCGCACAGCCCGACGAACAGATCGATCGCGATGTCGGCGATGCGCTTCAGTGCACACTGCTGGTCGGCGATCGACCGCCCGAATCTTCTCAGCAGTACATCGCTCACCCGCGCGATTTCGACCGTGTAGCGCTCATAGATCCCAGCGGTCTCGCGCAAGGACGGGGGCAGCTCCGTGAGTATCTTGTCTCGTCCCACGCCGGTTGCTCGGGTCAGGCGGCGTTCCGCGTAATCGCTCAACACGCCGAATCCCTTGATCGGATGATTGAAAATGCCGTCAACCGCCGCCTTCAAATCGCCCAATGACCGTCCCAGATCCTTCAGCGCCGACAGTGCTATATACAGCCGCAGCACCTCGTTGGTTCCTTCGAATATCGTCAGAATGCGGCAGTCGCGGGTGATCTGCTCATACGGGTACTCGCGCATGAACCCGTTGCCCGCTGCAATCTGCAGTGCCTCGTAGGCGCCGCGCTGCAACGCTTCACTGGCGAATATCTTGCTGATCGCCGCCTCGACCGAATAGTCGTCATACCCCGAATCGATATAGTGGGCAACCATGTAAACCGCGCTCTCCGCGGCGAAGCAATCGACCGTCATCTGCGAGATCTTCTCGCGTATCAGCGGAAAATCTCCGATGGGCTGCTCGAATTGCTTGCGTGAGTTCGCCTGCGCCGAGGACAGACCGATCAGGGTCTTCATGCCGCCGACAGCGCCGCCGCCCAAGCCGGTACGGCCGTTGTTCAGGATGGCCATCGCCACCTTGAATCCCTTGCCCTCCAGGTCCAGCAGGTTCTCGGCCGGAACGCGCACCTGGGCGAAATTCACGGTGGTGGTCGAGGATGCGCGGATGCCCATTTTGTCCTCGTGCGCGCCGTGACTCACGCCGGGCCAGGCCGCCTCGACGATGAACGCGGTGATCTTGCCCTGCGGCGAGGAGGTGCGCGCGAACACGGTGTAAAGATCGGCTATGCCGCCGTTGGTGATCCAGATTTTCTCGCCGCTCAGGGTCCATGAGCCGTCGGAATTTTTCTCAGCACGCGTGCGAATGGACGCGGCGTCGGAACCGGCGCCGGATTCGGTCAGGCAGAAAGCGGCGATCATCTCGCCGCTCGCCAGCTTCGGCAGGTAACGCGCCTTCTGTTCGGCCGTGCCGAACAGCAACAACCCTTTCATGCCGATCGAACTGTGCGCACCGATGGTGAGCGTCGAGGAGCTGTCGTGGGTGCTGCTTTGGCCGAGTACACGCGCATACGCCGCGTTGGAGAGTCCGATGCCGCCGTGCTCTTCCGGAATGATCAGTCCGAACAACCCCAGATCGCGCAGTCCCTGGATGAATTCGGCTGGCTGCTCAGCATCACGGTCCCAGCGCTTGAAGTCGGCATGCTTGGGGGCCAGGAATTGATCGATGGCATCCAATATTGCACCCAGCACCTCTCGATCCTTGTCGCGCAGCCGCGGATAGGGAAACAACTGCTCCTCCAGAATCCGACCCGCCACCAGACTCTTCACCACGCTCATTATTTACTCACCTATTGCGCGACCCGGTCTATGACGAGATTGAGCTCGCCGCCGCTGCCCACCTTGTACGCCGCCTCACCGTACAAATCGCCGGCGGCCGGAGTTGGCTGCCCGCTGAAGGATACCCGGGCGGTGATCGAGACCTGCTGACCGCTCGACAGCACATGACCCGGGATCATCGAATCGGCCGCCGACAGACTCACCTGCGTACCGATTGCGGCGGTCGTCAGGCGCTTGGCCGCCAGCGGCGGTCCCGCTGCCCCCGGCTCGCGCGCAAAGACGAACAGCGGCGCCCCGCTGGTCACGCGCGCCTTGAGCGCCGGAGCGACGCTGATATTGACATTCACCTGTGCCGGCGCCGAGGCCGCTGCACTCGCATTCGTCCCGCCGGCCGACGAGTTCGTCCCGGCCGGCAGAGGCCCGGCCGGCAGAGGCCCGGCTGCAGGATCAGGCCCCAGCTCGGCGAGGCGCGCGTCCAGCATTTCTTCAATTTGCGGCGGTGGGTTCAGATCCTTGAGCGCCAGCCACCGCTGCCGCGCCAGTTTCGTGTCGCCGCGGACGGCCGCCGCGAATCCGCCGTTGAACAACGCCTTGGGGTCCTCCGGCGCCAACGAAAGGGCTTCTTCGAACAAGTTTGATGCCTGCGGCGTGATTTCACCCCCTGCCCGCATGCTCAGCGCTTCACCCAGGCCGAGCCCCGCTTCCGGGTTCTTGCCCAGCGCATACGCGTGCTCGAAGGCGACCACGGCATCGTCGGCCCGCTCCAGAGCAACATAGGAGCGACCCATCAGGAGCCAGCCTTTCTGATCGTTTGGCTCGTCCTTCAGATGCTGCTCGAGTTTGGCCACCATCGCGAGCACCGCGGGATCCTGGGCAGCCTGCGCCTGCGCCGCAGCCTCGGAAGCCGCGCGCTGCGCAGCCTGCCAATCCCAATTCGACCACAGAGGATACAGTCCCGCGGCCGCGCCGCTGATGACCGCAGCGGCAATGACGCCGACGATCCGCGAGCGCCGCGAGCGCAGCAAGGGAACTGCCACCGCAGCCGCGGCGATCGCGGCCATCAGGGCCGCGACAATGATGAAGATCTTCATCAGTCTATCGGCATGTGCGCACGCTGCCGTGCGATACGCATGACAATGAAGCCGCCGAATAGCACCATGAAAAAGGGCGCTCCCCAGATGAGCAACGTCTTGGGCTCGAGCGGCGGCGAGAAACGCACGAAGTCGCCGTACCGGTCCGTCATGAATTTGAAGATGTCATCGTCGCTTTTTCCGGCCACCAGCATTTCGCGAACCTGGCGGCGCAGATCCCCGGCAAGATCCGCATTTGAATCGGCGATCGACTCATTTTGGCACACCAGGCAGCGCAGGTTCTTGGTGACGGCCTCGAAGCGCGCCTGCAGCGCAGGATCCACGAGCTGGCCATTCGCATCGAGCGCCGCTGCAGCCGGCGCTTGCGGTGCAGCCGGCGCGTCGACCCAGAAGCCGGCAATACCCGCGGCCAGCAAGACCGCAGCGAGCGCGCGCATCACGCGCCCGCTCGGCGCGCAGCGGCGATACGCGGCAGGAACTCGTGTTCCCAGACCTCACCGGTCACTGCCGAAACGAACTTGTAGATCACGCGACCATGGCCATCCACCAAAAAAGTCTCGGGTGCGGCGGTCACGCCCCAGTCGATCACCGTGCGGCCATCCTGGTCGAAGGCGACCTCACTGTACGGATTTCCCAATTGTTCCAGCCATTGCTTTGCCTTCTGCCGCTCACCGTCGCCGTGATCGATGGACCAGTCGATGCCGATGATGGGCACCACGTTCTGCTTCGAAATTGCCAACAGCGCGGGGTGTTCGACGCGACACTCCGGGCACCACGTGCCCCAGACGTTGAGCACGTACACCTGCCCCTGCAAGGATTTATTGGTGACCGTTCCGGTCGGGTCATTCACCTGGCTGAGCGAGAACAGCGGCGCCGGCTTGCCGATCAACGGCGACGGCAATGCGTGTATGTCGCGCTTGGGGTTCAATCCGAACGCGAACAATACGACCAGCGCCAGGAATGCCGCGAACGGCAGCAAGAATTTCCACATTTATGCCGATCCGGGCTGAGGTTGCGCAGCGGGGGGCACAGTTTCCTCCGGCACCGTCGCGGCAACCTTGACGCGATAGCGGCGATCGGTTGCCGCCAGCAAACCGCCGAATGCCATGATGATCGCGCCCAGCCAGATGTAGCGCACCAAGGGTTTGTATTGGATGCGCATGCTCCACGCATCGGCGCCGAGCGGATTGCCCATCGCGACGAACAGATCGCGACCCCAGCCCACCGAGATGGCTGCTTGACTGTTGTCGGTCTGCTGCACCCAGAAGTGGCGTTTCTGCGGCAGCAACGTGGTGATGAGACGTCCTCCATGACGCACCTCGACCACCGCCTGCACGGCGTCGTAATTCGGCCCGCGCACGTCCGCCGCCGTGATGAACTTGAAGTCGTAGCCGGCAATGGTGAAATTGCCGCCGGGCTTCAGCGCCACGTCCTTCTCGATCTTGTAGCTCTCCACGCCGCTCGCCCCGATGGCGAACACGCCGACGCCAAGGTGTGCGATGCACATGCCGAGCAGCGCGACGCCGATGGTTTGTTTGCGGCGCCAACGGCGCACGGGCTCGAGCAGCGCCGACAGGATGACCCAAAAACCAAAGCTGAACCCGATCAAACCGATGAAGTGAAATTGCCCGAACACCAGGCCCTGAACCGCCACCGACAGAAGAATTGCCGCAGCGCCCATCCACCACAGCGGCTTGGCCGCCACGGTGAGCTTGCCGCGCCGCCAGGCCGAGTGCATGCCGATCGCGAGGAACCCCATCAACGGCAGCATCGGGACCAGGAACATCACGGCGAATACCGGCGGCCCCACCGAAATTTTGCCGATGCCGAGCATTTCATAAACCAAAGGCGACAAGGTGCCCCAGAGCACCAGGCCCGCGACGATCACCAGGATGACGTTGTTGATCAACAGGAAGAACTCGCGCGAGAAGAACTCGAAGCCGCCGGGCGCATACAGCTTCGGTGCGCGCCACGCGTACAAGGTCAATGAACCGCCGATGGTGGCGACCAGGAACGCGAGAATATAGAGACCGCGCGTGGGATCGGTGGCGAACGAATGCACCGACACCAGCACTCCTGAACGCACCAGGAATGTCCCGACCAGGCTCAAGGAAAACGCAAAGATCGCCAACAGCAGCGTCCAGCTCTTGAAGATGCCGCGCTTCTCGGTGACGCTGAGCGAGTGGATGAGCGCCGTTCCCACCAGCCAGGGCATGAACGATGCGTTCTCGACCGGGTCCCAGAACCACCAGCCTCCCCAGCCCAATTCGTAATAGGCCCACCAACTGCCGAGGGCGATGCCGATGGTTTGAAATATCCAGGCGAATATGGTCCACGGGCGCGTCCACTTCGCCCAGGTCTGATCGAGCCGGCCCTCCAACATCGCGGCGCAGGCAAAGGCGAACGCCACGGAGAAGCCGACATATCCGGTGTAGAGCATGGGCGGATGGATGGCGAGCGCGAAGTCCTGCAGCACCGGATTCAGATCCGCACCGTCCTGCCATGCCGGAAACAGGCGCAGGAAGGGGTTCGAGGTCCAGAGCGTGAACAGCATGAATCCGCCGCTGATCAAACCCATCACGCCCAGCACGCGGCTGGCGAAGCTCACAGGCAATGCCTTGCTGAAGCCGGCAACCGCAACGCTCCAGATGGAAAGAATCAAAATCCACAGCAGCAGTGAGCCCTCATGCGCGCCCCACACGGCCGCGACTTGATAGAACAGCGGCAGATGCGAATTGGAATTGTGCGCAACGTACGCCACGGAAAAGTCGTTGTGCACGAACGCATACACCAGGCAGCCGAACGCGGTGGCGACGAACACGAACTGACCGGTAACCGCGGGACGCGCAACCGCCATCCAGTCAGCCTTTTGTTTCCAAGCACCGATCAATCCGAAGAACGCCTGCGACAGGCTCAGGATGAAGGCCAGGATCAGCGCGAAAATTCCCAATTCAGGTGCCATAGGGTCTCGTCAAACAGCCTAGGTGATGGGTTGGCGGGCGGTCGGGTGCGCACCGTCCTTGTTCTTCAGCGATGCCGCCACCTCCGGTGGCATGTACTTCTCGTCGTGCTTGGCAAGCACCTCATCGGCCACGAACGCGCCGTGTGAGTTCAGGGTGCCGTGGGCGATGATACCCTGCCCTTCACGGAATAGATCCGGCAGCACGCCCGAATATTCCACCGGCACCTCATGGGCAAAATCCGACAGCACGAAGCGCACCTCCAGGTCGCCGGGCTGACGCTGTACGCTGCCCTTGACCACCATGCCGCCGATGCGAAAGCGCTTGTTGGCCGGCGCCTGACCGGCCGCCACCTGCGAAGGGTCGTAGTAGAACATGATGTTCTGCCGCGATGCCATCACCGCCAGCGTCACCGCGGCGGCGACGCCGCCGAGAATGCCGAGCACCACATACAAGCGTTTACGTCTGGGAGTCATGATCGGTGTTCATCGCCTTCAGCCGCCTCCATTATCAAGGCACGTCTAGCCCGCAACCGCGCGGCCGCATGATAGCGTCGCGCCGACATCAAGTTCCACGCGAACACCACGGCGGCCAGCGCAAAGCATGGCCAGACGTAGCGCGCGTAGCCGCCCATGGCCCAAAACCCGCCGCCATTCATGATTTTAGCGCCTGGCGCACCCAGCTGGCCTGCCGTTCGCGGTTCAGCACCTCGCCCTGCAGCCGAAAGCACAAAACCGCGCCAAAGAACAACATGGACCCCAGTAGCATGGATAACAGCGGCCACAGCATGGCGGTATCGATGGACGGTTTGCCCAGTTTCGCCACCGTGGCCCCCTGATGCAGCGAATTCCACCACACCACCGAATAATGAATGATCGGAACGTTGACGACGCCGACGATGGCCAGCAATGCCGCCGCGCGATCGCCGCGCGCGGCGTCCTCGAAGGCCGAGCGCAACGACAGCACGCCCACGTAAAGGAACAGGAGGATCAGCTCGGAGGTCAGACGCGGATCCCAGGCCCAATACGTCCCCCACATGGGTTTGCCCCAGAGCGAACCGGTGGCCAGTGCCAATACCGTGAACGAGGCCCCGACGGGTGCGCATGCCGCGGCGACGGCATGGCCCATCTTAATGCGCCAGATGAGCCCGATGGCACCGGCCACGGCCATCGTGGTGTAGATGAAAGTCGACATCCAGGCGGCCGGTGCATGTACGTAAATGATGCGAAACGCATCGCCCTGCTGATAATCGGGCGGCGCGAACGCAAGCCCGTCGATGACGCCAAAACCAAGCGTCAGCGCGGCCAGGCCCAGAAACCAGGGCGCAAACGCGCCCGCCACAGAATAGACATGGGGCGGCGAAGCAAGCTTATAGAACCAAGTCCACATGCTGAATTGATCTTTTTGGGTTTACTCGAGGGTGATACGCAGCGCCGCCGTGGCGGCAAACGGTGCCAGGGTACAGGTGAACACGCACAGCGCCGCCAAAAAATACAAGGCTCCCGCCGTGCTCACCTGCGAAATGGCGCGATCCGTGGCCGCTGCACCGAAAATCAACAAGGGCATCGCGAGCGGCAATACGATCAATGACAGCAAAACGTTGCCGCGGCGCAGACCAACGGTCAGGCCGGCTCCGATGGCGCCCAACCAGCTCAACGTCAACGTTCCCATCGCCAGACTCACCATCATGGTTGCAAATGCGCCGGTCGGTATGTTCAAGGCGATCGCCACCAGCGGCGCAACCAGCACCAGTGCAGCGCCGCTCACCACCCAGTGCGCACACGTCTTGGCCGTCACAATGAGCGTCAGACCCTGGCCGCCGAGAGCCAGCTGTTCGAGCGTGCCGTCATCCGCGTCGCTCTTGAACAAGGCATCGAGGGACAGCAGTGACGATAGCAGTGCAGCGACCCACAGCACACCGGGCGACATGTCTCGCAGCAGCGACAATTGCAGGTTCAATCCCAGTGGAAACAGTGTCGTCACGATCAGAAAAAACACCAACGGTTGCAATAACTGCTCAGGCCGCCTGAAGCTCAACGTCAGCTCGCGGCGCATGATCAGCCAGAAGGCCTCGAACGGCCCGACGCTCACGCGTTCAATTCCAGGCGCCGCAGCGGGCATTCTACTTTCAGGTCATGATGCGCCACCACGACGGCCAAACCACCCCCGAGGATGTGACCGCGCAGCAGCTGCGAAACCAGTTCCATCCCTTGGGCATCCAAATTGGTAAAGGGTTCATCGAGCAGCCACAGCGGCGCCTGCATGGCCAGCACCCGGGCCATCGCGACGCGCCGCCGCTGTCCGGCGGACAACACCCGCGCCGGCAGATCCGCGCAATGCACCACGCCCGTGTGCCGCAGGGCTTCGCGCAGTTCCGCCGGCGAGACGCGGCGCCTCAAGCCCACCGAAAAGCGCAAGTTCTCCAAAGCCGTGAGGTCGCCCTTCAACGCCGGCTCGTGCGCCAGGTAGGTCAGATCGGCCTGATACTCCGACCGGAATCGGTCGATCGATTGGCTGCGCCAGGTCACTGCGCCCTGCTCCGGATGCAAGAGACCGGTGAGCACCCGCAGCAGTGTGCTCTTGCCGGTGCCGTTGGGTCCCGCCACGTGGACCAGCTCGCCGGGAACCACCCGCATGCTGACGCCCTTGAGAACGTGCAGGTCGCCGCGCCAGACATGCACCTTATCAACTGCGAGGCCGTTTGGGACGCTGTTCATGGGAGGCGCGAGTCTAACAAAATCAACGAGTTGAAACCACCAATTCACGCGCTCTTTAGAGCAGCTCCAGGGTGCGGGCCTGCACGCGGTGCCCCACGACGATGAGTTCGCCGATCGAGACGGGCAGTCGGAAGCGCCGCGGGCCGCAGCTGCCGGGATTCAGGAACACGACGCCGTCGCGCTCCTGCATGCCGGGTCGGTGCGAATGACCGCTGACGACGACGTTCACCCCTGTAGCCTTGGGGTCGATGTCGAGTTGCTTCACATCATGCCGCACATAGGCGAACACATCACCGAGACGGATCAGCTCGGAGTCGCGCAGCCGCCGAGCCCACGGTCCCGTGTCGATATTGCCCCGAACGGCGGTCAACGGCGCGATGGCGGCGATGTCCTCCAGAACCTGCGCAGCGCCGATGTCGCCGCCATGAATGATGTAATCGCAACCGAGGAGAAAGGCGCGCGCCTCGGGCCGGAACAGGCCGTGAGTGTCGGACAATACGCCGACCCGAAGCGGGCGAGGTTGCGGAACTTATCGCTCCCAATGTCCAGGGACGTGGTGCCAGTGCGGTCCGCGCTGTTCCCACGCATCCGGAACCCAATGATAGCCGCGGCGTTCGGCGATCCAATGGCCACCGACCCACACGTGCTGGCCTCCACGCCATTCCCAGAAACCCGGTGCCCACACGTAACCGACACGCGCAGGCGGCACGGTCTCGACGCGCACCGGTGGTGGCGCAACGTCGATGTCAACCACCACACCGGCAAACGTCAGCGCAGGCGCGGTGATCGCACCGGCGGCAATACACAAGCCTAGCAGCAACGCCTTATGGGACCTATTCATGAACGCACTCCTTATTTTTCAAACACGCTCAGCATGGAGCAACACTACTCAACTACGGAACGAGAACCCTTATAGCCCGTTGACGACGCGCACTTGGCGGTTGCAGTCACACTCCGGGAAAAATAATCCTTGCGTGTTCAACTCGTTGAATAATCGGATGAATACGGTGTGACCGCCTCCGCCTTAAGAGTTGGTAACGTGCGTACGGAGCGGATGACCGGGCGGCGCCAGGCAAACAACGCCAGCAGCAGCGCGACACAGCCGGCAAAGCCGAGCGCGACGCGCAAACCGAGATTTTCCCCGAGCCAGCCGCCGACGAGGGCACCGGGTCCGGCGGGAATCAAAATCAGCCAACGCATGGTGCTCGTCATGCGGCCGAGCATGGGCGCCGGCGTCACCGACTGGCGCATCGACAGAAAATTGATGAACACCAGCACGGCGCCCGAGCCGAACATGAACAACATCAGCGCATACGCGGCAACGCCGATGTCGCTCCGCGGCGCAACCGCGAGCAGCAACCAACCCGTCCCCGATACGGCAAAACCCATGACGAGGGTGGGACCCCCGCCGAGCCATCGCACGATGCGATGACCGTTCACACTGGCCAGAACCGTGCCGGCACCCAAAGCCACGTAACTCAAGCCGACGCCTCGCTCCGACAGCCCCAATTGCCGCGTGGCAAACAGGATCTGCACGACCATGGCGCATTGGTTGCAAAACTGCCAGACGCCGACGCAGGCCGCCATGGTGATCAGCAACGCATGACCGCGGACGAAATCGACACCCTCGCGCATCGCCGACCAAAACGGCATTCGGCTGCCGCGCGCGCTTTCCTGGATGGGCACTCCGCGCAGAATGATCGCTGAAATCAACAACAGCATGGCATCGGCCATCAATGCAAAGGGTGCGCCGGTGATCTTGATGAGCGCGCCGGCCGCGCCGGGGCCGGCCACCTCGGCGGCGGAGTTGGCCAGCGCATTCTTTGCATGCGCCTCGACCAGCCGCTCGCGCGGTACGATCTGGGTCAGCACGATTTGCGCGGCGCTGCCGGCCGTGGTGTTCACCGCGCCGATCACGAACGCCACCACGTACAGCCACCTCATCGACAACCAGCCGAGCCACCAGGCCACCGGCACCGTTGCGACGCCCAGGGCAACGGACAGCTCACCCACGACGTAGACCGGTAGTTTGCGCACGCGGTCCAGCCATACGCCCGTGGGCAGCGAGAACAACACGAAGGGAATGATCTCCATCGCCGTCAAGAATCCCATCTGCGTGGGGGACGCATGCATCAGCACCGCGGCAGTCAGCGGTATCGCCAGAAGCATGACTTGACCGCCGAACGAGGAAATCAATATGGACGTCCACAGCCGGCGGTAGGTGGCATCGCGCAATAAATCGGTGGGCGCGAGCGAAAATCGGTTGGGCCAACGGCGCTGCAATCGATCCCCCTATCCCTCGCTGATTTCCAGGACGCCTGGAACAGCCGGATGCGACGATTCGCCGAGAAATCCACCGCTTTGATGCGCCCACAAACGCGCATAGAGTCCGCCTCGCGCCATCAGTGATTGATGACTTCCCTCCTCCACGACGCGGCCGTGATCGAGGACGATCAGCCGGTCCATCGCAGCGATGGTCGACAGCCGGTGCGCGATCGCCATCACGGTCTTCCCTTCCATCAGCCGATAAAGGCTCTGCTGGATCGCGGCTTCCACTTCGCTGTCCAAGGCGCTGGTCGCCTCGTCGAGCAGCAGAATGGGCGCGTCCTTGAGCATGACTCTGGCGATCGCGATCCGCTGGCGCTGACCGCCGCTGAGTTTCACGCCGCGCTCGCCGACGTGCGCGTCGTATCCGGCGCGCTGATGCGCGTCCTTGAGCCCGACGATGAAGCCGTCAGCCTCGGCACGGCGCGCTGCCGCGATCATGTCGGCATCGGAGGCATCGGGCCTGCCGTACAAAATATTGTCGCGCACCGAACGGTGCAGCAACGAGGTGTCCTGGGTCACCATGCCGATTTGACTGCGCAGGCTGTCCTGCGTGAACGCCGCGATATCCTGGCCATCGATGAGAATGCGGCCTTCCTCGAGGTCGTAGAAGCGCAGCAGCAGATTCACGATGGTGCTCTTGCCCGCTCCGGAACGTCCCACCAAGCCGATTTTTTCACCCGGCCGGATGTGGATGTCGAGCCCGTCGATGATCCGAGGTTCGCTGCGCTTCGCGCCGTACGAGAAGCCGACCCTTTCGAAGCGTATTTCGCCGCGCGTGATCAGCAACGGCCGCGCATCGGCGCGATCGACCACCGTCGGCTGGCGCGCCAGCGTGGTCATGCCGTCCTGCACGGTTCCCACCTGCTCGAACAGCGACGTCATCTCCCACATGACCCAATGCGATATCCCCGACAGACGCAAGGCCATCGCCGTGGCGGCCGCCACCGAGCCGATGCCGACCTGGCCGCGGCTCCACAGCAACAAGGTTGCGCCGGCGGTGCCCGCGATGAGCAGCATGCTGAGCGCGTGATTCACGACTTCGAAGCTCGTCACCATGCGCATCTGCCGGTAGACGGTTTTCAAGAACTCCGCCATCGCGGACTTCGCATACAGGGATTCGCGCTGCGTATGCGAGAACAGTTTCACCGTGGTGATGTTCGTGTAGGCGTCGGTGATGCGCCCGGTCATCAACGAGCGCGCGTCCGCCTGTGCCTGACCGACCCGGGCGAGACGCGGGACGAAATACCAGACGGCGAGCAGATACGCCCCCAGCCAGAAGGAGAACGGCGCCAGCAACCACACATTGAAGTTGCCCACCACCAATGCAATCGTGACGAAATAGATGATGACGAAGACCAGGATGTCAGCCAGGATCATCCATGAGTCACGCACCGCCAGCGCCGTCTGCATGACCTTTGCGGCGACTCTGCCGGCAAATTCGTCCTGATAGAAGCTCAAGGACTGCGCCAGCATGTTGCGGTGGAAAATCCAGCGCAAACGCATGGCGAAATTGCCGGCGAGTGCCTGCTGCTTCAGCAAGGTCTGAGCGGCGACCAGCAGCGTGCTGCCGCACAAGACCGCGGCCAGCAGGGCCAAGTGCGCCCGCTGCTCGTTCCACAAACGCGCGGGCTCCACCTTCGCCAACCAATCGACGACCCGGCCAAGAAAGCCGAACAACAGCGCCTCGAACACGCCGGTAGCCGCCGTGAACAGCGTCATCGCAAAAATGTACGGCCGCATCCCCTTGGAGCAGGTCCACAAAAACGCGAAGAATCTCTTCGGCAGCACCGGCGGTGGACCGTCCGGATAGGCGGCAACCAATTTTTCGAAAGTGCGGAACAAGTTCCTGTGTCGAATCAGTCCAGTGCGGTGGTGCCCTCGGCCGGACTCGAACCGGCACGGCCTTGCGGCCGACGGATTTTAAGTCCGTTGCGTCTACCGATTCCGCCACGAGGGCTTAAAGCGGCGGAATTCTAGCAGCTTGGCTGCGCCCTTACAGGGAGAGTCGCTCGCGCGCAGGCACGCACCAGATATCGATGGGTTCGCTGCGGCCGCGCAGTTCGAACTTCGGCAGTTGCAGATAGGGCCACGGATCGCCCGCCGGCGCCTGGGCGGTCAGTGCATTCGCCACCGTGCACGAGAACAGTACCTCACCCGCGCGCGCCCGGCCGCACAGCCGTGCCGCGACGTTCACGGTATCGCCGATCAGCGTCGTCAACCGCCGGCGTGGCGGTCCGAACGATCCGACCGCCACTTCGCCGAGATGCAAACCAACGCCGATCCCGGATTCGATCGCCAACTCTTCGCGCCAGCGTGTCGCGATCGGCGCGAAATTGCTCAAGATGGCGTGACCGGCGGCAAACGCCTCGACCGCGCCATCGGCAGTCGCATCATGCACACCGAATCCCGCCATGATGCCATCCCCGGCCATGTGGAATACTTCGCCGCCGAACTGTGCCGTGGCGCCGGCCAGCGCGAGGAAAAACTCGTCGAGTAACGGCACCACCTTGGCCGGCGGCAGACGCTCGGCCATGGCGGTGTAGCCGCGCAAATCCGCGAACAGCACGGTGCCGCGTGCTGTCTGCACTTCAGGCGTGTGGGTGACGATCATGGGACCGGCCGGGCGCAACCGGGCGATGGCGGCGCCGCGCTCATTTCTCGGATCGCTCATTGGTGCGATTATGCACCAAGCGAAACCTTCCCGGCATTTTCACCAAAGCGAGCCTCCATGCTTGGCCCCAATTTTTCCCTGAACGGCAGGATAGCAGTGGTGACCGGCGCCTCGCGCGGCATCGGCGCCGCGCTCGCCACGGCGTTGGCACAGCACGGCGCCAGCGTGGCTTTGCTGGGGCGCGATCGTCAAGCACTTGAGTCGTTGCAGCAATCCCTCACACGAGAGGGCCATGCCGCGATGCATTTGGTCACCGACGTCACCGATGTGGCGCGCCTGGATGCCTGTTTCGACCGTGTCATGGCGCATTTCGGCAGACTGGACATATTGATCAACAACGCGGGCGTAGAGGAGGTTTGCGACTCCCGCACGGTCACGGAGGAGCTCTGGGACCGCATCCTCGACACCAATTTGAAATCCGCTTTCTTTTGCGCCCGCAGCGCCGCGAATCGCATGCCGAATGGCGGCAGCATTTTGAACATATGCTCGCTGACCTGCGAAGTCGGCGTCCCCAGCGCCGCAGCATATGGCGCCTCGAAGTCCGGGCTCGCGTCCTTGACCCGCTCACTGGCGGCCGAGTGGGCCGGCGCTGCCATCCGCGTCAATGGCCTGGGACCCGGCTATTTTCGCACCGCGCTGACCGAACCCTTCTATCAGGATGCGGCGTGGCAACAAAGCATGCTGCAAAAAATTCCCATGCGGCGATTTGGGCAGCTGCAGGAACTGGGGGGCGCGGCCATTTTTTTATGTTCGGATGCCGCGGCCTATGTAACCGGCCAGATACTGTATGTGGACGGCGGCTACCTTGCCTCCGTCTAGATGCCGCGTTGCGAAGTCCCTGCTACCTTGTCAGAAAGGATAATTCAGCCCCGTGAAGACGGCGGCGCCGTCGCTGCCGACGCCGATGTCGACGTAGCCCACCACGAATGGGCGCGCGATGCCGCGAAAGCCCACGCCATAGGCCTGATGCATGTGATCCACCGGTGAGGTGCCGGTCTGCGAGAAGACCCGCCCGACATCGATGAAGGGCGCGACTTCGATG
>Ga0116226_10001479_pt1 | contig 20365 bp, 14 predicted proteins | sample S1TSphfallax_FD_89692 | JGI IMG/M metagenome (GOLD analysis project Ga0116226, IMG submission 89692) | Host-associated microbial communities from peat moss isolated from Minnesota, USA - S1T2_Fa - Sphagnum fallax MG | ecosystem: Host-associated > Plants > Peat moss > Unclassified | place: USA... | reverse complement strand
TGTTGCGATTGCCAGACATGCTGGCGGCGGATGATAGTCGAGCGAAGCGTATCTGTCGCCCGGACCGTCTCCGCGCGAGCCGGCCGGACACGAGGGTCCGGCCATGCGCGGAAGCTCCCGCTTGGTCAATTCGGCACGTTACATTGCTGGTTGACCCCGAACGGACTGGGTTGGCCGGGAGGTGGTACAGTAGTGGTGGTAAGATAGTCTGCGAGGATCTTCAGTATAAACGTTACTGATTTGGTGCTCTCGCTACCCGATACGTTGGTGGAAGCGATTAATTCCACCTCCACCCATCCCGCATCGCTTTCGGGATAGACCACTTCGAAATTCGCTGTCCCGTTTGAATCGGTCGTCACGCTGCCCGGCGACGCCACCGCGGTGATTCCCGGATCGAGTACTCCGTTGCCGTTCCCATCGGCGTTACACGCTTCGTTGGTACCAAGCGCGCCGGTGCTGTAGGGGACGCCATTGGCGTTACAGCCGTCCTCGCCCGGATCTAGCAGCCCGTTGAAGTCGTCAGGATTCGGTGTGTTATTGACTGCCGGCTCGCTATTGTCTTCATTGACGCACTCGACCGGTTCGGAAGCGACGCTGTAGGTCGTAGCACCGTTCGTGGTGGTTGAGGTATAGGTTCCAGCCTGAACCCATGAGGAGCCAGAGACTATATATTGTCCCTTGAAGTAGTGAAGCGCATGAACAGTCAGAGTGACCGGGGCACCCGCGACCGGGTGGCCCGCCGTGTCCGACGCGAGCACCGTATAGGCTTGTACAAACGACACGGGAGTACCGTTCGCACCATTTATTTCTGTAATTTTATCGCCGGTACCCAGGGTGAGGCCCACCGATTGTCCGCCCACCGTCAGATCGGTGGTTTGAGAGACTGACGTATTGCCCTGAATCGTCGCTTGTATGACGACTCCATTCGTAGCGCTCTGTGTCGCAGTGGCCGTGTAGACGGTCTGCGCCAGGCCCTGGCTATTGGTCACGCCCTGGGCAGTCGACAGCGTTCCTCCGGTGCTATCCTGGATTGTTTGAAAATTCACCGTTGCGCCCTGGACCAGATTGTCGTGGGCGTCGCGCACGACAGCGCTAATGGTGCTCTGGCCCAAAGTCAGAATCGTGGCAGGGCTGGCGTCTAGCGCTATGCTCGCGGGATTGGTGGCAATGAAATCCACATTCGTCGTGGCGGTGACGTTGGCGGCAGAGGCCGTCACGGTAGCGGCGCCGGCGTCCACCGAACTGATGGTCACGCTGGCCTGACCTTGCGCATTGGTCACCGCGCTCGCCGCACTCAAGGTGCCTCGAGTCGCGGCAAAATTGACCGTCTGGCCGACTTGCGGTGTGCCATTGTTCAACCAAGACACGGTTAGGGTCTGGGCATTCCCGAGATCGATGCCGGTGTTGTTTGCGGCGGGCGTCGTGAAGGAGAAGCTCTGGCCACTGACCGCGACGGCTTGGCTTGCCGTCAAACCCAACGCTTTTGCGGTCAACGTATCGTTGGCGGAATGAGCCGCTGTCAGGGTTACGGTCTGCTGACCATTCGATCCGGTGACGAACGTCGAGGAACTTAGGGTATTGCCACTTGCGGACGAAAGAGTGACAGTCTGGCCGGAGATACCCACATTGCTCGAATTCAACAGCGACACCGTATAGGTTCCCACACCGCCGAGCACCAAGTTGGTGGGACCAGCGATCGACAACGTGGTGCCCGTCACCGACACCGGCACCGTTGAGGTTGCGCTTCCCGCCGTCGCCGTCACGGTAATGGAACGATTCGTGGGATCCGGTGCGGCGCTCAAAGTTGCCGTGGCGGACCCAGTGTCGTCAGTGGTAGCCTGAGTCACGATGAGGGTACCCGAGGTCGCCGTAAACGTCACCGTGACGCCGGGTACCGCGTTGTTGTTCGCGTCGCGGGCCAGTGCGGTGATGGTCGCCGACTTCGAACCATCGGAAGGAATCTGTGGAAGGCTTGTTGTGAGGTTGATGGACTGTTGAACGTTGTTCACAGTCACCGACACCTTCCCGCTTGCGCTACCGGAAGTCGCGGTTACCGTGATGCTCGTTCCCGAGGTTAGACCGCTGCCACTCAATGTGGCGGTCGCTTGGCCGCTCGCGTTGGTAGTGCCGCTGGTGACGGCGATTCCACCGCTCGACGCGGCAAAGGTCACCGTAGCGCCGGACACGAGATTATTGCTGGCATCCTTCGCAACTGCCGTGATGGTGGCGGTGACGGTGCCATCGGTGGAAATCTGTTGGGTACTCGACGTCACCAAGATACTGGCGACGTTGCTGCCGGTTCCGCAGGTCGAACTCCCCTCGCAGTAAATCGAACTCGCGTCGCCGCCGCAGCCCGCGAGCAACACCGCGCCTATCATCCCTAAGATCAATAACTTACGCATAGCCTCTCTGCTTCCCCTATGGCCGCTCTAACGACCGTTAAAATCAATACAGGTTGGAGCCTTCACGCAGAATCTTCGGCGTGATGAAGATCAGCAACTCAGTCTTGTTGTTGATGTTGATGGTGCTCTTGAACAGGTTGCCGAGCACCGGGATGTCCGCAAGCCAGGGCACCTTGGTGTCGGTCTTCGATTTCGTGGTTTCGAGGATGCCGCCGAGCACGACGGTCTGGCCGTCGTTGACCAGCACCTGGGTCTGGATTTCCCGGGTGTCGATCGAGGGTACGCTGCCGCCGGTCGCGCTCGTCACCTGCGCACCCACGGTGTCGTCGCTGACGTCGATATCCATGACCACCCGGTTGTCCGGCGTGATGAGCGGCGTGACCTTGAGCGACAGCACGGCGTTCTTGAACGAGGTCGTGGTTGCGCCGCTCGACGCCGATTCCTGGTAGGGGATTTCAGTACCCTGGAGGATGGTGGCCTGTTTCTGGTTCGCGGTGATGACCCGGGGCGAGGAAATCGTTTCGCTCTTGCCGGCGTTCTCCGCGGCGGAGAGCTGCAAGTCGAGCAGATGGCTGCCCGACAGGAGGGACACGCCGAAACTGCCGTTGGTGTTCGCGGCAGGTAGATTGACCTGGTAGCGACTGGTAAGCGGTGCCGAGATCAGCGAATTGGTCGCGGTTGCGCCGCCGGCCGCCGTGGTCGCGATGCTATCCGCGGCGGTCGAGGTCCCCGAGACCGAGAACAGATTCGCGCCAGCCGTGTTGATGTTGGAGATGCCGAGCTGCGCGCCGAGATCGCGCTCGAATGTGTCGGCCACCACCACGATACGCGCTTCGATCAGCACCTGCCGGATCGGCACGTCCAAGGTGGCCACCATGCGCCGAATGTCGGCCAGCTTGTCCGCCGTATCCTGGACCAACAGCGTGTTGGTGCGCTCGTCGATCGCGATGCTGCCGCGATTCGACAGCATCGAATCCTTGCCGGAGGTGGACTTGATGAGCTTGGCAAGATCGGTGACCTTCGCATAATTGACCTGCAGGAACTCGGAGTGCACCGGCGAGAGCTCCTGCACTTCCTTGCGGGCGGCGAGTTCAGCCTTCTCCCGATTCGCAAGCTCCTCGGTCGGACCCACGATGATGACGTTGTCCTGGCGGCGCTTGTCGAGCCCCTTGGTACGCAGCACGATGTCCAAGGCCTGATCCCAGGGTACATTCTGGAGCCGCAGCGTCAGGTTACCGCTCACCGAATCGCTGACCACGATGTTCTGACCGCTGGTATCGGCCAAGAGCTGCAGCACCGAGCGCACATCGATGTCCTGGAAATTGAGCGTCAGCCGCTCGCCGGTGTATTCCTTCTTCTCGTCGGCGGCGGCGCTGTGCTTCAGCGACGGCTTGATCTCGACGGTGTACTGACCGTCCGATTGATAGGCGAGCTGCTCGAAATCACCCTGCGCGCTGATCACGAGGCGCGAGCTGCCCTCGACGCGAATCGCATCGACGGTTTGCACCGGTGTGGCGAAGTCCTGCACATCGTAGCGCCGCATGAGGTTTTTAGGCATCAGCGTGCCGGCGAAATCCACGACGATCTGGTTGCCTTCCTGACGTACGTTGACGGGGGTGCGCGGATCGGTCAATTGAACGATCACCCGGCCAGTTCCATCGGAGCCGCGGCGAAAATCGATGGTCTTGATGGTCCGTTCCACCGGCGGCGCTGCTGCGCCCGTGGTGGCGGCGCCGGCACCGGCTCGTGCGACGATCGGGGTCTTTGAAGTGGCGTCGTTCGGCTGATTGCCGAGCGTGAGCACGATGGTGTTGCCGTCGACACGGGTGGCGTACGGAATCAGCGTATCGACATTGACGACCACGCGCGTGCGCCCGTTCGCCTCGGCGGCCAGCACCGAATCCACGCCGCCCGAGCGTACATCGATGCGCCGTGACGCCAGCGCCAAGCTGGTGTTGGGCAGGTCGAAGGCGATTCGCGCCGGCTTGTCGATGGTGAAGGGCATCGGATCGGGTGCCGGACCGCTCAAGCGGAACTTCAGCTGCACCTGCTGACCCGACAGGGTCTGCACGTCGATGGCTTCGAGTTTGACCGGGTCGGCCGCCTGAGCCGTTCCGCTGATCGTGGACAACGCAACGAACAGCAGCGCTACCATCATTGCCGTTCGTGTCTTAATTTCAACCATGCTCAATTTCTCCCTGTGGCCTCAATCACTCAACGCCAATGAGGCCGGTCGCTCGATGTAACCGCCGAGGCCGTCCGGTATGATCTCGACGAGATTGATCTTGCTGCCCGTGATCTCAGTAACCTTGCCGTCGTTCTGTCCCAGATAATTGCCGGGCTTGATCTTGCTGACGAGGCCGTCCTTCGATTGCACCAGGCCGTAGAAGTTATTGCCGACCTTGAAGGTGCCGACCATCTTCAGCGTATCGAGTGAAAAGCCCTCGAGGAACTCGCGATTGCGACGAACGCTGGGACGCAACGCGGTGGTCGCGACCGAGGGCCCGAGCGGCTGGAACGGCGAGCGCATTCCGCCCGCGCTATAGACGAAGGTTTCGTACGGCTTGACCTCCGGGAGAGGCTGAACCCGCCCGCCGGGTTTTTTCTTGGTCGCGGCAATCCACTGCTCGAGATCCGATTGACCGCCGGAACACGCGGTCATCACGAAGCCCGCGAGCACGGCCATGCATACCGCGCGTGCAATCCCTGCGCTCATCACGTCGCGCCTCCTGATTTCTTCTTCGTCGGGGTCGTTTGACCGCTCTCATCCTCGATGTATCGATAGGTTTTTGCGGTGACGTCCATGATCAAATTATCGTAGCTCGAGCTCTTGTCCGAAGCCGGAGTGATCTGGATGTCGTGCAAGGTCACGATCCGCGGCAGCGCCGCGATTCCGCTGACGAAGGTACCGAACTCATGGTAGCTGCCGACCAGCCGGATCTTGATCGGCAGTTCGGCGTAGAAGCCCTTGGCCTGTTCGGTACCCGGTTGAAACAGCTTTTCCTGCAAGCCGGCGCTCAAGCCGGTTTGCGAGATGTCCACCAACAGATTCGGCACTTCGGTCTTGCCCGGCAACTGGCGCAGCATGGCGCCGAAGCTGCGCTCCATTTCGGTCAGCTGGGCCCGGTAAGCGTCGAGATTGGCGGCACGCTGCTGCTTGTTCTCGAATTGGCTGCGCAAATCCAGTTCGTCGGCCTCCGCTCGCTGCAGCACGGGACGATCGTCATCCCAGACGAACATGTACCAGGCGACGGCGGAACATACGACGAAGATCACCAACACGAAGAAGCCGCGAATCGCGAGCGGCCAGCGGCCGACATCGCGCGGATCCAGAGTTTTCAGTTCCTCGATGAAATTCATTTGGCCGCCACCTTCTTGACGGTCGATTCGCCGCCGTCCTCGAGATTCACGCCCACCGTATCGGTGAACAGCGTGAAGCTGGAACCGCCCGTGGGGGAGTTCTGCGCGGACTCGACCACCTGAAGCTGGGGGTTGTCCATCCACGTCGAGGCGTCGATGTTGCGCATGAAGGTCGACACCCGCGTGCTCGACTGAGCCACGCCACGAATCTCGAGCTTGTTGCCGTTTTCCTTCAGCTGCGTGAGATAGACGCCTTCCGGCACCGTTTTGACGAGCTCATCGAACAGATGAACGATCTCGGGCCGCTTGCGCTGCAGCTTCTCGATGATCTCCATGCGCGCGACGAGGCGCTGTTTGCGGTTTTCGAGATCCTGGATGTCGGCGATCTGCGCGTCGAGTTTGACGATCTCCTTTTTGAGGAGGTCGTTCTTCTCGACCTGCGCCTCGGTCCAGCTCGCATACATGAGCTTGCCGGCGCCGACGAGCACCGCGGAGGCGAGCACTGCGGCGCCGGCGGCGATCATGAACTCGGTGCGCCGTCGCTTGCGCTCCATCTCGCGGTGAGGCAGTAAATTGATACGCGGCATGGCGGCTCTTTAGTCGAAGCTTCGCAGCGCGAGGCCGCAAGCGGTGAGTAGTGCCGTGGCATCGCGGCCAACCGACTGCGCCTTGGCCTTCGACGACAATTTCATGTTGCCGAGCGGATCACCCTTGTCGGCGGGCACGCCCACACGGCTCGAGATCACGTCGGCGACGCCCGGAATGTTGGCGCATCCTCCACAGATCAAGATCTGGTCCGGCTGCGATCGGCCGCTACCCGACGCCAGATAAAACTGCAGCGAACGGCTGACTTGCTGGGTCATATCGTCGATGAACGGATCCAGCACCTCAGGCTGGTAGTTGCTCGGCAGGCCGCCTTCCTTCTTCGCGCGCCCCGCCTCTTCCATGCTCAATCCATAGGTGCGCATGATCTCCTCAGTGAGTTGCTGGCCACCAAATGCAAAATCCCGGGTGTAGATGACTTTCATGTCGCGCAGCACGCTGAACGTGGTGCTGCTGGCGCCGAAATCGACGACCGCGACGGTGCGATCCATGCCGCCGTCCGGCATCTGATGACGCATCAAGGCGCAGGCATTTTCCAGCGCGAACGCTTCGACATCGACGATGTAGGCGGTGAGGCCAGAGGCTTGCACCGCCGCCTGCCGCTGTTCGACGTTCTCGGTGCGGGTGGCAACCAGGAGGACGTCCAGCATTTCGGGGTCTTTCTCGGAGGGGCCGACGACCTGGTAGTCATAGCTCACCTCCTCCATCGGGAACGGGATGTACTGGTCGGCCTGCATCTCGACCTGGCCTTCGAGTTCGTTCTCGCCGAGGCTCTTCGGCATCTGGATCACTTTGGTGATCGCCGCATCGCCACTGATGGCGATGGCGGCCAAGCGGCTCTTGGCACCGGAGCGCTTGACCGCACGTCGGATCGCCTCGCCGACGGCCTCGGCGTCCACGATGGCCTTTTCGTTGACCGCATTGTGGGGGGTGGGCTCCGCCGCGTACGACTCGACCCGGTATTGGCCACCCGACATGGTGAGCTCAATCAGCTTCACCGAGGACGTGGTTATGTCCAGTCCCACTAAGGGGCGATATCTTTTTACCAGCGACCACACAAATTTTTTCCCTTTTTACTCAATACCTTGGAGGTCGAAACGCCGTGCGAGAGTAACTACGCGGCGTAAACTTAGCAAGAAACTGTTAAATGGAACGTGAAGCCACTCACGGTAATCAGCGCTGGGCTGACCGGGCTATGTAAAGTGCGAACCAGGAACGGTTTGCCAGGATGACGAGGCCGCGCGATGTCGATCATTCAAACCCCTTCGCCGCTAAATTCGGCGGCGATTGCTTAAGCTTCAATCTTGGGAAGCCCCATTTATTTGGGTTTGACCCTCGAGCCCTGGTGGCTTTGAGTCTCATCTTTCGACGAGTAAGCCCTCGTAACGGGCGGTAAAATGCGTACGATCTCCGCCCGGCCAGTAACTTAGAACTCTTTCCAGTGACCAGACGTTACCTAGTTCTCATCTCGCGTATTTGCGTCGTGCTGGTGGCGATGAGCGCGCTCATTGCGTTCGCCAACCTGTGCGCCTATGCCTACTTGCGGCCGGCGCTGCCCGACGTCAGCAGCCTGCATGACGTCCAGCTCCAGGTGCCGCTGCGCGTCTACACGCGCGACGGCCGGTTGATTGCCTCGATCGGCGACCAGCGTCGTATTCCGGTGCGTTACGACCAGCTGCCACCCAAGCTGGTGCAGGCCTTCCTGGCCACCGAAGACGACCGGTTCTTTCAACATCACGGCGTCGATTGGGAGGGTATTTTGCGAGCCGCGGTGGCGAACCTCAAAGCCGGCGGGATCCGGCAGGGGGCGAGCACGATCACGATGCAAGTCTCCCGCGACATGTTTCTGACGCCTCGGCGCGACATGAAACGCAAGATGAGCGAAATCTATATTTCGCTGCTCATGGAGACCGAGTTCACCAAGGAACAGATTTTCTCGCTGTACGTGAACAAGATATTCCTGGGGCAGCGCGCTTACGGCGTGGCCGCGGCGGCGGAGGTGTATTTCGGCAAGACCTTGGACCAGTTGAGCATCGCCGAGATGGCGACGCTCGCCGGAATCCCGACGGCGCCGTCGGTGGTCAATCCGGTCGCCAGCGCCGAGGCGGCCACCGTGCGGCGCGCGCACGTGCTCGGCCGCATGCGCGACCTCGATTACATCACGCCCGCCGAATATGCCGCCGCGGTGGCGAGCCCGATGGAATCGCGGCTGCATGGCCCCACCATCGAAGTGGACGCGCCCTACGTGGCGGAAATGGTTCGTAACGAGATGCAAGCCAAGTATGGCGACAGCATCTATACGGCCGGATACCAGGTCTACACCACCATCGATGGCCGCCTCGAGAATGCGGCGACCGTGGCTTTGCGGACCGGCTTGCTACAGTACGATCGGCGGCATGGCTGGCGCGGCGCGACGGCGAAGGTCGATCCCGCCAAAATCGGCGGCGGCAGCCGTTTGGATCAATTGCTGGAAGAATTTCCCGTGATCGGCGGACTGAAGCCCGCCCTCGTTCTAAGCACCCAGGACAAGAGCGCCCAGATCTACGTCAAGGGCCTAGGGGAGGTGACCTTACCCTGGGACAAGCTGTCCTGGGCGCGGCGCGAGCTTCCCGATGAAAAAGTCGATCGGTCGCCCACTCAGGCGTCCGACATCATGAGCCGCGGGGACGTGATCTACACGGTCGGCACCACCAGCGACAACCTGCAATTCGTGCAGGTTCCCGAGGCACAGAGCGCCCTGGTGGCCGAGGATCCGCACGACGGCGCGGTCGTGGCGCTCGTGGGCGGTTTCGATTTCTTTCAGAGCAAGTTCAACCGCGTGACCCAGGCGCGCCGCCAGCCGGGTTCGGGCTTCAAGCCGTTCGTGTATGCCGCCGCTTTCGACAAGGGCTTCACGCCGGCCAGCATCGTGCTCGACGCCCCCATCGTGATCGATGAGGCCGGCATGGAGCAGGCGTGGCGGCCGAAGGAGTTCGAGAACGACTTCGCCGGCCCGATCCGGCTGCGCGAAGCCTTGGTGGAATCGCGCAACCTCGTGTCGGTGCGGCTGATGCGCGAAATCGGCGGCGACTACGCCTGGAACTATGTGCAGCGCTTCGGCTTCGACAAGTCCCAGCTACCGAACGACCTGACGATGGCATTGGGCACCGCGTCACTCAGCCCGCTGCAAATGGCCACCGCCTATGCCACCTTCGCCAACGGCGGCTACAAGGTGACGCCTTATTACATCGACCGAATCGCGGATGCGAATGGCAAGACCTTGATGCAGGCCGACCCGGCGGTGGCCTGCGCAGCCTGTGGGCAAGCACGCGATTCGGCGGCAACCGTCGCGGCGCCGACGGCGGCGACTGACGCTGCCACCACCGCCTCCCACGACGCCTTTCTGGATGAGGGGCACTACGATGGCAAGACGGTGATCCCGCCCAAGAATCTGGCACCGCAGATCCTACGGCCGCAGGTGGCGTATTTGCTCGCCGACATGATGGCGGATGTGATCGCATCCCGGCATGGCACGGGTGCCGCGGCGCGAGTGCTCAATCGCGATGACATCGCCGGCAAGACCGGCACGACCAACGAGGCGCACGACGCCTGGTTCAATGGCTTCAATGGCAGCCTGGTGGCCACCGTCTGGACCGGCTTCGATCAGGATCGATCGCTGGGCAGCGGCGAACAGGGCGCACGCGCCGCATTGCCCACCTGGATTTTCTTCATGCGGGAAGCGCTGGCCGGCACCAAACGCCATGGGGTGCCGGTACCCGACGGCATCGTCACGGCCCGGATCTCCCCGGTGACGGGACTGCTGGTGAGTTCGGACGATCCGAACGCCATCACTGAAAAGTTCATCGAAGGTAACTTACCGAAACAGGAGGCCTACGAGGGTAATAGCAACCAGAACCCGATGACGGATGGCGACAAACCTTTATTCTAGCTACAGTGCTCGCGGATAGTTATGCCAAAGAAATTTTCGCAACGCGCCGAGGATCTGCGCCGTGCGCTGGCGCAGGAAGCCGCCCGCATCATGGCTGAGCATGGCATCGAGGACTTTCTCCAGGCCAAACGCAAGGCGGCCGACCGTTTAGGGGTCAATGACGTCGCCGTGCTGCCGAAGAACGTCGAGATCGAAGCCGCGCTGCGTGAGCACCAGCGCCTCTTCGGCCGTGACTCGCACGACCACACGCTGAAGGAGCAGAGGCGTATCGCGCTCGATACCATGCGCCGCTTGAGCGAGTTCCAGCCACGGCTGGTCGGCTCCGTGCTCACCGGCACCGCCACCAACTACAGCGACATCAACTTGCATCTGTTCGCCGATCGTTCCGAGTCGGTGGCGATCAAGCTGCTCGAAATCGGCATTCCCCACGAGTTCTATGAGCGCCGCGTCAAGATGGACTCCGAACGCAGCGTCAACTACCCCGCGCTTAGATTCGATGCCAACGGCCGGACCGTCGACGCGACGGTGTTTCCGATCGATGGCATCCGCCAATCGCCGTACTCCCCCGTGGATGGCCGGCCGATGAAGCGGGCCGACGCGCGCGAAGTCTCGGAGTTGGTGGACACCCACTAGCCCCTGCCACCGCCTGCCAGCGCTGCCGCCCAGCCAGCGCCCGCCGGTTGATCACGGGGCCGGTTTATCACGGGTTAAAAATCTTGAATGCTCGTTAACCGACGTATTAAGCTCGCGCGACGAGTCGATCACGCAACGAAGGGCCGCAAGAGCCGGGAATATGGGATCGGTCGGTGTCGGGGGAATGGCACGTTCGGTTGAGAGGGGGAACTGTAATGCGTTCGGATCACGTCAAAGTACTGCTTGCACCCGCACTATTGGCCGCTCAATTGTCGGCTCCGTTGGCACTCGCTGCCGGCTCGGGGGATGACTCGGCGACGGCCGGCGGCCTGGAGGAGGTGGTGGTGACGGCCACCCGTCGTAGCGAGCGTCTCGAGGATGTGCCGATCAGCGTCACCGCGTTCAGCCAGGAGAAGCTCGACGCCGAGGGACTGCACAGCATCGATGACCTCACGCGCCTGTCACCGGGTGTGGTCTTTCAACGCAATGGCATGAGTTCCTCCGGCAACTACAACGACGAAGGCTCGGACATCAACATCCGTGGCGTCGATTCGACCGCCGGCACGTCGACCACGGGTATCTACATCGACGACACGCCGATCCAAACGCGGCACATCGGCTTTGGTTCCATCAATGCGTTTCCGGCACTGTTCGACTTGGATCGCGTGGAGGTCTTGCGCGGTCCCCAGGGCACTCTGTTCGGCGCCGGCGCCGAGGGCGGCGCGGTGCGGTTCATCACGCCCGAACCCAATCTCAAGGAGTCGAGCGGCTATGACCGCGCGGATGTCTCGACGACCGACGGCGGTGCGGCGAGCTATGAGGGCGGCGCCGCTTTTGGGGTTCCCCTCATCGAGGATGTGCTCGCGGTGCGCGCCAGCATCTCGTATCGAAAGGACGGGGGCTGGGTCGATCGGGTGGGCTATTCGCTCGATCCGCCGGGCACGACGGCCACCCCGGGCGCGGCGGCGACTCCGACGCCGTTTTACGATGGCATCACCACGGAAGCGAATGCGAACTATCAGGAAACCACGACGGCTCGCATCGCGCTGAAGTGGAAGGTCAACGATGCGCTGGAAATCACGCCGTCGATCTACTATCAGCGACTGCTCATCAACGACACGGCGGCGTACTGGATTGCGCTGTCGGACCCGAAAGCCGATGCGTTTCGCAATGGCAACGCGCTGCGCAACCCGAGCGACGACCCGTTCACATTGAGCGCCATCAAGCTCAAATGGGATTTAGGCTTCGCGTCGCTGTTTTCGAATACGGCGTTCTACGACCGCAACCAGAAAGCGCAGTCAGACTACACGCAGTACCTGCGCGCCACCTGGGCGTCGATTGGTTCCGGTATCCCGAGCGGCGTGCCCCCTTACGAACTCGCCAACACCTTTCCCGCACCGGGGGATCAAGGCTACGCGCTGTTTCAGGACTCGCAGCGCAACGTCTATGAGGAGCTCCGGCTCGCGTCCACCGACACCGACGCGCGCGTGGTTTGGAATGCGGGGCTGTTCTTCTCCCATCTCGCGGAGAATGTGCCCGAGAGCATCTATGACAACAACCTCAACAATGAAGTCATCGCCTACACCGGGGGTGCCGATTCGGTGTGCTATCAGGCGCAGCCCTGTCCGGGCGGCTTGATCTTCAACGGCCCGGTCGACAAGGTGGTCGACAAACAGGCGGCGCTGTTCGGAGAACTCAATATCAAGATCACCGATACGTTCAAGGCGACGGTGGGATTGCGCGTGTCCGATCTGCAATACACCGGGTCGGTGTATGAGACCGGTCCCTTTCTCGGCACCACCATCGTCAGCCAGTCGAGCAACACCGACAAGCCGGTGACTCCGAAGGCGGTCTTCGCGTGGCAGCCGGATCATGACGATCTCGTGTACGTCAGCGCATCGAAGGGCTTCCGGCCCGGCGGACCGAACGTGGGCGTCGGTGCGATTTGCGACGGCAATCTGACGTCGCTCGGTCTATCCCAGGTTCCGGGCAAGTTTTCCTCGGACAGCCTGTGGAGCTATGAACTCGGCAGCAAGAACACGTTCCTCGAACATACGCTCCAGGTCAACGCGAGCCTGTTTTACATCGACTGGAACAACATCCAGCAGAACGTGTATCTACCCGGCTGCGGCGAACAGTTCACCGCCAACCTCGGCAAGGCCAAGAGCGAGGGTGGCGACATCGATGTGCTGTACAAACCGGTGGAATCGCTGACGCTCGATCTGGCCGCCGCCTACACCGATGCACGCTTGACCAAGACCTCCTGCGCGGGCTCGCTCACCTACGTCGGCGGCATCTGTTCGGGCATCGTCGCGTCTGTGCCGGTCACCGCATCACCCATCGCCTCGAAGGGCGATGCGCTGCTCGGCGCTCCGTGGACCTTCACCACGTCTGCCGAGTATCACTTCCCCGAGTGGCAGGGTCGGATTCCCTACTTCCGGCTGGATTACCAACATTCGACGGCGCAGAAATCCCTGCTCCAGGGCCAGGATCCGAACAACGCGCTATACGACACGACCATTCCGGGCCTGCCCATCGTCAACGATCTGTCGGCACGTGCTGGCCTGCGTTTCAACGGGATCGATCTGTCCGCCTATGCGAACAACCTCACCAACTCGCTGCCCCTGATGTTCGAGTCCCGGGACATCGCGTACTCACCCACCGACACGCTGTACTTCGGTCGCAGTGTGAGGCCCCGCACCATGGGAGTGACGGCGACGTATCGGTATTGAAACAGCCGCCGCGCGGCGCCTGACGGGATCGGGCGCCGCCGCGGGTGGCGACGGCGACCCGCTATTTCCCGGGCGGGCCCTTGCCGTCCCACACGGCAAGCGTATCCGGCGACCCTTGGGCGCGCACGTCGTTGTCGGTGAGGATGTCGTCGGTGGCGGCCAAGATCGCGGGCCTCGAGAAGACCAGGGCTTCGCCGCCCTTCTGGTCGAATTCGAACGTGACGAACGGGTCTTTCAGATCGTGCAGCACGCCGACCAGGTGAGTCAGGCTCTTGATGCGAATGCCGTTCACCGAGTACACCACCGAGCCCGCGGGATTCGAATAGCCATTGACGATCTTGTTCGGGAAGAACGGCGATGACACCACCACCAGCTCGCTGATCTCGGCATCGGGTTCGTCGAGTGCATGCGTCACCAACGGACTCTTCACCAAGCCGAGCATGCGCATCAGGCCGGAATTACTCTCGAGTCCGGACACGAATTGCCAGCTGGCGGGTGAGAACACCAGCGGTCCATAGATGAAATAGGACGGATAGCTGCCGCGCAAATCCGTGACCAGCGTGGGATGCTCGGACGATACCGGCAGCTGGACGTGCAGCGTCTTGCCGGCGCGCACCACGGTGAGCGGCAACTGGCCATTGGTGGCCACTTTCTGGATCAAGTAGTTGAAGCTCACCCGAAGATCAGGACCGATCTTGACCATCCCCTGGTTATCGATCGGCGTCTCACCGATATGGGTGATGACATCCCATTCCTTCAAGGGGTAGGAGGCCTCGCTGCTCGACGGGCGATGGACCACCATGCCCTCCACCGACTTGTCCAATTTCAGAAAACTGCGCAGCGCCGGATTCTCGAGAGTCTGAAGATCGTCGTACATCGCCGGTTTGCCGTCGTAATGACCATCTGCCACGTCCTTGAGGAAGAGTTCGACCTCCTCATTCGGAATGATGTAACCGATGCTCTGCGTCTCGCTGCCGGTGAGCTTGCTGAAGGCGAGGCCGATCATCTTGTCGCCGGCCACGGCCGGGCCACCGCTGTTACCCGGGTTGATCGCCGCATCCACCTGGATGCGCAATCCCGAGACCGGGTAGTTGTACGACGCGAATTCGATGCGGGAGACGATGCCCTTCGTGATGGACAGCGAATTCCCGCCGGTCGGGAATCCGTACGCCAGAACGGCATCCTTGATGGCGGGCAGCTTGCTTGCGCGCGCGAGCGGCGGGTGGGCGTCGAAGAACGACGCATCGTCGAGCTGCAAGATGGCGAGGTCAATGCCGGGCGCCACGGCAACCACGGTTGCGGACACCTTGTCGCCCGCGGCGCTCGCCTGAACCTGCACCTGGCTTGCATAGAGCACGACGTGCGCATTGGTCAGGATTCGTCGACCTTCGATGACGACGCCCGAGCCCGTGATCTCGCTCGGCGCCTGCTTGGTCCACGGTTTGAAGGGATCGGGGTGGCGGACGGTCGAGAATACCTTGACCACCGACGATTCGATGTTGGGCGCCGCAACACTCGGGTCGTGGGAAGCGGTGGCCGCCGTCGCGGGGACGGCGAGTATCGAGCAAGCCAACAACAGTGTCGGCAGGGAAGAGCGGATGAGTCGTAGCATGAGAATGTGGGATGCCTATTTGCCGTTGACCGAGAATGCGAGCAGAACGTTGCCCGGTTGGCCGTTACGTTGGCCATAACCGGAATTGATGTAAACGACGCCGTTCACGATCGTGGCACCCCCCTGGTCCAACGAACCCCCGCTGGCCTTGATGCCGTTCAAGGTCGGAAAATCCTTGGCCGTGTCGTAATCCCAGAGGATCTTGCCGTCGATCGTCGAATAGGCCCGTAGATGTCCGTCCATGGAACCGGAAAATGCCACGCCGGGGATCACGCTGACCGCATCCGCCTCGGCATGCGAACAGGCTTCGGGACCCCAGCTGCACGCCGGAACCGGCGAGGCAGTGTACCAACGTCTGAGGCCGGTCTTCATGTCAATGGCGGCCAAGGCACCGGAAATGTTGTCGGGCTCGGCCGCGAGCCCCGACAATGCCACGTAGATCCGGCGATGATCGGCGGCGGCACCCCAGTCGATGCCACTCGGCGTGGCCTCGTTGGACACCTTGAGCTGCCACAGCACCTCGCCGCCGCGATCGGGATCGAGCGCGTAGACGATGCCGGAGCGCTGCGCTGCGAGCAGAATCTGCTTGCCGTCGGCGAGCGTGCGCAGAATCGGTGAGCTGCCGAAATCCGCCGCACCGATCTCGGCGTGGCGAGAGAATTGTTTGGCCCATCGAACCCGGCCGGTCGCAAGCTCGAGCGCCACGACGGCGTCGGTCAAAGGCTCCGCGATGTCGGTCAAGGAACTACCCGTGCCGACGTACACGAGGTCACGTTTGATGTCGATGGTCGGAGCCGCCATGACCGCCGCGCCCGCCGGACCCAGCGCCGGCACGTTCGAGGGTGCCTTGCGGTATGCCTTCGCTTCCTCCGGGATGAGGTCGGTTCGCCAGATCATCCGACCCGTGATGAGATCCAGCGCCGCGACGCTGCCGCGGAAGGTACAGCACGCATAGTTCACGTTCAGCGCGGCGCTTTGTTCGGTCGAGGCGACCCCGACATAGATCCGTCCGTGGTAGATGGTCGGTGCACCGACGATGCGCGCGAGCGGCGACGTATCGACCTGCGTCTTCCACAGCAAGGTGCCCTTCTGGGCGTCGAGCGCGTAGATCGCACCGGTATCGTCGCCGAAGACGGCGGCACTCGGTGCCTTGACGATGTCGAGGTGCGTCAGCGTGAACCGCTCCTTGGGTTTTTTCTTGCCCGAGGCGTGCTTGCGGGATCTCTTCGTCGCATGGGAGGCCGCAACGGCGGCGGGCGCGACCGCGTTACGCGGCGGCGCAAACTCACCGATGGAGATGGCGGTGCGCACGCCGGCCGCGGCGTCGAAGCTCCAGAAGGTACAGCCCGTCGTGGCGTCCAACGAATAAACCCGGCCGGTGGCGCTCGCCACGAACAGCCGCCCGTCGACCACCGTCGGTTGACCCGCCACCGCGCTGCCTGGAAAGCCGAACGCCCACTTCAACTCGAGCTTGGCCACATCCGTGGCGCGCATTCCCGGCTCTGGGTTGTAACGCGTGTTCTCGAGGTCGCGCCCCCAGCCGTCCCATTGCCCCAAGCCCAACGCCAACGGCATAGAGGCGTCCGGGCAGCGGTTCGATTCCGGCGGCGGCGGCGGGACCGGCGCGGTGCTCGTCGCCGCGCTGGCCACGGCGACCACGAGCACGGCCGCCCCGGCTAGGGCCAACAGCCGCACGCGTCAGCGCTTTTCGATCGGTAGGTAATCTCGCTTAGTGGGACCCGTGTACAGCTGTCGTGGCCGCCCGATGCGCATGTGCGGATCCGACACCATTTCCTGCCAGTGGGCGACCCAACCGGCCGTGCGCGCAATGGCGAACATCACGGTGAACATCGAGCGCGGAATGCCAAGCGCGCTGTAAATGATGCCCGAATAGAAATCGACGTTCGGATACAGTTTGCGTGACACGAAGTACTCGTCCTTCAGCGCGATTTCCTCGAGCTTCAGCGACAGCTCGAATAATGGATTGTCGGTGCGGCCGAGTTTCTCGAGCACCCGATAGCACATACCGCGAATGATCTTGGCGCGCGGATCGAAGTTCTTGTAAACCCGATGGCCGAAGCCCATCAAACGCACGCTGTCTGTCTTGTCCTTGACCCGTGCCAGAAATTTGTCGATGTTGGCCACCGAGCCAATGTCATCCAACATGTCGAGAACCGCCTCGTTGGCGCCGCCATGGGCGGGACCCCAGAGCGCCGACACACCGGCCGAGATCGCGGCATAGGGATTGGCGCCCGTGCTGCCGGCGAGACGCACGGTCGACGTGCTGGCATTTTGTTCATGGTCGGCATGCAGAATGAACAACAGATCGAGCGCCTCGGACGCCACCGGATCGATCGCATAGGGTTCGCAGGGCACGCCGAAAAACATGTTCAGCATGTTCGAGCAATACTTCAGATCATTGCGCGGGTAGATGAACGGCTGACCGAGAGTGTGCTTGTAAGCGGCGGCGGCAATGGTCGGCAGCTTCGCGATGATCCGGTGCGCGAAGATCTCGCGATGCCGGGGATCGGTGATGTCGGTCGAATCATGGTAGAAGGCGGCCATCGAGGCGACCACCGCGGAGACCATCGCCATCGGATGCGCGTTGTGGTGGAAGCCCTGGAAAAATCGCAACAGCTGCTCGTTCACCATCGTGTGGCGCATGATCGAATCATGGAACGCGGCGAGTTCCTTGCCGGTGGCGAGGTTGCCATTGATCAGCAGGTTCGCCACTTCGAGAAAACTCGACTTTTCGGCGAGTTGGTCCACCGGATAGCCGCGATACAGCAGGACGCCGGCATCACCATCGATGTAGGTGATCTTGCTCTCGGTGCTGGCGGTGGCCATGAAACCGGGATCGAACGTAAAGACGTTCAATTCCTTGGTGAGGCTCGCAATATTGAGGACATCGGGGCCGATGGTTCCCGACATCGCATCGAGTTGCATGGACTTGCCGCTGGCGAGATTCTTCAGTTCGTATTTGGTGCTCATGCGCTCTTCCGACGGGGGGTGAGTAGCCTTGCACGGCCGCAAAACGGAATCAAGGGCGCAGGCGGCGAGCCTCGCCTGAGGGGCCCAGCGCTGATGACGCAGGCGCCCGCCCCGTCGCGCGAGTCACCCTAGGGCGAGCGACTCTTGCACGAATGACTCCAAAGCGCCGGCGCGATGACGCTTAAGCTTTGGCCGCGGCAGCCGCGTATTTCTTGCGGAACTTGTCGACGCGTCCGCCGGTGTCCACGATCTTCTGCTTACCGGTGTAGAACGGGTGACAGCTCGAGCATACTTCCACTTGTAAATCCTGACCGATGGTCGAGCGAGTGGCGAACGTGTTGCCACAGGTGCAGGTCACGGTGATCTCTTTGTAATCGGGATGGATGCCGGTTTTCATGGAAGGCCTCGCGCGAGAATCGTTGGATTGAAGGCAGAATCGGTTGAACTCGTTCACCGCCACGCCAAATGCCACAGCTTTGAGTCGAACTTCAGGGAGCTACGCAAAACAGGGCCGAATATGATATTTCAGCCGCCTACTTTCCACAAGCCCCCGACCCGGCTGCAATTTTAGCGTCCTCAGTGTCAGAAATCTGCAATCTTGTCCACAAGATCTGTGGATAACTCTGTGGATGAAGCCGCGGGCGCCGGCCACGTTCTGCGGAATTTCCCATAATTGTTAATTTGGTCAAAAAATAGACAAGCATAATTTCTATTTATTTTCAATTAGTTACGAATGTGATGTTACCTAATGCGCGCGCAATGTGCTGTAGGTACCCCTTTATGGAGGGCATCACGCCGAGTGTGCATAAGCTCATGCCAGGAAGGCGCTCTGCAAGTCGTTTAGGAATCGACGGCCGAGCTCGGTCGGCTTGCATGCCGTATCCAGGATGTGAACCAAGCCCCGCCGCCGCGACGCCTCCATCGGGGCCGCGAAGCTGTCCACCGACAGCCCGGTTCGGTTTTCATAGCACCGATGGCTAAACCCGTCGTTCAAGCGCAGCGCATTCAGCATGAATTCGAACGGGATATCGGCCCGCGGAATGACCCTCCGCTCACCCCCGGGCACTCCTTGCTGCGTGCCCGCCTGAAACTCGCGCGGCTGTTTCGGTTTGGCGGTCCGCACGATGCGACCGGGCAGCTCCAAACTCAGCTTGCCGTGCGCGCCCGCGCCCAAGCCCACGTAGTCGCCGAATAGCCAGTAATTGAGATTGTGGCGGCACTGACGACCCGCACGCGCGTAGGCGGACACCTCGTATTGAACATAGCCCGCGGCCTCGAGCAGCGCTTGACCCGCGCATTGAATCTGCCATGCGGCCTCATCATCGGGCAGCGGCGGGGGCCGCGCATGAAACACGGTGCCGGGCTCGAGCGTGAGCTGGTAGTAAGAGAGATGCGCAGGCTGCAAGGAACAGGCAATGCGCACATCATCGATCGCCTCATCGAGAGTTTGATCCGGCAGCGCGTACATCAGGTCGAGATTGAAGTTGTCGATGCCGGCGCAGCGTAGCTCCGCAACCGCCCGATGCGTATCGTCGGGACCATGAATGCGTCCCAACCGTTCGAGCGCGCGCGGCGCAAAGGTTTGGGCGCCGAGCGACACGCGATTGATGCCCGCCTCCCGATACTCCGCAAAGCGCCCGCGCTCGATGGTCCCCGGATTGGCCTCGAGCGTCACTTCCGCATCGGCCGCGAACTCGATGCGCTCGCGGAAGGCGCGTAGCAGCCGCGCAAACTCGGGCGGCGCAAACAGACTCGGCGTGCCGCCGCCGAAGAACACGCTGTCGACGCGGCGCGAGGCAACCAACGGCAGCTCCGCCTCGAAGTCGCGAATCAGCGCATCGATGTATGCGTCATCGGGGCGCGCGGACTTCAATGCATGCGAATTGAAATCGCAGTACGGACACTTGCGCACGCACCAGGGGAGATGGACGTAAAGAGCCAGCGAGTCGGGCATCAGCCGGGCTCGTTCGTCAGTGCCGTGCGGGCCGATCATGGGCCGCGCTCGTGCCGCGCCAACGCGCCCAGCAGACGCTTGGGCTCACGCAGCGCGCGACCGCGGTGACTGCGCCGATTCTTCTCGGCCGTATCGAGCTCGGCCGCGGTC
>Ga0116226_10001478_pt1 | contig 20388 bp, 19 predicted proteins | sample S1TSphfallax_FD_89692 | JGI IMG/M metagenome (GOLD analysis project Ga0116226, IMG submission 89692) | Host-associated microbial communities from peat moss isolated from Minnesota, USA - S1T2_Fa - Sphagnum fallax MG | ecosystem: Host-associated > Plants > Peat moss > Unclassified | place: USA... | reverse complement strand
CGTCGCCTTGCAAGGCACGTCGAAGCGAGTGGAGATCATCGGCAATGTCGGGTCCGGCGTGCCGGCAATCTTGCGCGGCGACCCGGGGAGGCTGCGGCAGATCCTCATGAACCTGATCGGCAATGCCATCAAATTCACTCATCGTGGGCATGTGTGCATCAATGTCGCCCGGGTGGCGTGGGAGGTTGACCGGGTCAAGGTTCGTTTCGATGTGACCGACACCGGGATCGGCATACCCGCCGACCGGTTGGATCGCTTGTTTCTGCCATTCTCCCAAGTCGACGCGTCGACGACACGGCATTACGGCGGGTCCGGGCTTGGTCTCGTGATCGTCAAGCGGTTAGCCAACCTGATGGGGGGCGAGGCCGGCGTCACCAGCCAGGCCGGCGTGGGCTCGACCTTTTGGGTGACCATGGACCTCGCGACCGTGGCGATGCAGCCGGAGATCAAACCGCTCGGCCGAGACCGCCGGATCTTGATCGTCGATGACAACGCGGTAAGCCGGGAGAGCCTGCACGTAAAGCTGAGTAGTTACGGGTTCCGAACCCTGGTGTCCACTGGAGTCGATGCAGCGTGGGAGTTCCTTTGCCGGGAGGGTCCCGTGGATCTGGTGCTCGCCGATGAATGGATGCCGGAGCAGGGTGGGCTCGATCTCCTGGCAAGACTGCGCGCCGATCCGCGCTTTGCCGACCTACCCTTCGTCCTCATGGCGCTGCTCGGCGCCGATCGTAGTCAGGATTCCGCGCACCTGCGACCAAACGCCATCGTGTTCAAACCGACCCGTAGTTCAGTGCTGGCGGCCATCGTGAACGACGTGCTCGAGGGTAACATGGTGCAGGTCGCTCGCCGTGCCGTTCCCGCCCGCGCCGGCCGCGCGTTTGCGGGCGCGAAAATTCTGCTGGTCGAGGACAATCCCGTCAATCAGTTGGTCGCACGGCGTATCCTGCAATCGCTCGCCGTCGAGGTGACCGTGGCGAACAACGGCCGGGAAGCCTTGGCGCAGCTTGCGGGTGCGTGTTTCGACCTGGTGCTGATGGATTGTCATATGCCCATCATGGACGGATTCGTGACGACCCGCGCGATACGCGAGGAAGAGCGGCGCAGCGGTGGTGCGACGCGGCTGCCAATCATCGCGTTGACGGCCAATGTCATGAGCGAGGATCGAGAATTGTGCCGGGCGTCGGGGATGGATGCGCATATCGGCAAACCGATCGTTTCGGCGGAATTGATTCGCTGCCTGGAATCGTTTCTGGTGCACGAAGCCGCGGCCGGTTTCTAACGTCTCAACTCACGAGTCTCAACTCACGAGTTCGTAGTCAGCCTTGGTCGCCCCGCACTCCGGGCAACACCAATCCTCGGGGATGTCTTCGAAGCGGGTGCCCGCGGCGATGCCGGTTTCCGCATCGCCCAAGGCTTCGTCATAGACATGGGAGCAAAACCGGCATTTGTATTTACGCATGGCGGGGGGCTCGATCAGCTTCTTGCGGCGGATGGGGCCGCGGGGTATCGCACCGGTCGAATCGAGAAATTATGCTGAATCGCCAGATCCTTCTTGCGCAGCTCCGGTTCGAGGAGGTGCCAAACCCTGTGATTGTTATAGAAAGGCGTCATCGGATACAGGTGATGGATCAGATGAAAATTCTGGTTCTGTAACACCAGTCCCATGAACCATTCGGCACCCTCGCGGATTGTGGTTGCGCCGGTGAAATTCTTCTCCTGTTCGACGTCGTGCGGCACGTGCGGCAGCCAGAAGAAGCTAAATCCCAGTGTCAAAAAAATGACCCGCGACGGGATGAACCAGAGCATGAGCACGTCGAGTCCGTACCCCAGGGCGGTCAACAGCACGATCAGAGTGGCGCAGATGGCGGCGAACACGTAGGACTGGTGCAGGAATGGTTTTGACACCTTGTCTCCTTTGGTGAGCGCGTAGATCAGGTAAAAGCCGTCGATGAACATCCAGCGAAACGGCAGCTCATACCAGGGACCGTCCAGCACGCGATCCGGATCGAGGGGACCATTGGCGAAGCGATGATGCAGCACATGACCCCAGCGAAACAGCTTGAGGCTGACGTAGGGTGCCACCAGGAGGAGCGCCAACTGGCCGATCCAATCGTTCAACTTGGTGTGGGTGGAGATCGCGCGGTGAATCGAATCGTGAACCACGCTGAAGGCCACGTAGCCGACGAAACTGTTGATGAGCATGCCCACCCACAAGGGGATGCGGCCGGTGACGCCGAGGACATCGGAGCAGAGAAAGGCGGCGTTGAGCAGCACCCACAGCGCGAACGTCAACCACGCGAGCGGCGGCGCGCTGGTCAACGACTTGAAGTGCGCGCGTTGGCCCTGAGTCAAATGATCGAAGGACACATTCCGGTCGCTCATGGCGAGACTCCGCTGTCAGGCAGCCCAAGAATTCTGATGATGGTCGGTCTGACCAACTCCTCGATGCGGCAGCCGTGCACCAGCTGATTGGCGACGTGCAGCGACAAGAGGCCGTGAACGGCACCCCACACCGCGTGGGTGATCTGGCGCGCATCGCCGTGCACGGCACCCTCGTCGATGCAACTCTGCACCAGTTGCACCGAGTGTTCGAACAACCGGCGGCGCGCGGCGAGCAGGTCGGGATAACGCTGCGGCGGTGGCTGCGGCGTCACGAAGATCAAGCGGTATTCCACCGGATGCCGGGTGACGAACTCCACATAAGCATCCATCACCGCGAATACCCGGTCCACATCGCTCGCGGCCGCGCTCTCGCGGCTCCGCACGAACTCCTCGAATTGCTCGAAACACATCACCCGGACGGCAGCCAACAGGGCGTCCTTATTCTCGAAGTAGCGGTACGGCAGGGTGTGGCTCGCGCCCGCCGCGTCCGCGAGGCCGCGGAAGGTCACGGCATCGATGCCGCCCTCGCGGAACAGGGCCAATGCCGCCGTGCACAGGCGCTGGCGCGTCGACTCGACCTCGGCATGTGACAGCGAATAACGCGGCATGAATTAAAATTACAGTGTTTATTAAACAATGTAAAGTATTTCCATGCAGCGAGTGGCAATTCGCGCCATGACGGGATCAGGTGTTTGCAGGGCCCGGAACGTAGGCTGGAAGGCGAGCGAACTCGCGGATCGAGGCCACGCTGATCGCAACATTGCCGAAGGCAACCAACCAGAAGAACGGCTGCCGGAAATACGCGTCGCTCGCAAACATCCATGCCCAAAAGCCGCCGGTGAGCAGCACGAAGCCCCAAAGCATCGACAGGGAGAATCCCCTACGGCTGCCGCGCGCGCGCATCAGGGCAATGTTGAGTAGTGGCGCCAGCACCACCGTCGTGCTGAACGACAGATAGTAATACGGATCGCTAATCATCGACATGAACCACCAAAATAACCCGTAGGCGAACAACTGCAGTCCGAGATACAGGCACAGCGCCTGTGAGAAGGATTTGTCTGGGAACAATGTCCACCTGGAAAATCTCAAGATTTGGTAGGTCACCACCATTTCACAGAGCATGAAGACGACGAGTGCAAACCAGAAGGCCTTGACGAGCCAGAAGTCCACGTCCTCGAACCAGTGGCGATAATTCGCGACATAGGTCGTGTCATGCGCAAAGAACCAGAGATTGCCGATGAGGGGGATCGAATGTGTACGATGCAGGAAGCCCATGCGAATGGCGCCAAAGTACTGCATGTACGCGCCCACGAACGACACACTGCAGGCGAACATGATCCAAAAGAAATGGGCAGCCGTGTTGCCGACCACGTGCCCCGCATCGTAGCTCAATCCGCCATTCATGAATTGCGCCAGCATGGTCAGCGATCATACACGGCCTTCATCCGGGCAACGGGCTCGGCCCGTCGGCGGCGCCGGCAGTGTCTCAATCCGTACCCAACAGCCTGTCAACGATGAGGTTGGCGGCCTGGCCTGGCGTCATCACCGACGTGTTGATATGGATTTCGGGTGACAGTGGCGCCTCGTAGGGACTGTCGACACCGGTAAAATTTTGCAATTTTCCGGAGCGTGCCTTTTTGTACAGGCCCTTCACATCGCGACGTTCGGCCACCTCAAGCGGCGTATCGATGTAGATTTCGACGAACTCGCCCGGAGCCATCATGTCTCTGACCAGCTGACGCTCCGCCCGGAAAGGCGAGATGAAGGCCGTCACCACGATCAGTCCGGCGTCGGTCATGAGCTTGGCCACTTCGCCAATTCTGCGGATATTCTCGACCCGATCGGCGGCGGTGAATCCCAGATCCTTGTTGAGCCCGTGCCGCACGTTGTCACCATCGAGCAGAAAAGTGTGCCGGTTCATACGGTGCAGCTTCTTTTCGACGAGATTAGCAATCGTCGATTTGCCTGCGCCGGACAGCCCCGTGAACCACAACACGGCGGGCTTCTGGTGCTTGAGGGCGGCATGCGCCTCGCGGCTGATCTCGAGCGCCTGCCGGTGAATATTCTGGCTGCGGCGCAAGGAGAAATGCAGCATTCCCGCCGCGACCGTCGCATTCGACAGCTTATCGATGAGAATGAACGCGCCGAGCTCGCGGTTGCTGTCATAGGGTTCGAACACGATGGGCTTGTCGGTGACCAGGTTCGCGACGCCAATCGAATTCAGCTCCAGAGTCTTTGCCGCCAGATGCTCCAAGGTATTGACGTCAATCTGGTACTTGGGCGTGTGAACGCTCGCGGTCGTGGTCTGACTGCCGAGCTTCAGCCAGTACTGGCGTCCGACCAACATGGGTTCCTCGGCCATCCACACGATCGTCGCCTCAAATTGGTCTGCGACCTCCGCGGGGGCGTCCGCCGCCACGATGACATCGCCGCGCGAACAGTCGATCTCATCCGCCAGGCACAACGTGACCGACTGCGCCGCCACCGCCCGCGGTAGATCACCGTCGAAGCTCACGATGCGGGTGACCGCAGACATCCTGCCCGAGGGAAGCACGCGGATCGCATCCCCCGGCGCCACGCTGCCTGAAGCGATCAGTCCCGCGAAGCCGCGAAAGTCCAAATTCGGACGGTTAACCCATTGCACCGGCATGCGGAAAGGCAATTCTTGCGCGGCGTTTGCATCGAACTGCACGGTCTCCAGGTGCTCGAGCAGCGAAGTGCCGGTGTACCAGGGCATTTTTGCCGAACGCGTGGATATGTTGTCGCCGCCCAGGCCGGAGATCGGGATGGCCACGACATCCTTGATGCCGATGCTCGCGGCAAAGGCACGGTAGGCCGTGACGATGGCGGCGTATTTCGCCTCATCAAAGCCGATGAGGTCCATTTTGTTGACGGCGAGAACGAGGTTGCGAATGCCGATCAAATGCGCCAGATAGGAGTGCCGGCGCGTCTGCGTCAGCACGCCCTTGCGCGCGTCGATCAGAATGACGGCGAGATCCGCCGTCGAAGCCCCGGTGACCATATTGCGCGTGTATTGCTCGTGCCCGGGGGTGTCGGCCACGATGAATTTACGCCGGTCCGTGGCGAAGTAGCGGTAGGCGACGTCGATGGTGATGCCCTGCTCGCGTTCTGCGGCCAGACCGTCCACCAACAGGGCGAAATCGATGTTCTCACCCTGGGTACCGACGCGTTTGGAGTCGGCTTCCAGCGCGGCAAGCTGATCTTCGAAGATCATCTTCGAATCGTAAAGCAAGCGGCCGATCAGGGTGGACTTGCCGTCGTCGACACTGCCGCAGGTGATGAAGCGCAGCAGGCTTTTGTGCCGGTGTTGCTGCAGGTAGGCATCGATGTCCCGGGAGACGAGATCGTCCACTTGATAGCTGCTGTCGATCACGGCGTTTGAACTCAAAAGTAGCCCTCCTGTTTCTTCTTTTCCATGCTGGCGGCCTGGTCGTGATCGATGGCCCGCCCTTGCCGCTCGGACGTTCTCGTGAGCAACATCTCTTTGATGACCTCCGGCAACGTGGTTGCGGTGCTCTCCACCGCGCCGGTGAGGGGATAACAGCCGAGCGTGCGGAATCTAATCGATCGTTCGACGGGGATCTCGCCCTTGCGCAGCGGAAAGCGGTCGTCATCCACCATCAACAACAGACCGTCCCGCTCGACCGTGGGTCGCGGCGCGGAAAGATACAAAGGGACGATGGGGATGCCTTCCAGGTGAATGTATTGCCAGATATCGAGCTCGGTCCAGTTCGAGATCGGAAACACCCGGATGCTTTCGCCTTTGGCCTTGCGGGTATTATAGAGATTCCAAAGTTCGGGCCGTTGGTTCTTCGGATCCCAGCGATGGCTGGCCGAGCGGAACGAGAAGACGCGCTCCTTCGCGCGGCTCTTTTCCTCGTCGCGGCGCGCCCCGCCGAAGGCCACATCGAATTTATGGAAGTCGAGCGCCTGCTTGAGTCCTTGGGTCTTCCACATGTCCGTATGCAGGGACGAACCGTGGTCGAACGGGTTGATGCCAAGTCGCCGCGCCTCCGGGTTCTGATGGACGATGAGTTCCATGCCCGAGTCGATGGCCATCCGGTCGCGAAACTCGTACATGGCACGAAATTTCCAGGTCGTGTCGACGTGCAGCAGCGGAAATGGCGGAGCCGCGGGAAAAAACGCCTTGCGTGCGAGATGCAGCATCACCGCCGAGTCTTTGCCGATGGAATACAGCATGACCGGCTTTTCGGATTCGGCGACCACCTCGCGCATGATGTGGATGGATTCAGCCTCGAGACGCTGTAGATGTGTCAATGACAGGGCGGCGCTCATCGTGGTGATCCACTCCCGGGTATCGAGGTCATGAAGGATCGGAGCGGAGCGGGCTCGTACGCACCGGTGGCAATGAAACCTGGATTGAAAAACTTCTCCTTGCCATAGGCGAGCGGCCGTCCGTCAAGGTCAAGTACACGTCCGCCCGCGGCGCGCAGCACCGCATCGCCGGCGGCTGTGTCCCATTCCATCGTCGGGGCCGGCCGCGGGTAGACGTCCGCCTCACCGCTCGCCACGAGAACGAATTTCAGGGAGGAGCCCACCGACACCCGCTCGACCACGCGGGCGTGAGCGAGCCATGCTTCAGTTTCCGGCGTATTGTGCGATTTCGACGCGACCGCGCAGGGGGGATCGACAGGTATGCGCACGGCAATGCGCTCGGCGGTACCACGCACTCCATGCGGCGGCTGCGCGGCGCGCCAAGCCTGCCGCGATACGCCATCGCCCCAATAGAGGGTCGAGCGGCCCGGCGCATAAACGACCCCGAGGGTGGGAACCCCATGCTCGATCAGGCCGATGTTGACGGTAAAATCCGTGCCGCGTTGGATGAATTCCTTGGTCCCGTCCAGCGGATCCACCAAGAAAAACATCGTGCCCACGTTGGGCACGTGGCCCGCGGCGGCTTCTTCTTCCGCGACAACGGCGATATCGGGCGCCGCGGCTTTCAATGCGGCCAGAATCACGGCCTCCGCCGCCCGGTCCGCTTCCGTGACCGGTGATGAATCACTTTTGTATTGCACCGACGCGCCCCGGCAGAAGTAATCCCAGACGATGAATCCCGCGGTCACGGCCGCATCGACGGCGGCAGCGAGCAGTGGCGGGCGGCGTGCATTGTTCAATCTCATGATGTCGTGGGTCGGTCCGTACTAGTATTACGTTGATCAAATCTTAGGTTGCCGGGGCTGGATCAATCTTGAAGAATTCTGCTCAGAGCGGAGATTACTGCTCCTAATCAAATGAAAACTTCGTTCAACCGAAACCGGGCAGGAAATGATCTGTCATCGACATGGGATGCGGTGGCCGATGCGCCGAACGCGGGTGATGCGCATGCCCGGAACCTGGTGTCCTCGGAACCGCTTGCGTGGGAGGGTGTCGAGCTCGAATGCGGCATACGCCACGGCTGGCAGGTGGATGAATCAATGATCAACGGCCATTACCTCGTGATGAATTCCGCCGACGAAACTTTGGCCTTCGAAACCCGTGCCGAGTCTCACTGGGCGGCAGCGCGACTGGCGCCGTTGGAGTTTTGGATCATTCCCGAAGGACGTCCATTTTCGGTCAGACGAATGACGGAATCGCGGCTTGCGTGCTGCACCATCGACGGTCCCTATCTCGATTCGCTGGCGGGCTGTCATTTCGAGCTCGACGCCGGGATCGGCATCGTGGATCCGGTGCTCGCCCGACTCATGCAGGCGCTGATTGCCGTGATAGAAGACCGGGCGAATTACTCGCAGCCGCTGGCCGCAGAGGTCATTCGAGCCACGGTCAATGCGCTGGCGGCGAGACACGGCCATCCGGCTGCCGAACTCAGGATCAAGGGGGGGATCGCACCGAGTCAGATGAAGTCGCTGCTCGCGTGGCTGCAGGAACACATCGAGGATCCGCTCACCGTGGGGCAGATGGCCGCACAGGTGGGCTTGTCCGCGGCGCATTTTTCAAGGGAATTCAAGCGCTCAACCGGCTCGACGCCCTGGGACTACGTGGTACGCATGCGATTGGACGGTGCGCGTGATGCACTGCTCGAAGGCGGCTGTGTTGCCCGCGTTGCCTCGCAATTCGGCTTCGCGGACCAGTCGCATCTGGCAAGGCTGTTCAAATTGCACTTCGGCCTGTCGCCTTCCGCGTTCATCAAGGCGAAGCGATGAAAGCGTCTCAGGGGCGCTGAGCCACTCTCGCATCACGCTCATCCAACTCCCGCCGGATCGCCGCATGGGCGCGTCCGTCGAGGGGAAATCCACTGACCAGCACGGCAGAAAACAGATGACCGAGCGCAGGACCCAGCGCAAAAACGTACAAAAGTCCGTGCAGCGCATGCGGGGTATTGTGAATACTCTGGGGATCGAATCCGAGCCACGCGACCACGGGGAGGGCAATGCCGATGGCAGCCGCCATGGCCGCTTTCATCGAGATGCTGAACACCGAAAAGAAAAGACCCGTGCAGTCTTCCCCCGTTTGCAGACGATGCTGGTCAGCGACGTCTGCGACCATCGAGCGCAGCATCAAGTTCCCCGAACCTTGCGCGAGGCCCTGCGCCGTCGTCAGCCCAATCAGCAAGGGCAGGCGTGCCGGCATCATCAACAATAGCCCCAAATTAATCGCCACTTGAACCAGTTCGCCCATGACCGCCGCCCGATGCTTGCCGAAACCGTAACCGATCTTCATCCAGATCGGGCCGGCCGCAATACCGAATACAAATTGCAGTAAAAAAAGACCGCTCGCCCACGCCGGGCGGGCCATATAGGCGCTGACGAAGAATACGAACAAGGCGGCGCGAATGCCCTGCGCCAGCGATACAGCGAAATCAGAGGCCAATACCCGCATCAAGAGACCGTTGGTCAACACGAGTCGGACAGCCGCCCCGAGCGACGATCGAGCGCTGGCAACCGGTGCAACCGGCGGATCAGGAAAAGCCCTCAAGGTAAGCATCAATGCCAAACCCAGGGTGGACAACACCAATGCACCCATGGCATTCAGTTTGAGCACGGCGTCACCGGGACGAATTTGATCGATCAGGGTGGGCAATATCAGCATCAGCAGCAGTCCCACGGACTGCGCGACGGTCTGATAAGTCGCCACACGCGTCCGCTCATCGTAGTCCCGCGTCAGTTCTCCAGACCACGCAAAAAACGGAATCTGGAGCATCGACAAGCCTAGATAGACCAGGGACAGCACTAAAGTCAGATAGAGCGGGCCGATGGTGGCTCCCGGAAAGAACAACAAGAGCGCAGATAGGCCAAAAACGACGGCGCCTGCCGCGATCCAACTCCGTCGCCGCCCAAAGCGGCTGCGGCTGCGGTCACTCAGCGCGCCGATCAGCGGATCTGACAGCGTTCCCCAAGTTTTCTCCGTCAAAAATATCGCCCCGAGGACCGGCAGCGACAGCCCGAAGTGAGCAGCGAATATCGACGGTAGATAAACGCTCAAGGGCAATTGCACCGCGTAGATAGGCATTGCCAGTACGGAGAATGCGATCAATCTCGCTGTCGGCAGCCGCGTCAAGGCGGGCGCGTGCGGCCGCTCGGAGTTTTCGGATACACCGGAGGCGATGCTCGACATGGGATGCCTTCGAAATCGATTTCCATGGACGTATACCCTGTGTCCATTTCGCCTTCAATGTTTTTTTGGGGGCACTCCTCACAGAGGAGGCGGCCGTCCTATCCTCCGTTCGGCGAAATTGAGACCGTATCCGAATAGACAAAATCGGAGCCATGTCCTAAATTCCGAGCAGACGATGCAGGACTGGCATGGGGAGCATATGGCAAATGGGACGAGTGAGCGGCAAGGTTGTCATTGTCACCGGCGGTGCCGGAGGGTTGGGGTCTGCATTCGCGGAAAGACTGGTGGATGAAGGGGCCCGGGTTGTATTGACCGATGTTCGCGATGATGCGGGCGAGGAAATTGCCAAACGCCTGGGGCGAAACGCCAGCTTCCTGCATCACGATGTCACGCTCGAAGAGGAATGGTCCGGGGTCGTCAGTAAGACGTTGAAACTCTTCGGATCGATTTCGACTCTCGTCAACAACGCCGGCGTCGTGTCGTATGGTCCAATACAGGAGACCAGCGAGGCGTCCTACAGACGAGTCATCGATATCAATCAGCTCTCGGTGTTCCTGGGCATCAAAGCCGTTCTGCCGTCAATGAGGGATCGAGGCGGCGGTTCCATCATCAACATTTCATCGGTCGCGGGAATGGTGGGCGTTCCGCAGGCGCTTTCCTATACAGCATCCAAATTCGCGGTGCGTGGCATGACCAAATCGGCGGCACTGGAACTCGCGCCTTTCAACATTCGCGTCAATTCAATCCATCCGGGGATCATCGATACGGCGATGGCGGCGTCGAGTCAGTCGGAAGATGTTCATACGGCCGCTGTGTCTGTCACGCCCGCCGGGCGCATAGGCAACCCCGTTGAAGTAGCCAATATGGTTTTGATGCTTGCATCGAACGAAATGGAGTTCGCGACAGGCGCTGAATTTGTCATCGACGGCGGATTCACCTCACATTGACCGGGCACGGCTCCTGATCTGGGTGTGGGAGCCAAAAAAAATTCTCAAAAATAGTCTTTTCAAAATTAGTATATAGGCGTACCGTATCTTCGGATACGACAAATCAATGATTGCCGTTCGGTGGCTTCGGGAAAATAAAGAACGCCCCCGCACTGCGCAATGCTCATGGTTGGCGAGAAAAATGGCTTTAAATGCGGGGAGTAATGGCATGTTGCCGAAATATCTAAGAACTGATTCGGTTGCCACCTTGGTGGCGTCCTTGATGCTTCTCGTGGCGTTGCCGGGCTCCGGTAGGGCGGATACGGCCAATGTCGGCGACGCGGACAATGCCGGCTTGGCCGAAATCGTCGTAACGGCGCAGCGGCGTTCGGAGAACCTCGAGAAGACCCCGGTCGCGGTGTCGGTGGTGTCCGGAGAGGACCTTTCGAAACGGCAAATCGTGTCGGAGTCGGACCTGCAAGCCGCGGTGCCGGGCTTGACCGTTCGCGCCACGTCGAGCAGCGAACAGCTGAACTATGCGATTCGCGGCCAATCGGTCGATGCATTTTCAGGCTCCCGCCCCGCGGTGCTGCCCTATATCGACGAAGTGCAGGTGAACAACAATAGTTCGACCGCATTCTACGATCTGGCATCGGTGCAGGTGCTGAAAGGGCCGCAGGGCACACTGTTCGGCCGAAACGCGACTGGCGGCGCGGTGTTGTTTACCACGGCGAAGCCGACCGACGATGTCGATGGATTCATCACGACCCGGGTTGGAAACTACAACGACCGGCAGGTCGAAGGGGCAGTGAATCTGCCGTTGATCAAAGATACGGTGTTATTGCGCGTCGCGGGTTTTTTCCAGGATCACGACGGCTATCAGACGAACTTGTACGATGATTCCAAGGTGGGCGAGACGCGCCGCAGCGGTGGCCGCGCCACGCTGGTCGTCAAACCGGTGGACAGCATCACCAATACGCTGGTGGTCGACTACGCTCATTTCGACGGATCGAGCCTGAACCCGGTCATTTATGGGGCTTACCCTGCCTTCAGCACCAACCCCGCCATCCCTGCCACCGTCCTGTATGGTCCCACGTTGGATCTTGCGTTCAATTACCCGGGAGCTTGGGCCGCTTACCTGGCCGCGCATCCCAAGGTCGATCCGGCGGGTCTTTACGCCTATGCGGCTCTCCAGGCGGCTCGGGGACCGTACACTATTTCCATCAATTCACCCAATAGCCATGAAGCGACTCCGCTGTTGATCGCAAACACCACGTCGCTCGATCTGGGCGGCGACATGCAGCTCAAAAACATCTTCGGCTATACGCATTCGCGAAACATCGACGCTTTCGACTACGACGGCACACCTTATGGCATCGAGGGATCGGAGATCGCCACGCGTGACCGGCAATACACCGAAGAACCACAGCTGCTCGGCAAGGCGCTGAACGGAGATTTGTCGTATGTGACAGGACTTTATTTCTCCGATGATGTATTCCAGAACCATACGACCAGTTTGTACGCTGAACTTGAACCGCTGAGCGCCGGCACCTCTGCCGATTATCTGGCGCAGTCCCGCAGCCGGTCGTATGCCGGCTATGCGCAGGGGACTTATGACCTCGGCCGATTGACCGGAATCGAGGGACTCAGCGTTACGGCGGGCGGACGATATACGTCTGAAACCATAAGCGACTATCAGCTGCCCGGTTCCGTATTCAATCCGTTCCCGCTTCCCGGCGCCGAGAATCCGCTGTCCTCCAATTTCAAGAAACCCAGCTGGCAATTTGGCGTCCAGGAGCAGCTGAACCCGGATCTGCTGCTGTATGTTGTCACCCGGCGCAGCTTCCGCAGTGGCGGATATAACCTCGCCGCGCCCCCCTTTCCCGGTTTGGCGGCGAGTGGCGGTTCCGGCTTTGAACCGGAAATTGCCACTGACGTGGAGATTGGTGCAAAGTTCCAGAGTGTTCTCGGTTCGATGCCCGTGCGTTTGAATGCTGCCGCCTACAATCAATGGATCAATGACATCCAGCGGACGATCTATGTGGGGTTGCCGGCGCTCGACGGTGCGCTCACCGCGCTCACGGTCAACATACCGGAGGCGATCGTCACGGGTGTCGAAGTGGATGGCCAGATCAATCCGTTGCCGTGGTTGAACCTGGGTGCGAACTTTGCCTACACCGATGCCCGCTTCACCCAGAACAAGGTGGAGGTGTTCGGCACCCTGGCCGCGTATGGCCCGTTTGCCGATACGCCCCGCTGGAACGGTGCACTATACGCCGAAGCATCGCAGAAATTGCCGAATGAAGTCGGAACGTTGTCGCTGCGCACCGATATATACAGCCAATCTCTGTTTTATTTCGGTTCCTTGAACAACACTGTCACACCGGGAACCGAGTTGCCCAGCTACACATTGGTCAATTTGCGGTTGGGCCTGGCAGACATTGAACGTTCGGGTGTTTCGGTGGCGGCGAGCGTTCGCAACCTGACCGACCGCGTGTACTACGTCGGCGGCACTCCGTTGGGCAATGTGCTCGCCTATAATGTCGCCATTCCCGGCACTCCGCGCACTTACACTTTGGAGGCCAACTATAAGTTTTAACGAGTCCTAGACATTGACGCTGGGGCGCATGGGTCCAAACGATAGAACGTCGTGGATACCGGGAGATGCTGAAATGACATCGGGAATTCTGTTGAACAAGCTCGAGGCGGACGCAAGGCCTGATAATTCCCGTCTCAAGCGCATGTGGAAAATTGGCTTGCCATACACAGACCAGCACATTGCCTCGTCCTCGCCTTTTTTGAGCGGGCGCAGTTCGATTTCGCACCTCCCTTTGACCCCCTGTTTGGTGTCGACGTCGATGACGATGCGAGTTCCGATGCAGGTTCCGGGCTCCAATACGCGTTCAAGCGGTGCGCAATAAAAGGGTTCATCAAACAGAACGGGCTCTCGCGATTCCACGACGTTCGTAACCGAATATCCCATTTTCTCAAGAACCGCCACCGGCACTTGTCCGTATACCCCGCCCACAAGGCCCGGCACGCGTATCAACTTCTCGGTATATGTTTCGACGTCCATGCCGGTACCCGACGTGAGCATGAGATGAGTTCCCTGCCGTGCGGTATCCGTCAGACTGGTGTGAACGATGGAATCGATCTCTACGCAAGGGCCGGCGGCGACCAAACCTGACCAAAAGCGTGTCGAATCCCATATTCCGCCCCCTAAAAAAGACACGCCGTGCTGTTTTGCCATGCGGTCGATCTCATGAGCGACCGACGGGTTGGTAAAGCGCGGATAATACGATTCCGCCCCATGACAAAGCACGTTGACACCCGCTTCCATCATCCGCCGGTAAGCGTCGAAGTTGGTACCCAGTCGATCGGTGATGGCAATCAACGCAACATCGGCCTTCAGGTTCGAATAATCCGCGCGCTCAGCATCCTGAACAACGACATCGAGATCTCGGTCAAGCCCCGCCAATCTACCGAGGTCTTTGCCGATTTTCTCTCCCGCTCGATTATAGGCGGCCACGATGGGCCACCCCTTCGCGGTTGCGAATCGGCAAAGGTGTCCACCAATGGTCCCGGCGCCATAGATCACAAGTCTCGGCGCGAAGGGTGTGCGATTGGGCATGGCGAGGATTCCCGTTAAAGAGCTGCTAAAAGTAACTGCTGAATTGTGAGATATAGCCGGCAAAGACCTTATTTACGCTCTCGAAATCGGTGCCGTACTCGGCGAGCGACGCGTCGTTCCGCCCATGCTTGTCTCTCGGGTTCCTTTGGTCCCAGCTGGCTATACGGGCTTCGGCCTCACGGGAGAGTGTAACGCCGATGAAGTCACACACGGACCGGGCGGTCCCAATGGAGTCATTGGTGATTTGGCCGAAGCCGATATCCAGTACATCGACCGACGTGTTCGCTTTTCTCCAGTTGAGATATCGACTCATTCCGGTGCCGAACCATTCAAGCATCGCGGGGCCTATGTGCCGACTATCCACCTTCGTTCCAAACCACTGCATATTGAGATCAGCCGTGCGAGCGGTGGACGCAATGATGTCGAAGGGGGAACGGTGAGAGCTTATTATTTTCAAGCCTTGCGGGAAGATTCGCGCCAGTTGGTCCTCGTATCCGAGCATACCGGGAGACTTGAGCAGCCAGGGTTTGGGAGCCTGGCCGTCCAGTTTGAACTGCCATTGCATATACTTGAGCTGCCTCAGCAGATAATCATAAGTGGGAGACATATCGGCCTTGGACAACCACGCACCGTACTCGGGGACCGGGAAGATCGTGGCAAGCTGACTGGACCTGAGGGCGGCTTCGTTCATCAAGTACTCCTCTTCGACCTCCTCGGCAGCCATTGGATGGGTTTGCATGATGTTGGGAATGACGGACCTAAGCCATGCGAGAAATTCCGTGGCTTTGGAAATCCGCAGGGCTCTACCGCCCGCAGGTTCGCCGGGGATCCGGGCAAACCCATAGGTATGCCAGTAGTGCATATTCTGCGTACTTTGCGTTTCGCCGAGGATGCGTTGAAGTTTCGTGGTGCCGGCCCTCGGTAGCGAGACGACGGCTATCGGTGGGAGCAGTACCTCATCCTCGATCTCAGGATTCTCCCGGACATCCTTCTCGAACCACAATCTGTTCAACAGCAGCTCAATAATGTATCCGTAGCCTCGTTCCACTCGGTCAGGCGGAATTTGATTGACATCGAGTGCCGAGACGAATCTATTGAAGTCATCCTTGAATTGTTCGCCACCACCGAAGTCCGAAAGCCCGGTTCTATCGGTCGCGATTTTCAGGAGGTCAGAACTGGAGAGCTTTTCCATTGCCATTTCCCCTACATGTCATGTGTTACTGTAATTATTTGGCGGGCATGTTTGGCCAGATCATCGTACTGATACCTCCATCAACGGGGATGCTCTGACCGGTGATGTAGCTTCCCGCTTCGCTCGCAAGCAATTGGACGATGCCCTCCAGTTCATGAGGAGCACCCAAACGACCCAATGCAGTCATACTCGCTATCTTCGCCGTGTATGCGCTGGCCGTGCCAGCGCCGTGAGTTGCATCGAGTCCCGTCAGGTGCTGCAGGAGCATGTCGGTGGCATAGACGCCGATTGCGAGCGTATTGACGGTGATGCCATCGTGCCCGACCTCCGCGGCAGACGTGCGGGCGAAGGAATTCAGCGCGGCTTTCGTGGCAGCGTAAACACTCATGCCATCCACCGAGCCGGAGACCAAACTACCGACAGATGAGCTGAAGATGATACGTCCCCATTTATTACGCCTCATGTGGGGCAAGAATTCCCGGGTAAGTTCGATGTTCGCCGATAAATTGACCTGAAACGAAGTATCTATCGCAGCGTTCGTGATGCTGTCGACCGGTTCAAACAGGTCGACCCCGGCGTTCCCTATGAATATATCCACCCCACCGAGATCGTTTTTTACGCCTTGGGCAAATTCCGTCACACTTTCCCTGTTGCGGAGGTCTACGGTCTTGAACAGCACCTCCGCGCCGGGTTGATGACGTTTTAATTCTTCTGCGGCTTTCTCGAGAACCTGCTTGCGCCTTGATGCAATCAGGACCCTCGCCCCCAGCTGAAGCAATCCACGGGACATGAAATAGCCAAGCCCCGTGCCGCCGGCCGTGACGACCGCCGTCTTGTTGGTCAGGTCAAACTTCTTGGGTAATGTTAAGTCCCCCACAATCAGCCTCCTTGTGGTCTGGTCAAACCGGCCGGTTTTGTTACCGGCGCATGATTCGCGTCATCTAACGGTTACATAGTATCTTGGCATACGGTCTACAAATATACAAACCAGGAATGCTTGGTACCCGCGTTCCCGGCCGGCGCGCGAGACTTTTTTACAAAACGGCTGGAACTGATCTAGGCTTGCACCATGAAGACTTTCAAGGCTAAGCACGGCGAAGATTTGGCGAACAATACCGCCTTCCACGTTCATGAGGTGGCGCGGCTCTTCAGAACGACTTTTGACCGCAAGATGAAGGCGCTGCGGCTGAATCGGTCACATTGGTGGCTGATCAGCTTTCTCGTCCATTTCGAAGGTTGCACGCAGCAGGAATTGGCCGAGGTCATGGACATCGGCAAGGCGGGACTTGGAAAATTAGTGGACCGCCTTGAAAGCGACGGTTTGGTTCAGCGGCTTGCCGATCCTGCGGACCGGCGCCTCAACCGGATGCGCCTGACGTCAAAGGCGAGGCCGATCGCGAATGAAATCACCCGAGCCTCGGAGGAAACCGTTGCGCTGTCGGTATCTGAGCTTACGCCGGCAGAGATTGCCACCCTTCACAAGCTCCTCAAAAAGATGAAGCAGAGCTTGAGTACGGCGCAGGTCGCCGACTCTCGGCATTCCAAAGGCCCGCCCTAAGGGTCCTTTGCCGGCCCGGCTATGATTGCGCGGGTCCGGAGGTCCCCGATCGCTGCGTCACTGAGCCCTAGGAGCGTTCGCAGTACGTGATCGGTGTCCTCCCCCAGACATGGCGCGGGGATCGGCGGCAATCGCCCGCCCGCGGCGAAGTCGAGCGGGCTGGCCGGTGCCAGGATGTTGCCCACGCCCGGCTGCTCTGTGACGGCGAACAGGGGATTGGCCGTCGAACACGCGGGATCGTGCGCCACCAACTCGGCGATGGTCTGGTAGCGGCTCCAGCACACACCCGCGCGATCGAACAGCGGCGCCAACTCCGCGAGGGACCTCGTGACCACGCGCGTGCGCACCAGCGCCGCGATCTCCTCTCGCGCCCGGAAGCGGTTGCCTTCCCGTGACAGGTCGAGACCCGACTCGCGCGAGAGTTCGGCCACCGCGGCATCGAGGTCGAGCGCGGTGCACAGTGCGGTCCATTGCTTCAAAGTCAGCGCGACGATCATGAGGCGCGCATCCTGGCATTGAAAATCACCGCCGAAGGCGCCGTACAGCGAGTTGCCGATGCGCTCGCGCACCCCGCCACGCTCTGCCTCAGCGATGAAGCCCAAGTTCCCGAGGGTGGCCAACGCCACATCCTCGAGGGCGAGCTTGATGTGCTGACCCTCCCCGGTGCGGCGGCGATGCCGCTCCGCGGCGAGCAAGCCGGTCGCGGCCATTTGACCGGTCAACAAATCCCAGGCGGGGAGCACATGGTTCACTGGGCCTTCGGCCTCGCGCGGGCCCGTGAGGAACGGGATGCCGACCGCCGGATTGATGGTGTAGTCGACGGCGCTGGCGCCGTCGCGTTTCCCTTGAATGGTCAGTTGAATGAGATCCGGCCGCCGCGCGCGCAGTGCTTCGTGGGACAACCAGCCACGCGGCGCGTAATTCGTCAACAGCATCCCGGCATCAGGTCCCGGCGCGGTGATGAGGGCCATGGCGAGTTCGTGGCCCTCCGCGGTGGTGAAATCGATGCACACCGAATGCTTGCCCTTGTTGAGGCCACACCAGAACAAGCTGTGGCGTCACTTAATGCCGTCGTTCCAAAAGCCTGGCAGGCCGATCTGCTCTGGACGCTGGATGACTTTGCGAAAGCGGCTGGTGTCGTAGCCGAGTGCGGCAAAACGATCGAGGAGCGCGTGATAGTCGGCATCGTCGATCGTCGGGGTGCGTGAGAACACCCAACCCAGTGAGCGATCGTTCTCGCCGAACATCACGTAGCGGTAAGCCGGGTCGGTGTACAGCACCAGGAACGGCAGGCTGACCGGCCAGAAGATATGCACGCGCCAGCTGGCGTTGTGGGTGCCGGGGACGATGGTATCCCGTACCGTGAAATGCCGGAGCTTCGCAGCGAACCCGCCGGAGCGCAGTGAAAACTCCTCCTGGATGTCGCCGTTGGCGCGCAGTGAATAGACGTCGTACGGGGCGACCATCCCCTTCTCGAAGTGGTTGGGGATGGTCGCGACGATGTACCAGCCGCCCTGCATCGCTTGGAGGTCGACGTGCGCGGCGAGGGTAATCGGCCGAACTGACCCCTCGCAGGCAAGCAGGGGAACCAGCAGGGCAAGGGCGAGCGCGGCTCGCCAGCGCGCCGCTCGCCCTCGTGCAAGCCGAGTCGGCCGTCGCGCCGCGATGCTGCGAGTCACGCGGTTGGGGTCACGCGGCTCGGCCAAACCGCTCGCTGAGTCGGGCTCGCTGCAGGTAGATCAGCACGACCAAAAGGGTGCCGATGACGATGGTATGGATCCAGTCTTGATGCAGAACCCGCACCTGCGCGATGCAGGCGCCTAAGTCGACCACTAACAACAGCGCGGCGCCCAGCGGGGAGACGGCGGGCAGCAGCACGGCGACGCCGCCAACCAATTCCAGGGCGCCGGTGAAGTAGCGGAACCAATCGCCGAGACCGACTTGCTGGAATTCCGCGATCATCATCGGTGCGCCCGTGAGCTTCATCACCGCCCCGGACAGGAAAACGCCGGCCAGCAGAATCCGCAGCACCCAGGTGAACACGGTCACGGCACGAGTTTCTGGTTTGGAGAGGGAATCGGCAACTGCGTTCATTAATATCTCCCGGGTTTGGTGGGGTGGTTGGTAGCCTTGGGGTAGGCTAACCCTTGCCAAAGCAGTGATCATCGGCTCAAATGAGGATGCATCATTTCCTATTGGTAAATCATGGCCGCCGACACTTTGACCGGAATCCGCGTCTTTTGCCGCGTCGTGGAGCTGAAGAGTTTCGCCGGTGCGGCTCGGCAGCTTAATCTGTCGCCAGCCATGGTGACCAAGCACGTCACGCAACTCGAGGCGCGCCTGGGCACGCGCCTGCTCAATCGCAGCAGTCGGCACCTGAGCCTGACCGAGTCCGGGGCGGAGTACCACGCCAAGACGCTGCCGCTGATTGAGGAATTGGACGAGGTGGAAACGAGCGTGCGCGATGCGACGTCGAGCCCTCGCGGCACCTTGCGCATCACGGCGCCGGTTTGGTTCGCGAATTCCGGGTTCACGCGCGTGTTGGCGCGCTACCAGCAGAAGTATCCGCAGGTGCGACTCGATCTCGAGCTGAGCGGCCGTGTCGTCAACCTGGTGGAGGAAGGCTTCGATCTGGCGCTGCGGGTGGCGCGTTATCCGGGCGATCACTGGATCGCCCGGCCGCTCGGGATGGTGACGTTCCTGTTCGTCGCGGCGCCGGATTATCTGCGGCGCGCCGGCACGCCCCGTACCCTCGTGGAACTCGCGGCGCATCCGATGTTGTTCTATCCGCTCGCACCGCTGCGCGACGTGACGGTCAACGGACCGCACGGCGAGGAGAGCGTGACGGTGACATCGAATTTCCAGAGCGCGAACGAAACGCTGCTGCATCTCGCGGCATTGCAAGGGATGGGGTATGCCCTGTTGCCGGATCGGCTGGTGAGCGGCGACGTGGAGGCTGGACGGTTGGTGGTGTTGCTGCCCGACTACCCTGAGCGCCGAATACCTTTGCTCGGGATTTACCCGAACCGCCAGTATCTCTCCTCGAAGGTGCGGACGTTTCTCGATTTCATGGCTGAGGCCGCGTAGCCCGGCACGCTGCGTACGT
>Ga0116226_10001477_pt1 | contig 20390 bp, 13 predicted proteins | sample S1TSphfallax_FD_89692 | JGI IMG/M metagenome (GOLD analysis project Ga0116226, IMG submission 89692) | Host-associated microbial communities from peat moss isolated from Minnesota, USA - S1T2_Fa - Sphagnum fallax MG | ecosystem: Host-associated > Plants > Peat moss > Unclassified | place: USA... | reverse complement strand
GGGTAGCAGTCGGGGAAGAGTTCGGTGGAGCTGGCCTCGACGCGGTCGGCGGGGCCGAGGTCGAGGGCGCGGACGATGGTGTCGAAGCCGTATTCGCCCATGTCGCCGATGGCTCCGCAGCCGTAGTCGTACCAGGCGCGCCAGACGAAGGGGAGATAGGCGTGGTTGTAGGGGCGGAAGGGCGCGGGGCCGAGCCAGAGGTCCCAGTTGAAGCCGGCGGGGATGGGGTCGGCGACGGTGGGGGTTTTGAGGCCCTGCTTCCAGAAGGCCGAGGCGCGGGTGGTCCAGATATCGACGCGATGGACTTGGCCGATGGCTTCGCTGTGGAGCATCTGGATGACGCGCTTGGACTCGGGGGTTTGCGCGTTGAAGATGGAGACCTGGGTGGCGCGCTTGGTTTCTTCGGCGACGCGGGCCATTTGGCGGGCCTCCCAGACGGAGTGGGCCATGGGTTTTTGGCTGTAGACGTGTTTGCCGGCGCGCATGGCGGCGATGGCGATGACGGCGTGCCAGTGGTCGGGGGTGCTGACGACGACGGCGTCGAGATTTTTTTCGCGGGCGAGCAGATCGCGGAAGTCTTCGTAGGCGTGGCAATTGCCGGAGGCGGGCGCGGGAGGATTTTTCGCGTAGAAGGCGTTGACGATGGCTTGGGCGGTGTCTCGGCCGGCGGTGGGGCCGGGAAAATCGGCTCCCCAGGCGGGGTCTTGCAGCACTACCCGGACTTTGTTGCGGAGCTCGTTGGGTCCCCAGTCGAGATAGTCGCTGGTTTGGCGATTGACATCGCAGACGGCGACGATTTGCACCTCGGGAATGCGGAGGAGGTCGAGGAGAACGCGCTGGCCTTGGGCGCCGACGCCGATGCAGGCGACGGTCAGTTTTGCGGACGCTTGGGGAATAGGCCGCGCAGACGCCACGGGGGAAAAGAGCGCGGCGGCTGAGGCTGCGGCGCCGGTCGAGAGAAAGTCGCGTCGGGTGAGGTTCGGCATGAGGCCCAATTTTAGCTTGGATGCGGAGTCGCCGCCGGAGGGCGAGCGCCGTGCTAGTATTCACCAGAAACAGAAGCTTAACGCGCACGAGGACGGGAAGGTTGCGGGAACGCAAGGCATCGACGAATCGGACGACGCTGGTCGATGTGGCGAAGGCGAGCGGGTTTTCGGCCTCGACGGTGTCGATCGTGCTGAACGAGGCGGCCCTGTCGCGCTACGTGGCGGCGGAGACGAAGGAGCGGATTCGCGATGTGGCGAGCAGGCTGGGGTATCGGCCGGACGCGTTTGCGAGGTCGCTGCGGAGCCGGCGGACGCACACGATCGGCATTATGGTGTCGGACATTTCGGATCCGTTTTGCACGTTGATTTTGCAGGGGATGGAGAAGACGCTGTACCCGACGACGTATCTGCCGATTATTATGATCGCGCACAACCAGAGCCAGCAGTTCGAGCGGCATTTGGAGATGCTGATGGAGCGGCAGGTGGAAGGGCTGATCCTGGTGGCGAACTGGCTTTTTGGCGAGTTCGACCTGGTGGCGGACCTGGAGACGAGCCGGATCCCAACGGTGGGGGTGGGGCGGGATCTGACCGAGAGCCGGGTGCGCTCGGTGCAGGTGGACAACGAGGCGGGCGGACGCCTGGCGATGCGGCACCTGCTCGAGCTGGGCCATCGGAAGATCGCGGTGCTGCGCGGACCATCGGAGCTGGCGGACAGCGACCGGCGGTGGGAAGGGGCGCAATCGGTGGCGCGGGAGGCGGGATTGCCGGTGGCGGCCGAGCGGGTGGGGCAGCTGGCGGCGGCGGTGGAGGCGACGTCGGGATTCGACGAGGGATTCCGATTGACGGCGGAGATGCTTGCCCGAGGCGTGGAGTTCAGCGCGGTGCTGGCGTTCGACGATTTGACGGCGCTGGGAGCGATTCGCGCGTTGAGGCAGGCGGGACGGCGGGTGCCGGAGGACTGCTCGGTGATCGGCTTCGACGATATTCCGCACGCGGCGGTGAATACGCCGGGGCTGACGACGATTCGGCAGCCGATGGAGGCGATGGGCAGCCTGGCGGCGCAGTGGGTGCTGGATTCGCTGGAAACGCCGGAGCGAGAGGTAGCGGACCGGTCGCCGGAGTCGCAGCTGCTGCATTTGTTTCCGCCCAGCCTGATTGTGCGGGACTCGACTCGGCGATTTTCGGCGACGAGCTGAATTCGAGGCCGAGGCGGTCTTTGGTTTTCGTTTGACTAGCTTTTCGCTTGACAGGCGGCGGCCAACAGCGTACATCGTTATTATTCAAACGATTGAATGAGCGAAGGCCATGCGAAGGCGTGGGCGCCCGCATGGAAGATCACGTGGCTAAGTGGGGGATAGGTGGCGGCTTCGCCGAGTGAGGCGATCACGGGGACGACTCTCAAACGGAGCTTGCGCTTCCGCGACTTGATCCTGTACGGGATTATTCTGATCCAGCCGACGGCGCCGATGCCGAGCTTTGGAGTGATCTACCAGGAGGCGCGCGGGCATGTGGCCACGGCGATCTTGTGCGCGCTGGTCGCGATGCTGTTCACCTCGATCAGCTATGGGCGCATGGCGCGGGCTTATCCGGAAGGCGGCTCGGCGTTTATGTATGTGGGGCGGGAGTTGCATCCCGCGCTCGGGTATATCACTGGCTGGTGCATGGCGATGGATTACATCCTGAATCCGCTGATTTGCACGATCTGGTGCGCCAAGGCTGCGCAGAATTTTCTGCCGGAGACGCCTTATGTTTTGTGGGCTGTCGGCTTCGCGGCATTGTTTACCGTGCTGAATCTGCGGGGCGTGGAGACGTCGGCGAGGATCAACGAGATGATGGCGGCGGCGCTGGGCGTAGTTATCCTGCTGGTGGTCGCCTCGATCGTTCGCTATCTAACTCGGCTGCCACACCAGGATATGTCTTTCTATACCACGCCTTTTTACGACCCTAAGACGTTTTCGCCGCCTGCGCTGTTTCGCGGGACTTCGATTGCCGTCCTGACTTATATTGGCTTCGACGGGATATCGACACTTAGCGACGAGTCTAAAAACCCTGGGCGCGATATACCTCGGGCTATCGTGACGACTTGCCTGATAACCGGCGTTCTGGCTTCGATCGAAGTGTACCTGGCGCAATTGGTGTGGCCTCGGGGCATGGCGTTTCCGGATGTGGACACGGCGTATGTGAGCGTCGCGGGCCGGGCGGGGGGCGTGTTCATGTTCACGCTGGTGAACGCTTCGCTGTTGCTGGCGACGATCGGTTCGGGGATGGCTTCGCAACTGGGCGCCGCGCGCCTGCTGCTGTCGATGGGGCAGAGCGGCGCGATTCCGGGCAAGTTCTTTGGCGCCGTTCATCCGCAGCATAGGATTCCGAGAAATAATGTGTTGCTCATTGGGGCTATCTGCTTAGTGGGCGCGTTGGCGTTCAGCTATCAACTAGGCACGGAGCTGCTCAATTACGGCGCGCTGCTTGCCTTCATGGGGGTCAATGTCGCCTCGGCGGTTTTGGCATGGCGAGCGTCGGGGCTGAAGCAATGGATGGCGATGATCAACTCATTATTGGGATTCGCAATATGTTTGTTTATCTGGCTTCACCTTGGCCGCTTGGCTTGGGCGGTTGGCACCGGCTGGGCGTTTGTTGGCATAACATGCTGGGGGCTTTACGGCCGTAGGGCGTCTTCCTTCAGCGCCTGAAAAACGGCGAGGCGGGACTGCGTTGATTATCTGCGAGGCGACATTTACTTGACTAAGAGGGAGGGATTTTTGTCGAACTTCAGAATATCGGCAAGAGCCTGCCTTCTTGCGCTGCCGAGCGCGGCTACACTTTTTTTGTCAATGCTATGCGCGGGCGAGGCGCCACCCCGGCACTTATCGATCGACAGGGGCTGGAAGCTCCAATCTGCTTGCGCATTGAAGGCGGCCGGCGACGCGATCTCGCGGGTTGATTATCATGCCGACGGATGGATCGAAGCTTTCGTACCAGGAACTGTGCTGGGATCGCAGGTCGCCGACGGGATATTTCCGGATCCTTACTTCGGCATGAATCTGCGGAAGATACCGGGAACGGACTATCCGATCACCAAGATATTCGGCTATCTGCCGATGAGCGCCGACAGCCCTTACCGCTGCCCATGGTGGTACCGGGTTGAGTTTCGCGCGGAGCCGCAAAAGGGCGAGACGCGGACTTTGCATTTCGACGGAATCAACTATCGGGCGAACATCTGGCTGAATGGCAAGGAGATTGCGTCGAGCGACAAGGTCGCCGGGGCTTTTCGCGCCTATGATATCGACGCGACGGGCGACTTATCCGCGACTGGCGTGAACGCGCTGGCAGTTGAGGTTTTCGCCCAGACGGAAAACGACCTTGGGATCGACTTCCTCGACTGGAACCCGGCGCCCGCGGACAAGAGCCTAGGCCTTTGGCGCGGCGTCTCGCTTCTGAGCACGGGCGCGGTGAGCGTCGTTTATCCATTTGTGTCGACGCATTTCACTAAGTCGGATTTAAGCGAGGCCGCGCTTCGCGTCGGGGCGGATCTGGTCAACCATTCCGATCATGCGGTGAAGGCCACGCTGAAGTTATCGGTGGGGCCGATTCGAGTTAGCAAACAGATTCACTTGGGGGCGCGCGAATCCAAGGATGTTGTGGTCACGCCCGACGAGTTTCCGCAATTGCTTTGGTCGCATCCGCCAGTCTGGTGGCCTTACCAATACGGAGAGCCGCGCCTTGAGGAGCTACGCGCGTCTGTGGATTTGGATGGCGTCCAATCCGATGATCAGACCGTTCGCGTTGGGATTCGCGAAGCAACTTCGTTCCTTAACGAGCGCGGATTTCGCCAGTTTCAGATCAATGGCAAGAATATCTCGATCAAGGGCGGAGGGTGGACACCCGACTTATTCTATCGGGAGCCGAAAGAGCGCCTTCGGCAGGAGTTGAGCTATGCGCGGGATATGGGGCTGAACGCGGTCAGGCTGGAGGGAAAACTAGGCGGCGAGGAGCTGTTCGACTTAGCCGATCGGATGGGCATTCTCGTGATGGCTGGGTGGCAATGCTGCGACTATTGGCAGAAGTGGGATAAGTGGAACGCGCAAGACCGCGAGATCGCAGTCGCCTCGCAAGATAGCCAGATCAGCCGTCTGCGGTCGCATCCGAGCCTGCTGGTTTGGCTCAACGGCAGCGATGAGGCGCCGGTTCCGTCCGTCGAGAAAGACTTTCTCGATGTGCTCAAGGAGCGCGGCTGGCCGAACCCGGTGTTGAGCGCCGCGGCTGATAAGACGTCGCCGCTTACCGGCAAGAGCGGTGTCAAGATGACTGGGCCATACGACTATGTTCCGCCGGAATATTGGTATCTCGACAAGGGCAAGTATGGCGGAGCCTACGGATTCAACACCGAGACTGGGCCGGGACCGGCGATTCCGTCGGCTGAGGATATTCATCGCACGCTTCCCGAAGGCAAATGGTGGCCGATCAACGAGGAGTGGAACTATCATGCCGCGCTGGGCAAGTTCGCGCAATACGACGACTTCAACCGGGCAATGGCCGAGACTTATGGCGCGGCCACGAATCTCGATAACTATGAGCTAAAGGCGCATGCGATGGCCTACGATGGCGAGCGGGCGATGTTCGAGGCTTACGGCGCGAACAAGTATTCGTCGACCGGGGTCATCCAGTGGATGTTGAACAACGCCTGGCCTTCCTTCATTTGGCACCTCTACGACTACTATCTGGTTCCCGGCGGAGGATACTTCGGCACTAAGAAGGCGAATGAGCCGACGCATATCCAGTATCGCTACGACGACCGCCAGGTGGTCGTGGTCGATTCGACCCTCATCGGGCATGTGGGTCTGCGGGCCGCGGGGAAAGTATTCAGCATCGGCGGCAAGGAACTATTTTCGAAAGTAGTTTCGCTGGACGCGGCTCCGGACGGGGTCGCGGCCGCCTTCTCGATACCGGCGCAGAGCGCGACGACTTTCCTTTGGCTCGAGCTTCGGGACGCGCGCGGAAGCGTCTTGAGCCGCAACTTTTACTGGATTCCGGCGCGCTTGGCGCAGCTTGATTGGGACAAGACGACTTATGTCAACACGCCGGCATTCCACTATGCGGACATGCGCGACTTATCCGAGTTGAAGGAGACATCGCTGACGGCCAAGGCAGGTGGAAAGGCGGCGGCGGGGAGCTATGAAGTTACGCTTCGCAACGGCGGCGGCGAGGTGGCGTTCTTTTTGCATGCGGCAATAGTCAAAGCAGGAACCAGCGAGGAGGTTGCGCCTGTGTTGTGGAGCGACAACTTCATATCATTGCTGCCGGGCGAATCGCGCGAACTGCGCGTGGAGGGACTGCCAGAGGCGCCTCTCGAACTGAAGGTCGATGGATGGAACGTGCAGCCTCAGAGGCTTGCGGTTCCTGGCGGGGCGGGGAATTGATGGGACTCAACGGACTTGACCTCGCGGTGATCGTCGCTTATCTGGCGGGCGTGACGTTGTTCGGCCTGCAATTCCGCTCGAAGGAAAAGACGGTGAAGGATTACTTCTTGGCGGGCAACACGATTCCGTGGTGGGCGATCTGCCTTTCGATCGTGGCGGCGGAGACTAGCACGCTTACCGTAATCAGCGTTCCGGGACTTGCGTATGACAAGGATTTTCGGTTCCTTCAATTGGTCATCGGATATCTAATCGGCCGCGCCGCGGTGAGCTTTTTGCTTATTCCGCAGTATTTTCGCGGCGAGCTTGTAACTGCCTACCAATTGATCGAGCGGCGCTTCGGCGAGAGGCTACGGAGTCTGACGGCCGGGTTGTTCCTGATAACTCGGGCCGCGGCGGAGGGGGTCCGTGTGTTCGCCGTCGCGATTGTCGTGAGGGTCGCGCTGGGGCGCCTGCTTACCGGATTTAGCGACTTTGGGCGCGATCTCGCGGCTATCGGCATCGTGACTCTGCTGACTTTGATCTACACCTTTGAAGGCGGCATGGCGGCTGTTATCTGGACGGACGTGGCGCAGTTGACTATCTATGTCGGCGGGACGATCGTCGGGTTTTTCACCATCCTGCATCTAGTGCCGGGAGGTTGGCCGACAATCAGCGCGATCGCCGGGCAGGCCGGCAAGTTTCGTCTGTTCGACTATTCGTTCAACCCCGCGACGACTTACACTCTGTGGTCGGGAGTTATCGGCGGAGCCTTCCTGACGACGGCGAGCCACGGGACGGACCAGCTTATCGTGCAGCGGCTATTGTCGGCGCGAAGCGAGCGGCAATCCAAGCTCGCCTTGCTGTCGAGCGGCGTCGCGGTGTTGTTTCAGTTCTCTTTGTTCTTGCTGATCGGCGCGATGTTATTTGTTTTCTATAGGCTCTTTCCGCCTGCGGCGACGTTCACTCGAAGCGATACTATCTTTCCCAACTTCATCGTATCGAAGATGCCGCATCTCGTGAGCGGGTTGTTGATTTCGGCGATCCTGGCGGCCGCCATGTCGAACCTGAGCGCGGCGCTTAACTCTTTGTCGTCGACGACGATCGTCGACTTTTACGCGCGGCTTCGGCCTGGGTCGACACAGGAGCGACGGGTGAAGTTATCGCGACTTACCACGATCGGCTGGGGAGTGGCCCTTTTTGGATTAGCGCTGCTAGCTCGCAATGGCGGCAAAGTTCTGGAGATGGGGTTGTCGATCGCGTCGGTGGCGTATGGATCGCTGCTTGGGGTTTTCCTGCTTGGCGCGCTGACTAAGAGAGCGTCGGAAAGGGGAGCGATGGTCGGGATGCTGTTCGGATTTGCGTTGAATATCTATCTCTGGCAGTTCACGCGGGTCGCGTTCACGTGGTATGTGGCGCTGGGGAGCATTGCCACGTTCTTAGTCGGCTATGGCGCGAGCTTGGCGATGCCGCGGGATCGGCTATCATCGGCTGAAGCGAATGGCACGATTGCGGAGGGAGGAGGGGCTTAGAATGCGGAATTGGCGGCCGAATATCAGGATATCGCGCCGGGGGCTGTTATTGTTCGCTGGCGTGGTTCAAGCGTGTTGCGCGGCAGGGGCTTGTGGACAGGCAACCCCTGCGGGAGGGGGCCGGGGCGCTAACTTCGCCAACATCGACGCGATCATGGAGAAGGCGGTCGCCGATGGGAACATACCGGGCGGCGTGGTGGTGGTCGGGCACAACGGCAAGGTCGTCTATCGCAAGGCTTTTGGATCGCGGTCGCTCGAGCCGACACGAGAGGCAATGACGATCGACACTATCTTCGATATGGCCTCGCTGACGAAGTGCATCGCGACGACTACTTCGGTGATGGAGTTGTTAGAGGAAGGCAAGATTCGGCTCAACGATCCGGTTGCGAGTTATCTCCCCGAGTTCGCGCAGAACGGCAAGCAGGACATTACTGTCCGGGAGTTGCTTACGCATTACTCAGGCTTGGCGCCGGACCTCGATTTGAAGACAGAGTGGCAAGGCCGCGCCGCGGCTTACCAGATGGCGATGCGGGCTACTCCCATGTATCCGCCGGGATCGCGATTCTTGTATAGCGATATCAACTTCGAGACGCTTGGGTTTGTGGTTGAGAAGATATCGGGGACGCCCTTGAATGACTTTGCGGAGAAGAATGTGTTTGGACCGCTGGGCATGCGGGAGACACGTTTTCTGCCTCCGCGGGATTGGTTGGCGCGAATCGCTCCGACAGAATACGACGAGCACGGACAGATGTTGCGGGGGACAGTCCACGACCCGACGGCGCGGCGGATGGGCGGCGTCGCGGGACACGCCGGATTGTTCTCAACGGCGGACGACTTATCGAAGTTCGCGCAGGACTTGCTAACCGGTTACAAAGTCCTCAGCCGTTCGGCGGTGGAGAAGATGTCGACGCCGCAGCAGCCGGCGACGGCCGCCAGCCTTCGCGGGCTGGGCTGGGACATCGATTCTCCCTTCGCGACCAATCGCGGCGAGCTGCTGCCGGTGGGGTCTTTTGGCCACACGGGATTCACCGGCACTTCGCTGTGGATCGATCCTATAACTCAGACTTATATTATCCTGCTGACCAATGCGGTGCATCCTCATGTCGGGAAGTCGGTGGTCTCGCTGCGGTCGCGTGTGGCTACGGCGGTTGTCGAGTCGCTTGCGCTTAGCGCGACGGAGGACGATAAGTTGCGGCTGGCGCGGATCACCGGCTACAACGAATCATCGATGGCGGCGCGGCGATTCACCACTCGGAACGGCGATGTTAAGAATGGCATCGAAGTGCTGGAAGCTCATGGCTTCCGAGAGCTTCATCCCGATGTTAGCCATCCGGCGCGAATTGGATTGGTGACGAATCAGACGGGAGTAGATGCAAGCGGCAAGCGGCTTGCGGACATATTGGCGCAGACGCCGGGCATTCGGCTCGCGGCGCTGTTTAGTCCTGAACATGGGATTGCGGGAAAGCTGGAGACGACGGACATCGGCAATTCGCGGGACGCGGCCACGGGCGCGACGATTTACAGCGTCTATGGCGACACGGACGCCAAGCGCCGGCCTACCGACGCGGAGATGGCGGACCTTGACGCGATTGTCTTCGACATACAAGATATCGGCGTTCGTTTCTACACTTACGAGAGCACGATGGGTTATTTCCTGGAGGCGGCGGCGAAATCGGGCAAGGAGGTTTTCGTGCTGGACCGGCCGAATCCGGTCACGGGCGCGTTGGTGCAGGGGCCGGTCGCGGACGGGGGGAGGGAGTCGTTTGTGAGTTACTCGCAGACACCTATCCGGCATGGCATGACGATGGGCGAGTTGGCGCGGATGTTCAACGCGGAGAGGAAGATCGGGGCGAAGCTTACTGTTATCCCGATGGAAGGTTGGATGCGGGGCGACTGGTTCGATTCGACAGGGGAGTTGTGGATGAATCCCTCGCCGAATATGCGGAGCGTGAATGAAGCGACGCTGTATCCGGGAATCGGGATGATCGAGGCGACTAACATCTCGGTCGGTCGCGGGACGGACACTCCGTTTGAGGTTGTGGGGGCGCCGTGGATCGATCCGCTGGCTTTGACGAAGTATCTCAACGGGCGAGAACTGAGCGGCGTGCGGTTCGTGCCGGCGCGGTTCACGCCTACCGCGTCCAACTACGCCAACGAGCTTTGCGGCGGCGTGAATCTCATTGTCATCGACCGGAACGCCTTGGATTCCGTTGAGTTGGGTTTGGAGGTGGCGTCGGCGTTGCAACATCTGTATCCGGACAAGTATAAGATCGCGGCGCTGGATAGGTTGATGGTGAGCAAGGCGAGCCTCGATGCTATCGCCGCGGGACAAGACCCTCGGCGAGTCGCGGAAGACTGGCAGGAGCAGATCGAGCGGTTCGAGGCGGTTCGGGCGAAGTATCTTATTTATTGACGGCGGACTTATCTTCCGCGGCTTAGTCATTGGAGCGAAGGGAGCACTGTATTGAAGTGTCGCGCGATGTTGATGGCGCTGGCGATGTCGGCGAGCTACTGTTCGGCGGCGACGCCCGTTCACTTAGACGCGAAAGGCGATAAGTGGGCCAAAGCCACGCTGAGAAAGCTTTCGCTCGAAGAGAAGATCGGGCAGTTGATCATGCCGTGGTCGAAGGTCGAGTTCATGAACGACCAAGGCGCGCAGATGCAGCGGCTGCGAGAGGAGATGCGGAAGTATCATGTGGGCGGCTTCGGCGTGACGGTTTTCACGGACGGCGGAGCGCTGCTGAAAAGCGAGCCGCTGGAGGCGGCGGCGCTGACGAACGCGTTGCAACGGGAGTCGAAATATCCGCTGATCTTCGGGGCGGATTTCGAGCGTGGGTTGTCGATGCGGCTGAATGGCGCGACCGCCTTCCCGACGGCGATGGCCTTTGGTGCGACCGGCGATAAGGAACTGGCGAAGGGATTCGGCAAGATCACGGCGGACGAGGCGCGGGCGATCGGGGTGCAGTGGAACTGGTTTCCGGTGGCGGATGTGAATTCGAACCCGGCCAACCCGATCATCAACACGCGGTCGTTTGGCGAAAACCCTGCGTTGGTGGGCGAGATGGACGCGGCCTACATCGAGGGGGCGCGAGGCGAAGGGATGCTGACCACGGTGAAGCATTTTCCTGGCCACGGGGACACGGACACGGATACGCATCTGACGCTGGCGCGATCGAACGCGAGTCTTGACCGGTTGAACAGGCTGGAGTTGGCGCCGTTTCGCGCGGCGATCGCGGCGGGCGTGGATTCGGTGATGCTGGCGCACATCACGGTGCCGGCGCTCGAGCCGGACCCCAACTTGCCCGCCAGCGTGTCTCATAAAATTGTCACGGGATTGCTGAAAGAGCAGCTGGGCTTTCACGGTATTGTGGTGACGGACGCCTTGGACATGGGCGCGCTGACCCGCGTCTTTCCTGGCGATCCGCACCAGGTATCGGCGGAAGCGGCGGTGGCGGCGATCGAGGCCGGGGACGATATGGCGATCATCCCAGCCGATCTCGACGGCGCGTACAACGGGCTGCTCGCCGCTGTCCGCGAAGGCAAGATCAGCGAAGCGCGGATCAACGAGAGTGTGCTGAAGGTGCTGCGGATGAAGGCTTCGGTAGGCTTGAACCGCAACCGATTCGTCGATCTGGCGAAGGTGACGGAGGAGGTCGCGAGGCCGGAGAACCTTGAGTTCGCGCAGCAGGTGGCCAATCGGGCGGTGACGCTGGTTGAGGACGCGAACAACCTTGTGCCGTTGCACGCGAACGCGGCTTCGAAGGAAACTGGCGGCGTGCTGGCGGTGATCTTCACCGACGATTCGCGGACGAGCGAGGGGGCGCGGACGTTCGCCGCCGAGCTTCGGAAGCGGGTGTCGACCGCGACGGTGCGGTATGTGGACAACTCGAACGGGGCTTATGTTGCGGAGGACATTTTGCGGGCGGTCGAGGGCGCTTCGACGGTGATCGCGGTGGCGGAGGCGTTTCCTAGCGCGCGTCGGGTTACCTCGGGGCAGGCGGCTGGTTCGGCGGGGTTAGACCAGGGCGCGGCGGGATTGTTGGCCAGCATCGTTCGCACGGCGGCCGGCAAGACCATCGTGGCGGCTCTGGGAAGCCCGTATATCGCGACGGGCATTCCGGGAATCCAGACGTACTTATGCACGTTTTCGAACACGGCGGTGTCGGCGCGCGGGCTGGTCAGCGGGCTTTTCGGCGAGACCGCGATCGAGGGGCACTCGCCGGTGACGATTCCGGGAGTGGCGAAACGGGGCGATGGGGTTATGCGGGCCGTTGTGAAATAGAGATCGACAACTCGAAGGGATATCTATCTCGACTCAGACGCGATAGTATTCGCGGTACCAGTCGACGAACTTCGGGAGGCCTTCGTCGATGGTGGTGGCGGGGTTGTAGCCGAAGTCGCGGCGGAGCGGTTCTATGTCGGCATAAGTTTCCTTGACATCTCCGGCTTGCAAGGGCTCGTAGACGATCTCGGCTTTGATGCCGAGGCATTGCTCGATGACGGAGATATATCGGACAAGCGGCTCGGAGCGGTCGTTGCCGATGTTATAGATCCTCGCTGGAGGCTCTGCCGCGGCTGGGGGCTTGTCGGAGACGGCGAGGATTCCGCCGACGATGTCGTCGATAAAGGTGAAGTTGCGGCGCATGTCTCCGCGATTGAAGACCTGGATAGGTTGGCCTTCGAGGATGGCTTTCACGAATAAGAACGCCGCCATATCTGGGCGGCCCCATGGGCCATAGGCGGTGAAGAAGCGGAGGCCTGTCGTCGGGAAGCTATACAAGCTGCTGTAGCAGTGGGCCATCAGCTCGCCGGCGCGCTTGGTGGCGGCGTAGAGCGAGAGCGGCGAGTCGACGCGGTCGTCCACGGAAAAGGGAAGTTTCTTGTTGGATCCATAGACGGAAGAAGAGCTTGCGTAGACGAAATGCCGGCATTCTTTCAAATGCCTAGCCACCTCTAACATCACCATCTGGCCATCGACATTGGAGTGGATGTATTCGTAAGGATGGGACAAGGAGTGGCGGACGCCGGCCTGGGCGGCCAGATGGATGATGTTAGTTATCCCGGGATGTCGTTTCGCGATCGCTTCCATGCCGGTTGGTTCGCCGACATCGGCGCGGTGGAAGGCGAAGGCTGGATATTTCGAGAGAAGCTGGAGGCGAGCTTCTTTGAGGACAGGGTCGTAATAATCATTGACGATGTCGACTCCGATGACAGAGTCGCCGCGTTCGAGCAGTCGGCGGGAGGTATGGAAACCGATAAAGCCGGCGACGCCGGTTACGAGATAGGACATCGATTCTATTTTCCGATCAAATAGCTGGAATTTGCGAGACGGCTTCGCCGAGGGCTTGGCGCCAGTGGGGCAGCGCGACGCCGAAGGTTCGGAGGAGCTTGCCGTTGTCGAGGACGGAGTTGGCGGGACGGGTTGCCGGAGTTGGATATTGGGACGCGGGAATGGGGAGGACCTCGGGCCGTTTGCCGTGGAGGGCGCCGGACGCTTCTTCGACGATAGCTTGGGCGAAGGCGTGCCAGGTGGTCTCGCCGGCGCAGGTCATGTGATAGACGCCGGAGGTAGTCTCACCGCCGGATTCGAGCACCTGCTGGGTGGCGCGGGCGATGGCGGCCGCGGAAGTGGGCGCGCCTTTCTGGTCGGCGACGATGGTGAGTTTGTCGCGTTCGCGGGCGAGGCGGAGAATGGTGAGCAAGAAGTTTTTGCCATGGGGCGCGAAGACCCAGCTGGTTCGAAAAATGAGATACTTGCCGGCCTGCGCGGCGATGGCTTGCTCGCCGGCGAGTTTGGTGCGGCCATAGACGCTGAGCGGCCCGGTGGGATCGTCCTCAAGCCACGGGCCTGGCTTCGCGCCGTCGAAGACGTAGTCGGTGGAGTAGTGAACGAGGAGCGCGCCGCAGCGAGCGGCTTGCTGGGCGAGGAGTTCCGGAGTTTTGGCGTTGACGAGGAAGGCGAGCTCCGGCTCGGACTCGGCGCGATCGACGGCGGTGTAGGCGGCGGCGTTGAGGATGATCTCCGGCTTCAGATCGGCTACGATCCTGGCGACCTGGTCGGGTTGAGAGAAGTCCGCTTGGGCGCGAGCGAGGGCGGTGAGGTCGTATTCGTTTTGGAGCAGGCTGGTGAATTCAGTCCCGAGCTGACCATTGGCGCCGAGCAGCAACACTCGGGTTTGGCTCATGGAAAGACCTCGGCGACGCTCCACGGTTTGCCTTGCAGGTCTTTGGCGGAGATGATGGCATTTTCCGCCGGGACGGGCCAGCTGATTCCCAGCGCCGGGTCGTTCCACAACAGGGTGCGGTCGCCGGAGGGCTCGTAGAAGTCGGCGACTTTGTAGGTGAAGCAGGCGGTTTCGCTGAGGACGGCGAAGCCGTGGGCGAAGCCGGCGGGAATATAGATGGCGAGGCCGTTCTCGGCGCTGATTTCGGCCGAGACGTGCTTGCCGAAGGTGGGGGAACTTTTGCGGAGATCGACGGCGACGTCAAGGACGGCTCCGGCAAGGACGCGGACGAGTTTGGCCTGGGGCTGGACGAGCTGGTAGTGAAGGCCGCGAACGACATTCTTGCGGGAATAGGAGACGTTGTCCTGCTTCCAGTCGACGGGCAGGCCTGCCTCGTGAAAGCGGCGCTCGTTGTAGGTTTCCTGAAATTGTCCGCGATCATCGCGAAAGATGCGCATTTCCAGTATTTTGACTCCGGGGATCGCGGTGTCTTGGATGTTCATGCAGGGTCTCCGGGGGAACTGGATTCTTTCGCTTCGTCAAGGACGGCGAGCAGGTAAAGTCCGTAGCCGCTTTTGCGCAGCGGGGCGGCGAGAGCAGCCAGTTGGTCGGCGTTGATGAAGTTCATGCGGTAGGCTATCTCTTCGGGGCAAGCGATCTTGAGCCCTTGCCGGCCCTCGATGGTTTGGATAAAGACGGCGGCTTCGAGGAGCGAATCGTGGGTGCCGGTGTCGAGCCAGGCGACGCCGCGGCCCATGCGCTGGACATCGAGGGCACCGCGTTCGAGATAGCGTTGATTGACATCGGTGATCTCCAACTCGCCTCTCGGCGAGGGGCGGACGGATTTGGCGATGTCGATGACGTGGTTGTCGTAGAAGTAGAGGCCGGTGATGGCGAAGGAAGACTTTGGCTGCTTGGGTTTTTCTTCAATGCTGAGTGCCTTGCCGTCGCGGTCGAACTCGACGACTCCGTAGCGCTCGGGATCGCTGACGCGATAGGCGAAGACGGTGGCTCCGGCGGTCTGGGCGGAGGCGCGCTGCAACTGCGCCGAGAGCGAGTAGCCGAAGAAGATATTGTCGCCGAGCACGAGAGAGCAAGGGCTGTCGCCGAGGAAGTCTTCGCCGATGAGGAAGGCCTGGGCGAGGCCGTCGGGGCTGGGCTGCACCGCGTATTGAAGGTTCATGCCCCACTTGCTGCCATCGCCGAGCAAGCCCGAGAAGCGAGGCGTGTCTTCGGGCGTCGAGATGATGAGGACGTCTCGGATGCCGGCGAGCATGAGGGTGCTGAGCGGATAGTAGATCAGCGGTTTGTCGTAAACGGGCAACAACTGCTTCGAGACCGCGAGGGTAAGCGGGTAGAGCCGAGTTCCGGAGCCTCCGGCGAGGATGATTCCTTTGCGCGCCATCTATCTTTCCTTATAGTTCAGTTCGAGCCAATCGAGATACGCTCCCGAGCGGACGTTGCGCACCCAATCCAAGTTGTCGAGGTACCACTCGATGGTCGCGCGGATTCCCGGCTCAAAGGAAGTTTTTGGGAACCAACCTAGTTCGGCGCGAATTTTGCTCGCATCGATCGCATAGCGGCGATCATGGCCGGGACGGTCTTTGACGTAAGTAATCAGCTTGCGCCGCTCGCCGATCGCGGGGTTGGGGCGAAGCTCGTCGAGAATGCCGCAGATGGCGGTGACGACGTCGATGTTCTTTCTTTCGTTGCTGCCGCCGATGTTATAGGTCTCGCCCAACTTTCCCTTTTCCAGGACGGTGCGAATACCTTCGCAGTGGTCGACAACATAGAGCCAGTCGCGAATATTCTGCCCGTCGCCGTAGACTGGAAGCGATTCTCCTTCGAGGGCTTTCAATACAACCAGCGGAATCAACTTCTCCGGAAATTGAAAAGGGCCGTAGTTGTTGGAGCAGTTGGTGGTCAAGGTGGGAAAACCGTAGGTATGGCGGTAGGCGCGAACGAGGTGATCGGAGCCGGCTTTGGAGGCGGCATACGGGCTGTTTGGCGCGTAGGGCGTTTTCTCGGTAAAGGCCGGGTCGTCGGCGCTGAGGGTTCCGTAGACTTCGTCGGTGGAGACGTGGAGGAAGCGAAATTGGTCGCGCAGATCCGGTTCTAGAGAATCCCAATAGGCGCGGCTTTGCTGGAGAAGATTGAGGGTTCCGTTGACGTTGGTGCGCACAAATTCGCCGGGATCGCTGATTGAGCGGTCGACATGGCTTTCGGCGGCGAAGTGGACAACGGCGCGGGGCTTGTGGCGCTGGAGCAGGTCGAGGACGAGTTCGGGATCGCAGATATCGCCGCGCACAAAGGTGTGGCGGGGATCGGCCTGCAAACTCGCGAGATTGCCGAGATTGCCGGCGTAGGTCAGCTTATCCAAGTTGACGATACCGCCCGGCTGCGTCTTGATCCAGTCGAGAACGAAGTTCGACCCGATGAACCCTGCGCCTCCGGTAACGAGTATGCATGGTTCGGAGGCTTGGCTGTCTGGCATTCGGCTTTCTCCCTAAGAGGCTGGGCGCGCTGGGCGCGACAGCAAAATAACAGTGTTTCCTGGTGGATCGGGGCCGCACAACTTACCGCATAGGACGCTTTCTTATTTTCAATACGCTCTCTGGGGAGCTTGACGGAGACCGATACCGCAAAGGGGGATACTGAATTATCCAACAATACTGACCGAAGCGCACGTGAATAACCGCAAAGCCTGGCAGGGCGGTCGTTTTGTCTCATTTTTCCAGGGTGGGGGCATCTTTGCTCAACGAGAAATTGGTTTTCTGCAAGGCCAATCGAGCGCCGGCCGCAGAAAGGTGCTGCGGGTCGCTGTAGAGAAGCGAGTTTCCGTCCCGGTACAAACACTCGCCGTCGCTGGGGCAAAGACCGGCCTTGAGGTCGATCATGTCGACGCCGGGAAGTCCGTCGACGGCTTGCTGCAAGAGAAGGCGAGTTTCGGGGTCGGTGGAGATGCTGCTGGGCGATGCGAGGCCCGAATCCTGGAGCGGATGGCCGGCCAGCAGCCGATAAAGAATTTGGCGGGCGGGAATGCGCTCCGTCCTGACAATCCAGAGCGGGTCCACGTCGAAGTTTGGCACATCTCCAAAAATGACGACCTTCTTGCCTGCTTCCTGGAGGGATCTGACAGTAGCCGATAGAGCATTCGTGAACTCGAGTTGCGACTCCTGCAGGGATGGGACGCGACGGTCGCCAGCCAAGTCCGTGGCCAGCCATCCGTCTTCATAGTTTCGCTGCAGGGGGGCGGCCCAGAATCCCGCGAGCGCCACGACGGATATCAATTTATTGGATTCAATCAGTTTCAGGACCTTCCGGTTGAATGCCATGCACTCCGCAGCCGCTGCAACATGGGTGGGGAGATAGCGAGTTGCGCCGGTGAGGGGAGGGCAGGACACCTTCGTGAAATCGCCAAACCCCATTCCGGCGTCTTTTGCGATCGTTCTAATGGCGGGCACCAGAGCTCCGGCATGGCTGTCGCCCCAGACAGCGATGCTTGGGGGACCTCCGGGAACCGGTAAACAGAAGGGTTCAAAATGGGGCGAGTCGCTGCCGTACTGGGACAGACATGGGTCGGTATGGAGAACGACACCGCTATCTTCGAGCCGGGCGAGTTCAGGGTTGCGAGCGGGCAGACCCTGGGTGCGCCAGACGACGCCGCAGATGGCCAGAATGCAAACCATGGCGAACCCGTACCGCTTCAGCAGCGGCACAGGCTGCAGCTTTGACTTTCTGAAAGGCTGTTCGATGAACCAATACGACAGAATTGCGAGGACCGAGGATATTGCGACGATGCCGGCAGTGATACGCGGGGGGAGTCTGGTTCCATAAACGGATCGAGCCAGCGCGAGCAACGGCCAGTGCCAAAGGTAGAGCGAATACGAGATCCTTCCGCAGAAAGCCAGGACACTCAACGAGAGGATCTTGCGGTTGACGCAGCTCTCCGAATTCGCGAGGAGGACCACGGCGCCCAGAACGGATGGAAGCGCCGCCGCCCCTGGGAACGGCGTGGCGACCGTCAGCAAAAACATGGGGGCAAGGATCAGCCCCAAGCCGACCGCTCCCGCAGACTCGGACACGTAGGCGCGGACGGGCAGGAATCTCCACTTCTGCTGAGCGATGGCGAGCAGAACGCCGAGGCCCAGTTCCCACGCGCGGGGGGCCAGGGTGTAAAACACCTTTCCCGGTTCGGTGCCCAGCGCGTGCATCGCATAAGCGAGCGAGACGGCGGAGATCGCTGCGATCGCCGGCAAGAGCAAGTCTTGCCGGAACTTGCGTATCCAGACCATCAACAAAGGAACGAGCAAGTAAAATTGCTCTTCCACTCCCAGCGACCAGGTCATGAGAAGAGGATTGAGTTCACTCTTGGGATCGAAGTAGCCGGAGGTCTTCCAGAAGAGAATGTTCGAGACCGACAGGGTCGAGGCAAAGGCCGCCCGGCCCAAGTATTGGGTCTCATAAGGAGAGAGCAGGAATAGCGCTACGGCAAGGACAAAGAAAATGATGAAGAAGTATGCCGGAAGAATCCGTTTGGCGCGATGCTGATAAAAGCGCAGGAAGCTGAAGGTGCCGCCGCGCATCTCCGAGAAAATGTGGCCGCCGATCAGGTATCCGGAGATAGCGAAGAAAATATCGACGCCAGTGAATCCGCCAGCGACAACCGGAACACCCGCGTGATAGAGGATCACCGACACAATGGCGATCGCTCGCAATCCGTCAATGTCGGGCCGATAGGAGCGATCACTGGTCTTTGGCGCGTCTGAACCGGGGACCGGGCTGGAGACCGGTGCCGCAGCGATCAACTCGCTCGAGGCCATTCTTGAGAATCCTCCCCTATTTGCCCTGGCTCGCCTCGACAGACACCGCGACGGAAGAGCGGATTTCAGAGCGACATTCGGCAGCAGCCCCTAGTATATAGGAAGCATCTCGGCATTCTGGGCGCGGAAGCCGCTGCCGACCTCGATCAGCGCATCACAACTAGATGCAAGCGCTCGGGGTTGGACGGACCGATGCCGTGACGTGGATGTTGGCTAGCGTCGGATAGAGTAGGAACGGAGAATCGAATGGATCGACGAAAATTTATCAATTTAGGACTCGGAGCTGCCGCGCTCGAAGTGGGACGAGGTTTTATGCAAGCGAATGCGCAAGCGGCGACGGTGACGCCAAAACAGGCGGGCGGCCAGTGCGGCATTAAGGTGGGGTCGGCAATCGCCAAAACGCAGCTGGAGAAAATTCCCGGGATGAAGGAATTGTTTGCCAGGAACTTCAACTTGCTGACGCCGAACGGCGAATTGAAGTGGTATGCGGTGCATCCCGCGCCGGACACATACAGCTTCGCCGACGCGGATTATCTCAGCCAATATTGCCAGCAGAACGGAATAGGGTTGCGGGGCCACAATCTTTGCTGGAACACCGGCAACCCGGCATGGGTGAATAATACGGTCAACGCCTCGAACGCCCGGCAGATCCTGGAGCAGCATATTCAGACGGTGGCAGGGCATTTCAAGGGAAGGATCAATTCCTGGGACGTGGTGAACGAACCGATCGGAGTCTGGTTCAATCGGCCAGACGGCCTCTATACGGGTCCATGGCTCAATGCCCTGGGTCCGGAATACATTGACATTGCTTTCCAGAAGACCAAGGAAGTGGATCCGATTCCGTTGCGAGTACTGAACATTCACAACGTCGAGCACGCGGACGGCGATAGCGACAGGGCGCGAAAAGCGGCGATCGATCTGGTTCGCAGCCTCCAGGCGCGAAAGGTGCCGATTCAGGCGGTAGGTCTTGAATCCCATCTCGACGCTGGGCGGCCCTGGGATCCGGAGGTGACGAAGAAGTTCGTCTCGACGCTTGCTGGCTTTGGGCTGGAAGTTTTCATCACCGAGCTGGATGTGAACGACAGCAAAATAAGCGGCGATGCCCCCGCGCGCGACAAGGCGGTGGCCGACCTGTACTACAACTACCTTCTCACCGTGCTGAAAGCGGTCCATAGCGACCGGCTGGTGTTTTGGACTTTCACGGACAAGGCGAACTGGATGGACTACATGAAGACAAATCAGCGCTGGGTGCGCGCCGATGGCAACCCGCACCACCGGCCCGGCCTGCTGGACGAGAACATGCAGCCAAAGTTGGCGTATAGCGCGGTGGTTGACGCGATCCAGCAGGCGTGCCACTCGTACTGATTCGACAAAGCCGCCAATGGCTTGATTCAAGAGCAAGGGCAGCTCCTGTTCGAGAGCTGCCCTTGCT
>Ga0116226_10001476_pt1 | contig 20392 bp, 22 predicted proteins | sample S1TSphfallax_FD_89692 | JGI IMG/M metagenome (GOLD analysis project Ga0116226, IMG submission 89692) | Host-associated microbial communities from peat moss isolated from Minnesota, USA - S1T2_Fa - Sphagnum fallax MG | ecosystem: Host-associated > Plants > Peat moss > Unclassified | place: USA... | reverse complement strand
CTGGCGTTGGCGTCGCGCTGGTGCAGCGTCACGCTCGCAGCGCTGCCGCTCAATCTCAAAGAAACCCGAAAATTCGCCGGGTTGGCGATCCTGACCTGGGGCGGATTACGCGGCGGCATCTCGGTCGCGCTCGCTTTGTCGCTCCCGGCCGGGTCTGATCGGGATTTGCTGCTCGGCGCCTGCTACGGGATCGTCCTGTTCACCATCATCGTGCAGGGGCTGACCTTCGGACGCGTTGTTTCATGGCTGATGGGGCGCTGACGTTGCTGAGCCGATCGCGGTGCAGATTGCGGTCACCAGCGGCTTCAAATGAAAGGCGCTCTCCGGCGCGATATCGACGCGCCAGCCCCTCGATGTCACCGCCTCGGCGACAACTGGCCCGACCGCGGCGATCCTTGTGCGGCCAAGGCCGGTTTGAAGCTCCGCGTCGAGTCCGCGGTCCCGGGCCACGGCTGCAAGGCGGGTGACCTGCGGCGAACTCGTGAAAGCGACGAGGTCGATATTCCCGGCCGCCATGTCCCGGATCGCCGCTTCTACCGCGGCGCTATCGCTGTCAGAGGCGTAGCGGTAGGGCACGACAGCGAATGGGCTGGCGCCTTTGCCTTTCAGGAAATCGAGTAGCAGCGCATTCGGGTTGTCGGGATAGAGCTGCACCGCGATCTGGCGCCCTGTCAGATCAAGGGATGACAGAGTCTCGATCACGCCTTCGGTGGTCGGGATCGCAGCCGGCAGGTGCGGGGCAAGGCCGATTTCTCGAAGGGCCCGCGCCGGTTTCGGGCCGCGTGTGATGGTGCGCATCCGGCTGATCGCAGCGATCACGGCGGGCGCCATATCGATCGTTGCGGCGAGGGCAAGCAGGCGACGCAGCCCTTCGCCGGTCAGCAGGATCAAATCATCGAACCGGTCGGCTGCGAGATCGCGCAGGAACGCCTCGACCGGTGCCGGATCCTCGATCGGCAGAATCGACACAAGCGGACAGCGCAGCGTGGTCGCACCCTGGGCTTCGAGCATCCGGCAAAAGAGATCGAGTTCGCGGCTTTCCGGCACCAGAATATGGCGTCCGGTCAGCATGCTCAATGCTTGGATGACGCTTTGCGGAGCATCGCGACCAGACTGGGGTCATGGGCGTCTTGCGCCCAGCCAATCGCATCGCGGCCCGAGTAATCCAGCCGGCTGACATCGGCTCCCGCTGCCAGAAGGCGGCCGACGACATCGGCATTGCCGGTTCGCGCGGCCGCCATCAGCGGCGTCACCCCCTTGGCATCCTTATCGACATTGGCGCCCCCTTTGATCAGCGCATCGATGCTGAGCGGGTCACCTTGTTCGGCGGCCCAGAACAAGGCCGTCTTGCCCTCGCGATCCGTTCGATTGGCCGTCGCATGGCCGTTCAGCAGCAGCCGGATCACCTCCGGATGGTCATATTGGGCCGCCCGCATCAGCGCCGTATGGCCATCCTCGTCGATGGCATCCGGATCATCCCCGCGGAGCAAGGCGCTGTGGGTGAGCGAGACATCGCCCGATTTTGCGGCCTGCAGCAGATCGGGGTCAGCCCCGAGCTTGGCAGCAAGCGCCGGTGCCGCCAGCCCGACCAGACCGGCCAAGGCCAGCGAAAGTAAACTCTTCCTCATCATCGTTTATGTCCTTGGCGGCAGCCAGAATGGGTGCCAGGCGTCTGCTCTTTGCTGAGCATCTGCCCAATCAGCCGGTTGAAGTGACTCCTTCAGGCGCTGTTCCAAGGTGGCATCGAATGACCCCGCACCGAGCTGGATCCGCGCCGGGTTATGTTTCCACAAGAGATACCATTTCCCGGCTTCCACCGGATCGGCCGGTAATCCGTTGCCATCGAGCAGTAGCCGCACCAACTGTTCCTGGGCCGACCCAAGGCCTCCATTGGCGGACTCCAGAATCCAGCCAAGCCCCAGCGTGCGCGATCGCTGCGCCGAGTCCTTATCCTTATCCTGGGTCGCGATGTCGAAATAGCATTTCCCGAGTTCGAGCTGCGCAATCTCGTAGCCGCGCCCGATACCCGCGATCTGCTCCAACAGCGGCATGGCTTCGGCGTAATTGCCCTTTTGCTTGAGCGCCATGGCCCGGCTGTAAGGGTCTTGCTGACCGGGACGGGACCCCAGCGGCGCTTGCGGCTTCTCTTCACCACCACCAGCGCCCGCGCCGCCGCCACCCGGACCACCGCCATTCCATCCCTGCTGCGCCAGCGCCGGGGTTGCCAGAACGGTCAAGGCGAAGATTGCTGCCGCCGCGATCCACCCGATTCTCGGAGTCTGGCTAAAGGCGTTTCTGATCGACCAAATCGGCATGTATTGTTGCCTCACGCTGCTAGAGCGGTATGAATTTAGGGTCAGTCGGCATATGGCGACCGTGAAATTCCTCCCCTGCGCAGCGGGGGAGGGGGACCATGCGCAGCATGGTGGAGGGGGCAGTCCACGCTCGTTGGCCCCCTCCACCACGCTTCGCGCGGTTCCCCTCCCCCGCTCCGCGGGGGAGGATGTGTTGACCGAGTCTAATTTCATACCGCTGCTAAATCCTTCCCAGCCATGATCGAGTGTAGCTGCATTTTACGTCGGCTTCATCCTCGTCATGTTCGCCGGAGACATCAAACGCCCTGCGGCTCGCCGCCGCACCTAATCCGGTAGCGTTGACCAATCGGGAGCCCAGCCGCCTTCGGTTCGGCGGAAGAGCGGGCAGCGTATCGGGCATGCACCAGCGCCGGATAGGCCGGGTCGATCGCGGCCAGCTTACGCTGCCAGACATTGGTTTCCTTGATCGCGGTCACCACGCCGACCACTTCGGCGCCGAGCTTCTTCATTAATTGCAGTTCGGCGGCAACCGTGCCGCCGGTCGATATTACGTCTTCGACCAGCAGCACCCGTTTGCCCTCCAGCCGTTCGACAAGCCGCGGATCGATATAGACAGTCTTGGGCTGAACGGGCGTGGTGATCGAATTGACCGCAACGGAAAGCTCATCTTCGAACCAGAATTTGCGCGAGTAGCTGAGCGGCACATAGCGGGGATGCTCCAGTTTTTTGGCGACCGAGGCCGCGAGCACCATACCCAGCGTCGGCATGCCCACCACAATGTCCGGCGCCAGCGCGCGGCCGAGCTCCGCCATCGCCGTGCTGAGCCGATCTTCAAGCTCAAACGAGTTGGCGGTGATGCAGAGATAGGCGATCGCCGTTTCAAAATCCGGCGGCAATGGCAACATCGGCAATTCCACCCAATCCCCATCCGGCAGGCGGATCGAATAGGAGTCGAGGACCGGCGCGGCAGGCGGCGATGCCATCACCTCCGAAGGGATGATCTTGTCGCCGTAACTGCCGTAGTTGCGATGGGGGAGAGTGCCTGACATAAGAAATCCCACAAGCTCGACCTGATGGTCGCAGATCAGACCTTATTGTACGGATCTTTTACCGCCGCGACAAATCGTTGGCTCAACTGCCGGCTTAATATAGTTTAACAGCTTTCGGCTATGAGAAGCTGCAGCTCGGTGCAACTTCAGAGGGCGTACCGGTGTTGATGCGCAGCGGAACGGTTTGACGACAAGGCGGCATTTATGAGTGTAAGCGAATTGGATGCCGTAGCCGCCTCCCCAATCCTGGCCTGCCCGGATTGCGGCTTGGAGCAGGCCGTGCCGCTGATGCGCCATGGCAGCGTCGCCATCTGTCATCGCTGTAACGGTGTGCTGGAGCGACGGTCGGGCACCAGCCTCGATGCGGCGCTGGCCATTGCCTCGACCGGTCTTTTGTTGCTTGTGCCGGCCAATATTCTGCCGCTCATGCAGATCCGGATGCAGGGCTTGCAGCGATCCGACTGGTTGATCAGCGGGAGCGAGGCTCTTTGGGCGCAAGGCTATCGCCTGCTGGGCGTCATGGTCGGGATCTTTTCGGTAGCGATGCCGCCGATCTGGTTGACCGGCTTGGTGACGGTGCTGTTTTGCGTGCGCATGGGCGTTCGGGCGCCTTGGCTGGGGCCATTATTGCGGTGGGTGTCGCTGCTGCGCACCTGGGCGATGGCCGACGTGTTTCTGGTCGGCAGCTTCGTCGCCTACAGCCGGCTACAGGATTATGCGGCAGTGGATGTGGCGGTCGGCGGATTTGCGTTCATCGGCATGGCGCTGGCCGCGCTCGCGACGGAACCCGCGCTCGACAAGCGACGCTTATGGGCGGCGATCGGTCCGGACACGCCGGGTCTGGCGGCGCCGACTGATTTCGCCTGTGAGAGCTGCGATCGGCGCTGCGATGCGGGCGAGGAGGGCCAGCGCTGTGCCCGGTGCGGCGCCACCTTGCATCGGCGTCGACCGGACGCCATCCTCCGGGCGACCGCTCTGATCATTGCCGGCTATCTGCTGTATTTGCCGGCGAATTTGCTGCCGATCATGACGGTCGTGCGCTTTGGCCGACCCGAAGCAAACACGATTTTATCAGGGGTCAAGGAATTGATTGATCTCGATCTCTGGCCGTTGGCAATCATTGTGCTCCTCGCCTCGATCCTGATCCCGTTGATCAAGCTTGCGGGGATGACCTGGTTTCTGATCGAGGTGCGTCGGGGGTCGGCGGCGCGGCTGGTGCTGCGCACCCGGCTTTATCGTTTTATTGAGATAATCGGCCGCTGGTCTAATATCGATGTGTTTATGATCTCGATTCTGGCGGCCCTCGTGCAATTTGGTGAGTTAAGCAATGTGCGTGCAGAGCCGGGCGCAGTGGCGTTCGCCGGGGTGGTCGTGGTGACTATGTTTGCGTCCCATTCATTCGATCCGCGTCTCATGTGGGATGCGGCGGACGGTGCAGCTTGAGCGATCGCCAGGGCGTGCCGGAGGCCCGGCTGCGGCGCAGCCGGGGTGTCGCGCTGGTGTGGCTGGTGCCGCTGGCGGCGCTGGCGATTGTCGTCTGGCTGGGCGTGCGAACCCTGCTCGAACGCGGCCCGGTGGTGACGATCACCTTCGAAACGGCCGAAGGGCTGGAAGCGGGGCGGACCAAGGTCCGGCATAAATCGGTCGATGTCGGCACCGTCGAAAGTGTCAAACTGGCCGATGATCTCAGCAAAGTCGTGGTTACGGCGCGGATGGATCGCAATGTCGCCTCTCATGTGACAGACGGGGCGAAGTTCTGGGTCGTACGGCCGCGCCTGTCGCCGGGCGGGATCAGCGGGCTGAACACGATCGTCTCGGGTTCCTATATCGAAATGGACCCCGGCGGGGGTGGCGAGCCGCAAGGTGACTTCAAAGGGCTGGAAGAGCCGCCGATCGAACAGCCGACTCAGTCCGGCAAGCTGTTCACGCTGATTTCCAAACAATCCGGATCGCTGGGGCCGGGATCGCCGATTTATTATCGGGGCATCGTGGTCGGCGAAGTGTTAGGGTCGACCTTAACCGATGACGGGCAGAGCGTGCATATTCAAGTTTATGTCCGCGCTCCGCATGACCGGTTGGTGCATAAGCTGACCCGCTTCTGGAATGCCAGCGGCATCTCGATTTCGGCAGGTACGCAAGGCATCAAGGCGAATGTCGAATCGCTGCAGGCGCTCGTCGCCGGTGGCGTTGCATTCGACACCGCGACTGAGGGTCTCGACACCCCGGCGAGCCAGCAGGGCAGCGAGTTTCACTTGTTCGATGATGAAGCGGCGGCGCGCGCCGAACCGCTCGGCGACAAGATCCTGTTCCAGGTGAATTTCCAGGGCGTGGTGCGCGGCCTCAATACGGGTTCCTCGGTCGAGATGAAGGGGATCGGTATCGGCCAAGTGACCGATATTCATCTCGCCTACAATGCCGATACCGGTATCCTTTCCACTCCGGCCACGCTGGAGATCGATCCCAGCCGGCTGGGCTTGCCCGACGGGCTGAAGCCGGCCGATGGCGATGTGCAGGGCAAGTTCTATGACGTGCTGAAGCGGCTGATCGGCGAGGGGCTGCGCGCACGATTGGCAACCGCCAGTCTGCTCACCGGGCAACGCATCGTGTCGCTGGAAATGGTCCCGGATGCCGCACCCGCTGAGCTACGCATGGATACGCCGCACCCTGAACTACCCGCCGTCGATGGCGGCGATCTCGATGCTCTGATGGGGACCGCGACCGGCCTGATGAAATCGGTCCATACGCTGGTCGAGCATGTCGACAAGCTGGTCGGGGGCAAGGAAATGCAGCACACGCTCGCGAGTCTCGATCATGTCATGGCCAATATTGATCATCTGACCAGTACGGACCTGCCGCCATTACTGAAAAGCCTCAATCAGACGGCGGATGCGGCGACGACGGCACTGGGCAGTGCGAATCACGCGCTGGGTGGACCGGGGCAGCGGGACAGCGAATTGCCTGGAATGCTGCACGAGCTGACCGAGGCTGCGCGCTCGGTTCGCTCGCTGGCCGATTTCCTCGAAGAACATCCAGAGGCGCTGTTGCAGGGAAAAAGCGGGGCTGGGAAGTAATGACAATGCGAAAATACGCGCCGGCTGCTCCGCTGGTCTTACTCGTGCTGGCCGCCTGCGGCTCCAGCCCAACGACGAATTACTACACGCTGGCGCCTGTGCCACCGACGAGTCAGCAGGCCGCATGTCATCTTACGGGTGCTGCGCCGTTCAAGTTTGATAGCGTGACGATCCCGGGCTCTATTGATCGCTTGGCTGTCGTGCGTTCAGCCGGGCCAAATCGCCTGAATGTCGCGGAGTTTGATCGCTGGGCAGCACCACTAGACGATCAGCTGCGGCGGGTTTTATCGGACGATCTGGCGCAGCGCCTGCCGGCCGGTCGCGTTATCCCGCCGCAAGGGGCCGCAGGGTCAGACGCGCCGCGCATGATTGCAGTCGATATCGATCGATTCGACGCAGACCTGACAGGACATGTTGTGCTCGCCGCGGATTGGTCAGTGGTCAGCGGGAAGAACGTTACTACCCGAAAAACCGAACGAATCGAAGCAGATGCAGACGCCACAGCCTATGATAGTGACGCCGCGGCGATGAGCCGGACACTCGGTATCCTGGCAGATCACATTGCAGCAAGTATCGCGGCGGCTGGTGATTGCTAAATCTTGATGCAATTTCTGTTGCGCTGCTGTCGAGTCCATCTTAATTCTGCAATGTTCGGTTTTAAAGTCATGAGGGGCTAAAGGACCCTCATCACAATTTGCCGAACAAAACGTAAACTAGCGGCCTCCGGAAACCGGCGGTCGTGCCCCTTAAAGGAGCAAATTATGTCTGATATTACACTTACGTCTACCGAACGAACGACCCTGCTGTCATTGCAGCAGGTGACAAGCCTTCAGAACCGGACTCAGGAACGACTCAACACCGGTAAGAAGGTCAACACGGCGATTGATAATGCCTCGGCATATTTTCAGTCGGCGGCGTTGAACACCCGGTCCACCGAGTTCACCGGCTACAAATCCAACATCGACCAATCGATCCAATCGATTAATGCCGCACTCACGGGTACGAGTGAGGTTGAGACCTTGTTGAATGATCTGCTGGGTGTCGTTCAAAACGCGCGGGGTGGTTCGACCTCTCAGCTCGTTTCCGCGACCACGCAGTTCAAGAATATCGGTCAGCAGCTTGCTCAGCTAGTGAAGGACTCGAACTATCAGGGTCTGAATCTGCTGACGTCTTCGAGCACGGCGTTGTCGACGCAGTTCTCGAACCGAACCGCCGCCACGTTCAGTGTCAGCGGCTACAATCTGCTGGGAACAGGCTCCCGTTCGATCTTTACGGCAGCCGGCTCAAACCCGTTTAGTACGTCGACGGGTGAGGTGACATTCAGCGTACTCATCAACAACTACGGCAATACCACGGCGACAAATTCGACGTCCGTGAAGGGGTTCTCCCAGCTCGTTACGTCCGGCGCGGCCAACGGCATAGCAGCGACGTCGGTTGCTGCCATTTTCAACGGCTCGATCAACGCGATTGATAATGCAATCAGTCAGGTCGAAGCGATCACCGCATCGCTTGCGACCAACGTTGATATTCTTCAAGCCCGGTCGGATTTCTCGTCCAATTACTCGAACACGCTGACCAACGGCAGCAATGCGCTGACGCTGGCCGATCTGAATACGGAGGCGGCAAATTCGACGGCGCTTGCCCTTCGTCAGCAGCTCGGTATTCAGTCTCTATCGACCAGTGCGACGCAGAACTCGTCCATCTTGACGCTGCTCCGCTCTTCATAAGGCGCGTGATTCGGCGCGGGCTCCGTCGCTGCCGGCGACGGGGCCCGTTCCGGAGGAAATTCAGTAAGGTCTCCATGCGAGATTTCGGAAATTGCTAAAATTGTGGCATTTTCCTGTTGCGGACCGAGCTGAAATAGAACATGGTAATGGTGTTTGGTTCTGATCGTCGTGGCTAAAGTCCCTCCGATGGTTAGAGTTCAAGCAAAACGCTAAAATCGTTGACTGCCGGAAACCGGTTGGTCAGGCCCCTTAAAGGAGCAACATTATGTCCGACATTACACTTACGTCTACCGAACGTACGACCCTGCTCTCCTTGCAGCAGGTCACCAGCCTTCAGAACCGGACGCAAGAGCGTCTTAATACCGGTAAGAAGGTCAATTCCGCGATCGACAACGCTTCGGCGTATTTCCAATCAGCGGCTCTCAATACTCGCTCTACTGAATTCACCCAATATAAGAGCAATATCGACCAATCGATTCAGTCGATTAATGCTGCACTGACCGGCACAAGCGAGGTCGAAACCTTGCTCAATGACCTACTCGGTGTGGTGCAGAACGCCCGTGGCGGCTCGACCTCTCAGCTCGTTTCCGCCACGACGCAGTTCAAGAACATCTCTCAGCAGCTTGACCAGTTGGTGAAGGACGCGAATTATCAGGGCCTTAACCTCTTAACCTCATCCAGCACGTCATTGTCGACGCAGTTCTCGAACCGTACTGCGGCCACGTTCAATGTCAGCGGCTACAATCTCCTGGGTACCGGCTCCCGTGCAATCTTCACGGCCGCCGCCGCCGCACCATTTAGTGGTTCGTCAGGTGCGGTTACCTTCAGCGTGCTGATCAATGATTATGGCAGCACAACGGCCGCGAACACCTCGGTCAGCGTTGGGGGATTTTCCCAGCTCGTTACCTCCGGTGTCTCGGGCGGCTTGGCGGCGACCCAGGTCGCGGCCATTTTCAACGGCTCGATCAACGCGATTGATAATGCCATCAGTCAGGTCGAAGCGATCACGGCATCGCTTGCAACTAATGTTGATATTCTCAATGCCCGGTCGGATTTTTCGGCCAATTACTCCAATACCTTGACCAACGGCAGTAACGCGCTGACGCTGGCCGATCTGAATACAGAAGCGGCAAACTCGACAGCCCTCGCCCTGCGTCAGCAGCTCGGCATCCAGTCTCTCTCCACTAGCTCCACGCAGAATTCGTCAATTCTGACCCTGCTGCGTGCGTCTTAATTAGTGTAGAGCGCGGATGATTTCACGCCGTCGTGGGGCCTCGAATCTGACCCGCGCTCGAACGCTGAGGTTTAGAGACTGATTCGGCGCAGGCTCGTCGCGTTAAGCGTCCGGCCTGCGCCGTTCCATTTTTAAGCCTGACCTTTCCTTTCCGGGCGTGACAGGCTAAGCAAACAGCCCCTTGTCAGTCTGAGGTTTCCCCGTGATGAAACGATTTGCTTCCGGCTTTATGGCGCTGCTGGCTCTGGGCGGTGCCGTGGGTTCAAATTCCGCGCGCGCCGATGACGGCGACTCCAAAGATATCCCCGGTCTGGCTCAGGCAATCGCGACTCCGTCGGGCTTGCGCTACATCGATCGAAAGCCTGGAACCGGCAAGTCACCATCCGTGGGCGACACCGTGTCGGTGCATTATACGGGCTGGGTGCTCGATGGCGACCATAAGGGCGTCCGCTTCGATAGTTCATTTGACCGCAACGAGCCGCTGGAATTTCCGATCGGCATGCATCGCGTCATTGCCGGATGGGACGAGGGCGTCGGCAGCATGAAGCCCGGCGGCCACCGCACGCTGATCATTCCGCCCGAACTCGGCTACGGCGCCCGCGGCGCCGGCGGCGTCATTCCGCCCAACGCAACGCTGGTGTTCGATGTGACGCTGGTTTCCGTGAAACCAGCCGCTGCGGACGCGAATTAAAGAATTTGCATCCTCCCCCGCTGCGCAGGAGAGGATTTAATCAAACCTTCGGCGGAGCCGGCGGGGGATCTTTTGCCGGCTTTGCGCCCAGCGGGTTGCCGTAAATATCGTGCGGCTGCACCGGCGGCCCCGGGTCGGGGGCGGATTGCAGCATTTCCGAGGCTTCACGATCGGTCGGGCTTTTGGGCAGAGGCGCTGGGCGCGGCGACACGGGATGGCCATCGACGATCGGGGCGGGTTGCGGCAGCGCATCGCTCTTGGTGTCATCGGCCGCGGCCGGATGCCCGACCAAAACCAAGACTGCCAGCGCCGTTCCGACCAAGAGAGTTCTGAGCATTATCGTCTCCACCTCTATGACCCTGCCAACGCGGCGACCCGAGCAAACGCCGCATCGAGATCCGCGATCAGATCGTCAGGATCCTCTAATCCCGCATGAAACCGCACCAGATGACCGGTTTCGGTCCAGAGCACGGCGGTCCGGACATGGCTCGGGTCGGTGATGATCACCAAACTCTCATAGCCGCCCCAGCTGACACCGAGACCCCATAAACGAAGCCCGTCGAAGAAGGCTCCCAACTGTTCATGCCTCAACGGATGCAGCACAATCGAGAATAAACCGGCCGCACCGGCGAAATCGCGCCGCCACAGTGCATGATCCGGGTGGCTCGGCAGGGCCGGATGCAATAGGCGCTTCACTTCCGGTCGATGCTCCAGCCAGCGCGCAACCTTAAGCCCGCTCTCGGCCGACCGATCCAGCCGGACTTTGAGCGTCCGCAGGCCGCGCTGCGCCAGATAGAGATCGTCGGCACCGCAACACACGCCGAGCTGCTTTGCCGTCACGAACAGCTTCCGGCCCACCGCACCATTGCCCAGCATCACACCCAGGATCACGTCGGAATGGCCGGCGACATATTTCGAGGTTGCTTCCAGCACGATATCCACACCGTGATGGAAGGGGTTGAAATGCAACGCCGTGCCCCAGGTATTGTCGATCGCCACCTTGACCCCGGCTGCGTGTGCGGCCTGGACGATCGCCGGAATATCCTGCAGCTCCAGGGTCAGCGAGCCCGGAGATTCGGTGAAGATCAGCTTGGTATTGGGGCGGATCAGATCGGCGATGCCGGCGCCGATCCTCGGATCGTAATAGCGCGTGCTGACGCCAAATTTCTGCAAGATCCCATCGCAGAAGGTCCGCGTCGGTTCATAGGCGCTGTCGGTCACCAGGATATCGTCACCCGATTGGGTGAAAGCCAGCATTGCGATGGTGATCATGGCGAGGCCGGAAGACACCGCTACGCAATGTTCGGCGCCATAGAGCGCCGCCATGCCCTCCTCGAAGGCGCGGCTGCTGGGGGTCGCCAGTAAACCATAGCGATATCCCGGGAAATCCGGCTTTGTCGCCTCGCGCCAGGTCGCGAGATCCGGCTGGAGAATGGTCGAGGCGCGATAGACCGGCGGATTGACCGCGCCATAATGGTCTTGCGGGTGGCGTCCGGCATGGACGAGGCGGGTCGCGGGAGTCCAGTCTGGATCGTCGGTCATGATATCCGGTCGGCGGGGAAAAGATGCGGGTGATCCAACCATGAAGCGGCCGCCAAGGCCAGAAACTATGCCTGAAGCGCGTCGGGGATCGGCCTGTTGTCCGCGCGATTGACCCCGATGAAGAGCGACATCAGCGCGGCGCCCAGACACAGCAGCCCCGCCATCATGAAGGCGGCGAGATAGGAGCCGAAATCCGTCCGGATCGCACCTGCCACGCCGGCCGCCATCGCCGCACCGAGTTGATGCGCGGCACCAATCCAGCCGAACATGATCCCGGCGCGTTCCGGCCCAAAGGATTTCGTGGCCAGCCGCACAGTCGGCGGCACGGTCGCGATCCAATCTAGCCCATAGAACATGGCAAAGAGGCTGAGCCCATAAAACGACATATCGAATGAAAACGGCAGGAACAGTAGCGACAGGCCGCGCAGCCCGTAATACCACGCGAGCAGATAGCGATTATCCCACCGATCGCTGAGCCAGCCCGACAGGGTCGTGCCGATGAAATCAAAGATCCCCATGACGGCCAGAAGGCCCGCAGCAGTGACTTCGGGGATGCCGTGATCGATACAGGCGGGAATGAGATGCGTCCCAATCAGCCCGTTGGTCGATGCGCCGCACACGAAAAAACTGCCGGCGAGCAGCCAGAAATCCCTGTGCTTCAGCCCGTCGCCGAGCGCGCGCAGTGCCAGCGTGAACGGGTTACCCGTGGCTTTGACCAGCGGGAGCGCATCCGCCGGCTCGCCATAGCGGGTCAGGCCCACATCCTCAGGTCGATCCCGCATGAAAATCGCGACGAGCGGTACCAACATGAGAGCCGCCCCCGCTGCGGTCAGCGAGACATAGCGCCAGCCATAATTGACGGCCAAGCTGGCCAGCGGCGGCAGGAAGACGAGCTGCCCGGTCGCGGCACTCGCGGTCAGGACGCCCATGACGAGACCCCGCCGCGCACTGAACCAGCGCGCGACCACGACGGCGGCCAGGACATTCGCGGTCACGCCCGTGCCGCTGCCGACCACGACGCCCCAAAGCAGCACCATTTGCCAGCTCTCGCGCATGAGCGGGGTCAGCAGCACGCCGGTCGCAATGATCATGAGTGCGGTCACCATCGTCCGGCGCAGCCCGAACCGCTCCATGAATGCAGCCGCGAACGGGCCGATCAGCCCGTAGAGCAGAATATTGACCGACACGGCCGCCGAAATCACCGCCCGCGACCAGCCGAACTCATGCTCCAGCGGGACCATGAGGACGCTGGGGGTCGCCCGAACACCCGCCGCGACGATGAGGGTCGCAAATGTCACCGCCGCGACGATCCACCCATAATGTATGCGCCGAGGCGTCATCTTGTGATGCTCTCTGTCCGTCTTTCCGTTAGAGCGCTACGCCAGTAGACCATGTTTTTTCCCCCTCTCTGCCCCTTTGGGGCGGAGAGGGTCGGGGTGAGGGGGGGATTCGACGTTTGCGGAGGGGCGCAGATCGCGCGTCGGCACGGCCCCCCTCTCCCTAACCCTCTCCGCCCTGAAGGGCAGAGAGGGGATATTCTTTGCGATAGGCGGTCTCACCCTAAATTCATACCGCTATAGAACACCCGTCGCCATACCGTTCCTCCGAAAAGCAGGCAGATGCCACAAAAAGATCGTTTGCACTGCACAAAACTCCTCCCATATAGATATTGCGCCGCAGCAAAATGGATCGGACTTGTCTCATGAAGCGCTTTTTCGGTTATGTTATCCCCGCTATCGTCAGCACGATGCTGACGTCGCCCGCTTTCGCAGACCGGTCTGCCGAGGATCAGGCTCGCTATGGCTTGACCTGTTCGCCGGCTGAAACGCTGGAACCGGCCGCCTGGACCAGTCTGCCACTGAAGGGCGAAACGCTCGATTGGGGCAGCGTCGGCGCGGCTGATCTCTTATGCATCTCGGCACCGCCGGGTCAAACCGCTCGGATCCGCGGTTTTGCCCATTCTTCCAAGCGCGACTATACGGATTTGATGCTGTACACCGATCATGGTCAGCGTAAGCTATATATGGCTTACGTACATCGTGACGGGGCGCTGGACCTACAGCCAGTCGCGATTACGGCAGATGCCGGGCGGTAACCGGGACGATTCCGTCTAATCGCGATCTGCTCTAATACCGCACCTTCGTTTCCGACTCTGCCCAGGCCTTAAAGGCATCTGACGCTTCTGAAGCGAGCAATCGCTGCGTGGGGCGGGTCCGCTCGGCGATCGGCAGATTCATTTCATCATAGAGAAACGCGTCATCGAACCCGATCGCGGCGGCATCTTCGCGGCTATTGCCGTAATAGATCCGATCGATCCGCGCCCAATAGATCGCTGCGAGACACATCGGGCAGGGTTCGCAGCTGGTATAGATCTCGCAGCCTTCCAGGCTGAACCGGCCGAGCCCGGTGGTCGCACCACGGATCGCGACGATCTCGGCATGCGCGGTCGGGTCATGCGATTGTGTGACCCGGTTGGCGCCCTCGGCGATGATCGCGCCATCCTTGACGATCACCGCGCCGAACGGCCCGCCGGCCCCGCTCGTGACCTGCTCGATCGACAGCGCGATCGCCCGCCGCATGAAATCAGCCTTGTCCATCGCATCTTCCCCCTCACGCCGATCGGGCAGAGGCACGGCCCGTGCCAGATCAGGAACAGGCTTCAGCTTCGATCCGGAAGAGCTGAAACGACGGGCGCCGAAACACCGGCACCAGACACGGATCGTCCGGCATGTGGATATCGGAGGCACCGGTGACCGCGAGATAATCCATCGCCTCTAGCGCCGGCAGCAGCCTGATCCGGTCCGGCTTGCTCCCCAGCACGAAACCCTGCCACAGCGCGTCAGGTGACAAATCTTTGACCAAGCCGGAGCCCAGCGTCGTCAATGCGATCGGCTGCTGCCCATCATAGGTAAAGAGTGTCGGCACCAGCCCATCGCGATCACCGGCCGCCAGAGTCGGCAGATGGATTTCCGGGATCGGCGTGCTGTTGATTGCGCCCGCCGGGAATGCGACCGCAAGTTTGACGCCGCGCGGGAGCTGATCGATCGCCGCGATATCCGCCCGATAGATCGGGTTCGATGCCAGCCAGACGCGCTCAATCGCGCCGAGACGGAGCAGCAACAGCAGGAACAGCGCGCCGCCGATCCAATAGGGGAACCGCGGCGCACTGCCGGCGATCAGCAGCAGGAACAGGGCAAGCGGCAGCCGATGGTCGGCGCCCGAACCGGAAAAAAGCTGGCTCGGCAGCGCGACATAGATGATCGCGAGCAAGGATGCCGCGATGCCAAGCCGCGGCCTCAGGCCCAATCTGTGCGTGAAACCTAGCCACAGCAGCAGGATCACGATGCCGGCGAATCCAACGATATCGAACGGCCGGTCGTAATTATCGAACACGCTGAACAGCATATCCGCCTTGCGCCACATCCGCGCGAACCGGATCCCGCCGGTCGCTGCCGGATGCCACGCGATCAGGAATAGCAGCACCGGCAGGATCGCTGGTGTCGGCAGCAAGGCGGCGCGGCGGGCCAGCGCAGACCAACGCCGAGCCCGACATTCGGCCAATGCCAATGGTACCTCTAAACCGGCGAGTACAATGCCGAACACCGCGAACGCCTCGATATGGCTGAGATAGCAGAAGAGCCCGATCGGTACGATCGTCGCGAGCCTAAGCCAAACCGGCCGAGCCTCAAGCCGAAGCCACACGGCAATACCACAAAGTGCCAGCCCGAGCCCGAACAGGTAATTCAGGAATCCCCAGAGGAATACGCGGCTATAGAGGAACAGAAAAGCGGTGAGTGGCCAATATTGCCATCGGCCGGTTGCTTCGCGATTAAGCCAGAGCGCACCGCCGGAGAGCAGGACGAATATCGCGATCAGGAAGAGCTTGCCCGCCAGCTCAAGCGGCATGATCGCCGCCAAGACCGGCACGATCGCATCCTCGGCGAGGTTAGGCAGCGGCGCCCAGCGGACTTGGTAAAACGCATCGCCGCCGATCGTCAGCAGATGCATGCGCGCGAGATGGTTCGGATAATCGAACAAGGGCGGCATGACCGAGGTCAGCACCGGGATCGATGCCAGCACCAGCAGCAGCCCCCAGGCCAGCGCGATCCGGTAGGCTGGCGGCGTAACGCTCATTCGCCGTCGCGGCAGAGTGGTGCCCAGGACAGGATATGCTGCCAGCGGGACCGGATCGCCGGATAGGGCCAGACGGCCACCACCTGCCAGCTCTCGGTGCCATGGCGCATCAGCACCGCCTGATTGGGCGGCGCCGTATAAAGTCCGACCGGTGTGCAGGACACCAGAGCCAGCGAATAGCCCGCCGCCGCGGCCTGATCCAGCGTCCCGGGGTCGGCGCGGTCACGGATCCAGAGATCCAGATCGCGTCGGCGCGGCGCGGTGTCGGCGAGCACGCCGGACAGCATGGTCGCCACGCTGCCATTATCGCCGGGCAGCAGCAAGGCGAGCCGATCGCCATCCTTGAGATAGGGCGCCATGTTCTTCGCAAGATTCCAGACAAGCGGCTGCGGCTCCGCGAGATCGAAGCGCAACAGCAGCACGAACAGGATCGGCGCCCCCAGCGCGAGGACCAGCGTTGCCGGGCGGACGATCTTCAGGATCCCGGGTTGGCTAAACCATTGGCCCGCCCCCAAGGCACGCGCTGCTGCAACCAACGCGGCGACCAGCACCAGCGATAAATGCGTCTCGTACCGAAAGAACGAATGCGCCTCGGTGCTCCAAGCCCCCGGAAAATGCCCGATATAGGTCAGCAGCAGGAAGCCGAAATAGGCGCAAAAGAGCGCGGCATGGAACGCCAGGAAGCGCGTTGTACCGGTCCAGCCATCGCGGCGCAGCAGGATCGGCAAGGCCGCAATCGCGAGCAGCACGGCGCCGAAATAGAGCCCCTTATTGAGCATCGTATGAAGAATGCCGAGCCCGATCGCCGGCAGATTCAGCCATTGCCACTCCGAGAAGGGTAGCGGCTTCAATTCATCGACCCCGGCGGTCGCCACGAAACTGCGCCACAGGAGATAGAGCAGGGCAGAGGGCGAGATGGCTCTAACGGTGAACGCGATCGTCTGGCGGCGCGACAGGCTGCGCTCCAGAAAGCCGCTCGCCAGCGCCGCTGCCGCGCACGCGGCGACCAACCCGACGCCCGATTGCTTGACATTGACCATCGCCGCCAGGATCAGCGCGAGGGGCAGCAACAATCCCGGACTCCGCCGCTTCTCGGCATGGGCACTCTGAGCTTCGACAAAGAGATAGGCTGCCAGCAGCGCGGTCACGGCAAGACCGGTCTCGCCATAGGCCGCCAGATGAATGCGCGGCACAAATCCCGGATTGAACAGGCTCGCCAACAGCAGCCCCACCGCGGTTTCCGTCCAGCCGCTTGACCGCCCCGCCGGCGTCACCCAGCGCGCCAGCAGCAAGCCCGCGGTCAGCAACAGCAACAGATTGGTCAGCGACATCCCGCCCGGCGGATAGTCGGGATCAAGGAAATGGCCCAAATAGCTGAGAAACTGCGTGTTATAGGGCGCGGCCGGCAGGAAGGAATGGCTCGGCGGCAATCCCAGCCGCGGCAACCTTCCCCAATCGCCGAGATAAACCGCATTGGGCAGAAGATTAAGCCAGGTATCCGGCTCCGCCGGCCGGATCGGCGCCAGCACCAGCCAGAACGGCAGCGAGATCACCGCCATACGGCCAAGTGCGACCCAAGCCTCCCACGACGGCCGCCGTGTCGGCAGCGCCAGCACGCCAAGCGCGCCACATCCCAGCAAAGCGGCCGGTATCGCCAGATTTGCCGGGATCAGCACGCCCCAACCGGTCAGGATCAGGCAGACAACACCCCAACCCGCGCCGATCTGGATCGGCGCCGACGGCCGCCGCCCCACCGCAGCAGCACCAAGCAACAGCAGAAACACGGCCAGCGTCCAACTGATGCCGAGATCGCAAAGGTTCTGAAATGTCGGCAGAAACGGGTCGATCGGACACACCGTGACGAGCTATCGGGAGATGCACTGGCTCTAGAGCGCCCGCCTTCTCTCGTCAAGGTGATGAGCGCTTTTTCCCTCAATCCTCCCCCGCACCGCGATAAGGGAGGAATTTTCTTACTGATGACCCGACCCATGTTGGTCCAGTGTTACGATTTCGATGCGCTTGCCTTGCGCTGTCAGCGCGAGCTTGCCGTGTTTCAGCGCGATCGCATCCTTACCGAAGAGATCATAGCGCCAGCCTTGCAGCGCCGGGACAGGGGCGGCATCGTCGCTCGCGATGAGCTCCAGATCGCTCGCCGAGGCCACCAGTTTTTGGGCGACATCGTTTTCTTCACAGCGCAGCTTCAGCAGCACCCGCAGCAGATCGACCAGCGGCCCGAAGCCGGCCGGTAGCTCCGCCCGAGCGGGCAGCGTAGGGGCGTCGGATTCCGGCAGCGCCAACCCGCGAGCAACCGCGGCCAGCATTTCGCCGCCGAGCTTGCCCTCGGCGACCGGTTTTCCCAGACCCCGGATGCGCGCCAGATCGTCGATCGAGGCCGGTGAATGCGCCGCAATTTCCAGCAACGACTCATCGCGCAGGATCCGGCTGCGCGGCAGATCGCGCTTTTGCGCCGCGAGTTCCCGCCAGCGCGCAATCTCTTTCAGCACGTTCAAAAACCGTCGATTGCCGCCGCGAACCTTCAGTCGGCGCCAGGCTTCGTCCGGATCGGTCTGATAGGTTATCGCATCGGTCAGCGTCGCCAGTTCATCGGCCAACCAGCTTTCGCGGCCATTCCGGTCCAGCATCTGGCGCAGCTTCTCATAGGCGGTGCGGAGATAGGTTACGTCGGCCAGCGCATAGTCGAGCTGTCGTTCGGTCAGCGGCCGATGCGCCCAATCGGTGAACCGCGACGATTTATCGATCCGCGCATTGGCCAATTTGCCGGCCAGATTCTCATAGCTGACCGACTCGCCAAAGCCGCAGACCATCGCGGCAACCTGCGTGTCGAACAGCGGGGTCGGTACCGTCCCCGTCAAATTGACGAAGATCTCGATATCCTGCCGTGCAGCATGGAAGACTTTGAGGACCGCCGGATCCGCCAGCAGCGCGAAGAGCGGCGCCAGATCAATATCCGGCGCCAGGCTGTCGATCGCCGCGGCCTCGTCCGGCCCTGCGATCTGGACCAGACAAAGCTGCGGCCAGAATGTCTTGTCGCGCAGAAACTCCGTGTCGACCGTAATGAAAGCGGCAGCACGCATGCGGGCACAAAACGCGTCCAGCGCGCTCGTCGTCTCAATCAAAATCATCCGATTGATATACACGGCTGGCCCGGCCTTGGCAAAAGATCAGGCTTGCCGGTCGCGTCTCAGCTTGAAATCGGTGAACTAAACGAAGCCGCCACAAGGTCAATCGTGTCACCAGACTGCATCTCAATTGAAAGCCTCATTAGCCCATCCGCCTGAAGTGTCGGACCCTGTACAGTGTTGATTGAGACGCTTGCGCCCCAGGGTAACTTGAGCGGGATATAGATGGCATGAACACACGTCAAGATAATCGCGCACGGACCGTCTGGAGAGATCAAGGCTAATTGGCCGTTACCACTTTCCCAGTCGAAGGTGGCACTCGTCAGCGTGCAGTCGTGCATCGGTGCCCTCTTATGCTTGCTTCTTGTATGTAGGCCGCAGTACGCTTCACCGGTTCGGCGCGCGCATGTTGATTGCCGCCAGCACGTCGTCAAACGTCCAAAGCCGATCGGCAATGCCTGCCGCCATGGCCGGTGTAGCCCGCAGCGTCTCGTGAATGCGGATGAAGTTATACCATACGGTATAAAGCGCGACCATTTGAGCATGGCGCTCGACCTTCTTTGAAAAGGCATTCGTTAGGCGCGTGAAGCGGCGCATGTGCATCAGCCAAAAAACGGTGACATCGCAGTAATCTCCTTGCCCTAAGGTTTCGGGTCACCCTGTAACCCAGTCACCGTAACCCCTTAACCCACACTATAACCCAATAAAATAACAAAACAAAATCCATTAACGCCATTATAGAAGGCACGATAATACCAAAAATCACAGAAATATATAATGGACTGTCTCCAATAGCATATATTCCTCGTTCTACAAGTCGCTTTGCGCCAATAATTTGTAGGGGATCTCCCTCAGGGAAATCCTCCATGGCAAACCCTAGAAAGAGAATGATCTTTGGGTTATTTGGTATAACATCGTAAGTACCCGACGCCACGTTAACCTGTTTGGTAGCCAACTCAACAAAATGACTTTGGAGGAGCAGCGCCCCCCCCGAGCAACATGACAACCCCTATCCACCGCAAACGTCGAGTCATTCGTCACTCCATGCCTACATTAGAATTAGGGAAAACGGAAAACGGTGCCGTAATCTCTATGGGTAATTCGGTGACACTCCACTCAATAGCTTCGCTTGGCTTTTGGGAATTGAATGCACTGGCACCGTAATTCCGATCTCTCCATGGAACGAAAGGGAAACCAGGCAGCACCAGACGCAATGAACCACGCTTGGCGCAAGCAAAATACCCCGTAATAGGGCTTTACCTGTGGCAGTACATTTAAGCCCGTATATATTGTAAATATGCATTATTTTCGGCTATAAAATTCTGTCACAGCCTCGACAATTTTTTGTTCGCTTATTATGAAAACATTGTAACTGCTCACCCCCCTGTCAGGGTAGCATAGGGCTGATTTGGTACGCTGCTTTGATCTGATTGCCCAGATATGGTTGACACGGGGTATAGTTCGTGATTCTACGATTCGATGAATCGCG
>Ga0116226_10001475_pt1 | contig 20393 bp, 18 predicted proteins | sample S1TSphfallax_FD_89692 | JGI IMG/M metagenome (GOLD analysis project Ga0116226, IMG submission 89692) | Host-associated microbial communities from peat moss isolated from Minnesota, USA - S1T2_Fa - Sphagnum fallax MG | ecosystem: Host-associated > Plants > Peat moss > Unclassified | place: USA... | reverse complement strand
TATCAGGAGGTTCTGGCGAAAAACCTGCGGGTCATGGATGGCTCGGCGATCACCCTCGCCCGCGACAACCATATTCCCATCGTGGTGTTTTCCATCCGCGAAAGGGGCGCCCTGCTAAAGGTGCTGCAAGGCGAAGGCGTGCATACGACGATCAAGGACTTATAAGCTGGGGCCCATTCGCCCGAAGATGTCGAAGAGGACCACTCCCCATGGCCACGGCCGAAAAACCGCAGATCGCACGTTATCGAGAACGGATGGACAAGGCCGTTATCGCTCTGAAGGAGGAGTTCAGTTCCCTGCGCACGGGTCGCGCCAACGCCTCCCTGCTCGATCAGATTGTCGTCGAGGCCTATGGCTCGCGCATGCCCATATCCCAGGTGGGCGCGATCTCCGTGCCCGAGCCCCGGTCGATTACCGTGAGCGTGTGGGATAAGGCCCTGGTGATCTCGGTGGAAAAGGCGATCCGCAATGCGGGCCTCGGCCTCAATCCCGTCACCGAAGGCCAGAATCTCCGCGTGCCAATTCCGCCCTTGACCGAAGAACGCCGCCGCGACCTTGCCAAGCTGGCCGGGAAATATGCGGAACAACAACGCGTCGCCGTGCGCAATGTCCGGCGTGACGCCATGGATGATCTGAAGAAGGCGGAGAAAGACGCGGTCATCAGCCAGGATGAACAGAAGAAGCTCGAGGCCGAGGTTCAGAAGGCCACGGACGAGGCGATCCGGCGGGTCGACGAGGCCTTGAAAACAAAAGAACAAGAGATCATGCAGGTCTGATCGGGGGTAAGGATCAGACATGTCGCCGCTGAGCGGGATGAATCACGCGTCAGGTGACCATGCGGCCAGCCCGATCACCCATGACTCGATCTCCAAGGCGGCGAGCCCGCACGGGCCCGGCGACCCGGGCCTCCACGTCGCGATCATCATGGACGGCAACGGGCGCTGGGCCAAGGCGCGGGGCATGCCGCGCGCCCTCGGACACCGGGAGGGGGTCGCGGCCCTGCGTCGGACCATTGAGGGCGCCGCCGCTCTCGGCGTCCATCGCCTGACGGTCTTTGGGTTCTCCACTGAGAATTGGCGCCGGCCCAAGCGCGAGGTCATGGAACTGATGGGCCTCTTGCGGGCCTATTTCCAAAGCGATCTCAAACGTCTGGAACGGCGCGGGGTCAAGGTGCGCGTTCTGGGGAGGCGAACGGGCCTGGAGAGCGATGTCCTTGAGATGATCGAGGCCGCCGAGAGCCAGACCGCCGCCAATAACAGCTTCCATCTTCAGGTCGCCTTCAACTATGGCGGCCGGGCGGACATCGTCGATGCCGCGCGGGCCTTCGCCGAGGCCGTGGAGCGTGGGGAGGCCAAGGCCCGAGACCTGAACGAGGCCCTTTTCGAAGCGCATCTCTCGACCGCGCCGATCCCCGCGCCGGATCTCATCATCCGCACCAGCGGGGAGCAGAGGCTCTCCAACTTCCTGCTCTGGGAGGGCGCCTATGCCGAGCTGATTTTCCAAGACGTCTATTGGCCAGACTATGGGCCCGAGCATCTGCGGGCGGCCATAGACGACTACAGGACTCGCCAACGGCGATATGGCGGTCTCGTACACGAAGACATCCTTGCGGCCAGTTGACATCGCCCGGGCCCTCTGAGCGCGTGAGCGACGCCAAACCAGCCGGTCTAAATTGGGCGAATGTCGCCGTCCGCGCCGCCTCGGCCCTGGTCCTGGGCGGGGGGGCCCTCTTTTCCGTTTGGGTGTTCCCCCTGGACCCGCCGATCTGGCGCGCGCCGTTTCTGGCGATGATCGCGGTCGGCGGCGTTCTGCTCTCCATTGAATGGTCGGCCATGGCGACGCCGCGCGCCGGGGTCTCGACGACGCTCGTCACGGCGATCGCGGTTCTGGCCGTTATTCTGCTGGCCTTCGGCGGCTATCATGGCGCGGCCTGGGCGGTTATTCTCGGCGGCGCCGCTCTGGCGGCCTGGGCGGCCGGACGCGCGGGCGACCAGTCCAGGGACGGCGCCTATGGTGTCTTCTATATAGCCCCCGCGTGCCTGGTCCTGGTCTGGCTTATCGAGTCACCCCAGGGCCGGGGCTGGACACTTATGCTCTTCGCCTGCACCTGGGCGGCGGACATACTGGCCTATGTGGCGGGTAACCTCCTGGGCGGTCCAAGGCTCTGGCCGCGGTTTTCCCCGAACAAGACCTGGGCGGGCTTCTTTGGCGGCCTGGCCGGCGCCACCGCCGCGGCGGTGGTCATGGCGGCCATCTTCATGCGCTTGTCGCTTGCGGGCGCGGCCCTGATCGGCTTTCTCGGCGGCCTCGCCACCATGGGCGGTGATCTTTGGGAGTCGATGTTGAAGCGACGGTTTGGCGTCAAGGATTCGGGGGACCTTATCCCGGGACATGGCGGGCTCATGGACCGGGTGGACGGGATGATGTTCGCGGTCATGGTCTTCGCCGTGGCGCGCCTGGTCGTACGTTTCGGATGGGCGCACTGATGGCGCCGCGCACGGTCGTTGTTCTGGGATCCACCGGCTCGGTGGGCGCCAACACTCTCGATCTTATGTCCCACGCGGAAGAGGAGGTCAGACTTCTCGCCCTCACGGCGGGGCGCAATGTGGAGCTCCTGAGCGCCCAGGCCCTGCACTGGCGCCCCGACGTCGCCATCATCGAAGATGAGTCCGCCCTCCCGGAGTTGAGGGAGCGCCTGGCGGGGAGCGGCGTGGAAGCCGCCGCGGGCCGGGACGCCATCATCGCCGCGGCGGGGCAGGGGGCCGACTGGGTCATGTCGGCCATTGTCGGCGTCGCCGGCCTCGCCCCCACGCTGGCGGCGGCCAAGAGCGGGGCTGTGATCGGCCTTGCCAATAAGGAGAGCCTGGTCTGCGCCGGTCCCGCCCTGCTGGCGATATCCAGAGCCGCCGGGGGGCAGGTGATACCCGTGGATTCCGAGCATTCCGCGATCTTTCAGGTCTTCGCGCCGGAGGATCGCGCCCGGGTCAAACGCCTGATCCTCACCGCCTCGGGCGGTCCATTCCGCCAATGGTCTCTGGAGGCCATGGGCGCGGCGACATGTGAGCAGGCCGTGGCCCATCCCAATTGGAGCATGGGGGCCAAGATCTCGGTCGACTCCGCCACCATGATGAACAAGGGCCTGGAGATGATCGAGGCGGCCTATCTGTTCGGCGTGGCCTCCGACCAGATCGATGTGATCGTCCATCCGCAATCGGTGATCCACAGCCTGGTGGAATATGCCGACGGGTCAACGCTGGCTCAGCTTGGGCCGCCGGACATGCGCACCCCCATTGCCTGCGCCTGGTCATGGCCGCGGCGCATGAGCTGGCCGGCGCCGGGCCTCGACCTCGCCGCCGTGGGACAATTGACGTTTGAAGCGCCGGACGGCGAACGGTTTCCCGCCCTGAAGATTGCCAGGTTTGCTCTTGAGGCCGGCGCCGGGGCGTCCGCGGCGATGAATGCCGCCAATGAGGTCGCCGTCCATGCATTCCTGGATCGGCGGCTAGGATTTCTGGACATCGCGGCCATCGTCTCCCATACCCTCGACCAATTGAATGATCGTGGCGAACTGGCCACGGGAACAGACGACGAAGCCGTGGAATGGGCGATGGCGATTGACGCGTCCGCCCGCCGCATCGCCGCCCAAGTCCTGTCGCGATTTGAGCGCATGGGATGAACGCCAACCTTGCGTGGAGCGCCTAAGAGACATGACGGCTATTCTCCACACCGCGCTGTTCTCCCTTTTGCCCTTCGTGGTGATGATCAGCCTGATCGTCACGATCCACGAACTGGGCCATTTCCTCACCGCCAAGGCCTGTGGGGTGGCGATTGAGCGATTCTCACTCGGCTTCGGCGCCGGGCTCGTGAAATGGCGAGATCGATCCGGCGTCGAATGGCGAATCGGTTGGATCCCTCTGGGCGGCTATGTGAAATTCGCCGGCGACGAAAACGCCGCGAGCGTGCCGGATCAGAATGACCTGAAGGCCTTACGCGCCGCCATTGTCGCTCGGGAGGGACCAGGGGCGGAACGGCGATATCTGGCGTTCAAGCCGCTCTGGCAGCGGGCTCTGATCGTTGTGGCGGGACCCGTGGCGAACTTCCTGCTGGCGACCGTGATCTTTGCCGGTTTCTTCATGTATTTCGGGCAATCGACCACGCCGCCCCTGGTGAAAGAGGTGATCCCCGCCGAGGCCGGCGCCCGCGCTGGGCTGCGGGCGGGTGATCGCATAGCCGCGGTGGACGGAAAGCCCGTGGCGTCCTTCGAACAGCTGCAATTTTACGTACAGTATCGGGGCGGCGTCCCCATCGACATGGCGATCGTGCGCCAGGGCCAGCCGATTAATCTTCGCGTGCGGCCTGATATTGTGCATGAACCCAGCGCCTTTGGCGGCGATGAGGTGGTGGGGCGGCTCGGACTTTTGGCGACGCCTGCGGGAATGCGGCGGATTGACCCGCTTCATGCCCTCGGACTCGGTATCAGCCAGACCTATCAGGTGTCCGCCACCACGCTCTTCTATCTGGGACGCATCGTCACCGGTCAGGTGGGGGCCGATCAACTCCACAGCGTCGTGGGCATGGTCCACGCCTCGGGCGCCATCACCCAGCAGGCCATGACCGCCGCTCATAGTTCCGGTGTCAGCTGGGTCTATGCGGAGGTCTTCTTCCTCAGTCAGTTGGCAGCGGTGATGAGCGTCAGCATTGGCCTCCTCAATCTGCTCCCCATACCCACGCTTGATGGCGGTCACCTGCTGTTTTTTGCCTATGAGTGGATGGCGCGGCGCCCGGCCGCGGCGAAGGTCCAGGCCGCGGGATATCGCGCGGGACTTGCTTTGCTGGTCGGATTGATGTTGTTCGCCACCTGGAATGATGTCGAGCGGCTTCGCCTGTTCCGGGTCTTCGGCACTTTATTTTCCTAGGGCGAAACCCACAGTATGGCTGAACCGAAGACAGGCCGATGCGCTTCCGGCGCCATGCTCGCGTCATCGCGACTTGCGGCTATCCTCTTGGGATCGACATCGATCCTTCCCCTGGCGGCCCACGCCCAGGTGGCTCCGGCCACTTTGCCAGCGCCTGCCGCCGCCGCTCCTGCGCCGACCACGGCCGCTTCACACGCGAGCGGCGTCTCGGGCGTGGTCACGCACATCGCTCTGCAGGGTAATGAGCGCATCGACCCGGAAACCATTCTGTCCTACCTGCCCATCCATACGGGCGAGACCGTGGATCCGCCGAAGCTGGATCAGGCGCTGAAAGCGCTCTACGCCACGGATCTGTTCTCGGATGTGAAGGTTGATCTCCAGGATGACGGCAATCTGGTGGTCCAGGTGGTGGAGAACCCGATCGTCAATCAGGTGACCTTCGAGGGCAATTCGAACATCAAGACCGACAAGCTGGAGGACGAAATCCAGGTCCGCCCGCGGGGGGTGTTCACCAAGACCAAAGTCGAGGAAGACGTCAGTCGGATCATCGAGCTTTATCGGCGCGAAGGCCGCATCTCGGCCACGGTCACACCCAAGATCGTTCAGCTTCCCCAGCGTCGCGTGGATCTGATCTTCGAGATTAAGGAAGGCCCTAAGAGCGGCATCATCCAGGTGAATTTCGAGGGCAATTCAAAGTTCTCGTCCTCCGAGCTGAGCGGCGTCATCGTCACCAAGGCCAGCGCCTGGTACAAGTTCTTCTCATCAAACGATAATTACGATCCGGATCGGGTCGAATATGACCGCGAGCAACTGCGGAAATTCTATCGCAATCGCGGTTTTTACGACTTTCGGATCATTTCCTCGGTCGCGGAACTCGATCTTCAGCGCAACGGCTTCGCGGTCACCTACGCCTTGTCCGAAGGCGCCGAGTATCGCTTCGGCAAGGTGACGGTCCATGCCGAACTGAAGAAGCTCAATCCCGACATTTTGCGACAGTTTCTCCCGATCAAGTCGGGCCAGGTCTATTCCGACGACAAGATCGAAAAGGCGACAGACTCCATCACCTTCGCCGCAGGAGCCGCTGGCTACGCATTCGTCGACGTTCGCCCGCGCTATACCGCCAATACCCGCACACACACGGTTGACGTCACCTTCGACGTGAAGGAGGGCCCCCGCGTCTATATCGGCCGCATCGACGTCGTCGGGAACACCCAGACTCTGGACTATGTGATCCGCCGGGAGATGATCGTTCAGGAAGGCGACGCCTATAATCGTGCCTTGGTGGATCGCTCCAAGCAGCAGATTCGCAATCTTGGCTTCTTTAAGGACGTCGATATCACCAATGTCCCGGGTTCTGCGCCGGACAAGACCGACCTCCTGGTGAAGGTCACCGAGCAGCCTACCGGTCAGCTTTCGTTCAGCGTCGGCTACAGCTCGGTTGACCAGGTGGTGGCCAATATTGCGGTGACCCAATCGAACTTCCGCGGCCGTGGCGAGAATCTGTCGGCGACGGTGTCCGCCGGTTACCTCCAGCAGGTCATCGACCTGTCATTCACCGAGCCCCATTGGCTGAACCGGAACATGTCGGCCGGCTATGACATCTTTGCGAACCGCTACGACTTCAGTCAGTATACAGACTATATCTCCACCTCTCTTGGCGCCAAGGCCCACGTAGCCTTCCCGCTGGCCCGCAATGCTCTGCTGAGCCTCAACTACCAGATCAAGACAGAGAATATCGGCATCAACCCCCAGCTGTGTATTCCGGGCCAGGAGACAGTTTCGATCGCGCTTTGCTCCGAAGGCGGCTCCTACCTCACCTCGTCAATCGGCTATAACCTCGGCTATGACGCGCGGAATGACACGCGTAATCCAACCCGGGGTTATTATATCAGCGTGTCGCAGGATATCGCTGGTTTCGGGGGTACAGTCCATTATGTAAAGTCTGCGATTAGTGACGGTGTCTATTACGGCTTTACAAGGAACTTCGTCCTCAGCTTCACCAGCAATGTGAAATATATCGACGGCTGGAATGGAGACTCCATTCGAATCGGTGACCGCTTCTATGAAGGCGGCGATACATTCCGGGGCTTCCAGATCGCCGGTGTCGGCCCCCGCGATGTCTATTATCAGGACGCCCTGGGCGGCAAGCTATCCGCGGTCGGCAGCGTTGAACAGACTTTCCCCAATGGTTTGCCAGAGCAGTATGGTATCCACACACTTCTTTTCGCTGATATCGGCACGGTGGGACTCCTCGATCGGGCCGACAAGATCAATCCGGACACCAATCTGCCCCTGCCGAATATCGTCGACAATCTCGCCCTTCGCGCGTCAGCGGGTATAAGCGTCTTCTGGAAGTCTCCCCTGGGTCCTTTGCGGTTCGATTTTTCTCACATCATCCACAAGGAATATTACGACCAGACGCTCCTCTTTAACTTCTCCACATCCACAAGGTTCAACTAGGAAATCCATGACATCCCATCTCAAAACTCTGGCTTTCGCCACCGCCGCCCTTCTTGGCGCGGCGAGCGTCGCCAATGCCCAGGCCCCGGCCGCCGCGCCGACTCCTGAGCCCGCCATCGCCCAAGGCCCCGTGATTCCGGGCGTCTGCATTCTCTCGGTCGACCGCGCCATCGCCCAGTCGACGGTGGGCCAATATGTCCGCACCCGCCTGCAACAACTTGCCCAGGTGGTCAGCGCCGAGCTGCAGCCTGAAGACGCCGCCCTGAACACGGACGCCAAGGCGTTCCAGGCCAAACGGGCGACCCTCGACGCCACCAGCGCCCAGACCCAGGGCCAGGCCCTGCAAGCGCGCGCCACCGCCTTCCAGCAAAAATATGAGCTTCGCCAACGCGAAATGCAGGCGACTCAGGAAAAGGCGATCAACCGCGTGGCGCAGGAGCTCGATCCGATCGCCCAGCAGATCTATCAACAGCGCCGTTGCAGTATGCTGATCAATCGCCAGGGCGTCCTCCTCGCCAACCCCGATATGGACATCACCACCTCGGCGATCACGGCCCTGAACGCCAAGATTCAGCAGTTCCCCTTTGACCGGGAGCATCTGGATACGGCGCCCGTTCCGGCCCGTTGATCACCTCGCCCTGGTTTTTGATCTGACGCCCCGCATGGCGGATCCCACCCCTGGGGCCCGCGCTTTCCCGGACCCGCGTTTCTATGAGTGCGGGCCACCGCTGTCCCTGGCGGACCTGGCTGAATTGGTCGGGTCCGCTTTGGCGCCCGGCGCCCCCATTCAGAGGATGTTCGGTGGCCTCGACTCTCTGAAACGCGCCGGACCGGGCAGCGTCTCGTTCTGCGCGGGTCGTGACTATCTGGCTGATCTTGGCGCCACGACAGCGGGGGCATGTCTCGTCCCCGCCGCTCTCGCGAACCATGTCCCAGAGGGGGCCGTGGCTTTGGTGACGCCTCAGCCCCACGCCGCCCTGGCTCTGCTCGCCGCGTATTTCCATGAGCCTCGCGAGATTGACCCCGATGCGCCGGCCGTTCACCCCTCCGCGCGCCTAGAGGACGGGGTGGTGATCGCCCCTGGCGCGGTGATCGGTCAGGGGGCGATGATCGGGGCCGGGACCCGCATCGGCGCGGGCGCGGTCATCGGGCCTGGCGTCGCCATTGGCCGCGGTGCGCTTGTTGGCCCCCGGGCCGTCATCGGCTTCGCCCTGATCGGCGACCGCGTGCGCATCCACGCCGGCGCGGTCATTGGCGAGCCAGGGTTTGGCGCGGCGCCTGGCCCCACCGGCATTCTCGACGTGCCACAGCTGGGACGGGTGATCCTGCAGGACGGCGTGACGGTGGGCGCCAATTCCTGTATCGACCGCGGCGCCTTTGAAGACACCGTGGTGGGGGAGAACACCAAGATCGATAATCTGGTTCAGATCGCCCATAATGTGGTCATCGGGCGCAACTGCCTGCTGGCCGCCTTTACCGGCATTTCAGGCAGCACCGTCGTGGGCGACGGGGCGGTGTTCGGCGGACGGGCGGGCATTTCGGACCACATTGTGATCGGGGCGGGCGCGCGGATCGCCGCGGCCGCGGGCGTCATGAAGGATGTGCCGGCCGGGGAAAGTTGGGGCGGGTCTCCCGCCAGACCGGTGAAACATTGGCTACGGGAGTCGGCGTTGATCGCCCGCTTGGCGCGCCGCCGTTCGGGGGGCGGGGAATGAGTGAGACAAAAGCGCCGTCCGATGCCGGCACAAGCGCGGCTATCGACGTCAACGAGATCATGCGGCGGATTCCGCATCGGCCGCCGTTCTTGCTCGTGGACCGGGCGGAGAACTATGTCCCGAACAGATCCCTGACCGGCATCAAGTGCGTGACAATCAATGAGCCCTTTTTTGTCGGGCATTTTCCCGGCGCGCCGGTGATGCCGGGGGTTCTGATCGTCGAGGCCCTGGCCCAGACAGGCGCCCTGCTGATGTCAAAATCCTGGGAGGTGAATCCCGAGGGAAAGATCATTCTCTTCATGTCGGTGGACAATTGCCGGTTTCGCACGCCCGTGCGCCCGGGCGATGTTCTTCGCCTGGAAGTTGAGGTCATGCGCGCCCGCACCGATGTGGTGAAATTCAGTGGCAAGGGCATGGTGGGGGACAAGATCGCGGCTCAGGCGGAGTTCGCCGCCATGCTCGTCGACGCGCCCAAATGACCTGCATCCATCCCACCGCCCTCGTCCATGGCGGCGCGCGCCTGGGGAGTGAGGTGGAAATCGGCCCCTATTGCGTGGTCGGGGAGGCGGTGATCCTTGGAGACCGCACGCGCCTGGCGTCACACGTCGTTCTTGAGGGCCGCACCGAGATCGGTCAGGACTGCTTCATTCACCCCTTCGCCTGCCTGGGCGCCGCGCCTCAGCATTCCGGTCACAAGGGAGAACCCACCCGCCTGGTGGTCGGTGATCGCAATATCGTTCGCGAACATGTCACGATGCATTGCGGCACGGCCATGGGCCGGGGCGTCACCAAGGTCGGATCGGACGGCTTCTTCATGGTCGGGGCCCATATCGGTCATGACTGCATTGTCGGCGACCGCGTAACCATGGCCAATACCGCGACCCTGGGCGGCCATGTTCAGGTGGAGGACCATGTGATCATCGGGGGGCTTGCCGCCGCCCATCAGAACACTCGGATCGGCCGCCACGCCTTTGTTGGCGGCATGGCGGGCGTCAATCATGACGTGATCCCCTTTGGCAATGTCTGGGGCAACCATGCGCATCTTGAGGGGCTCAATCTCGTGGGGCTCAAACGCCGGGGCTTTTCCCGGGACGTGATCAACACTCTGCGTGCGGCCTATCGGATGCTATTCGCCGAGGAAGGCACTTTTCAGGAGCGCGTCGAGGATACGGCCTGCGCCTATGCGCACTCCGAGGAGGTCATGGAGATCCTGAACTTCATCCGCGCCGACGCCAGCCGCCCCCTGACCACGCCCCAGCGCGAGGTCTGACCGGGGCCGTGCGCAAGCTCGGCCTCATCGCCGGGGGTGGAGATCTCCCCGTCACCCTGGCCACACATTGCCGCGATGTGGGACGTCCGGTCTTCGTGATCCGTCTGGCGGGTTTCGCGGCGCCTGAACTGGCGGCTTTTGACGGAGTCGGCTCGGGTCTTGCCGAACTGGGCAAGGGTATCAACGCGCTGCGCCGCGCTGGCTGCGAGGCCGTGTGTTTTGCCGGCAAGGTCGAGCGTCCCGATCTCGGGGGGCTGAAGCCCGATCTGCGCGGTCTCAAGGCCCTGCCGGGGGCCATCGCAGCGGCGCGGCGCGGCGATGATGGGCTTCTGAGCTTCCTCCTGCGCGAATTCGAATCCGAGGGTTTCGTGATCGAGGGCGCGCACCAGGTCATGGCGAGCCTGACGATCCCCGCCGGCCCCCTGGGACGCCATGCGCCCACGGAGAGTCAGGAGGGGGACATTTTCCGCGCTCTGGAGGCCGCGCGCGCCATCGGACGGCTTGACGCGGGCCAGGCCGCAGTGGCCTGCGAAGGTTTGATCCTCGCCCTGGAGGCCCAGGAGGGCACGGACGCAATGCTGGAGCGTGTGGCAAGCCTTCGGCGCGCCCTTCGCGGCGCTCCGGACGATCCCCGCGGCGTTCTCGCAAAGGCCTGCAAGCCGGGTCAGGAACTGCGGGTGGACCTGCCGACCATAGGGCCCCGAACCGTGCATCTCGCGGCGGCCGCGGGGCTTTGCGGCGTCGTCGGCGAAGTGGGGCGGCTCCTCATTCTGGAGCGCCCGGAGACGGTCCGTCTGGCCGATGAGCTGGGTCTGTTCCTGTTCGGCGCGCCGACCCCCGCGCCGTGACCGCGCCCTGTATCATGCTCGTCGCTGTCGAGCCTTCCGGCGATGCTCTGGGGGCGTCGCTCGCCGCGGCGCTGCGTGAGCGGCTTGGCCCGACAACACGTTTTGTGGGTGTCGGCGGCCCCGCCATGGCGCGTGAGGGGATCGAGAGCCCCTTCGATCCCTCCCGCATGGCGGTGGTCGGCGCCTTCAACGCCATCGCCGCCTGGCCGGAAGTTCGGGCCAGGGCCCGGCAGACCGCCGCCCTGGCCGTGCGGGAGCATCCCGATGTCGCGGTTCTGATCGACGCCTGGGGCTTCAACCTCCGCGTCGCGGCGCGGCTGCGCGAGGTGGATCCACATCTGCCCCTGGTCAAATATGTGGCGCCTCAGGTCTGGGCGACGCGAGCCGGCAGGGCGCGCACCCTCGCGCGACGCGTGGACCGCTTGCTCACCATCCACAGCTTCGACGCCCCCTATTTCGAGCGCGAGGGCCTTCCCACTACCTTCGTCGGCAATCCCGCCCTGCAACGCGACTTTTCGTCCGCGGATCCCGCGGCCCTGCGCCAGCGCCTGGGCCTCGCCCCTCACGCGCCGCTTCTTCTGGTTCTACCCGGCAGCCGTGAAGGTGAGGTTCGCCGCCTCATGGGGCCCTTCGGCGACGCCGCCGCCGCAGTCGTTCGGGCGCGACCGGACGTGACCGTGGCCATCGCCGCCGCCCCCGCGGTTGCGCCGCGCATCAAAGCACTCGCGCGTGCCTGGGTGCGTCCGCCGATCATTATTGAGGGCGATCAGGACCGTCTGGCCGCCATGCGTGCGGCGACCGTCGCCCTGGCCTGCAGCGGTACGGTCACAACCGAGCTGGCCCTGGCCAAATGCCCCATGGTGGTCGCCTACAAGCTTGGCCCGTTCACCCACCTGGCGGCGCGGCTGCTCTTGCGGACCCGCTACATAACTCTCTTAAATGTCGCCGCGGGCCGTTTCGTGGCGCCCGAACGCATTCAGGGCGCGTGTCGCGGCGACATCCTGGCCCAAGATTTATTAGCTGTGCTCATCACCACTGCCGCGCATTATACCCAAATTTCGCAACAATCGGCGGCACTGGAAATCATGCGCGGCGGCATCACGGATCCCATCGGCGCGGCGGCCGACGCCATTGTCGAGGTCCTAAAGGTTCAACCGCGGGATTCCAGAGGAACATAATCCCGCGCCAGCGGGCCAGTATAAAGTTGCCGCGGGCGCCCGATTTTGCGCTGCGGATCCTCGAACATTTCCTTCCACTGGCTGATCCAGCCCACGGTCCGCGCCAGGGCGAAGAGGGCGGTGAACATCGTGGTTGGAAAGCCCATGGCCTTCAGCGTGATGCCTGAATAGAAATCGACGTTCGGGAACAGCTTGCGGTCAACGAAATAGGGATCGTTCAGGGCGATCTTCTCAAGCTCCATGGCCACCTTCAGCAGCGGATCGTCCGCGTTGCCGATCTCAGCCAGCACCTCATGACAGGTTTTTTGCATCACCGTGGCGCGGGGATCGTAGTTCTTATAGACCCGGTGGCCGAAGCCCATCAGGCGGTATTTGCGATCTTTAACACCCTGGATATATTCAGGAATTCGGTCAACGGTGCCGATTTCGTTCAGCATCATCAGGGCCTCTTCATTGGCCCCTCCGTGGCTGGGACCCCAGAGACAGGCGATGCCCGCGGCGATGCAAGCGAAGGGATTCGCGCCCGAAGATCCCGCCAGACGCACCGTGGAGGTGGAAGCGTTCTGCTCGTGGTCGGCATGCAGAATGAAGATCCGGTCCATGGCCCGTGTCAGGATAGGATTAGACTTCCAGTCCTCGGCCGGCACGGAAAACGACATGCGGAGGAAGTTTTCAGCATAGGTCATGTCATTGCGCGGTGTCACGAAAGGCTGACCCACGGAATACTTGAACGCCCGCGCCGCAATGGTGGGCATCTTGGCGATGAGCCGGTGGGCCGAGATCTTCCGCTGCTCGGGATCATCCACGTTAATGCTGTCGTGATAGAAGGCCGAAAGTGCCCCCACCGCGCCGGTCATGATCGCCATGGGGTGGGCGTCCGACCGGAAACCACCGAAGAACCGGTCGAATTGGGCGTGGATCATCGTGTGATAGGTGATCGTCTTCTCGAAGTCGGCGAATTCGTCCGCCGTGGGAAGCTCGCCGTTCAGCAAGAGATAGCAGACCTCAAGAAAGGTAGAGTTCTCCGCGAGTTGCGCTATCGGATAGCCGCGATGGAGCAAGACGCCCGCGTCGCCATCGATGTAGGTGATCTTGCTCTCGCAGGCCGCTGTGGACGTGAAGCCGGGATCGAAGGTGAAGATGTCGGCTTCCGCATAAAGCTTGCGCACATCGACCACCGCCGGGCCGGTCGTGCCGTCGATCATGCCGAGGTCAAAACTCCGGTCGCCCAGGGTCAGGGTCGCGTGTTCGGCCATGAACAAAGCTCCTAAAGTCCGCCGAAGGGCCCAGGCGGCCACTTCCCGGGAGCCTTATAGCGGCTCATCGCAACTGCGAAAGAGCGTCCGCGATCCGGCCAAGACTCTCTTCGCGGCCCAGCGCTGTGAGCGCGCTCGCCAGATCGGGCGCCGGTGCGCCGCCGGAGAGGACCCCGCGCAGGGGCGCGCCGATTCTTCCCAGCCCCACGCCTTCGGCGGTGACGAATTCCCGCAAGCGCGCCAGGAGGGTTTCGGGCGACCAGGCGGCCTCATCGCGAAGCGCGAGGCTGAGGCGCTCCAATCGCCCGCGTGTCTCCGCGTCCAGCATGGCGATGATCTTGGCGTCCAGGGTAAGGGGCCGGTGGGCCATAACGAAGGCGCAAAGATCTCGGAGTTCGAGGATCGTTTTGGCGCCTTCCTTCACCAGCGGGATGACGCTCAGCAGCTTTCTACGGTCATCCGGTTCGGATGCGCGGCCCTGCCGAACCATGGCCTCGGCCACGAGGTCCGCCAGCCGCTGATCAGTTGCCAGGCGCAGATAGTGGTTGTTGACGTGATTAAGCTTGTTCCAGTCCAAACGGGCCGGGGCGCTTACCACGTCCTTCACATCAAACCATGCTATGGCCTGCGCGTCGCTGAAGATCTCGTCGTCGCCGTGCCCCCAGCCGAGGCGCGCTAGATAGTTGCGCATGGCCTCGGGCAGATACCCCATATCGGCGAATTCCCCGACAGCCTGGGCGCCGTGGCGCTTGGAGAGTTTCGCGCCGTCCGGTCCGTGGATCATCGGCATGTGGGCGAAGGCTGGAATGGGCCAATCCATGGCCTGATAAATAAGGCTCTGGCGCGCGGCGTTGTTCAGGTGATCATCGCCGCGGATGACGTGTGTGATCCCCATGGCGTGGTCGTCGGCGACCACCGCCAGATTATAGGTCGGCGCGCCGTCGGACCTCAGAAGGACCAGATCGTCCAGATCGCGGTTGCGGAAGGTCACGGGCCCCTTGACCAGATCATTCACCACGGTCTCGCCGTCAATTGGGCCCCTGAAACGTACGGTGAAAGGGAGATTTGACCCTGGCGACGCCTCCTGATCGCGCCAGGGCGAGCGGATCGCGCGGCCCGAGGCGCGGGATTTTTCCCGTTCGGCGGCCAGCTCCTCGACGGTCATATAGCAGCGATAGGCCCGCCCCTTTTCTAGCAGCTCGTGGACCACCTGACGGTGCAGGTCGGCCCGGGCGAACTGGAACACAGCCGGCGCGTCCGGCTCCAGGCCCAGCCAGGCCAGACCATCAAGGATCACCTGCACGGCGGCCTCTGTGGAGCGCTCGCGATCCGTATCCTCAATCCGCAAAAGGAAGGTGCCGCCATGGTGACGGGCATAGAGCCAATTGAACAAAGCTGTCCGAGCTGTGCCAATGTGCATGGAGCCGGTCGGAGATGGGGCGATACGTGTGACGACGGGGCGGTCGGAAGACGACATGGTTGGCCTATCTGGCGGGTTTGGCCCCGGCGCCGTGCCTGCGCCATCACCTTTGGGCGGGCTGGGGGGCCTTATCACGGGCCGCCCCTGGCTTCCTAGAGCGCGCGTTCTCGCCATGGCCTTCACGCGCGAGGCCGCCGCCCAGCGCGAACGGGTCGTGCTCTGGACGCCTGTCGCCTTTGGCGCCGGCGCGGCCCTCTATCTGGCCTTCAAGGAGGAGCCACCTCTAGCGCCCGGCCTCGCCCTGGCCGCCGGTCTGGGCCTCGCCGCGGGGCTGGCCTGGGTTTGGGGGCGGCGCTTCTGGGTCACAGCCGTCCTGGCCCTTGCCGCGACGGCGGCCTTGGGGTTCTGTGTCGCCAAGATCCATAGCGACACCATGGCCGCGCCGATCGCACCGGTTCGACCCGGATTCACACGTGTGGACGGCTGGGTGGTCGATGTCGATACGCCGAGCCCGCGCGGCGAACGGCTGCTCATCGCCCCCGTCCGTATTCGGGGGCTGACTCCGGCCGAAACGCCTATCAGGGTTCGTGTTGTCCTCGGCGCGCCGGGGGGGCCTGACGCCGCGCCGGCGCCTGGAACTCCCATAAGCGTGAACGCCATGGTCGATCCGCCGCCGGGCCCCGCTGTGCCGGGAGGCTATGACTTCGCCCGCGACGCCTGGTTCGAGGGTATCGGCGGGGTCGGGCTGTCGACCCAGCAGCCCAGCTACGTGGAGCTTCCGCCGCCGCCTCTGGCCCTACGCTGGGAGATGGGGGTCAACGCGCTGCGTTGGCGCGTCGCCTCCAACCTTGTCCATGATATTCGTGAGGTAATGGGCTCTGACGATGGCGGCGCGGCCGGGCTCGCCGCAGCGGTCACCACGAGCCACCAGGACTGGCTGGATCCGGAGCATCGCGATGACCTGCGCGCCTCCGGGCTCGCCCATATGCTGGCGATTGCGGGTCTTCACACCGCGGCGGTGAGCGGTTTCGCCTTTTTTGCGCTGAGGCTACTTTTCGCGGCGATTCCCTGGCTCGCTCTGCGGCTGCCGGCCAAGAAGCTGGCGGCGGTCGGGGCCCTGGCGGCCGTGGGTCTCTATCTAATGCTATCTGGCGCCCATCCGCCCGCGAGGCGGGCCGCAGTGACCGCGAGCGTGGCCTTCTTCGCCATCTTGGTTGATCGGCGCGCGGTGAGCCTCCATTCCCTGGCGATCGCCGCCCTGGCGGTTCTCTGGATGGAGCCCGAGGTGGTCGTGGCGCCAGGATTTGAGATGTCCTTCTGCGCCACCGCGTCCCTCATCGCGCTCGCGGAAGTCTGGCGCCGTCCCGCGGGCAGCGCGGGTCTCGCCTGGCACCTGCGATTTCTCCAGAATGCGCGGGACTGGTTTGTGGCGAGCTTGGCGGTCAGTTTCGTGGCCGGCGCCGCCACGGCGCCCTTCGCCATCCAATACTTCAACCGCGTCGCCAATTATGGCGTGGCGGCCAATCTCACGGCTGATTTTGTTGCCAGTGTTCTTTTGATGCCCGCTCTCGCGCTCAGCCTTCTGGCGCAGGCTCTAGGCCTCGGAGCCGACGTGGCGGGCCCTATCCTTTGGGTCGCCGGGTGGGCGGCCCGCGCCGTCATTTCGCTTGGCCAGGTCTTCGGCCAGGCGCCGGGGGCGGCCATGACCTATCCGAGCGCCCCCGAGATCGCCTTGGCGCTATCATATCTGGGCATTGTCTTCGCCTGTTTGTGGCGCGGACGCCTCAGGTGGCTCGGGGTTGCGCTCTCGTTTTCCGTCGCCCTATGGCCGCGTGGGACGCCGCCGGTCGCCTGGATCGCGGCCGATGGAAACGACGCCGCAATCGTCATCGACGACACGGAGGTGGCCCTCAAACCCCAGGCGCGGACCTATGCCACGCAATCCTGGGCCCAGAAGCGCGCCTTGAGCCTGCCGGCGGATCCGGTCGCGGCCCAGCAGGCGGCGTTCGACTGCAACCGCACCGCTTGCGCCCCTCTGGCGGACACGCGGCCCGCCATCGCGGCGTGGTGGACGCGGCGGCGGCCCAGTCCGGAGCGACTGGGCGATCTCTGTCAGGGGGCGGAAATCCTGATCCTGCGCGCCGCTGTCACGCCACCCCCACAGTGTGGCGGGGCGATCATTTTGCGCCGAGGCGATTTCGAGGCGGGAGGGGCTGCGGAAATATATCAGACGCCAAGCGGTTGGCGCTTCGTCTGGGCCCAGACCTCCCGCGGGCGGCGGCCCTGGACCCTTACTGATACCGTCGAATAAGCGCGACGAGCTTGCCGCGAACGTCCACCTGATCCGGCCCATAGATACGTGTTTCATGGGCCGGATTGGCAGCCTCTAGAGCAACAGAGGCGCCTCGCTTGCGGAGACGCTTGAGGGTGGCTTCCTCGCCCATAACCACGGCGACGACAATTTCGCCCGAATTGCCGGTGTCGGCCTTGCGAATGATAGCGTAATCACCGTTGAAGATACCCGCGTGGATCATGGAGTCACCTTCGACTTCAAGCACATAGTGCTCGCCGCGGCCCAGGATGGCTTCTGGCACCTGCATCCGCCCGCGTTCCGTTTCGATGGCGGCGATGGGCGTCCCGGCGGCGATCTTGCCGAGGATGGAGAGTTCGCGGGTGTCATTGGCCGCCAGGGGCGCGACGTTGGCGCTATGTTGCGCACTCGAACTCGGCGCCGCCGCTGGGCGGGGCGCGAAGGGCGTTACGGTAGTAGTCTGAGGAAGTTTGAGAACTTCCAGGGCCCGGGCGCGATGGGCGAGGCGGCGGACAAAACCACGTTCCTCAAGGGCCGTGATGAGACGGTGAATTCCCGACTTGGATGCCAGATCAAGCGCCTCCTTCATCTCATCGAACGATGGCGAAACACCGCTTTCCTGGATCCGTTGATAGATGAACATCAAAAGTTCATGTTGTTTGCGCGTGAGCATCACCGCGTCTCCTTCGTCCGGCGCGCCGGAACAAATCAAAAACGAACGCGGGTGTTCTCTGGCTGTTCTCTCCGGGTGTCAAGCTCCCTTTCGGGTCAATTTCCCAGGAGTTCCCGCGTCGCGGTGGCGACATCTGCTTGACGCATCAGGGACTCGCCGACGAGCATGGCCTGAACGCCGCACTTGGATAATCGCGCGACGTCGGCGGGCGTGAAAATTCCGCTTTCGGTGACGATCAAAGCGTCGCCTCTGGCGCGGGTACTCAGGCGCTCTGTAACCGCGAGATCGGTCACGAAACTGCGCAGGTTCCTGTTATTAACACCGATCAGGCGCGCCCCCAGGGCGTCGGCGCGGTCGAACTCTCTTTCGTCGTGGGTCTCCACCAGCGTGTCCATACCCAGGCGCGCGGCTTCGGCCAAAAGCTCCGCGGCCAGGGCGTCGTCGACCATGGCCAGGATGACGAGAATGGCGTCCGCGCCCATGGCCCGCGATTCCGCCACCTGCCAGGGATCGATGAGAAAGTCCTTGCGCAGGCAGGGAAGGGAGACCGCTTCGCGGGCCGCGGTGAGAAAGGCCGCGGCGCCCTGAAAGCTCGGACCGTCGGTGAGGATCGAGAGGCAGGCCGCGCCGCCGACGGCGTAGGCGCGGGCAAGGGCGGGGGGATCGAAATCGGCGCGGATGAGGCCCTTCGACGGCGAAGCCTTCTTGATCTCGGCGATGAGGGCTAGGCGCCCAGGGCGGTGGGCGGCGCGAAGCGCGCGCGCGAAACCCCGTGGAGGAGTGACCTGGGCGAGGGCTTCCGCCAGGGTGGCGGCCGAGACTCGCGCGCGGCGTTCAGCGACTTCCTGGCGCTTATAGACCGCGATGTCGCTAAGGATGTCGGCGCTCATGGGGTGTTTGATATGGCCACGAGACGCGCCAAGGCCCCCCGCGCTGCGCCCGAATCGATGATATGGCGCCCCAGGTCCACGCCTTCACGCAGGGTCTCTGCCCGTTCCGCGACGAGAAAGGCGGCGGCGGCGTTTAAGAGGACTATGTCGCGATAGGGCCCGATTTCCCCTGCCAGGAGGCGCTTGAGGGCCGCGGCATTGTGTGCTGGGTCGCCGCCGATCAGGTCCGCCTTGGCGGCGCGGGGCAGGCCAACCGCCTCGGGCGTAATATTAAAGAGGCGCACCATGCCCTCGCGCCATTCGGCGACCTGGGTCGCGCCCGTCGTGGTGATCTCATCCAGCCCGTCGCCGTGAACAACCCAGGCCCGCGTCGCTCCCAGAACGCCCAGGACGCGCGCCAGGGGATCGACCCAGCGGGAATCGAAGACGCCCAGGACCTGGCGCTTGGCCCCGGCGGGATTGGAGAGGGGTCCCAGCATGTTGAAGATGGTGCGAAAGCCGAGCTCCTCGCGGACCGGCGCGACGTGCCGCATGGCGCCGTGGTGGGCTGGCGCGAACATGAAACAGACTCCCGCCTCGTCAAGGGCGCGAAGCTGCTGGGCGGGCGTGGCCGCGATATTGACGCCGAGGGCGGCCAGAACATCGGATGATCCGGATTTCGAGGAGACGGCCCGGGTCCCGTGCTTGGCCACCTTCAGTCCTCCGCCCGCCGCCACCATTGCTACGGCTGTGGAGATGTTGAGCGTATGGGCGCCGTCGCCCCCGGTGCCGCAGACGTCGATCACGTCATAGGGGTGATCGAGCCTCAGCGCCGCCTGACGCATGGCCCGGGCGCAAGCGGTGATTTCGCCGATGGTCTCGCCGCGCAGACGCATGGCGGTGACCGCCGCGGCGATCTGGGCGGGGCTCGGCTCCCCCCTTAGGCACGCGGCGAAGAAGATATCGGCGTCCTCGCCAGTGAGCGTGGCGCCGTCGGCTAGGCGCGAGAGCAGGGGTTTGAAAGCGGCGGACATTCGGCGGGCCTTCAGGCCGAGACAGGCGCGGCGAGGCCGGCGATCCGCAGGAAATTGCTTAGCAGGCCGTGACCATGCTGGGTGGCGATGGATTCTGGGTGAAACTGAACGCCGTGGATCGGACGTGAGACGTGGCGAAGCCCCATGATCTCACCATCGTCCGTCCAGGCCGTGATCTTGAGTACGTCGGGCAGACCGTCCCTGGCCACCGCGAGGCTGTGATAGCGCGTGGCGATGAATCTATCCTCAAGCCTGGCGAAGACGCCATCTCCGGTGTGGCGAATGGGGCAGGTCTTGCCATGCATTAGGGTCATGGCCGGGACGACCTTGCCGCCAAAGGCCTGACCGATCGCCTGATGGCCGAGGCACACGCCCAGGATGGGCAAGGCTTCCGACGCCTGGGCGATGAGGTCGAGGCAAATGCCCGCCTGATCCGGCGCGCG
>Ga0116226_10001474_pt1 | contig 20394 bp, 17 predicted proteins | sample S1TSphfallax_FD_89692 | JGI IMG/M metagenome (GOLD analysis project Ga0116226, IMG submission 89692) | Host-associated microbial communities from peat moss isolated from Minnesota, USA - S1T2_Fa - Sphagnum fallax MG | ecosystem: Host-associated > Plants > Peat moss > Unclassified | place: USA... | reverse complement strand
GCGTTAATGGAGTCCAGGCTGGACCCGCGATGGCTGGAGCTGGAGCTGACAGAAGGTATCGTGTTGCTGAATGCTGACTCGGTCATACGCACGATGCAAAACCTCAATAGCGACGGCGTCAGTCATGCGTTGGATGATTTTGGCACAGGCTATTCGTCGCTGAGTTATTTGCAGCGCTTGCCGGTGGAACGCCTCAAGATAGATCGCAGTTTCGTCTCCAATATTACATCCAATCCAGGCGACGCTGCGATAGCACGTGCCGTGGTCGGCATGGCGCACAGCCTGGAAATGACTGTGATTGCAGAGGGGGTGGAAACCGATGGCCAATTGGGTTTTTTACGCGCATTAGGTTGTGAAGAAATTCAAGGCTACTATTTCAGCAAACCTCTGCCTGAACACGAGTTCGTGGAACTGCTGCGTGCCGGTCGTGGCATCATGCCTGCCCCCAAAGATACCTCGTCGTTGCGTGTGTTGCTGCTGATCGATGATGATCAGGATGTGCTGCATCGTCTGTCCGCAACGCTGGAGCAGGATGACTACATGATTCTCAGCAGCACCAGCGCTCGGACGGCGTTCGACATGCTTGCTACCAGCGAAGTCGGGGTCGTCATCTGTGATCAGCGTATGCCGGAAATGGCAGGGGCGGAGTTTCTAAGCCGCGTGCGTACACTTTACCCGGAAGCCGTCCGCATCGTCATGTCGGATCGCGCGGAGATGAGCCCAATGCTGGATGCAATCAATAGCGGTGCAGTCTATAAAGTGATAGGCAAACCCTGGAACGATGACAATGTACGAGCTTGCGTGCATGACGCATTTCGACTCTACGAGATGACGCGTGATAACCGCGAATTGAAGGCCCGCGTGCATTCTCTGCAGGGGTATGGCTGATTCTGCTTTTTGTGCGCATGACGTGTTTTCCTGCATCTTGGTATGATGGCGACATCGCGTCGGCAATACATCCTGTATTGCTGATGTGGGACTTTGATTAATTTCTCGATTCGCCTTTATTGCAACTGATACTGTCATGAGCTTTTCTACCTGGATTACTTTCTTCTTCGCAGGCTGTCTAATCGCCATCTCCCCTGGTTCGGGCGCGGTGCTGTCGATGTCGCACGGCTTGTCTTATGGTGTGCGCAAAACCAGTGGCACTATCCTTGGTTTGCAAGCAGGACTACTGTTGGTGCTGGCGATTGCTGGTGCAGGTGTTGGCTCGCTGTTGGTGGCATCTGAAGTGGCTTTTCGCACGGTGAAGATCGTAGGGGCGCTGTACCTGATCTATCTGGGTTTGGCGCAATTCTTCTCGAAGGTTGACGTCTCACAGAATGCAGATGCTCTCGTCGCAAGCCGCGATGTGCCACCGGCTTTTCGTCGTCGCTTCCTGACGGGTTTTCTGACCAATGCAACTAATCCCAAGGGGATCATCTTCATGGTTGCAGTACTGCCGCAATTCATCACCCATCAAGCGCCGCTGCTGCCGCAATTGCTGATACTTGGTATCACGATGTGCTCGATAGATTTGGTGGTGATGCATAGCTATGCATTTGCAGCTTCGTCCATGCAACGCTTCTTTCGTGATCCACGTATGGTGAAACTGCAGAATCGCTTTTTCGGCAGCGTATTGATGGCAGTAGGGGCTGCGCTGTTCTTTGTGAAGCGCTCTGCCAATCCTTAATCTGATGAAGCGCATTCGGCTCCTGCTACAGCTACTCGTTACGTTTGCCATTGTTGCTTCACTACGGGCGGAAGCGGCTCAATCAAGCTCGACAGCAGCGAGCTGTGCCGGGTTTCCACGCGTTCAATTGAAAACGGTCAAAGGCTTATGTGTTGGCTTGGTTGCCAGCCACCTTGGTTTTGCTCGTGGTATCGCGTTGTCAGGGGATGATATCTGGATCGCCGATATGGGCGGTTGGGCGAGAGGACATGGCCGCTTGTTGCGCATACGGGATCATGGGCGCGGCAAGGTGGAGGAAATGCTTACGCACCTGAATTTGCCGAATGCATTGGTGACGCTGCCAGATGGAAAAATCCTGCTGGGCGCATTGGGGCGTGTAGACGAATTCGATCCGAAACAGGCGCAGCCGGGCAAGGTCGATTTGCAACCAGTCGTGACCGGCTTACCGGACAAGGGCCGTCACCCTATGCCTGCATTGGCTGCCGCGGCCGACGGTACCTTGTACATCAATGTTGGATCTGCAACCGATCATTGCGAAGGTGCGAAAAATGCTGCGCCAGACCCGAAGGCAGCATGCCCTGAAACGCAACAAACGCCACCGCGTGGCGCTATCATTGCTGCACGATGGGATCATCCACCTGCTGGTGGTATGCCTGCAGCTTCTGCCAAGGTAGTAGCGCGTGGCTTGCGTAACTCGATGGCGTTGGCACTTGATCCTGCTGCGCATTTATGGGCTGCGGTGAATGCGCGTGACTACATCAATCTGGCTGATCCCAGCTTGTCTGACGAGTTACTGCCACCAGACACCTTGGTCAAGGTGGTCGATGGTGGTGATTATGGCTGGCCGTATTGCTATGGTGCGCAGATCGCCAGTCCTGAATATCGTCCCTTTGACTGCAAGGCAAAGCGTGCATCGACGGTATTGTTACCGGCTCATGCGGCACCGCTTGGCATGCTTTATATCGATCCGGCACGGTCGTTGGGTGGGTATAAACAAGGCTTGTTGATTGGGTATCACGGCTATCGAAATGCGGGCCACCGGATCGTCTGGCAGGCGGTGAATACGCATGGGGATGTCACTGGGGCAATAACGGAACTTGTATTTGGTTGGGATGGTTCGCCCACTGCCAAAGGAGAGGATGCTTTTTCTCCATCTGGTGCCGTCGAAAAAATGGGTAGTCCAGTAGGGCTGGCGCAGTGGCCTGACGGCAGCGTGATGATTACCGACGATCACAACGGCACCTTGCTCGTATTGGCTGCGGAGCGCTAGTAGCTGTTGCATAAGGCTCATTGTTGATCCTGATTGCAAAGCAGCATTTACTGTATTGTTTATTTCCTGCAATGGTGTTGCCTGATCGGAATATTTGTTGGCAAAATGGCTGTAAATGAGTAGAAATGCCGTATTATTCAACAAAAGAATCAAGAAAAACACGGTATCAGGTTGCTTGTATGCATGCGTATTATGCACATCAACCCAGTCGCCAGCTGTCCCGATCATCCACTTTCAGGCACCGCCATGCATGAAGAACGAATGACGCAGGATTCAGTCGAGAAAGAGCGGCAGCACAATCGCATCAGGCTTGCCCATCTTGTTGTGATATTTGCGGTGCTGCAGTCTGCCGTGCTCAATTTATTTGCCTATACCGGGGCGCTATCGTTCGGGATCGGTATCGCGTTTGCGGTTGTCAGTATCGGTGCGGCACTGACATTTTGGGCGATCTATAAATCCGGCTTGAACCTGCAATGGGAACATCCTGATTTAACCCTGCATCATTGCACCTTGCTGGTGTTGACGCAGTTCGTTTTCATCTTCCTGGCTCCAAAGCTGACGATCCTGTTCCTGCTGGTAGCGCTGGTTGTTTTCGCATATGGCATGGTGCAGTTGAATTACTATCATTTTGCGGTGGGTTGGATCACATACACAGTTCTCAGCGGCCTTGTGTTGGGGTTGATGCATGAATCGTTTGATTACCCGGGACATTCTGATATCCAGCTGCTGCTGCTTTGGTCGTTCCTTTCACTGGTGCTGGGCACTTTCGTGATGGCGCGCATGCAAAATAATCGACTACGTGCGCAGTTGTCTGTGGCAAAGGACGAGTTGACCATTGCACTGGCCAAGCTCGATGGCTTGGGGCAGCATGATGTGCTTACCGGAGCATTGAATCGCCGTGCCTTGGTCGAAGCGCTTGATGCCGAATTGCTCCGTGCGCGTCGTACGGGGCATCCGTTTTGTTTTGCGATCATAGATCTGGATCACTTCAGAACCGTCAACGAAAAATACGGCAATGCCATCGGTGATATGGTGCTGAAAAGTGTTACGGAAACCGCAGTGAAATTACTGCGTGCCTTGGATCGTTTCGGGCGAACTGGCGGAGAAGAATTTGGCATCCTGCTACCAGCAACCTGGCTGGACCAGGGCGTGATCGCAATGGGCCGACTCACCAAGGCTGTTAAGGAAACCGATTGGGAAAAGATTGCACCTGGTTTGTCGATCACTTTTTCTGCCGGGATTACCACCAACGCCGTCAATGACACGGCAGAACTTGTGATCAAGCGTGCTGACGAAGCTTTGAAGCAAGCGAAGACAGAAGGTCGTGACCGCGTCGTCCAAAGTGAGGAAGCGCTGCCGGATATGCCACCGATTGATTTAGACTGATGATTGGAATTGATTGCACTTAGAGGTGCTAACAAAATGCGCAGGGCAAGGCGCTGCGACGAAGACAGTACGACAGTACGGCAAGGAGCAGCAACGCTGCCATGCACATTTTGTTAGTACCTCTTAGGCGATTGCCTGAAAAATCAGTGTTAACTCATCCTTGGTTTCACCCATTAACACGATGCTTTTCGGTTTGTCCAAACCCACGGCAACCATGACGGTAGGGATTGTTTCCCAGTCCATATCAATCGCGCTGCCGGAATAGAATTTGCCATCCAGGAAGTCGGCAGAACCAACTACGTCAGTCAGATTTGCCGGGCCGCGATGCGCATATTCAGTGTCAGCACCATTCAACACAGCATGGACGATCTCTTCCGGCACTTCCCAGCTTTCCAGAATCGCCGTGCCGATATTCGCATGCCATTGATCGACCAATTCCCACAAGGCAGCCTCATCGGTAAAGAGGTCATGATAGCTATGCGCGCGGTTGAGAATGTAGAACTTGCCGATGTTGAGCAACAGACCTGTCATCATCGCCGTTTCGGGATTTACCTTCGTCAATTTCTTCGCGATGACATAAGCTAGGGCCGATATACGGATACAGCGTTTCCATAAACCGTCGATCAGTTTTGGCGCTTCCGTATTGGATTTGCTTTGAATTAACTGCTTCATCCCGACCGATATGGCTACATTCCTGACCATCGACATGCCTAAACGCATGCTTGCTTTGCGTAGATCAGTGATCGGTGCGCCGCCTGCTTGATTGAATGCGGCGGAATTGGCCATGCGCAAAATATGAGCAGATAACACAGGCTCTGCACCCACTGCACGGGCGACTTGATCAATAGAAATCTCTGGCGTGTTTAATGCATGCCGGATTTTCATCGTGGCATTGAGCGAGGTGGGGAATACCAACTCATTGCTCGACAATTCGTTTGTCAATGCCTCGATAAACTCGAATTCTTTTGATCGCGTGTTCATGTCTGAATCGGCCTTTCACGAGCCTACAGGGAGAGTGCAATGCAGCAAATTGTTGTCACATGCTTCTTATAGTACCGCGAATAGGAAGGTAGAGCAGAAGTAGTCAGCTTGCTGTAACGAAAAGGTGACTTCGTTACCAGTCAAGTGTCGCTTTTTGTAATTTTGAAAATGATCCCTTGTTGCCTACGGTTGTTCGTTGTAGTGAGGAACAACCGGTAGGTGTCGGAAGAGTGTGTACGTCGATGCGACCATGCGTTCCCATACGCAACAGATTACAATGGCACGGATTCTCAAAAATATAAAATGGCATAACCATGTTTCATACCTCTTTGGGCTGGCATTTGATCTTGCTGATTGGCGCTGCCGGGCTTTATGCCGGGGCACAAAATGTATTGGCTGGCGGTGGCTCGTTCATTACTTTTCCTGCGTTGATGTTGGCTGGCTTGAATCCACTTGCAGCCAACGTTACTTCCACCATTGCCCTGTTTCCGAGCCAGATCACCACGGCTGTTAATGGCCGCAAACTGGTTGGCGACGTCGGCAAACTGCGCTTTCGCAACCTCTTTATCCTGAGTTTAGTCGGCGGCATTGTCGGTGCGCTGTTATTGCTCTCCACACCAGCTACGTTCTTCGAGAAGCTGGTGCCATGGCTGGTGCTCTTTGCCACTGTTGTGTTCGCCTGGGGGAGTTTTCGACGTAAGCCCCTTGATGCGGCTGGTTCCCTATCGGTCTGGCAGTTGATGCTGATCCAAGGCGCGATATCGATTTATGGTGGCTATTTTGGTGGTGGTATCGGTTTCCTGATGCTGGCAGCACTTACTATTGCAGGCCAGCAGGTGCGGATGGCGACGGCGACCAAGAATGTGCTGGCGATGGCAATGAACGCATCAGCAGTGGTGATCTTTGCGTTTTCCGATCAGGTTGATTGGGCAGCGGTACTGGCGCTTGGCGTTGGCGCAGTCGCAGGTAGTTTTGCCGGATCGTGGATGTTGAATTGGTTGCCGGAAAAAATATTGCGCGGCTTTGTGGTGCTGGTTGGTAGTGTATTGACGGTATGGATGTTCGTGCGCTGATACCGTGATCACTTGATGTGCGATGCGACGTGCGCATAGTCATGCGTTGTAATCTCAAAAGGATTACCGTCTGGATCAGTAAAATAGAGCGACCACGTGACGTCGTGATCGAAGATGTCGATTTGCGTTGCCAGCATCTTTTGCAAATGAGCGTGCCATGCGAGAAAATCTGCGCCAGTAGCGCCTAGTGCAATCGTTGAGTGGCACGGTGTCGCGGCCTGTTCAAATAGCGCCAACCGAATCACGCCGTCAGGGCAACCGATGGTCAATGGCTCCTGCGCATTGGTCGCCCAGAATTCCAGTTCCTTGATTGGTGTGAAATTCAATACGTCTTTATACCACTGCAGTGCGGCAGGGCGATTCGTCACATAGACGTGAATATGATCGACGCGGAGCAGGGTAGGTGGCATAGGTAGAAAGTTTGCGAATAATGCGGGAATAGGGCTGTACTATTCCCGCATTATCGCAAATTATTCTCCTCAAAGAGGAGAGGGGGTCTCAATTAGAAACTGGTCGAGATACCGGCATACATGGTGCGGCTGGCACCATACTGCGGAGCACCAACACCTACGCCTGTACCGTCACGCAGCAGGTAGGACTTGTCAAAGATATTGATCAAAGCCAGACGACCTTCAATGGTGCCGATAGGGGTTTTCTTCCAGGTATGCGTCAATGCTGCATTCACTGTCGAATAACCCGGCAGCTCCGTCGAGTTCGGTGCGCCGCCCGGAGGTGTATTGCGCAAGCCGCTGCCATAAATCACGTCTGAACTAAGCTGTGTACCGTCAGCAAATTTGTAGTGCGCGCCACCCGAGATCGATAGCGACTGATCGTGATCGAGGAAGATATAGTGGTTCGAGATATACGCCAATTCACTTGGTGCGAACAATGATTGACCCGAAACGATGTTCTGCCCCTGCGCCTTTTCGCGCGTGATATTCAGATATCCGCCCCAATTCTTTTCGTTGTAAATCGCCGCCAGTTCAAGTCCCTTAGCATAACCCATCTGATAGTTGAATGGCGAGAGAATCAAAGCTTGGCCAAATTGGCCTTCATCGATCAGGTTGGTGATTTTCTTGTAGTAGGCATCTGCAGTAATCGTCAAGTTTGAATTGACGGCTTGGCTTACGCCAGCATCGAAATAGTTCGTACGTTCGGCGCGAACTGGATCAGACTTATCGACAAAAGGAGCGTTCGTCGTATTGCTGTACAGGTTAATACTGCTCTGCGACGCCAGTTCCTGCGGCGGTGGCGTGAAGTAGCGCGCGTAACCGGCGTGGAACGCCGTGCTGTCACTGAACTTGTACGCGAGATTCAAGCGTGGACTCCATTGCTGCTCGTCGATGAAAGCATCAACGTGGTCGTAGCGAACACCATAGTTTACGGTCAGAGGTTTGGATACGTGCCACTCGTCTTGCAGGTAAAAACTCTCCAGCGTTCCGGTTTGACCTGAATTATCGACGATGAAATTCGGTGTATTACTGGTTTGCGTATTTGCTTCGGCAACCGGATCTGTCGTGGCAGGGAACACTCCGACCGTATTGGCACTGACGGTGTTTTGGCGTGTATAAGCGACGCCTGCGCGTACGGTATTTGCTGGCGTCAGTTTGTAGCTGGCGTCGAATTGGACACCGTTCGCAGTATTGGAACGCATGGTGTCGGATGACGTACCCAGATACGTCAAGTCGCCCAAGGTATCCGGTGTGAAATGCAGGTTCGAGTATTGATGAAAATACGAACCCTGCAAGGTCAAATCGCCAAGGCTTTTCTGTGCCGAAAGCACGATGAAATTGTTGACCTCGGCTTGTGTTTCGTTGAGTTGCGATGACGGGGTGTAGTAATTGCTACCGTTTGGCATCGTCAATGTGTACGCTGGCGATTGCGATGGATTGTCTGGTATCTCAAAATGACCGCTGTAGGTGCCGAACAATAATCCGAGGCGCGTGTTGTCGTCCAGGAAGTAAGCCAGGCTGCCAAAGGTTTTCGATTGCGACGTCTGGTCGTGAATCGCGTTGCCGGTTGGTAGCGGATTTTCGATGCCAAGCGAATTCGACAGGAAACTGCCGGACAGGTAATAGCTGAATCGTCCCTGGCTACCCCAGAATTCGCCGCTAGGTTCGTAATAGCTATGATTGCCGACCATGATGCCAACACGACCACCCGGGTCAACATCGCCTTCCTTGGTCTGCACATCAACGATACCGGCAGTACGCAAACCATATTGTGCAGGCAGGGCGCCAGTCACGAAGTCCAACTGCTGGATGAAACGGGTATCGATAGACTGCCCGAAGCCGGTGATACTTTCCGGTAACTGCACACCATCGATACGGTATTGCACGTTGCCGTGATCGTCGCGCACGTGTAAGGAGCCAGATGCTTTCGAATCCTGATCAACGCCGGGAAGATGCAACAGCACTTCATTAAACGGGGTGTCGTTACCTTGACCAAGCGAATTGATCATTTGTGCATCGACTGTATATACGTTGGTACCGATTTTCGGGGAAAGCTCGATGCGTTCTGCACGCAAGCGCGCTCCCGTGACCTGAATCTGGGCAACGCCTGCATCTTGATTATTCGATACCGTGGCCGTCTCATTGGTCGCGGTGACTTGCGTGACAGCAGCATCCGCAGGGACCTTGGCTGGTGTTGCGACCGGCGTTGCTGCTTTCGCTTTTGGCGTCTCTGTCGGTACGGCAGCAACGACTCGTGTATCCATCACCAGCTTTACCGTATAGGCAGCGCTGCCCGAAATATCGACTTCCTTGCGAATTGCAGTTGCGTTCGACCCTTGAATTTCGACGGTGTAATGACCGCTGGCGATTTCGCCAAAATGGGCGATACCGCTCGCATCAGTTCTCGCAGTTGCCTTCAATGAGCCATCTTTGGACAGCAACCAGACCTGCGTGTTTTGTATGATTTGGCCTTGCGAATCGCGAACTTCGCTCAACAATGGTGCGGAAAAAGCAGATGATGCAATGAACAAACCGCCCACGATAACGGGCAGCTTGCGCAGTTGTGGCGTGCGCAGCATAAATACCTCTAACGAAATGCACGCGAACGGCAACGCAAATACGCCGTACGCGAAGTTATTCTTGAAATTTTGTAGTGTGGGTCAAACGATCGAGGCAGATGCTGGCGGGCCGCAGCTTGGCGGTAGTTTGACAGGCATAGCCTGTACGAGAGTTGGCTTGGCCAACAGGTAGGGAGAGTAGGCAAGTAGGACAACAACTTGCTCAGGCAAGGTAACCAGCGGGGTATCGCTGACCTTGTGGGAGACGACACCACAAACCGCGCAATCCTGATCGTCGATAGCAGTTGTGTGATGGTGAGTCGCGGCAGTCGCGATCAACATTACGAACGCGAACGTCGTGATCAGCGCAGTCCAGATACGCCAAGGCGCGACATCGCGCACACGCTTGGGTGTGCTTGCTAGTTGCTGATGGCGTCGTTTAAACATTCTGGCGAGCTTCGTCGGTGTCTAGTTGCCAATCATAGGTTGATTAGCTTGGTTTATTGCTGCATTGCATTTTTGAGTCCGCAATCATATCAAATTATACGGCGTATTGTTAAATTTGCCCGATCTTGTTTTATAGAAAATATTTGATGTTTGATGCAACTCTGGATATCGCCTGCGAATGAAGGCAGTGCAGTTATTGCTTGTAACCAGGATTGTGAGATGCTGCTCTAAAGTTTAAGAGAATGGTTACTTCGACATCTGGGATTGGTCATTTCATGTCGTTCCGATAACCACTCGTACCGCGAAATGTACCGCCTGGGATGTCAAAAATGCCGTTCATCGCATTCAGATAGCAATGAACTTTGCGCTTCACTACAGTGTCAACATCGACAAGCGAAATGAAACGGGAAAGAAAATGAAGATCGCCAAATGGATACAACCATCGGCACTCTTTGTAGTTGGATTGGCGTGCGCCCTTGTGTTGATGTTGACGCAGAATTCCAAAGCATCACTCGCACAACAGCAGAACTTGCAAGTCCCGGCACAAAGTACAGCGGTGACGCAGCTGCCAGCAATCGTCGTGACAGCGAAACATCTGACCCCGTCCGAAAAAGCAAAGTATCAGAAAATGTTGAAAGCGTCGGCAGCAACGGTTATTTGATATGCATGCGCGCAGTAATGCGCTCTTCAGGGCAGCTCTGAAAATCTACGTGATGTAACGAGAGCGATTTTCACAGATGTCTTGACTGGGTGCTTCGCTATTTTCCTCCTTTGGGAATAGCTTTTGGCCAGCCACCCCTCCCGGCTGGCCTTTTTTATTGCGGAAACCTCTATGAATCGATGACACGATTCATAGAGGCATTCCTATTTGCTGAGTATTTATTTCTGTTGTCGTACAGGGATAGGCACATTACACACTTCCACGTGCTGAGCCTGGACTTTATACCAATCGCCGCCACGGAAGCGTTGTGATTCGACGATGGCCTTGAAGGTTGGAGTGTCGGTGCGGATCACTTCCAGGTGCGAGCGTTCGGATGACGGTACATCAGCAGCAATGCGGATCGATTTGATCGGCACGTATTGCTCAGGCTTTTCATAGAAACCGAGATTGCCGGTACCGCGTGGCATGCTCGATAGCAGTTCCATGCCTTGCATTACACGTCCCACCAAGGTGACGTTGCGATCCAGATGGCGCGGTGCATGGCCGATCACGACGTACAAATCCGTGCCACCACCACTGTCGGCATCGTTATCACGACCTACCCCGACCATGCCATAGCAATGTGTGAGCCAGGCGCTGCCACTTTTCGGATCACGTGCGGACGGGAAGCCGTTTGAATAACCGGTCATCGGCGCATAGGTATCGCTGTCGGGTAATGCGGTAAACGGAATGTCCTTGCTGATGTTGACGGTAAATTCGGCCTTCAAAGTCTTCTTTGCGGTCTTGATCGGACGTGCTTCCGAAGGATCACCCCATTGCACGACATAGTTATCCTGCGCGCGCATGACAGACAAACCGTCGAAATAGCCTTCGCGTACCAGCGCCTTGATGTTGGCGACGTGATTCGGTGCAAACTGTGGCGTCAACTCAATGACTACACGACCAGCGGGCAGCTCCAGATACAGCGTATTTTTAGGATCGAGTTCGCGCCAATCCGATGGGGAGGATGCCTTGATGATGTCAGCCAAACTTGGCTGGCCCTTGGCTGGCGCATCCTTCGCTTGCGCAGGTAGGCAAGCAGCAGCTGCGACCAGGGCTGCTGCAAAAACGGCATGACGCATTGCGGAACGTTTCAGGGTTGGGGTGGGCATTTGATTTTTATCCTTATGATTGAACTGCATGCTGCGGTTTGATGATTCGGATTACGCTGGTTTCGCGCTTAATTGACGTTGCCGCCACAGCAGAATGCCGATGGAGTAGGACGCGTAATAGCAAAACAGTAGCCCCAGAACAAGCGTTGTCAAGGGACTGCTGCCCATTTGTTGCATTGCAGCCGGGTTTTGTTGCGCTACCGTACTCATCTGGAAGAAGCGATAAGCGATGCGAGTGACGAAGATAATCATCAAAGCCAATCCAAGATAGGCATTGGGCGTATAGGTCAGTACGCCATTCGTGTTCTCGAACTTGGTCAGCTTGTGACCGATGATGGAGAGCGCGATTCCGGCAACGCCGCCGCCCAGCAAGGTCAGTAAAGCGGTTTCGTTCTGTCTGCTGGCAAATCCAGCCAGAATAAACAGAAGCGGAAATAAAATGACTGAAGCCCACAGCTTGCCTGGGCGCACGTGTTGCTTGCCAACCAGTTTGCGATAGCGCGAATACAGACGCCAGATAATCAGGGGAATAAAAATCAGCAGCGTAATTTGTGTTTGATTCATTGCGCGGTAACCTTGGTCGATAAGTTTGAAAACCGTTGCGAAACTACCGTGGCGTTGCTGTTGCTCTTTGCCTTAATCTATTAAATTGTGTCTAAGTAAAGACGAATAAATTCGTAGGCACGATTTCAGCATACTTCTACACTTTGGTGCAACCTTTGTAAGGAGAGCGTACGCATGAAGCTTGAAACCATCGCTGTGCATGGCGGCTATAGTCCTGACCCGACCACCAAGGCAGCTGCAGTTCCGATTTACCAGACAGTCTCGTATGCGTTTGACGATACCCAGCATGGCGCTGACTTGTTTGACCTGAAGGTGCAGGGCAATATCTATACCCGCATCATGAATCCGACGCAGGACGTGCTGGAAAAGCGTATTGCCGCCTTGGAAGGCGGGGTTGCGGCGCTGGCGCTTGCTTCCGGTCAAAGCGCGATCACCTACTCGATCCTGACGATTGCCGAAGCGGGGGACAATATTGTCTCCGCAGCGACATTGTATGGTGGCACTTACAATCTGTTCGCGCATACTTTCCCGCAATTCGGCATCAATGTGCGCTTTGCTGACTATCGCGATCCTGCATCCTTCGAGGGCTTGATCGATGCCAGAACCAAAGCGATTTACTGTGAATCGATAGGTAATCCGCTCGGCAATATCACAGATATCGAAAAACTGGCCGAGATTGCGCATCGCAATGGTATTCCGCTGATCGTCGATAATACCGTGCCGTCGCCTTATCTATGCCGTCCGATCGAACACGGTGCAGATATTGTCGTCCATTCGCTGACCAAGTATCTGGGTGGGCACGGCAACAGCGTCGGCGGTGCGATAGTCGATAGCGGCAAGTTTCCATGGGCACAGCATAAGGAACGTTTCCGTCGCCTGAATGAACCGGATGTGTCGTATCACGGTGTGGTGTACACGGAAGCCTTGGGAGAGGCGGCTTATATCGGCCGTGCACGCGTGGTGCCTTTACGCAATACCGGCGCGGCGATCAGCCCGTTTAATGCCTTCTTGATTTTGCAAGGTATCGAGACCTTGGCACTCCGTCTGGATCGCATTACGGACAATACGAAAAAGGTCGCGCAATACCTGCAACATCATGACAAGGTGAAGTGGGTCAACTATGCCGGTCTGGAAGAACACGCTGACTATCAACTGGCGAAGAAATACCTTAGCGGCAAGCCATCGGGGATTTTGACTTTCGGTGTGAAAGCGATAGACGGCAAGGCCGCTGGAGCACGTTTTCAGGATGCATTGAAGTTATTCACGCGCCTGGTCAATATCGGCGATGCGAAATCGCTCGCTTGCCATCCGGCTTCGACTACCCATCGACAATTGTCGCCAGAAGAGTTGGTCAAGGCTGGCGTTACCGAAGACACCGTGCGCCTGTCGATAGGCATCGAGCATATCGACGACTTACTGCACGATCTTGAGCAGGCGTTGACTGCGGTTTAAAACTCTTCCCAGTCGGACGATACCGTCGCGCCGCCAACCGCATGTGTTGGCATGCGTGGCGGGGCGATGCGGCGCTGAAGAGTAGGCGGAGGATTGTTAGGCGTTGCGGCTACGCTATTCGCATCAGCTTTGTTGACGCGAATGGTATGTAAATCGCGTCGTGACAATGTTGGTGCAAACTGCATGTCCCCCAGTTTGAAAGTGCCGACAACCTCGGCAAGTTTTGCTGCCTGCTCACGTAACGATTGCGCTGCTGCTGCTGCTTGCTCCACCAGTGCGGCGTTTTGCTGCGTAGCTTCATCCATCAGCCCAATTGCTTGATTGACTTGTTCGATGCCCGTGGTTTGCTCGCGGCTGGCGTAGGCGATTTCGGCAATGATACGGCTGACGCGCTCAACGCCGCTCACCACCTCCTGCATGGTTGATCCCGCCTGATCAGCCAACTTACTGCCCGCATCGACTTTCTCTACCGAATCGCCAATCAGGGTCTTGATTTCCTTGGCTGCTCTGGCGCTACGCTGCGCCAGATTGCGTACTTCTGCAGCAACGACGGCAAAGCCACGACCTTGCTCGCCTGCACGTGCTGCTTCCACGGCAGCATTCAAGGCCAGAATGTTGGTCTGGAAGGCAATGCCATCAATCACGCTGATGATATCGACGATGCGTCTGGCCGAATCGGTAATTGAATTCATCGTCGTCATCACTTGCGCGACGACTTCGCCACCTTTGACCGCCAGTTCGGAGGCTGAGGCAGCCAACTCATTCGCTTCGCTCGCATGGTCGGCATTTTGTTTGACGGTAGAGGTGAGCTGGCCGATTGACGACGCAGTTTGCTGCAGGGACGAAGCTTGATTCTCCGTGCGGGAAGAGAGGTCCATATTGCCTGCAGCGATTTCGTTGGTAGCGGTCGCAATGGTGTCTGCACTGCTGCGCACTTCGCCCACGATTCCTGCAATGCTGTCGCGCATGGTTTTCACCGCATGCAGCACGCTTTCATTATCGTTGTCTGCGGTTTCTATCGACAGACTCAAATTACCAGCAGCAATCTGCCCCATCGTATTGACGGCGTAATCTGGCTCGCCACCCAATTGGCGCCTGATGCTGCGCGTGATATAGAGCGAGATACCGATGCCAAGCAATGTCGAAATGACACCGAGTATCGGCAGGCACAAGCTGGTGAATTGCGTTTGTGATTTTGTCGTGCTGGTGGCTTCCTCAATCGCCTTGGCTTGGTAAGCGGAAAGCTTGCGGATACTGGCGACATAATCGTCCAGTGCCGGTTCCAGTTTGGTCTGTGCCAGCTTAGCGGCATTCTCTTCGTTGCTGGCTTTTTCGGCAAATACCTGGTCGCGTGCAGCGATATAGATCTTGCGCTTGTCGCCGATTTCATTGAGTAGCTTGGTTTCCTCCTCGCTCTTTGGATAGCTTTCCAGCTTCTTTTGGATTTGCGTGATTTCTTCCGTTGTGGCTTTGATTCTTTCCTTCAGAATTTTTTGCCGTTCGGGATTAGTGGATTCGGCGGTCGCAATTGTTCGGGTACCGTTGATGCCGGTGTCAGCCGCCCACGCAGAAAACAGCCGTTCTTTCTGCATCACCTCATCCACCATGGTGCCGACGCTGTTATTGATCTGCTGTAAGCGCCACGTCCCAATGCCTGCAATCAAGATCAGCAAAGAGAGCACAACGAGAAAGCCGATTAACAATTTGGTGCCAATTTTCATGGGGGAATTGTTCATGACCTGTCTTCAATAGATTATAGGCAACGAATTTCCAATATGCGAATTGCGTGTCATAAAATTTCCGAAGGGAAATTGCACGCGAATGCAATCGGTGAAACAGAGCAAGGCAGAAGCTGAATCGATGAGGCGTCAGGCTGGTGCAAAAGAATGCACTTTTTATGCATCAATTTGATGAAAATCTTAGCGGAATCGCCGGACCTTGTACACTGGAAAAATCGCCTAGTTTTTCTTGAGGTAAGCGGCAGTCCATTTTTCCAGCTGCCGGCTATCCTGCAGCGCAGCGATGGTCGAGTCCAGCAGATCAGCTAGAGCCTGTGAATTAGGAATGCGGCGACTCACAGCATAATGCAAGCCTATTGGTGAATCTTCCGGTAGCAAAGACTCGACAAGGGAATTGGATGTGAAAGCGGCCTTCAATTCCGGCGAGCGCATCTGCAATGCATCGATGATTTCCCGTTTTTCCAAAAACAGATCGCAATGTCCTGCAACCAGTTTGTTGATCAGGGACAGATAACTGTTCGACCCGACATCGACCTTGGCCGTATCAATGCCATAGCTATCGTAGCGTGTACCAAGCAAGCCACAGATGTGATAGTGATTCAGGTCTTCCACATTTCGTATCGTCACTCCACGAGGAGAGTTGATGCGCGAGGTGATATAGACGCTATGCACCACGGCGTAGGGCTGGCTGATGCGATAGGGGGTCGGATCGATTTGTGCAGTGGGTACATTCAGGACGACATCGACTTCGCCGACCTCGGTTAACTTCAAACAGCGTAGCCAAGGGAGCTTCTGGATTTGTGCCGGAGGCTTACCGGCGTTCTTCAAAGATTGTTGCAAAACATCAATTGCCAAGCCGACCAGATTTTCGTTATCGCCTTCGCGTTTTGTGAACAGATAGGGAGGGGACTCCAGATTGGCTGCGCAGGCATGCACAATCTCGGCTGCGGTGGATGGCAGGCTGAACGAAAAGGTTAACAGCGCTGTGACAATGCCAAGCAGCCATTTACCGTTTCCCGAACTTCTGTTGCTCATGTGCTGCGCATGCAATTGAGTGATATCGACAATTCTATCTTGAATTGCGTGTCGGAATTATTTCATGACAATCAAGGATTGCAAAAACTTGTGTCGTTCAACTGGATTTTTAATCGTTATTGTTGATAGTTGGTATAAATAGCCAGCGCACCATCATTGACGATTATGGCAAGACTTCTTTTCATTATATTTTTGTCATCGAGGAATGATTTGATGAGAAAGGTGAAAACTTGTGAATTGGTATGGCTGTGTGGAAAAGGATGGGTATAATGCGTGGGTAGATCGCAATTTCCTTGCTGATTCAATCGCTATCCGATGCCCCATCATGCGCATCAGATAGTCTGCAAATTCCCGATCGCATGCCGCCTCTAGCGGCGCATCCTGTAGTTCCTGGCCACACTACGCCAACGCTGAAATTCCAATTTGATTTGCAACGCCGACTGCGATGGACGCCCCGTGATTTCTTGCGTCGATGGCATGCGATTTTCGAATGGTCAGGGAAGAATCATGCTGAAACGTTTGTTTGAACAAAACGACACGACGAGCCCCAATCTATCGTCTATCCAATTTCTGACCTTCAAGCTGGGCTCGGATGAATATGGTATCGATATTCAGAACGTGCAGGAACTGCGTGGCTATAACACCGTGACGCCAGTTGCCAATGCGAGTGACTACATCAAGGGTGTCATCAACTTGCGCGGTGTGATCGTGCCTATCATCGACTTGCGTATCAAGCTCAAACTCGTCGCGGCAACCAATGATCAATTCACGGCGTTGATGGTGTTGGTTATCGGAGGTCGTGTTATTGGTGTGATCGTTGATAGCATATCCACCCTGGTTACCGTTGTACCCGAAGAGATTGAACTGTCGCGCAGATGTAAAACCAAGGCATCCTTACTCGGGATGTCAGCCGATGTGGGTTTGGTCGTTAACCGGACAATTCATCTGATTGATATCGACGCACTATATTCCAGTATCGATTTCGGCTCCATCGCACGTCTCGTCACCCGCGCTGAAACAGCGGGAGATAAGCAATCGCTGCCTGCCAGGAGCCGTATCCTGGGTTCCCGTTACCTATGGGCAGCACGTGTTGGCGAGCGCTCTCAAGTCTCTGCCCTGAAATTCCGCCCACATTGGCGGCCAGTGCCGAAGTAATGCCGGAATACGTAGAGCAGCGGGCTCCAGCGTGATGTGTCGATATGGTTTGTGTCAGGTAGCGTAATGTCATCGTGTGCATGAACACGCAGTACCTGCATTTCAATCGTCATGAAGGCTGCGCGCGGATCGTCGATGCCTGTGCTGCGATGGGCGACCAGCAAGCGTGCTTCTAACTGCAGTGGACATTCCGCAATACGCGGTGGTGTAATCAGATCCGATGGCACAGGAGTCAATCCAGCTGTGCGAAATTTATCGTCATCGTAACGATATCCCATCGCGACTTTGTGTGGTGGCACGGGATTGCGGCCCGTAGTTGCGGCAATCGCTTCGACCGCATCGCATTGTGCGGGGCTGGGAATATTGATCACCGCTTCGCGCTGTAGCAGCAGATTGTCGCAACCTTGCCCCATACAACCCATCCCCAGCACGACGCGATCCCCCAGAGCCCAGGAAGAAGACATCGGCGATAGATTGACCTTGCCATCGAGATCAATCGTGCTGATCAAGACCACCGGGGTACCGAAGTACAGGATTGACGGTTTGATGATCCGGGTATGCGGATGAACTTCGTGGTACTGGCGAGTAGTAACGATTGCAGACATGGTGAATAACTCCAGAATGAGATGTCTGATAGTCTGCACGCATACAAGTAGCAATACTTCGCTCAACATCGAAGCAATCGGGTATTGCTTATGGCATAGTAAAGCTATCGAAATACGGAGCACATTATCATGACTGAAGGCCCCAATCTGGCGAAACTGGCTGCATTGCTGGCTGAACCAGCTCGTGCGCAAATGTTGACTTTATTGATGGCCGGGCAAGCGCTGACGGCTACCGAATTGGCTGATGCTGCGGGTGTCGCGCGGCCCACTGCCAGTTCACATCTGGGCAAGCTGGAGGACGCTGGTTTTCTATCCTGTGCGAAGCAAGGGCGGCATCGCTATTACCGTCTTGCCGATGAAGGCGTTGCCGACATGATCGAGCAAATGTTGGGCATTGCCAGCAGGGCAGGTCTGATGCCCTTGTTGACCGGCCCGCGTGATGCCGTATTGCGCGAAGCGCGTGTATGCTACGACCATCTTGCCGGAGAACATGCGGTAGCGATGTATGACCGTTTGCTGCAAAGTAAAGCGATTAGCGCCAATGGCCCGGCTCTGGTGTTGGGGCCATGTGCACATGACGTGTTGGAGCCTCTGGGCATCGATATGGGCGCGCTTTTGCATTCACGGCGTACGCCTTGCCGTTCTTGCCTCGATTGGAGCATGCGTCGCGATCACCTGGCCGGTGCGCTTGGCGCCGCCTTGCTGGAACTGGCATTCACCAATAAATGGTTGCGTCGCGTCGAGAGTTCCCGCGCTGTGGTGTTCTCTGCGCAAGGACTGCAAACCTGGCGTGCAATCGGTACGTCAAGCGATCAAGCGCTTTCAGCTGCAGGCAATCAGCTTGCAACCGTTTGATCGCCCGATTTGCGTCACGTACTTTTCTTGAATGGATTGCGCTCGGGTGCTTCGTCGTGTTCCACGCCTAACAGCAGATTCTTGATCAACTTGTTTAGTACGGGTTGACGATGACGCAGCAGAACGCCAAAGGTCTGTGGCTTTGCACCGATAGCGGCCTTGGGTTCCAGTGCCGTGCGACCCAAGGAGATACGCTTGCAACCAAACGCAATTGCATCGGCAATACCTGCGTGCAGCAGACGTAAATAGATGGGTAGATCAGCCGCCGCCTCGCGGTCGAAACCAATATGGTAGGCAACAGCAGTATCGCCATCAGCCACGGAAATCAAAAAGCCGAGTATCGCGTTGCCACGCTTCAGAACGCTGCAACGGAAATGTTCTCCGGCGATTTTTTGCAATTGCGCAAAATAATCAGGTCGCAATTCAAATGGGCGGAAATTCGCATTCATCTGCACGGCCTTGTACAGCTTGAATAGCTGATCCTGCAGCGGCTCCAGATCAGCTACAGGTTCGATGCGGCAACCGGCTTCATCGATGGGCTTGAAGATTGCATTCTTGATGTTGGAGCGATATTTCGCTGCAAGACTGGCCAGATAGTCGTCGTGGCTCTTCCAATCCTCACGCAATGTCAACACCATGTTCGGCTCGGTTTCAACGTAGCGGTAGCTCAGGTTGGTCAAGCTGCTGGCGGCCTTGGTGTAAGGATCGTGTAAATCCTTGATCATGATGAAATGTGTCTTGCCCAGCAGTTTTTCTGCTTGCCGCACGCGATACAGCACCTCCGCGACGCCATGCCACGCCAGCTTTTCATCAACACCATCGGCAAAGGCGACGCCATGCAAGCCATAGCTCAACAAATTGCCGCAGGTGAGCACGCGCTGCACAGCTTTCTGTGCAACCTTATCCAACGACGCCGTCAGCTTGTTCTCGCGTTTGTTGGTGGGCAGGGGACGCGTTTGCGTCAGGTTGATGTCGGCAATCTGCATATACACAGCTGCCACCAACTCGCGCTCGCCATCGTTTTCATCATAGATCAACGCATAGCGTGGTGACAGATTCAGCGGTAAGACTCGTTCGATACCCGCCAGATAATCGTAGGATAGAAATAGTCCCAAATGCGACGTCACTGAACGCCACGCACCTTCATCGAGCATCGTGATCGAGTCTGCAATCGCATAGTTCAGGTGCGCAGGGCCGCGCAGGCGTTTGCGTGTACTGCTGCGTTCTTTCAAGGCCGCGCCAAGTGCGCGCGCTTTATCAGCCAAATTCATGTTGATGTCCTCTGATGATTTGAGATGCGGTGCTGCCGGATTTCGATAGCCATATTCAATGCAAGCG
>Ga0116226_10001473_pt1 | contig 20414 bp, 18 predicted proteins | sample S1TSphfallax_FD_89692 | JGI IMG/M metagenome (GOLD analysis project Ga0116226, IMG submission 89692) | Host-associated microbial communities from peat moss isolated from Minnesota, USA - S1T2_Fa - Sphagnum fallax MG | ecosystem: Host-associated > Plants > Peat moss > Unclassified | place: USA... | reverse complement strand
AGAGAATACCTCGACATTCGGGATCTTGCCAAGCTGCGGCTAATTCTTGTCGGCGGGTTTCATCTGTACCCGCTAAATAACCCCATTTTTGATGAATTTGGGGACTAATTTCGACTTGATAACCCCGGTTCGTCCAGATCTCTAAACCACGTTCCAGGGCATCAACTTCGCGTAAAACGCCGCTAGGAGCAATTACTCGCAATAAATCCCCAGGAACTAGTGGTGGAGGTAATATTTTGCCTGATTTAGTCAAATTTAGTCCCATTTTCCAGACTTTAATTATATATTGAGTTTATTAGGTTGAATTGAGGAACGAAACCCAACCTACTACTTCTTCTCCCCTGCTCCCCTGCTCCCCTGCTCCCCTGCTAAGTTAGTTTCAGACTCGATCACAACGCGAAAATAGTTGAGATGATTTAAAGCATATTTAGCGATCGCCTGGACTTCTGGGTCTGTATCTTCGAGAGCATGACGTAAAATATAACTCATTTGTCCCATTGTGTCACAAATCCGCAGTAAATCTCGGATGGCGTTTTGTCTAACTTGGGAGCTTTCATCTTGCATTGATATAGTCAAAGCCCGTTTCATGGGTTTGAGTGTACTAGCACTGATTTCCGCTAAAGCTGATAATATCAAACTGCGTTGCTGAGAATCTACATTCAGCATCAGGTCTATAAGTGGTTGAACTGCACGGGAGTCTCCTTGTTGACCTAAGTTCCAGATGGCTAAACGTCGCTTAATCGGATCTGTATTTTGTAAATCTTGAATCAACTCCTCAACTACACTGTATCTTGACAATAAAGCGGTTTTTGTAGTGGGTAATAATTCTGTAGCTGTTGTTAATGTTGGTTCTAAAGACAGTGAAGTGCTTGGTGGAGTAATTGCTCCATCCATAGCAGTGCATAATTCTGCTGATGTTTCCGATGAAGTGGTTGATTCTGGGAGTATTTTACCTGAGAATAACTTGTTCCTCCGTAAGTAAAGCACCATACTAGTTACTCCCCCAACTCCTGTAACTCCTAAGATTCCAGCTAAGAGAAATGAACGGTGGCTCAATTTATTGGCAGTTTTGCGAGTCGGTTTTGGCTTTGTCGTAGCTGGAGGTGGAGATTTGTGGAATTTAACTTTAGCATTAGCTTTTTTAGAGTTTATACTATTTTTAACATGGTGAGTCTCATGAGCGATGGCTTGACCAGAAAATAACCCATGACTAACAGTCAAGCTAAATAAGCAGCTAAATAAACTCAAAGACATGACAAAAGAACACAAAGGCGAGGAATTGGGGTTGTACTCGCTCACCTGTCTTGATGTTTCCCTGATGTTCATTGATTTCCCCCCTTGATTAATCGAGGTACTAACGGAATTTTAGAGTAGCGTCTCTGGTTGGGATTTTCCTTGATTTATAGCTATTTGATATGGGAATTAACAGATGTGTCTAATGCTGGTAGCTGTTGACTAACTCTCAATTCAGTCGTTTGTTCTACTGTTTCTTGTATAAGAGTATTTGTCCATTTGGACTCAGAAAGAAATTCTCGCTGGTTAATTAAATAAATACTGATTAGGGTGAGACAGACTCCAGCCCATTGAATAGGACTTAGAACCTCTGATAGAAAAATATTACCAAACATTAGAGCAAATATGGGCGTAAAAAAAGTCAAGGAACTGAAACTTGTGAGATTCCCACTAGCAGCAGAATAGAAAAATAATCCATAGGCGATCGCACTGCCAAATACTGTGCTATATCCTAAAGCCAGCCAATCTGACATGACAAGATTTTGCCATTGTCCATCCTCAAAAATCGCAGAAATTGTCCATAAAGGCAACCCTGCTAATACCATATGCCATCCTGTAGCCATTACAGGATCAGTATAGCGAGTGACAAACGGAATCATCACAGTACCTACTGCCATGGATAAAGCAGCTAGTAACATCAACCATTCACCGCCAGAGAATAAGGGCTGTGAACTATCGATCGTCATATTAGCTGAGTTCAACAGATGCCAAAGCAAGTCTTGATTTAGACCAATCAGGCTGATACCAATAACTCCTAATCCTAAACCCAACCATCCCGAAAAACCAATACGTTCTTGAAATAACCATGCAGACAGAAGCGCAACTGCCAAGGGTTGCGAGTCTATCATTACAGAGCCTAATCCCGCACCAGTTTGGACTAATCCTTCTGCTAAAAAGCCTTGAAATAGTACTCCATCTATTATGGCAAATAGTATAATCCACAACCACGCCAACCATCCTTGAGGCTGAGATTTGCCCATCAATGCTGCAACTATGATAACTAGTATACCAGCAGGTAATAAACGAAACCCGGCGATAAATAAAGGTGTAGTATGAGATATTATCCCTTTCATTGCTACCATGGCTGTTCCCCAAAGGAAAAAAGGACTAATTAACCAAAGGGGAGTGAGAAACCGGTAAAAAGTATGCGGTTGCGGCTGCATGGTTTGAGAACGTTCTTGAATGTTATTCTAGTAATTGTACTAGTAATTTCAAACCAAATTCTTCTTCAAAGATCCCTTTTTTATAATCTAGGCTCCAAAGCTCTAAATCGCATTTATCACCTTTGATCGAGGGAAATATGGAGATGATAAATTCCCGATTATTGGCTAGATACTCACATTCTATCTGAGAGATTGCCCCAATTTGTCTCCTATCTAAAGCTACAGCTAATCTTAAAATGGCACTGAGTTGGTTAACCATCTGGCGATGTTCTTTGTGTAAGAGATTACGGTAATTGTCATGTTTTTTCTTTGGGGGTGATTTCCGGTGATAGCGGGCTATATTGGCAATTATCTCAATTTCGGTCTCATTATATCCTAGCAAATCGCTGTGGCGAATTAAATAGTAAGAATGCTTATGATGGGAAGAATGGCTGACATAATAACCACAATTATGTAATAAAGCACCCGCCCAAAGTAATTTACGTTCTTCTACTCCCCAGTTATGTAGTTTCCCTATGGTTTGATCAAATAGCGTCAGAGCAAAATCAGCAATGCGATCGCTATGCTCTAAATTTATTTGATACTTTTTGGCAACTTGAAGGATGCTACGCTGTCGAATCGTGCTTTGAAACTGTAGTTTACTATGAATATAACCATGCTTTAACATCCAATCAACAATAACTCCTTCCCGTAGCGCCCGCTCGCAGACGGTGACTGTTTCTACACGGAGCATGGTCATGGCTTCGAGGAGAATGACTGCTCCTGCAAGTATTACTTCTGCACGTCTTTCTGGCATACCAGGAATTGCTGTACGTTCAATAAAATTCATCTTGCGCAAACGTTGGACTAATTCATTTATATCTGTTACAGTTAATTGATAGCCATTGAGAATAGCAGGAACAAAACCTAGTTTTTCTTTAGCATGAACTATCGCTAAGGTTTCAATCGTACCGGATGTACCAATAAACTTTGGCGAATCTTCAATTATGAGGTTTCTTTGTATTTCTTCTATGGAGCGTTCTATCATTCCCCTCACATAAGCTTGTAGGTAGTAAAACTCCATCTCGCTTATAGGGTCAGACTTTACGAGTTCTGTGCTTAGGCGCACTGCACCGATTTTGGTACTAGTTAAACTCAATGATTCGTCAGCATTACACAAAATTAATTCTGTGGAACCACCACCAATGTCAATAATAATGTGGGGTTGGTTCTGGAGTTCCATGACTGACAGCACACCTAAATAAATTCGGCGAGCTTCTTCTTGACCTGAAATTAAATCGACGCTTAAACCAATTTCCGCTTCTACTCTTTGTATAAAGTCTCCACCATTCGGTGCTTCTCTAACAGCACTGGTAGCTACAGCGATAATGCTGTTTACTGCTAAAGTCTGACTGAGTTGTTGGAATCTATTTAAACAAGCGATCGCCTGTTTGATAATTTCTGGTTTTAATTCCCCTGTCTCCAGGTCACGATCTCCCAATCTCACAGTTTCTTTTTCTCTAGCAATAATGGTAAAGGATGGTGGGGTCGATTCAATCCGCACGATTACCATATGTAAGGAATTTGTGCCGACATCAATAGCTGCAATGGTCTGATTTTGCTTAACTGGTTGAGTTGATGCGCTCTCCCAACTGACTGAAGTTAAACTCAGCATCTTGGATTTCCTCTCTAATAATTAATCGTGTTTATCGTGGTGGATGCTACTACCTAGGAACAATCATCCTTAAAATAAATACATTAAATAAATACATTAAATAAATACATTAAAGAAACACATTTTTCCTGATGGCACAATGGGGTATGCTGATAAATGAGGAAAATGTGCTAAATAACCAAAATATGTCGGAGACACTCGAAAACAAGCCAGAACCAGTGTGGCATCAAATAATTCTCTTGTTAAGGTGGCATAAGCCAGAAGGTAGATTGATTTTGATGATTCCTGCACTTTGGGCTGTGTTTTTGGCTGCTCATGGCAGACCACCCTTACCATTGGTGGGAGTGATTGTTTTAGGTACTTTATCTACAAGCGCAGCTGGCTGTGTGGTCAATGATTTGTGGGATCGGAATATAGATAGAAATGTAGCTAGAACTAGCACCCGCCCCTTAGCTGCACGCACCCTGTCCCTAAAAGTAGGCGTTTTTGTGGGCATAGTCGCACTATTTTGTGCGGCTGTACTTGCTTTTTATCTTAACGTTTTAAGTTTTTGGCTGTCTTTTGCAGCAGTACCTGTTATTCTACTCTATCCAGGTGCAAAACGGGTATTCCCCATCCCGCAATTAGTTCTGGCGATCGCCTGGGGGTTTGCTGTGTTAATTAGTTGGAGTGCGGTTACACACAATCTGACTACCCCAACCTGGTTGCTTTGGGGAACGACTATTCTATGGACTTTGGGATTTGATACTGTTTACGCTATGAGCGATCGAGAAGATGATCGGCGCATAGGTATAAATTCCAGTGCTTTATTTTTTGGTAAATATGTTGCTACCGCTATTGGTATTTTCTTTTGTGGTACAATAATACTACTAGCTGCTTTGGGGAACTACATGCAATTGCATATTGGCTTCTGGCTCTGCTTGTGTATAGCTAGTTGTGCTTGGTTGGGTCAATACTTGCGTTTGAGACAACCAGAATTACCGCTACTAGCTTATAGTCAAATGTTCCGCCAGAATGTTTGGATCGGTTTTTTAATCCTGTGCGGAATAATTGCTGGATCTCATAGCTGAAGCGACAAATAAAATATGACCTGCATGAAAAAGTAAATATACCCAGTGATTTGTTCAATTTGAGCATTTTTACTCTGGGTAACTTGATAAAAATATTCTTAAATACCACATAGCTGTAAGCGTTGTCTTAGCGTTGTTTTTTTGGAGTGAATTATGGATCAACCAATGGAACTTTCTTTAGAACAGCAATTCAACATCCGTTCCTTTGCTACACAAGTGCAGCAAATGAGCCACGAGCAAGCTAAAGAATTTTTAGTCAAGCTCTATGAGCAAATGGTTGTACGAGAAGCAACTTATAAAGAACTGCTGAAGCATCAATGGGGACTAGACTCTGGTTCAAATATGGCGTAGGGTACATTGTCTGCTGATGTAACAGTGGACGACCTCCAACTCTAGCTTGGTTCCAATCATTGGAACAGAACTGGGGATGCTGGGGCGTCAACTTTTATTTGATCAGCACTTCAGCCAGATAGGTCAAAAGCAGAATCAGTATCAATATTTTCTAATTTGCTCACGATTTTGGGTTTAATTTTCTCATACTCCCTTTTAAGCAGATTTTTGCTCACTTGAGGATCTATGAAACCTCTAGAAATATAGCTAGTTTGTAACCATTCCTTCAAACGTTCACATTGGCTAGGAGCGATACTGGAATGGAGAACGTGAACGCATTTGCTAGGTGTTTCTCTCGCAAACAGTAATATGTGGTAATATCCTGTCTGTTGCAATAATCGCATGATTTCCTGTCCGAAAGTAGTTTTCAGATCAAGGTAATAGGGGAACCATTTTGGTCCATGTTTGCGATTATAAATAACTGTAATCCATAAAAGCATGGGGTGAGGTACTGCTATAAAAAGAAATTGATTATAGCGAGTACAAATTAATCGCTTACTAATTTCTGCATACGGTAGCATTACCCATATAGCAGGTAGGACTTTACCGCTATGATAAAAAGGCTGAGGGAAAACAATATCAGCTATTGGCTTATTTTCAGGCCAAGAAACAAACTTAGCAATGTTATCTTGGTTTATATCTGGCGGAATTGCAGCTGAATGTAAGTCTGCTCTGGTCTCTGGTAATGAGATAAAATTTCCTACTAGGAAATTAGCTTTTTTAGTTTGGTCGTTTGATGTTTCTCCGATAAAGTCTGTTTTGTTTAAGATTGCTATTTCTCTTTTTACCGTCAACTCTTGTATATGATCGGGATTAACAGGTGGATTTATCTGAGGAGGGCGAAGTCCATCATTTTCTATGGCTTCCAGTGACTTCAGTATTTCTCCAATGTTTTGAGGACGCTCCCCAGGTTTTTTAGCTAAACAACTCTTGATTAAGTCTTCTAATTGCTTGGGAGCCTTTAATGTAGGAGCTACTTCAGCAAAAGAATAGGGGTCTTGAAAATGATGTGTTTTATACCAGGCTCCAAAGGATTGAACTGATGCAACAAGTGGCATTTTGCCAGTGATCATCTCAAACATCATAATTCCTAAACTATATATATCAGAGCGTTGGTCTAATTCCTTACCTTCCATTTGCTCTGGTGAAGAATAGGCCAATGTACCTAAGTAAAACTTAGTCTGATCATTATCTAACATCAGCAACTTAGCAATACCAAAGTCAAGCACTTTGACTAATTCGCCAAAACTAGGATCTTGAACCGCGATCATATTGCTGGGTTTAATATCGCGATGAATAATCGGACAGTTGATCCCATCTAATAAAATACCCTCATGAGCGCAATTTAAACCCATGCAAATTTGGCGACTTATGTTTAAGAACCTAGACAAGGAAATATTTTGTTTGCGAATTACAGTACTTAAGTTGTTTCCTTGTAAGTACTCCATCACATAATACGGAGTATCATTTTCATCTAAGCCATAGTCCATAACTCGGACAATATGGATGCTTTTCTGTCCTAGTAAAGCACAAGTTTTCGCCTCTCTCTCAAAACGCTCTTGTAAACGCATCTTTTCGTTGTGAGGCGATAAGGAGAGAAACTTAACTGCAACAGGTACGCCTCCCAATAGAACATCGTTAGCACAATATACCCGTCCCATTGCTCCCGTACCAATTAATTCTTGCAGATAGTAGCGTTTATTCAGTAAGCGACCAATGTTGGGGTCTGACGACATAAAAAACTCGACTCCACAGAATGCAAAAGAGTTGGCAAAATGTATCTCTAATCCGAAGGTAATTGAGACTTAGTTTATTTAGTAGTTTATTTAGTAGTTTATTTAACCTATTTTGGTTGACGCTCCAGACTAGCCTCCATTGTACTCGTTAAAAAATGTCCTGATAGAATACCACTAGTTAAGTAGTAATTCTTTTCAGTAACTCGGTGTAGGGTTTCAAAACCAGTACGGCGTAGGCGATCGCTTAACATCCAATAACGTTGTACTATCGTCTCTGGACAAATCCAACCTTCCCCTTCAATCTGTCCAAAAATATTGTGTTGCAGCAAAAAAGTATAATGGCGTTGGAATGAATCCAGCCGTCCTTTATATTGGTAGGACATTTCTTCTCGTTCATTCCCAGGAAAAATCAGCTTTGTTTCCATAGAAAACCAACCGTCTCGCTTCCAAGTAACTAACGTCATTCCCTGAAAAATCATGGGTAGATGATTCCGTTCTAACCAACTTCCTTGCATTTTCCAATGTCCTGGTTCTAATAAAAAAGTGTGATTCACTGATTCCCCTGCTTTAATTCAAGTTGACAGGTATACTTACCTGTAATTAACCTAGATATTCTTAATGATGATAATTAATGACATTAATCCAGCTAAGTACAGTATAACGTCATAGCCTGGACAACAAGTGTAATGTTGAGCAGATAATTCAGGAATCATCAGGGAATCAATTGTAATTAAACTGAATACACTTCTCCTAAGAGTACTTCCTGTAATGCTCCTGTGACAGTAGGTAGGTTTCCCGGAATATCCAGATGTCGCCAATGTGCCAGGACGGCAAAGGCGATCGCTTCTTTAAAAGCAGTACTCAAACCCACTTCCTCTGTAGTAGAAACTATGACTGGAGACAATAATAACTCTAACCGGCGCTTTAAATAAAGATTCTGGCTACCACCACCACATAAAAAAACGCGATCTGGCATTCGTGGTAAGAAAGTTTTATAACTATGAGCAATTGAAGCAGCTGTAAGCTCAGTAATTGTTGCTAGTACATCAGCCGGACTGAGTTGTTCGGCTTGTGCATCATCTAAGCAATTATGCAAATAATTCAAACCGAATAATTCTCGTCCAGTGGATTTAGGCGGTGGTAAATGAAAGTAGTCCTGATTCAGCCATTTTTGGACTAAGGAGTCACAAGGCGTACCACTAGCAGCCCAATTGCCGTTTTGATCATAACTTTTAGTACCAGATGTAAAGTACTGGACTGCCAAATCTAATAAGCTATTTCCTGGTCCTGTATCCCAACCCAGAATTTTCTCCAGCCAGTGTGGATGACGTGCAGGAATAAAAGTTACATTGCCAATCCCGCCAAGATTCTGAATACATCTGTATTCCTGCGGGTGACTGAGTAAGTAAGCATCAACTTTCGGAACTAGAGGCGCTCCTTGTCCGTTAACTGCGATATCACCTACACGGAAATTACTTACCGTCATAATACCAGTGAGATTAGCGATTAATGCACCACGTCCGAGCTGCAAACTATAACCTAGTAATGGAGAATCGGACGTAAATAATTTCTCTGGTGGTCGATGATAAACTGTTTGTCCGTGAGAACCAATCAAAGTCGCTGGTGAATGACCTCTTTGAATGGCTTTCGCTGATGTAGCAAAAGCTATGGCGATCGCATCATCGAGGGCTGCAAATTCCGCCATAGCGATCGCCGATCCTGCGCCAACCGCCAAGATTTTATCTCTCAGGTCATTTGGGTAAGGATATGTTGCTCCTGCTAATAGTTGCACCTGCAAATCCCCATCTCGCCCAGAAATATCCACCAGTGCCGCATCTATACCATCTACAGAAGTACCGCTCATCAAACCAATTACACGATTAGAATTCATTAACACTCATATTCACATCTAATTTGCTGGCTGTAGTTTAATTTATGCCTCGAATGGATGTCAAAACCGAGATGCATAAATGCTACAACCTTCTTCATTTATTTTTTAAAGTAAGTGTCTCTAAATTCACAATAACTTTACGTGAATGCGTTGATTTTGCATTTAGAATACTAATTATTAAGCCAAGAACATAGATGTAACAAATTTCTTAACCACACTCTTCTAAAAAAAAATGAGATTATGCCTTTGACCCGCGTATTTGAGAAAGTGGATGAAGCATCCGATTGCCCATGGAATTCTTGACCAATGTTCTGAATATTTCGACTGTAATATTTAGTCAGTTGAATATTAATCAAAACTGCTTAGTCTTTTAAGCTACCAAATTAGTTAGGGTGATCACCTATGTCTCTCAAAAAAATTTCTGCTATCGCTTCCGTGTTCGTCTCTGTTTTAGCTACTGTTGCTGTTACTCGCCCTGCACTAGCTACAATCGAAACTACTATATCAGCAGCTGGTTCTGGTCAGGAAAACGCCGACCTTTCTGCTTTAGTCAATCCTACAGTAGAAACCTTTGATGAAATTAAATCAGGTTATTACGAGTCAACTTGTCCAACTACACCCCAAGGAAACGTAAGTTGTACTAGCTTAGTAACACCAGCGAATCCAAATGGTGGTCTTGTAACCAGCATTGGTACTTTTAGTAACGCTTTTATCCAATCAGCAGCTCCAGGCACTTATGGTGCTAATTGGGGTGGTGGTACAGAACCTACCCAAATACCTGGTTCAACTGTTACTACAGGTTCTTATGATAATTATTTCGATGTTGACCACCAAACATCTGGTTACAGTAATGATTTATCCAGTACTCTTACACTGAATAGCCCAGCAGCATACTTAGGTTTATGGTGGTCTGCTGGAGACCCTTACAATCAGCTGACCTTCTATTCCCAAGGACAAGTAGTAGGATCATTTTCAACTGCGACTGTTCAATCCTACCTAAACAAGATTACAAATAGCGCCTCACAAGCATACTATGGTAATCCTAACAATGGTGATGACAAAGGTGAACCATTTGCTTTCTTAAACTTCTATGCTCCTAAAGGTCAGTCCTTTGACACGATTGTATTAAGTGATAATGGTGGTACTGGTTTTGAATCAGACAATTTTACTGTTGCTGGTAGTTACACCCGGGTTGTTGGATCCCAGTTACAAGTACCTGAATCTTCTAATGTATTTGGTATGTTGATCATTGCTGGCTTGTGTCTGTTACCATTTAGCAAAAGAGCTATTCGGTAAGTTTTAATCTCTGACTGCAGTTAATTGAAGTGGAAGTAGGGATGCAAGGCTTTGCGTCCCTATTTGCATGAATGTTGGTGGGATCTTCATCCACAAAATTAACATACAAGCAGTACACCTATGTCGAGCAACATATTTAACAAGAAACATTATTGACTACTTTCTACTGTTGTCCTTATTAGAAGCTGCTCGCTGGGCACCTTCTTCTTACAACTATCAACCCTGGAGGTTTATTGTTGCAACTAAAGATGATATAACGCAATATAACCGATTGCTAAATATTCTGGTTGAATTTAATCAATGTATTGCTCATATTGGCTGATTAGGTTTTATCCGGGAGTTAGGGGAAACTATTACCATTCTCAAACCAAAGGTAAAAGAATCTCAAACTCTGAGCCAATTTCTAGCTGGGCGCGAAAATTGAATTTACCACCATGTCTGGAAGTAACAATTCGATAACTTGTAGCCAAGCTAGTCTCTTTATCAGTACTTTTACCCGCAGAAAATGATTGGATAACCTGTTGCTGTAATTCTTCCGATAATCCTAGTCCATTATCGTTGATCTGAATTGACACCCAACGAGAATCAGGTGCGTTGGGATTTGTCGCCGGTAATGAGACAACCTGTGTAGTAACTTCAATTTTTGGCTTATAGGGAAAATCTCCAGAATTGGTGCAAAGTGGGAGATTATTCAACAATGAATCAACCAAGTAACTAAACACATTCATAAACACTTGATTTAGCTGACCAGGAAAACAGTAAATCGGTGGTAGAGGACTGTAGTGCTTCACAATCTCTATCTCTCCCCTGATTCGGCTATTAATTAATAGTACTATATTGTCAATACAAGCATGTATGTCCGTTGATCTGGGATTAATTTCATCTATATGGCAAAAATTCTGTAAGCTGATCACCAGTTTTTTTAATCTTTCTGCTCCAGTGCGAATGCTATTCAGAGTCTTAGATACATCCTCTGTTAAGAAATCAAACTCCATTTCCTCTTTTAAATCCAGAATTTCTGGAATATCATCTGATAATTGCTGTTCATAAGCAGCTACTAATCTCAGTATATCCTTTGTATAGTTGTCTAGATAAGTTAAATTTCCCCAAATAAAATTTACGGGGTCTAAAATTTCATGCACTACTCCATCTAACAAGCGCCCTAAGCTAGCCATCTTATCATTTTGAACCATTTTAGCTTGAGAACGCTCGTACCTTAGTTGAGCTTCAATCCCTCGCATTTGCCAAGAAACAGTATGTAACTCTTGCACATCCAGCAATTTATAGCAATCAGCTTCTATTTGGACAACTATTGGCTCGGCTAACAGTTCCGGTGGTCGCCGCAAACTCCGTTGCATTGCTGTCAGAATTGGTGTAGTATTAGGCAAGATTAAAACTTGTGTGCGTGCATAACTATAGATAACGCTTAGTGGTTCCTGAAGTAATAATTCTTTTCCGTATGGACGAATCAAAAACTCCAACATTTTTTGTCGGGATATGATACCAATAAATTTTTCTTCCTCTAATAAAATGACTCCTGGTAGTAAGGGATATTTTTCAAAATATTTGATTGTATCCCAGCCATTACAACTAATATCTACTTGAAAAGTATACGTCGGTAATTGCTGTAATGTTGAAGCTAGATTCAAATCACGTTCGCTACCAACAGACAGAAATGGCTCTGGAATTTGGGAATGAGAATCGTGTAGCACAGAACACCTTCATTTTCAATTCAGACTACTAGTTAGGAAATATTAATATATATAATCTGTATTCAACCAATTGTACTATAAATAAATATTTACAGTGTTGATCAGGGAAATTTTTCTGAGTTTTGCTATGCTTATGCCTAAATAATGGATAGATAAAGCAACTCGGATGAAGCAACTGCATTATAATAATGCTGAAACTGGATAACCTACAACTTGTGAGTCCTCCAACCCTTCTGTATAACCTGAAAATTAGCACTTGCGATTGAATTGCGACCACACATGAACCAACTGAACAATGGCTTTACCCTCTTCCTCAGTTTACTAGTTGAGGCAATGCCTTTTTTATTGCTGGGAGTTTTGTTCTCTAGTTTGCTCCTATTTTTTGTGGATGAGCGACAATTAGTCAGAATAATGCCTAAAAATCCGCTACTTGGTGCTATATTTGGCAGCTTAATCGGTTTTTTGTTTCCAGTCTGTGAATGTGGTAATGTACCAGTTGCACGACGATTACTCATGCAGGGAGTACCCACACCGGTAGCAATTGGTTTTTTATTAGCAGCACCAACTGTCAATCCCATTGTAATTCTATCCACTAGAGCAGCTTTTCAAGATCAACCAGAAATATTGGTGTTTCGCATTTGTCTATCTCTACTGATTGCAACTATTATTGGCTATATTTTTAGCTGCCAAAAAGACCTGGGACCAATTTTACAACCAGCGATCGCCCGCTATCTGAAATTTAATGCCGCGGCTAACCTAGAAGCACAACAGCGAGGTAGCTTGACCGCACCGACTTTAGCAGCACCTGTCAATAGCATCTTAGCATCAGGAACTTACATGATTGGCGGTAAATCCCAGATATCCACAAAACTCAATTCTGACTTAATCCAGAACAGTAATCCAGATTTTCTCCGCAATAAATCCTTGGCTGTCAAACTTAGTCTGGTATTAAGTAATATTGTGCAAGAACTACGGGAGTTAGGAGGAGTGATGGTTTTAGGGAGTGCGATCGCCGCAGCAGTTCAAGTTTTGACTCCTAGAGAACTGATTCTTGGTTTAGGTAGTGGATCAATTAGTTCAATTCTAGCCATGATGGTTTTAGCTATCGTAGTTTCTATCTGTTCCACAGTCGATTCATTCTTCGCTCTTTCCTTCGCATCTACATTTACCAGTGGTTCTTTGTTAGCATTTTTAGTTTTTGGACCGATGGTTGATATTAAAAGTGTCGGTTTAATGCTATCAATTTTTAAACCTAGAATCTTAATTTATCTATTCGTTTTAGCTGGACAGTTGACGTTTATATGCACGTTATTCTTGAATTTGCATGTGATGTAGCTTGTCTAAATTAACAGTCGTTTTTACCTAATCCCATATATTTTCATGAAGATTAAATCCAAAGTTCCCCCAAAATTACTCCCTTTTCTAGATGCTTTAGCCATTACGGCTTGGGGAATTCTAATTTTGAAATACTGGTTTATCGGTAAACTCAATTTGTTAATTCACCCTAACTACTTTTGGTTAGCTTTATCGGGTGCTGTTGGTTTGTTGATTGTGGGTTTTTCCAAAGCATTACAGGTTTGGCGCTCTCCTGCAGAAACATCCAGCATCCAACACGTAAATTTATTTCCTCCTGCTGTTAGTAGTACTTTGTTATTGTTCGCAGCTATTTTAGGGCTGGCGATTACACCCCGCGTTTTTGCTAGTCAAACAGCCCTGGAACGTGGTGTAACAGAGGTAGTCGGTGTAACCCGCGCTCACCCACAAGCTTTCCGTGTTACGGTTCGATCAGACGAGCGATCGCTCATCGATTGGGTAAGGACACTAAATGTCTATCCAGAGCCAGATGCTTATACAGGACAAAAGGTTAAAGTACAAGGATTCGTCATCCAGCCACCAGAAATGGATCAGCACCATTTGATTTTAGCCAGATTCGTAATTACTTGTTGCGCGGCTGATGCTTATCCCGCAGGTTTACCAGTTAAACTGGCGGTTAACCGCAATCTCTATCCGCCAGATACTTGGTTGGAGTTACAGGGGACAATGATCACAGAAGCTATTTCAGGTAAACGTCAACTGACCATTAACGCCACCTCAATCACCAAAATTTCCCAACCTCAAGATCCCTATGCTTATTAATTGAATAGCATTAACTACTAGAAGTACTTGCAATGCTGGAATTTAGATGATTTCTCAACCATGACTAGATTAACTATTACTAAACTGATTCAACCTCTCGATCGCCTAGCGATCGCCACAATGCTCATCTTAAGTTTGCTGATTGGATTTATTATCTGGGAAGGGGACGCAGTCAAACCGAATGTTCGCGTCTTTTCCTGGCAAAATCAGCAAATTGGTGCAGATGACACTTCTTTTTCCCTGACTTTCAGCCGTCCTATGGACGATAAAAGTGTTGAAGAAAACTTAAAAATAGTTCCACCATTAGCAGGTAAAACTAGTTGGGCAGGACGTAGATTAGTTTATACATTATTAAGTCCAGCAGCCTATGGTACTAGCTATAAATTAGAATTACAAGGCGCTAAAGATAAATTCTCCGCAGAAGAAGGTAATAAAAGATTAATTCAGCCGTTTACAGGTAGCTTTACTACTCGCGACCGAGTTATTGCCTACATCGGCGCAAGTGCAGTAGAAAAAGGCAGACTAGTCTTGTATGACTTAAATCAAGAGCAGAAGAAAATACTGACTCCACCAAATTTAATAGTCATGGATTTTGCACCTTTTCCGAATCGGGAAAAAATTCTGTTTTCTGCTCGCTTTGCTCAAGATCCAGATTTGTTATCTACTCAAATTTATACTGTAACTACGGGTATTACTGCTAAAGCTACCAGCCAGACAGCACAACCAAATAAAATTGACTTAATATTAGATAATAAAGATTTTCAAAACCTGAAATTTGACTTATCACCTGATGGGACAACAATCGCTATCCAAAGAGGGAAAAGAGATAATCCCGGTGAATTCGGTCTTTGGTATTTGCGCTTAAATAGCGATGGACAACCAGACAGGCGATCGCTCAAACAACTACGCTCTCAACCAGGTGGAGATTTTATTATTACCCCGGACAGTAAAGCAGTCGCTGTGGCTCAAGGACAAGGAACAGCCATACTCCCGCTCCAAGAGGATGCGACTAAACCCCTCGATTTTCTCCCCCAATATAGTCTAGTACAAGCTTTCTCTAAAGATGGCTCTCAAGCAGCAATGGTTAAATTCAATACAGACTATACAAGAGATGTGTTTTTAGTGACTAATCAAGGTATAAATAAACCATTAATCAAAACCAAAGGTTCTATCCTCAGCTGTCAATTTGACCCTAACGCGACTAACCTCTACTGCTTAATTACACAGCTAATATCGAAAGGACAGTATGCGGAACAACCCTATTTAGTCGAAATAAACTTAAAAACTCAGCAACAGAAAGCTTTGTTAATGTTACCTATTAATCAACACAATATACATATGAGTATCTCTCCCGATAATTTAGGCTTACTATTTGACCAAGTTGTTCCCATAGCCGATACTACTGTGGTTTTACCTAACGATACTTTAAAAACTGATGATGGACAGCCCATTGCTAGTAGTAGTGTGTGGTTCCTACCTTTATTACCGTTTGCGGAAATAACGCCTACAAATATTAAGCCAGAGCAGTTACCTCTACCTGGGTTTAATCCATGTTGGCTACCGTGAGAACAATACGGTGCAGAAAAGTAAAATCCCCCAAAATTCTTTCCCGTTCCCTGTTCTTTGGAGTTTTAGCCTCTTGTTACCCCAACGAAACAATAAACCTATTAATATGGGAGTAAGTTGTTAATTAGGATGGGAATAGATGGTTACTTCACAGCAACTTAAAGCCAAAACCAAAGCATTTACAGAACTTGACATCGCCCATCTGGTCATTGAGGATGATACACCAGTGGACAATTTTCAATCGGAGCAACAGCAACGGTTGCTAGTTGAACCACTCTACAGTTCCCGGATTCTACCATTACCATTCCTGGCTGCTGCTAACGTCGGATTATTCTACCAACCAAAAACTGACCCCATTGTCCCAGATGTGCTTCTGAGCTTGGGTGTGAGCAGACCAGAAGATTTTGCCGAGAAAAAAAACCGTTGCTACATAGTCGAGGAAATAGGAAAACTCCCAGAAGTATGTATTGAGATAGTCTCTAATCGCAAAGGAGACGAATTGACCATCTCCAGAGCATCCCAAAGGAAAAGGAAGACAGAGTGTAAAAGGGATATTTATGAGAAAGTTGGTATTAAGTACTACGTAGTGTTTGACCCACTGAAAAAAATTCAGACTGCGCAAGAGATGAATCAAGCGTTATTAAGAGTCTGGAAGATGATAGCAGGTAGGTATACAGAAGTCACAACACCAGCAGGAATCAAAGAGATAGGAGAGTGGATATTATTAGAAGAGGTAGGGTTAGGGTTACAACTTTGGTCAGGGGAGTTTGAAGACGAAAGCACAAAATTGTGGTTAAGGTGGTGCGATGTTCATGGTCAAGTCGTTCCTACAGGAGCGGAAGCCAAAGAATTTGAACGGCAAAGAGCCGAACAAGAACGCCAAAGGGCTGAACAGGAACACCAAAGAGCTGAACAAGAACGGCAAAGAGCCGAACAAGAACGCCAAAGGGCTGAACAGGAACACCAAAGGGCTGAACAATCAGACCAACTTGCTCGCAGATTAGCAGCTCAATTGAGATCGCTAGGAATTGATCCAGATCAAATCACCTAAATCCCATTGATTAATTCTCTATCTATCCAACTTGATTAAATCAAGCTAATGTTCTATTGGTCGCCAATCACCAGAAGGTATAAAGGCTGCCCAGTAGTAAGGATGTTGGTAATCTTTCCCCAACTCACCCCGCAACATTTTCAGTTGAGTTTGTCGCAGTGCTTCGCTACGTCCTTTATTCCTTAAAACTCCTTTGTAGTAATCCACCATCAAGTCTTTAGTTGCATCATCGCCAACTTTCCATAGACTAGTGACTTGACTTTCAGAACCAGCAATTACCAAAGACCGACGAAATCCATAAATACCTTCACCTGTGCTGTCTTCACCTATACCAGTATCACAAGCTGACAGGACTACAAGTTTTGTCCCAAGAAGATTTAAGGAAGTTGTTTCTAAAGCGGTGAGAATACCATTGTCTTTACTATTTATTTGCGGCTTTTTTACACCAGCTAAAACTAATCCAGAAAGTAATAAAGGATTATCTGTAAATGTGTTTTGAGCTGTTTGTTTAGGACTTTCAAAGAACCCATGGGTAGCAATGTGAAGCATTTTGGGGCTGTTTAGTTGCTGGAGATTTCCCTTGGAAGCTTGAGAACCAATTAGAGGTTTAATATTTAAAAGTGCTGCAATTGCTTTTGCTTCTGCTTGTGTTCCTGGTAATGGAGAAAATATTTCTTCAGATAGATTGGATGAGCGAGTTTTAGCTGGTAGGCTGGAAATGTCAGCTGTGCGATCGAACGCAGGATCTGCCATGATGACTGATGGCTGTTGACTAGGAAATTGAGTTTGTAATCGCAGTAAATCTCTTCCAGATGTTAAGTAGGTAAAGGAATAATTTTTTAATAAGTAGTCGTTATTTTCATCAACTAAAGCCTCAAAGGGAATAAGATTAAGAGCGCCATCTGGAGAAAGGAGAATTTTGTGAGTATTACCTAAAAGTTGACGAATCGGCTGCATGATAATTTTATCTAAGTTACGAGCCGATTGTTTGAGTTGGGTATCAGGTGTTTGCGCATCTCGCACACTTTGGGAAAATAACTCTAATGCTGGCTGTATTTTTTCAACTTCACCTAAGTCAATAGCTTGAATGTTACCACTAGAATTGAGGATGTAAGCAGCATAATGCGGTTTACCAAACCTGTCTTTTTCCGGTGCTTGAGGATTCAATGGTTGATATTGCACCAATTCTACTAAAGCAGTATCAGAGGAAATTAGTTTTTGAATGGCTTCCACATTTACGGGCTGAGATTGGAGGTGAAATTCTGCGCTGCGACGACTCAATTCATCTTCTTTTTGTTTGGCTTGATCTTGCACATTTGCGAGTAGTTTTTGATACTCATCCAGGGGGATTTTTTTTGGTCGATTATAAATTAGGACAGCAAGTTTACTGTAGATATTAGACAGTTGATCGATTAATTTGAGACTTTCTGGGTCATGAATACGCTGGCGAAGAATTTGCCAGTTATTGGTGAAAATATCCAAAATCCGTCCTTTGGGTTGTAAGATGGTAGTAAATGCTAAATTAGCAGCTTTCTGGTTATGAAATGCAGAATTTAGATGTAAAGAGATAATCCCATCTGTAGTACCAGAGAGAGTTTTGATATAATCAAGTTTTTGGCGCTCAAAACCGGCCTTAAGGTTGTAAGTAAGGTTAGATTCTTCTATTTCTACGCTTTGTTTCAAAAAGTCGAGAGCATTAGTAATATTACCCTGGCTATCGTACAATAATGCCAAATTATTCAGGCTATCTGCCACTAGAGGATGTTCTGCACCCAACAGGCGTTTTCTTATAGCTAGCGATCGCTCTGCTAAAGGAATTGCTTCACTATATTTACCTTGTTTATAAAGCTGAATTACTTGTTGATTGAGTTTTTCTGCTTCTGCTAAATCTCCAGATTGGGGGTTAGTTGTCGCTGGAGTATTTACCTGTCCCATGACTATTTCTGGGATCACCACTCTTAATCCAGTAATTCCTAACAAAGCGGTGAACAGTATTACTTGTCTAGCTTTTCTTGTAACCATTACTCAATCAATCCTCTTTTTTAAATCATCTAATTGCTGTTGCATTTTCTGCACTTTTGCCTGATCTCCCAAAGCACGATAGTTATTTTGTGCTTTTTCAAACCATTGGATTGCTGACTTTAACTGGTCTAGAGTTATATCCACTTCCCCCAAACTGTCTTGAATAATTGCTTGTCTGGCTAAATCATTTTCTGAATTCGCCAGTTTTAAGGCAATTAAATACCTTTCCCTGGCTAACTCAGTACCATATACTGTCTGGTAGCTTTTCCATTGCGATCGCTTGAGTTTGACAATTCCTCGCACCTCAACCACCAGAATCAGTCCTCTTTCTTGAGCAAGGCTAAGTTTGGCTAGTGTGGTCAACATTAGGGCGATAATAGTTCCAGAAACAATACCTTCGCCAATTTACCCAAAATAGGGCTGAAAGCCAATAAAATCTTTATGAGATTAATAGGGTTTCAGGATTTTGGCGCAGGTATTGTCAGACAGTATCTTCTTTATTGTTTTAATCTCATGACTCAAGCTTTACCAAAACCACTAACCATTGAAGAATTTACTAGATGGTATCCCATAGATTCTGAATGTCTTTATGAACTACATAACGGAGTAATTGTTGAAATGCCCTTACCAATTGGTGAACATGAGGAAGTAATTGGGTTTTTAACAGCAGAATTCTCCTTGGAATATAGACGAATCAAGCGCCCATATTTTATTCCTAAAACGGTTTTCGTTCACCCCCCTAACAGGGAATCAGCTTATTCTCCAGATATTTTGCTATTAAATAAGCCTAATCTAGTCAATGAACCTATTTGGAAAAAGGAATCAATTATTACTTTGGCTGACTCTATTTCCTTGGTGGTTGAAATAGTTAGTACTAATTGGCGTGATGATTATCTGAAGAAATACGCTGATTATGAAGAAATGAGAATACCTGAATATTGGATTGTTGATTATGCAGCATTAGGTGGTAGAGAGTTTATTGGTAAGCCTAAACAACCTACTATCTCGATTTGTTCTTTAGATGAAAACGAATATCATGTCAGTAAGTTTAGAGGTGATGACCTTATTCAATCACCAACTTTCCCTGAGTTAAATTTAACTGCACAACAGATTTTTCAAGCTGGTAACAATGATTCATAAGGAATCAAGGAAGAACAGTTCTTCGCCACAATGTGAGTATATGATATCCACTAGTTTGAGCAAAATTTATATTTCAACGCAGTTAAACTGCGATGGCGAAACGCCCACCCCCTTAGAGTATCGCCAACTTAATCTGTCGCACCACACGCTACAGGATAAAAACTTGATACCAGAGGAAGTTACAGCATTATTAGAATTAGACGAGCAAAAAGCTATACCATCCATCAGTAAAAACGAGATGTTAATGGAGAAAATCCAGCAAACAGTTCAATCATTACCCTCATCACATCAGTT
>Ga0116226_10001472_pt1 | contig 20415 bp, 24 predicted proteins | sample S1TSphfallax_FD_89692 | JGI IMG/M metagenome (GOLD analysis project Ga0116226, IMG submission 89692) | Host-associated microbial communities from peat moss isolated from Minnesota, USA - S1T2_Fa - Sphagnum fallax MG | ecosystem: Host-associated > Plants > Peat moss > Unclassified | place: USA... | reverse complement strand
GGCCAAGGATGTGGGCGTCCTGACCCGCGCCTTTTCGGCGAAGCTTGAGGCGGAGCATCTCAAAGGCGTCTCGCGCGATGGCGCCTATTGCCCCGTGGCGACGGCGGACGCGGAGAGCACGGTACGGGGATTTGTCATTGATCGCGGGCGTCTCTCCATCGCCGGCCCGGAGGTTTTCACGGCCGATCCCGTCAACATGCTGCGGCTGTTTCAGATCGCCGACGCCCATGAACTGGACCTGCACCCCGACGCCTTCACCGCCGCCACGCGGCGGCTGAGCCTCATCACGGCGCGGGTGCGGCGCGATCCCATCGCCGCCCGGGTCTTTCTGGACATCCTGACTGGCGCGCGAAATCCACGCCGCGCCCTGGAACTCATGAATGAGGCGGGGGTCCTCGGCAGGTTCATCCCGGAATTCGGCCATGTTGTGGCTCAGATGCAGTTCAATATGTACCACGCCTATACGGTGGACGAGCATACCTTGAGGGCCGTCGGCGTCATCGCCGACGTGGCGGCGGGCCGCTTGCAGGAAGACCACCCCTTGGCCAGCGCCATCATGCCCCTGGTGGAGGACCGCGAAGCCCTCTTCTTGGCGATGCTGCTCCACGATACTGGTAAAGGCGGGGTCGGCGGTCAGTCCAAGGCAGGCGCGAGGGCCGCGCGCCAGGCCTGCGAGCGTCTGGGCCTGGCTGATCACCGCATCGATCTGGTGGCCTGGCTGGTGGAAAAACACCTGGAGATGAGCGACATCGCCCAGAAGCGCGACATCGCCGATCCGGGCACGGTGAGCGCGTTTGCCGAGTTGGTCGAGACCCCCGAGAGGATGCGGCTGCTGCTGATCCTGACGATCGCCGACATTCGCGCCGTGGGTCCGGGCGTCTGGAACGGTTGGAAGGGCCAGCTCCTACGAGAGCTTTTCGGGGCGACGGAAACCCTGTTTCGCGGCGGCCGCAGCTCCGGCGCCGCCGCCGCCGCCCGTCGGCGGCTGGAGGCTGTCGCCTTCGATTCCCGAGGCGCGCTCGTCGCCGCCGATCCCCAGGCAAGATCCTGGGCCGGCGCCATGGAGGACGCCTATTTCGCCGCCTTTTCCAGGGCCGAACAAGCCGCCCATCTGGAGCTCTCCCGGCGCGCGGCTCTCATGGGCGGGGCAGCGGCGCGGGCCCGGACACGCCCCGTTCGCATGGCCACCGAAGTCGTGGTGGCCGCCCGCGACCGGCGCGGGCTCTTTGCTGATCTGGCTCTGGCGATCGCCCGCCTGGGTGGAAATCTTGTCGGCGCGCGCATCTTCACCTCCGCCACGGGCGAGGCTCTGGACGTCTTCTATGTTCAGGACGTGGGCGGCCGTCCCTTCGGCGAGGATCACCCTCATGGGCTGGAGCGGCTGGCCCGGGCCCTCGAGGACGCGGCCCGCGAGGAGGGGACCCCCGATCAGGATCTGCCAAAGGGCGATCTCCGCCGCGCCTCGGCCTTCGCCATTCCCTCCAGCGTGGTCATCGATCAGGACGCCTCCGACGTCGCCACCGTGGTGGAGGCGACGGGCCGTGACAGGCCGGGCCTCGTCCACACCCTCGCGCGGCGGCTCTCCGAGGCGGGCCTCTCGATCCAGTCCGCCCATGTGGATAATTACGGCGAGCGGGCCGTGGACAGTTTCTATGTGGTGGCAGCCGATGGCGGGAAACTCACCAACCCCGCCCTGATAGGGCAGGTGCGTCAAGGCCTTCTCGACATTCTCGAGGCCGCCGACGCCAGCGCCCGCCCCCGCCGCCTCACCCGCGCCCGCGCCAGCCCGGCGCGGTGAACTTGTCGCGGCGGAGGGGAGCGGCTAGACGCCCTCCTCATGACCGATCCCGCGCCGCGCGTGCTCTCGGGCGTCCAGCCCTCCGGCGCCCTGCATCTGGGAAATTACCTCGGCGCCCTGGTGAAGTTCGTGGCGCTCCAGAACCGCATGGAGTGTCTCTATTGCGTGGTGGATCTGCACGCCATCACCGCGCCGCAGGACCCAAAGGCCCTGGCCAGTCAGACCCGGGAGATCGCCGCCGCCTACATGGCCGCCGGGGTGGACCCGGCGCGCGCCACCATTTTCCCACAATCGGCCGTGCCCCAACACGCGGAGCTCGCCTGGATCTTTAACTGCGTGGCGCGGCTGGGCTGGCTCGACCGCATGACCCAGTTCAAGGAGAAATCGGGCAAGAACAAGGAGCGCGCGAGCGTCGGGCTCTATACTTATCCGGTGCTCCAGGCGGCCGACATCCTGGTCTATAAGGCCAGTCACGTTCCCGTGGGCGAGGACCAGAAGCAGCATCTGGAGTTGACCCGCGATATCGCGGCCAAGTTCAATCATGACTTTAACGCGCCCGACTTTTTTCCCCTGCCCGAGGCCCTCACCGAAGGTCCGGGCGCCCGGGTCATGTCCCTGCGCGACGGCCGGGTGAAGATGTCGAAATCCGATCCTTCGGACCAGTCGCGAATTAACTTGCTGGACGACGCCGACGCCATTGCATCCAAGATCCGCCGCGCCCGCACGGACCCTGAGCCGCTTCCCGAAACCCTGGAGGGCCTCGCCTTGCGGCCCGAGGCGGACAACCTGGTGGGAATCTATGCCGCCATGGCGGACCTGACCAAGGCAGAGGCGCTCGCCCAATATGCCGGCAAGGGCTTTGGCGACTTCAAACCGGCCCTGGCCGATCTCCTGGTCGACCGCATGGCCCCGATCTCCACCCGGATGCGCGCCTTCATGGACGATCCCGCCGAAATCGACCGCATCCTCGCCGCCGGCGCGGCGAAGGCCCGCGCCCTGGCCGAGCCGGTCATCGCCGAGACCAAGCGCCTGGTGGGCTTTGTCGATGTCGGTTGAAGACGGCGCCTCAGACTTACGCTGTGGCCCTGTGCCAGGGCCTGGCTTGGCCTATATAAAGTCGTCCCTTAAGGAAGCCCCATGTTCATCCAGACCGAGACCACGCCCAATCCCGCCGTGCTGAAATTCCTGCCGGGGCAATCGGTCCTGGCCGAGGGCGCGGGGGTGCGCGAATTCAACGACGCCGCCGCGGCGACCGCTTCGCCCCTGGCCGCCGCCTTGTTCCGCATCGACGGCGTGAGCCGAGTCTTCCTAGCGCGGGAGTTCCTCACCGTCTCCAAGGCTGAAGAGGCAGACTGGGCCTATCTGAAGGCGCCGATCCTGGCGGCGATCATGGACCACTACACCAGCGGCGAAGCCGCTGCCGGCGATGAGGCCGCGGCTGAAGACGAGGATGTCTATGACGCCGCCTCCGCCGATATTGTTCAGGAGATCAAGGATCTTCTCGACACGCGCATCCGCCCGGCTGTGGCCCAGGACGGCGGCGATATCCTGTTTTCCAAATTCGAGCCCGCAACGGGCGTCGTCTGGCTGCACATGCGCGGCGCCTGCGCGGGCTGCCCCTCATCGGCGGCCACGCTCAAATCCGGCGTGGAGAACCTCATGCGCCACTACATTCCTGAAGTGACAGCCGTGGAGCAGGTTCTTTGACGACCCCTCTTGATGACGCCGCACTCGATACACTCTTCCGGACCGCCCGCACCCGCAATTCTTGGAAGCCGGAGCCGCTCCCCGAGGGGGCGCTGAAGGCAATTTACGATCTGGCCAAGATGGGCCCCACCGCGGCGAATTCCTCCCCCGCGCGGTTCGTTTTTGTCACCTCGGATGCGGCGAAGGAGAAACTCGCTTCCGCGTCAGCGTCCAGCAACGGGGCCAAGGTCAAGGCCGCCCCGGCCACCGCGATCATCGGCTATGACCTTGATTTTCCCGAGACTTTGCTGAAACTCTTTCCCCATTTCCCGGGCATGAAGGACAACTTTGCCGGGCCCGGCGTGCTGGAGGCCACGGCCTTCCGCAACGGCTCGCTTCAGGGCGCCTATCTGATCATGGCCGCCCGGGCGCTCGGCTTTGATTGCGGCCCCATGTCGGGGTTCGACAACGCCAAGGTGGATGAGCTCTTCTTCGCCGGAACCAACATCAAGTCGAACTTCATCTGTTCGATAGGCTACGGCGATTCAGCGGGCCTTTTTGACCGCCTGCCTCGCCACGATTTTGACGACGTGTGCAAGATCCTCTGACGACCCTTCCGCCATCGCGGGTCCTCGTCATCGACACCTGCCTGAACGCCTGCCAGGCCGTGGTGGCTCAAGGCGGGGCGGTGCTGGCCAGTCTCAGCGAGTCCATGTCCCGCGGCCATCAGGAGCGCTTGGCGCCCATGACCCGCGAGGTGATGGCGAGCGCCGGGCTTGCCTTCGCCGATCTGGACCGCATCGGCGTCACGGTGGGCCCCGGCTCATTCACGGGCCTGCGCGTGGGGCTCGCCTTCGCAAAGGGTCTGGCTTTGGCGCTCGGCCTCCCGTGCGTGGGAATCGGCGCGCTGGAAGCCCTCGCGGCAAGCGAGGCGGATGACTCCGACTGCGCCGCGGTCATCGACGCCGGACGCGGCCGGGTCTTTCTCCAACTCTTCACCGCGGGTAATCCGCACATCAGGCACGCCCTGATGGGACCGGATGTCATGGACCTGGATGTGGCCAATGCCCGTCTCATTGAGGTCTTCCCCCAAGGCGACTTCACCCTGACCGGCCCCGGAGCGGGATTGCTTGCCGGCGCTTGGCCGGCCGCCCACAGGGTTTCGCGTGGCGTTCCAGACACCGCGGCTCTCATCCGTCTCGCTGGGGCGGCGCCTGACGTCCCGGCCCGGCCGCTCTATCTGCGCGCGCCGGATGCGACGCCAAAAGCCGTGAGAGGCTTGCAATGAAGATCCTGGCGGCGGGGCCTTCGGCCGCTCCAGTCCTGGCCGCGATCCATCAGGAAGCTTTCGAGCCTGGCTGGAGCGAGACAAACATTCGCGAGTTGCTTTCCAGTCCTGGCGCTTTCGCCCTGGTGGCGGAGGATGATGGCGCGCCCCTGGCTTTCGTCATCGCCCGCATCGCCGCTGATGAGGCGGAGATCCTGACCCTGGCCACCTTGCCCGCGGCGCGCCGCCGGGGCCTCGCCCGCGGGCTGATGAGCGGGGCGGCGGATCTCGCCCGGGAGCGAGGGGCCCTGCGCCTCTTGCTGGAGGTGGGCGAGGACAATTCCGCCGCCCGCGCCCTCTATGGCACATTGGGCTTTGAGACCGTGGGTCGTCGGCGCGGCTATTATGCGCGCCCAGGCGGGGGCGAAGACGCCCGCGTCATGGCCTGCTATCTTTGATCCGCGTATCTTTGATTTTTGGCCAACCTTAACAGAGTGGGGCTCAAGCCCTATTCTCTCAAGACGCCACGAAAGGATGGGGCCTGATTGGAACGGCTGGAGCAACTCTGCCACGACAAGGGGCTACGCATGACAGAGCAGCGGCGCGTCGTTGCGCGCGTTCTGTCGACCTGCGCGGACCATCCCGATGTGGAAGAGCTCCACCGCCGCTGCTGCGCGGTCGATCCCCACATCTCCATCGCCACGGTCTATCGCACGGTTCGTCTTTTCGAGGAGTCCGGAATTCTCACCCGACACGAGTTTCGCGACGGCCGCGCCCGTTATGAGGAAGTCAGCGACACCCATCACGACCATCTGATCGATATGAAAAGCGGCGCCGTGGTGGAGTTCATCGACGAAGAGATCGAGGCCTTACAGCAGGCGGTCGCCAAGCGCCTGGGATACCGGCTGGTGGACCACCGCCTGGAGCTCTATGCAGTGCCCGCCGATGAGTGAATCCATCCCAAAGCGCGCGCCAAAACGCCTATTTATCAAAACCTACGGATGCCAGATGAATGTGCTCGATAGCGAGCGCATGGCGGACGTCCTGGCGCCGCTCGGCTACGGCCTCGCCGAAACCCCCGATGACGCCGATCTGGTGGTGCTGAACACCTGCCACATCCGGGAGAAGGCTACCGAAAAGGTCTATTCGGAACTGGGGCGGATCAAGGCCCTCAAGAAGGCGCGCGCCGAGGCTGGCGATACGATGCTGGTGGCGGTGGCGGGTTGCGTCGCCCAGGCCGAGGGGGCGGAGATCATGCGCCGCCAGAACGCGGTGGATCTCGTCATCGGGCCCCAGAGCTATCATCGCCTGCCGGAGCTGATCGCCCGGGCTCACAGGGCGGGCGGCGAACGCCTGGCCGCCGATTTCGAAGCGGAGGCGAAATTCGACGCCCTGCCGAAGGACCGCAACGCGCGGGGCGTGACAGCCTTCCTCACCGTGCAGGAGGGCTGCGACAGGTTCTGCACCTTCTGCGTGGTGCCCTATACGCGGGGCGCGGAGGTTTCCCGCCCCGCCCAGGCCATCGCCGCGGAGGCGCGGACCCTCGCCGCCAAAGGCGTGCGCGAGATCACGCTGCTCGGCCAGAACGTCAATGCCTGGAACGGCGAGGGCGCGGTGGGGCTGGCGGGCCTCATACGCCAGCTCGCGACGATCCCGGGGCTGGCGCGGATTCGCTACGCCACGAGCCATCCAGCGGACATGGATGACGCCCTGATCGCCGCACATGGCGAGGTCGCGGCCCTGATGCCCTACCTGCATCTGCCAGTTCAGGCTGGCTCCGATCGGACCTTACGCGCCATGAATCGGGCTCACACGGCCGACAGCTACCTTCGCACCATCGAGAAAGTCCGGGCCGCGCGGCCAGACATCGCCATCTCCGGCGATTTCATCGTGGGCTTTCCCGGCGAGAGCGAAGCGGACTTCGAAGCAACCCTTAGCCTCGTTAAAGAAGTCGGCTACGCGAGCGCTTTCTCCTTCAAATATTCACGCCGCCCCGGCACGCCGGCGGCGGCCCTGCCAGGTCAGGTCGATGAGGCGGTCAAGGCCGACCGCCTGGCCAAGATTCAGGCGCTTCTGGAGAGCCAGCAGCGCGCCTTTAACGCCCAGCAAGTGGGGCGGACATGTCCGATCCTGCTGGAAAAGCCCGGCAGACTGCCCGGCCAGGTGATCGGGCGCAGCCCTTATCTCCAATCGGTCCACTGCGACGCGGAGCTGAGCCAGATTGGCGATATCATTCCGGTGGAGATTACGGCGTCAGGCCATAACAGCCTTTCGGGCCGCATCCTGGAAATGGCTTGAGGCGCGGACCTTCCGAATTTGTGCCCCTGGCCGATGAGGCGGTGCGCGCCGTGGCCGGCCCTGGCGGGCGTCACGTCGCCCTGATCGAGGACGCTTTCAAGGTGCTCGTGGAGACGCCCGGCGGCGGGGTTTCGCTCAACGGGGAGGCCGAGGCGAGGCGAGGCGCCAAGCGCGCCATAGAGTCCCTGGCGGGGCGGGTGGCCGATCACCTCGAGGTCACGCCATCCGATGTGCGCCTGGCCATCGATGAAGCGCGTGGCGGGACCGGCGGAGCTCCGCATCATGCCTCAAGACGCGGGGCGGTAGCCGCCAAGACCGCGGCCCAGGCGCGCTATCTCGAAGCCCTGGCGGATCACGATCTGGTCTTTGGCCTGGGGCCGGCCGGAACCGGAAAGACCTTCCTGGCCGTGGCCCATGGCGCGGGGCTACTTCGCTCTGGCGCGGTCGAGCGGCTTGTCGTCACCCGGCCCGCGGTGGAAGCGGGGGAGCGGCTGGGGTTTCTGCCGGGGGATCTCACCGAAAAGGTCGATCCCTATATGGCGCCGGTCTGGGAGGCCCTGACCACCATCTTGGGTGCTGACAACCTGCGCCGCCGGCGCGAGCGTGCGGAAATTGAGGTCGCCCCCATCGCCTTCATGCGCGGGCGAACTCTTAGCCATGCCTTCATCATCGTGGATGAAGCCCAGAACACCAGCCGCCTGCAGATGAAGATGGTGCTGACCCGGATCGGCGAGGGCTCGCGAATGGTCGTCACGGGGGATCCCAGCCAGGTGGACCTCCTCAATGCCGCCGATTCCGGACTGGCCCACGCGGTGGGAATACTGACGGGTGTGGAGGGGGTCGCCGTGACCCATTTCACCGCGGCCGATGTGGTGCGCCACCCTTTGGTGGGCCGGATTGTGAAAGCCTATGACGCCGATGCCGCAAGGCGGGCGCCATGATCACCGTCGATGTGGAGATCCCCTGTCTGTCCTGGCGCGAGGCGCTTCCCGAGGTGGAAGCCCTTATCGAGGAGGCCGCCAGAGCCATCGACGCGGCGGGCGAAGCGGCCGTGCTGCTTACCGACGACGACCAGGTCCGCGAGCTCAATACCCGCTTCCGAGGCAAGAATTCCCCGACCAATGTGCTGTCCTTCCCCGTCAGCCCCAATCCCATGGGGCTCTTGGGAGATGTGGCCCTGGCCTATGGCGTCTGCGAACGCGAAGCGCGCGCCCAGGGCAAACCTCTCGCCGATCACCTGCGGCACCTCGTGGTGCATGGCCTCTTGCACCTCCTGGGCTATGATCATGAGGACGACGCCGATGGTGATGTGATGGAGTCTCTAGAGCGTTCGATCCTCGGACGATTGGGCGTGCCCGATCCCTACCGCGAAACCGTAGATGACCGACTCTCAGCGGAGCCCTGAGGCCATCGACACATCGGCGAGGCCGCCCTCGCCGCTGGGGCAACTCCTGCGGCGCCTGTCCTGGGGAAAGGGTGGCCTTAAGCTCGGCGGGAATGGCGCCGCTCCAGCCGCCGAGGACGCGGGCGCGGCTCTGCGCAGCCAGGCCGAAGCCTTCCAGACCATCACGGTCGGCGACGTCATGACCCCGCGCGCCGACATCACGGCGGTGGAGCTCTCCACACCCTTCGCTCAGGTTGTGGCCGCCTTCGCCGAGAGTGAACACTCACGAATTCCCGTCTATCGGGAGACGCTGGACGATCCGGTGGGGGTGGCGCACCTTAGGGACGTCTTTCGGCTCTTGGCCGACCCCGCCCAGACAGTGGACCCCGCGGCGGAGGTGCTGGCGCGACTAAAGCGCCCTACCCTCTATGTCCCGGCCTCCATGCGCGCCGCCGATCTCCTCGTGCGCATGCAGGCGAACCGCATCCATATGGCCATGGTGATCGATGAATTCGGCGGCGTGGACGGTCTGGTGACCCTTGAGGACGTGATCGAGTCCGTGGTCGGCGAGATCGATGATGAGCATGACGAGGCGTCTTCAAGCCAGATCCTCGCGCGGGCGGGCGGCGTCTTCGAGATCGATGGACGGCTGGCTCTGGAAGCCCTGGAGGCGGCTCTGGAAACGCCACTGGCGGCGCCTGATGAGGATGAGGCGGTGGAGACGGCCGCCGGGCTCGTCACCGCTCTGGTGGGCCGCGTTCCCGAACGGGGCGAGGTGATTACCCACCCGGCAGGCTTCGAGTTCGAGGTCACGGAGGCGGATCCCCGTAGGATCAAGCGCCTTCGGGTGCGGCCCGCCTCAAAGCCCGCCGCGTGAGGCGGAGCAGCGTCCTGGGCGAGGATCGGCGGGATCGCGACGCGAAACCGGCGCGGGGCGCGGTGCGACAGCGCGGATGGTCAAAGGCGGCTGCTCCGTTCACTCGGCCCATGCCCACTATCCTGGCCATTATCGCGGGACTCGCGGCCGGCTTCGCTCAGCCCCCCTGGGGCTTCCTGCCTGGGATCTTGGGTTATGGCCTGATGTTCCGCCTCGTGGATGTGGCTCAGGGTCCCACGCGCCTGCGCGCAGCCTTCTTCAGGGGGTGGCTGACGGGCTGCGCCTATTTCGTGGTTTCTGTTTGGTGGATTTCCGCGCCTTTCAAGGTAGACGCCCAGAACCAGGGATGGATGGGACCGTTCGCCGTTCCCTTGGTGGCCATGTTCATGGCGCTCTTCTGGGGCGGCGCCTCATGGCTCTACCGCGCCCTTGCCGGGGGGGGCGTCATGCGGGCTATATGGTTCGCGGCGGCTCTCGCGGGATTTGAGTGGCTGCGCGGCCATATCCTGACCGGCTTTCCCTGGGACTTGCCCGGCGAGACCTGGGCCGCGGGTTCGCCGCTTTCTCAGACCGCGGCCTTCGTCGGCGCCTATGGCCTGACCTGGATTACGGTGGCCGTGGCGGCCGCCCTGATGGTCGTGATGGAGGGAAGGGCCGGCCGTCGGCTGGCGGCCGGCGCCCTAGCGGTTCTGGCGGGGCTTTGGGTCCTGGGGCTTGAGCGCCTTGAGCACGGGCCGCCCGCGAGACTGGCCGCGCCGATTGTGCGGATCGTACAACCGGATGTGCAGCAATCCAGCAAGTATGACCCCGCCATGTTCGCGGACATTGTCAGCCGATATGTCGGCCTGACGGCACGCCCCGCATCCGGCCCCGCGCCAAATGTGATCATCTGGCCCGAGGGGGCCATCCCCGCCGCTTTCGAAGACTACCTGGCGCCGGGAACCTGGACCCGGGACGCCATCGCCCAGGCCCTGAGCCCGGGCCAGACGCTGATACTCGGGGGCTATCGTTTCGCGCGCGACGCCAAAGGCAAGGACGTCACCTTCAACAGCCTGGCGGCCCTGAAGAGCCGGGGGGGCGAGCTTTCTGTGGAGGCGGTCTATGACAAATATCGCCTGGTTCCGTTTGGCGAGTACATGCCCCTCGACGGCCTGGCGGGACGCCTCGGCTTCAAACAGATGGTGCATGTGGGCGACGGCTTTTCACCGGGGCCAAGACCCAGGCCCATGGGCCTCGCCGGTCTTCCCATCTTTCAGCCCCTGATCTGCTATGAGGCGCTCTATCCAGGCTTCACCCGCGCGGGCTGGCGGCTAAGCGGCCTTCGACCGAGTTGGATCGTCAATATCTCCAATGACGCCTGGTTTGGCGTCGGGAGCGGGCCGCTTCAGCATTTGAACATGGCGAGCTACCGGGCCATCGAGGAAGGCCTGCCCATGGTGCGCGCCACGCCCACGGGGGTCTCGGCGATCATTGACGCCATGGGGCGGGCGGAGCCCGGCAAACATCTGGGCATCGGGGCCTTTGGCGTCATTGACGCGCCTCTGCCAGGCGCTTTGCCCCCGACCCTCTATGACCGCCTGGGCGATAGCCTATTCTTTCTTGCCTTGGCCCTGTCCCTCGTCGGATGCGCATGGCCGGACTTAAGAAAGCGCGGCGGCTGACCGATCCCGCAGATCAGGCCCCGCATCGTCCCCTGCGCTCTTTCGGGCGCATTCGCGGCCGTGCGCTCAAGCCCCGGCAGGCCGACCTGATCACCACCCTCCTACCGCGCCTGGCCATCCCGCCGGGCGCCCTGGACCCGCGGCAACTGGCGCCCGGGGCGCGGGAAATCTGGCTCGAAATCGGCTTTGGCGGGGGCGAGCATCTCGCGGGTCAGGCGGCGCGAAATCCGGACCTCCTGCTTCTGGGCGCCGAGCCCTTCGTCAATGGCCTCGGCAGCGCGCTGCGTCATATCGCGGAGAACGATCTCGCCAATGTCCGGCTACACGCCGGCGACGCCCGCGAGCTGTTGGCCGCGCTCCCCGACGCCAGCATTTGCCGCGTCTTCATCCTGTTTCCCGACCCCTGGCCAAAGGCCCGTCATCAGAAGCGACGCCTGGTCCAGCCCGCCTTGGCCCGGGAGATCGCCCGCGTCCTCAGCCCCGGTGGGACTTTAAGGATCGCCACGGACTGGGCCGACTATGCCGATCAGTGCCTGAGAGTCATCACCGCGACCCCGGGCCTGGTCTGGACCGCCGAATGCGCCAATGACTGGCGAAGCCCGCCCGCCGACCACATCTCCACGCGGTACGAGCTGAAGCGTCTTGGCGATTGCGCGCCTATCTTCCTGGAGTTCGCGCGCCTCTGACTTAGGTCCCGTTTGGGGCGCCACTCTCTTCAAGCTCGATTTTTAGCCCCATTTGGGCCAGAACGGCTCCCCCATGAAATTCCTCGACCAATGCAAGATCTATATCCGCTCGGGAAACGGCGGCGGCGGCGCCGTCTCGTTCCGGCGTGAGAAGTTCATTGAATATGGCGGTCCGGACGGCGGCGATGGCGGCCGCGGCGGGGATGTTTGGATCGAGGCGGTCGATGGCCTCAATACCCTGATCGACTACCGCTACCAGCAGCACTTCAAGGCCGGGACCGGCGGACATGGCATGGGCCGCAACCGCCATGGGGCGGGCGGCGCGGATGTCGTGCTGAAGGTGCCGGTGGGCACGGAGGTGCTCGATGAGGATCGCGAGACCCTGATCGCCGATCTCGACACGCCCGGGCTACGCCTGAAGCTGGCGGAAGGCGGTAATGGCGGCTGGGGCAACACCCGCTTCAAGGGGCCCATCAACCAGGCGCCGCGCCGGGCCAATCCCGGACAGGAGGGCGTTGAGGCCACGATCTGGCTTAGGTTGAAACTCATCGCTGACGTGGGCCTCGTGGGCCTGCCCAACGCCGGAAAATCCACTTTTCTCGCGGCGGTCTCGGCCGCCACCCCCAAGATCGCCGACTATCCCTTCACCACCCTCACCCCCAATCTTGGCGTGGTGGACCTCTCGACAAATGAGCGGTTCGTGATCGCCGATGTGCCAGGCTTGATCGAAGGCGCCTCCGAAGGCGCGGGACTGGGCGTCCGGTTTCTCGGCCATCTTGAGCGCACGGCCGTGCTCATCCACCTGATCGACGCGGCCGGGGGAGATCCCGCGGAAGCCTGGCGCGCCATCCGGGGCGAACTCGCCGCCTATGGCGAGGGGCTGGACGAAAAGCCCACCCTGATAGCCCTTAATAAGATCGACGCTCTGGAGCCGGGCGCCCGTGAAGTGGTTAAGGCGGAGCTCGAGAGCGCCTGCGGCGCCCCCGTCCACCTTGTGTCCGGCGTCTCGGGCGAGGGCGTCCGCCCGCTCCTGCGGGCCGCCTTTGCCGAGGTCAAGGCGCGGGCGGAGGCGGCGGCGCGGCCCGAGACCGCCGAGATATGGCGTCCGTGACGACGTCAGTGACGGCCCCAGTGACGCCTCTGTCCAGCGCCCGGCTGATCGTCGCCAAGGTGGGATCCGCTCTCGTGGTGGACGCCGCCACGGGGCTCGCCGACACCGCTTGGCTCGAGGCCTTCGCGGCAGACGCCGCGCGGCTGCAGGCGGTGGGAAAGACACTCGTGGTCGTGTCCTCCGGCGCGGTGGCGCTCGGGCGCCAGCGGCTTGGATTCCCGCGGCGCGCTCTCAGCCTACCCGAGAAACAGGCCGCCGCCGCCGCCGGCCAATCGCTTCTCATGCGGGCCTGGGAGGCGGCGCTGGAACCGCGCGGCCTGCGCGTGGCCCAGGTTCTGCTGACGCCGGACGATACGGAGAACCGGCGGCGGTTTCTGAACGCCCGGGCGACGTTGAAAACCCTGATCGACCGCGGCGCGGTGGCCGTGGTGAACGAGAACGACACGGTGGCCACCGATGAGCTCGGATATGGCGACAATGACCGTCTGGCGGCCCGGGTGGCGCAAATGGTCGGCGCCGACCTGTTGGTCCTGTTGTCAGATGTCGACGGCCTATATGCGGCGGACCCCAGGGTCGATCCGGCTGCGCGGCACATTGCGCGCGTCGAGGCGGTGGACGGCGAAATCGAGGCCATGGCGGGGGGCGCGAACGCCGGGGCGGGCGTCGGGACCGGCGGCATGGCCACCAAGCTCGCCGCCGCCCGGATCGCCGCCGCCGCAGGGTGCCGCACAGTCATTACGCTGGGACGGCGCGAGAACCCCATTGGCGCTCTGGAACAGGGCGCGCGCCATACCTTGTTCGAAGCCCAGGCCACGCCCGCGGCCGCCTATAAAGCCTGGATCGCCGGCTCCCTGACCCCGCTCGGCGCGTTAAGCGTCGACTCCGGCGCCCTCCGCGCCCTGCAGGCCGGCAAGAGCCTCCTGGCGGCGGGCGTGACCGGCGTTGAAGGCCGCTTCGGCAAGGGCGATGCCGTGGTGGTCCGTGACAGCGACGGCCGGGAGGTCGCCCGCGGACTGGCGCGCTATGATGCGGTCGAGGCGGCGAGGATCGTTGGACTGCGCTCGGAGGCGATTTCGGAGGTGTTGGGTTACGCCGCCGGCCCCTTGATCCACGCTGATGATATGGCGCTCATCCAACCGGCGCGACCGCCCGGAACATGATCGGTCGCACGCCGCGCGCCCGGCGAGCGCCCAACGCGGGGCGCCCCGCAGCCCTTCGCGCAGGCCTCCGCCTGGCAGGCGGCCTAAAGGTCGGTCTCTATGGGGGCACCTTCGATCCGCCCCACGAGGGGCATCGTCATGTCGCGGAAGAGGCGCGTCGGCGTCTGGGTCTGGATCGGGTCATCTGGCTCGTGACGCCCGGCAACCCGCTCAAGACCTCGCGGCCCACGAGCCGCCTTGCGGAGCGGCTCGCCCTGGCCCGACGCGGGGTCAGGGGACCGACCTGGAGCGTATCGGACATCGAAACGCGGATCGGCTCCCGCTACACCGTCGACACGGTGCGCTGGTTCAAGGCCCGCTATCCCGCCGTACGCTTCGTCTGGATCATGGGCGCCGACAGCTTGGCCAGCTTTCACCTTTGGAAGGGCTGGACGGATCTGGCGGCCGAGGTTCCCATCGCGGTAATCTCTCGGCCCCACGTGGCCTTGCGCAGCCGTTTTTCGCCCATGGCGCGGCGATTTGCCCGCGCGCGTCTCTCCGTGGCGCGCGCCGCGGCTCTCGCAACCTCGCCGCCGCCGGCATGGATCTATATTCCCGCGCCTTTCCGTTTTGTGTCCTCGACGGCCCTTCGCAATTCGGACCTGAAAACCGGCGGCGCTCGTGCTATGGAGGACTTAGATTTTTCTATTGAGGCGCCCCCCTGACCCCTGATCGAAATCCTGAGAGAGGCTCATTGGCCAAACCCGCCCCGGCTAAGGCCGCTCATCTCGACCCCTCCGTTCCCGGCGCCATGGGTCCCACAATCACCAGTGGCGCCGACATGGCCCCGCGCACGCCTCTTGAAACGCTCCTCCTCGATCGTCTCGATGACGAAAAGGCCCAGGACATCGTCTTCATTGATCTGGCCGGGCAAAGTTCCGTGGCGGATGGCCTGATCATCGCCTCGGGCCGCTCTCAGCGGCATGTGGGCGCCATGGCCGATCACCTTTTGCGGACCCTGAAGGACGAAGGCTACGGCCGCGCCCGGGTGGAGGGTATGCCCGGTTGTGATTGGGTGTTGATCGACGTGGGCGATGTGATCGTTCACCTGTTTCGCCCCGAGGTGCGCGGCTTCTATAATATTGAGAAGATCTGGTCGGTGGACTCCGGCCATCGCGGCGTCAGCGCCCACTGAGCCTGCGCGTATCGATCGTCTGTGTCGGGCGGCTGGGGGATTGTCCCGAATCTCGCCTGACGGCGGATTGGGCAGCCCGGGCGACGGCCACGGGGCGCACCCACGGCCTTGGGCCTGTGGAAATCATCGAGGTCGAGAGCCGCAAACCCGGCAAGGCGTCCGAGGCAGAGGCCCTGAGCGCGCGGCTAGAGGCTGGTTTTGTGATCGCCTGTGACGAGCACGGCGCCGCTCTCACCTCGCGCGGGCTGACTGACCTTTTGACCCTGCTGAAGGACGATGGTGTCGCGCGCGTGGCTTTCGTGGTGGGGGGCGCCGACGGCCTGGACGCCACGGTTCTGTCCCGGGCGGACCGGAAGATCGCCTTTGGTCCCCAGACCTGGCCCCATGCCCTGGTCCGCGCCATGTTGGCCGAACAGGTCTATCGCGCCGCCACCCTCATGGCGGGCACGCCCTATCACCGGGATTGAAGGCCCTGTTCAAGCGGGTCGTTCTGTAGGAATGTCTGAAGAAAAGGGGACTGGCCGCCTCAATTTCGGCGCGGCTATCGGACATGGCGTTGGTTATGAAAAAATATGTGCTCATCGCTGGCGCCGCATTCGTGCTTGGCGCCGGGTCCATGGCCTATTTCAGCCAAAGAGCGGTGGCGACTCCCGAGCCCCATGCCCAGACCTATCATATGCTCGAGCTATTCGGGAACGTACTTGACGAGGTGGACCACCAGTACGTCATGCCGGTCGACAACAAGAAACTGATCCAGGCCTCCCTCAAGGGCATGCTGACCTCCCTGGATCCGCATTCCGACTACCTGGCGCCTGACGACTATCAGGAGATGCAGGATCAAACCCGTGGGGAATATGGCGGGCTCGGCATCGAAATCACCAGCGAAGATGGCGTCGTGAAGGTGATCTCACCGATCGACGGGACCCCGGCGGCCCGGGCGGGCATCAAGCCAGGGGACTACATCACCGCGGTGAACGGCAAGACCGTTCTTGGCCTCAGCGTCAATGACGCGGTCAAACAGATGCGCGGCAAGGTCGGCGAAGCGGTGACCCTGACGATCGCCCGGGAAAAAGGCGACCCCTTTGATGTAAAGCTGGTGCGGGAAGAGATCACGCCCAAGTCCGTGACGTCTCATCTGGAGGGCGACTACGGCTATGTCCGGCTCTCAAGCTTCAATGAGAAGGCCACGGAGGAGACCAAGGCCGCCATCGACGCCCTCAAGGTCAAGGACCCTCATCTGAAAGGTTTGGTCTTCGACCTGCGCAATAATCCCGGCGGCCTGCTCGACCAAGCGGTAGGGGTTTCGGACATCTTCCTCAATGGTGGGGAGGTCGTTTCCCAGCGCGGACGGGACGCCAAGGATATCGAGCGGTATAACGCCAAGCCCGGCGAAAAGCTTGCCGGGTTGCCCGTGGTTGTCTTGATCAACGGCGGGACGGCCTCGGCCGCGGAGATCGTGGCGGGGGCCTTGCAGGATCGTCATCGGGCCCAACTGGTGGGCCTCACCAGCTTCGGGAAGGGATCGGTGCAGACCGTTATCCCACTTCGCGGAGGCCTTGATGGCGCGGTGAAACTTACGACGGCCCGTTATTACACGCCTTCGGGGCGGTCTATCCAACGGACGGGCATCGTGCCTGACCTCGAAGTGGCCGAGACCCGGGAACAGGCTCAGGAAGTGGCGGATGAGGCTTTCCAGTTCAGCGAGGCCAGCTTCAATAACGCCCTTAGCGCCGATGAAGGAAAGTCGCGCATCGCGCCGCATGAGCCGGCTGAGGAACCCCCAACCAGCTTTGATGCGAAAAAAGGCGACTTCCAACTCACGCGGGCGCTGGACGTGTTGAAGTATGGTTCGGTGCAAGCGACGCCTAAAATGACGAAGCCAAGCGCCACACTGGCTCAGGCGGCGATCCTTCGGGCCACCCACGGCGCGGAGATTAAGCCTGGGGCGTCCACGCCTACGCCGCCGGTGAAGCCGAACTGACGGCGGCTCGGCGTCTTTGATACATTCGGCGCGATGACGCTTTCACCTGGGCCGTCTCTAGACCTGTACAGGCCAAACGTGGGCATCATCCTTGCCAGGCCCGATGGTCAGGTGTGGCTCGGCCGGCGCGCGGGCGCCCCCGGACCCCTCAACTGGCAGTTCCCTCAAGGCGGCGTCGATGAGGGCGAGGGCCTGCTTGAAGCCGCGCGACGAGAACTCCACGAAGAGACAGGCGCAACATCCGTAACTTTTCTCGGCCGCACCGAGGATTGGATGGCCTATGCCTTCCCGGAGGGGTTCCGGCGCGCGAAATATTCGCAAGGCTGGATCGGCCAGAAGCAAATCTGGTTCCTGTTTCGCTTCGATGGACGGGATGAGGAATTCGATATCGGCCTGCACAAGCCGCAAGAGTTCGATCAATGGCGATGGGCTTCGCCTGAAGAGGCGCTCAGGAGCATTGTGACGTTCAAGCAGAATACCTATCGCGCGGTGCTTGAGAGTCTGGGGCCATTAATCAGGGGTCTAGGCGCGACAACCGCGTCTTAAGGGGGAAAATTTCATTATGGGGGGTCTTGGAGGCGACGGGAGGAACGCTGGGTGGCCGCATTGAAGGCCCCTGTCATCATGGTGCATGGCGCGTTCTGCGGTGGCTGGGCCTTTGACCAATTCCGGGCGCCATTCGAAGCCGCGGGACATCAGGTGATCGCCCCTGATCTGCCGGGCCACGCGGCCCATGAGAAAGGCCGGGGTGTCGCGGGGCTCTCGATGACGGACTATGTCCGGCTGATCGTCGCCCTGATCAAAGAATACAAGCAGCCCCCCATCGTCATCGGACACTCATTAGGGGGGCTGGTGGCGCAGATGGCCGCCGCCCGGGCGCCGATCGCCGGTTTAATCCTTCTGGCCCCGTCCGCACCCTGGGGCGTCGCGCTGTCCAGCCCCGAGGAAGCCCTATCCGCCTTCAGTCTCTACGCCTTGGGGCCGTTCTGGTCCCTCGCCGTCGACCCGGACCAGGCCGCGGCCCGGCTCTATCTGCTCAATCGCCTGCCCCCACAGGCGCTTCGCGAAACCTATGCACGCCTCGTTCCGGAAAGCGGTCGGGCCCTGTTCGAGACATTGAACTGGTGGTTCGACCCCTTCGCCACCACGCTGGTGTCAGCCACCCGAGTCCGCGCGCCGGTTCTGGGCGTCGCCGGTGAGAACGATGTCATCCATCCGCCGGCCACCGTGCGGGCGACCACGGAGCGTTTGGCCGGGCAGATTGTGATCGCCCCAGGCGCGAGCCACTGGCTCCCGGCGGAACCCGGCTGGGAGGCGACGGCCCAGCTGTGTCTCAACTGGATCGAGGGAGTAGCCTTGGAAGCGGCCGCCTGAGGATCAGGCGCGTAAGGTCAGGGGCCGGGGCGGGCGTTCAGTTCAATATTCACCCCGTTCAGGTCGGTAATGAAGATCTGACGGATTTCCGTGTCGGGAATATCGATGGTCCGATAGGGGATTGCCGCCGCATCCAGGCGCCCCAGGCAGGCGTCATAGTCCTCGATCCGAAATGCGGCATGGTCCATGGACGCCGCTCGAGAAGGGCCCCTGGGCGCCTGCAATTCCACCAGATGCACCACGGGCGTCTCTCCGGCATAGAGCCAGACCCCGCCAAAGGGAAAGTTGGGTCGCCAGCCCTCGGTGAGACCGAGTACATCCCGAAAGAAAGCGGTGGTCTCGGCCAAGCGGTCAGTGCCGATATTGATGTGATCAAGTCCCCGGATCATGACTACCCCGCTTGCCCGCTGATCGCGCGCCCTCCCATGCCCGTCGCGCGAGACCGAAAATCGCCACGCCCGCCCAGGTGGCCTCCATAAGGAAGGCCGAGAGGTTGAACGCCCGGATGAGCGAAACCATGATGAGACAGGCGCCCGCCAGATTCATCAACAGGGATTTCACGCCGGTGGGATCCAGCCGGCGCAGCTGCGCCGCGGCATAGGCGATAAGGATGGCCAGAACGCCAGCCAGCCCGATGGCGTCATAGAACCCCATTCGGCGCCGACGCCCCCACGGTCGCCGTCGACTTAGGACGCGTATTTCACGGCGGTGTAGAACATCTCAGATGTGTCGCCGTTGCGGTCAGATGGGGTGTCATTGGCCTTGCGGATCGTGGTCAGCACGAGCGCTTGATGCACACCGTCCTTGTTAAGCACCCAGGACCTCGTAATGAATTCCTGGCCGTCCTCGGTGTGCTTGTCATTTCGATCCAGAGCAAAGCCATGGGCGATCGCGGCCCAATTGTGAAGCGCAACGACAAGGGGCTTGGCCGGCTCGGCCTGGTCCACGGGGTGCAATAATTCGACCTGGCATGTGGTGGGGTTCGAGCCGGGCGCCAGAACCGTAAATTGGAAGCCTGGGCGTTTAACTAGAAAGTTGTCCCCGGCCTTACGAAAGCCCGCCGCCTTGGCGAGCTTGGCGAGATCACCATGGTTCACCGCCGGAATGCAGACGCTTTGCAGTGTGTCCAGAAGTTCAATCGCGGCGGGATCGGTGGGCGGCGCGGGAGGCGCGTCGGGCGCCACGGTTGGCGGGTTCGTCGAGGACGGCGGGGCGGCCGCAGCGGGGGACACTGGTTCGGAGGGCGTCTGGGCGACGGCCAGGGACGCTAGGCAGGCAGCGCCCAGAAAGACGATTGTAGCCAGGCGCATGACAAGATTCCCCTCTTAAATGGGCGTGTGGCGAAGCCCCGCTCCTGGCAGTCCCGCAAGGCGGCGTCTAGTCAATCCACGCAAACGTTTCGAGGCGCTTATCAGGCCACTTCGTTCGCTTTTTCGGCGAGAATCGTAAGACCTTCGGGCGTAACATCGGCAAAGCCGCCATGGATGTCGAAAGTCCTCACTGCGCCTTCCACATGCACCTTGACCCAACCTTCCTTGAGCGTGGTCATGAACGGTGCGTGGCCCGCGAGCACACCGAAGTCGCCCTCTGAGCCTGGCGCATCGACCTGATCCACCTCGCCGGAAAAGAGCTCGCGTTCCGGCGAGACCAGGGAGAAATGCAGCTTCGCCGCCACGGGATCTATCCCTCCGCCGCCATGCGTTCGGCCTTGGCGACCGCCTCGTCAATCCCGCCCACCATCCGGAAGGCGGTCTCTGGCAGGTGGTCATATTCCCCATCGCAGACCGCCTTGAAGGATTTGATCGTGTCTTCAAGGGAGACAAATACGCCGGGCTGGTTGGTGAAGGCCTCGGCCACATGCAGGGGTTGTGAGAGGAACTGACTGATCTTTCGGGCTCTCGCCACCGTCAGTTTGTCCTCTTCTGACAGCTCATCCATGCCGAGGATGGCGATGATGT
>Ga0116226_10001471_pt1 | contig 20420 bp, 11 predicted proteins | sample S1TSphfallax_FD_89692 | JGI IMG/M metagenome (GOLD analysis project Ga0116226, IMG submission 89692) | Host-associated microbial communities from peat moss isolated from Minnesota, USA - S1T2_Fa - Sphagnum fallax MG | ecosystem: Host-associated > Plants > Peat moss > Unclassified | place: USA... | reverse complement strand
GGCCGCCGCTGCCACCGGCGCCGGAGCGGCCGCCGCTGCCACCGGCGCCGGAGCGGCTGGCGTCGGCGCAGCCGGGGTGGGCGCGGCGACGGTTGGAGGTGCATTGGTCGTAGCGGGCGCCGCAGGGGTTGAGCTTGCGGCGGGCGCGGCTGGGGCTATGGAAGCCGACTGGTCGCTGGCATGCGCCGACACCGCGATCAGTCCGGCTGCGACAAACGGCAGCAGGAACCGCAGGCGATTCATGGCTGGCCTCGTACGATCCGGGCCGTGAGCACATCAAACACCGAGTTCGCCCGCACCACGTAAATCCCGGTCAGCACGATCGCGGACAGGATCACCCCAAGGCCGAGCGGAAAGCCCAGCGTCACCGAGCCGAACACCGGGGTTGCCATCAGGCCCGGCGCAAAGGCCACGAGAAACACAAAACCGAAATATATCACCAGCATCACGGTCGTCAGCGTCCAGCCCAGCCGGCCGCGCACGCGCTCGAGTTCCCGAAGATCTGGATTGTCCCGCAACAGGGGCGTTACACGCTGATCCATGGATGTTCCTCCGTATGGCTTTTTTTGTTGTCTGCCGTGGAACATGGCAGAAACCTTGCCTTACTGTAAGTAGGCGCGGGGGCGTTGCGAGGCGGTCAAGGCGAAAGGATGATGGACTTTCGTCGAGGCCAACGAGGTCACAGGAAGCGAAGCGCCAAAACGCCGCCGATGGCGGCGACCGCCGCCGCCGAGGTTACCAGAACCAGACGCTGTTCAATGAAGTGGCGGGCGCGGTCTCCATAGATGCGCAGCGGCACCGCCTCGAACAAAAAGAACCGGCCGCCGCGCGTGATGATGCAAGCCAGCACGAACTGCGTCAGGTCGAAATGCGCGGCGCCTGCCGCAATGGTCACCAGCTTAAACGGGATGGGTGTGAGGCCCTTGATCAGAATCGCCCAAAAACCCCAGCGGGCATAAAAATCGAGGAAAGCACCATAGGCGCGGTCCGCATGATAAAAATGCACCACCGGCATGGCGATCTGATTCAGCAAGGTGGCGCCGATCCAATAGCCGAACAGCGCACCGATCACGCTGCCGCCCGTGCAGACCGTCGCCAGAAACCAGGCACGCCTGGGCCGCGCTAGAATCATCGGGATCAGAAGCGCATCAGGCGGCAGCGGAAAAAAACTGGCCTCGGCGAACGCCACGCAAAATAGCCAGAGCGGCGCCAGCCGCGTGGCAGCGAGTGCAATGACCGAGTCGTAGAGGTGCGCGAGCATGAAGCGAGCCTCTGCCACGGGGGCAAGCCAAAGGAAAGCTGCTTGCAGGACGGCTTCGGCTACCCGAATGCCCCATCGATCCGGTGCACCCGCATGGTCCGCGAATCCGCCATGGCCGCGATATGGGCGTGGTGGGTGAACAGGATGGTCTGTGTGGTACGGCTGAAATCTTCCAATACGGCCAGGGCCGCTTGTGCACGCGTGTCATCGAAGCTTGCGAGTAGATCGTCCGCGATAAACGGCAGCGGCTCGGCATGGGCCGCGTGCAGGCCGATGGCGGCAAGACGAAGCGCCAGATAGAGCTGGTCGCGCGTACCTTCGCTAAGGCGGTCAGCCGGACAATGTGTGCCGTCGGGGCGTTGCGCCACCACGATCACCTTGCCGTCATCCGCCTCCTCGGTCGCCAGCCTAGCGTAACGGCCGCAAGTGAGCGCCGCAAACAACGCTCCCGCGCCCGATAGCAGCGGTCCCTGCTGCGCGCGGCGAAACCGGTCGATTCCAGCCCTCAGCAAGCTGTGGGCGAGGCGGAGCCGCACATAGCGCTCGGCGATCTCCTGCGCAGAAGCGGCCGCATCCTGCATGCGCTGGGCCGCTTCGGCGGCATCCTGGCCCTGCTCCATGGCGCGGATCTCGTTATCCAGGCGGCTGAGGCGGCCCAATACATCCTCGTTGGCCTGCCGCAGGATTCTTAAACGTTCGTCGATTTCGGCGATGCGGCCGGGCAGCGATTCGGGAATTTCATCCGCCGCTTCGCGGGCAAGCTCGTCGAAGCTCATGCCGTCATCCAGCAGGCGGAGTTCGGCCGCGCGCTCCGCGATCGCACGATCGAGGTCCGCGGCGGCGGCGGCACGATCGATGGCCCCGGTCAGTGCCTCGTCCGTTTCGGCGCCGGCGAGGGCGCGCAGCGTCGCCAGTTGGTCTTCCGCCGCGCGCAATTTTTCCGCGGCCGAGCGCAGCCCGGCGGCTCGGGTTGCGACATCCAGGGTCAGTGTATCGCGACGCTGCGCGATGCTGCGCGCCTCGGTCAGGCGATCCGTCAGACAGAGAACGAGGCCGGCTTGCGTGTCGGCCGCGCTCACGGCCCCGCTTCGCCCTGCGCAGTCGGCAAGTTGCGCGTCAAAAAGCCCGATTTCGGACGTCATTTGGTCGATCCGCTGCAAGGCCCCGTGCCGATCTCGGCCATGGCGCTCGATCTCGGACCAGATGGCCAGGGCATCGGCACCGGTCTGTGCTTCGGCATTTTCGGGCAACCCAATGGCAGCGGTCAGAGGCTGCCAGCGCTTGCGCCAGGTTTCGGCCTCGTCGAGCAGCGCCACCCGCTTGCGCTCCTGCGCATCGAGCGCGCCCTGGGCGTCGGCAAGCGCGCGCCGCGCCTGGCTGTGGCGCTGCCACGCTGCCTCCAGCACCGAGCGCCGGCGCTCGGCCGCTCGCAAGAGCGGCGCGATCGCGGCGGAACTGGCGCCTGCCTCGCCCGCCAGACGCATCAGAAGGGTCGCGCGCGCCCGCGCATGTCGCGCGCTGACCTGCGCCAGCGCCGCGTCCTTCGCGACCGCCTCCCGCAGGTCGGCGAGCACGGCATCGCGCCGCCCGAGCCATTCGCGCATGATAGGCGGCGTGCCCGGGGCGATGCCGGCCGGGCGCCAAATCCCGTCCCAGGCATTTTGGGCTTCCTGGCGCAGGGCTAGCGCCCGATCCAGGTCGGCCCGCGCGAGGTTTCGCTGGGCAAGGCCGCGCGCCTCACCGGCCCGCAAATGCTCATAGGCGGCAACCCGTTCGGCCTCCTCGGCACGGCGGTCGGCGAGGGCATCGGCCGCGGCAATAAGGCCGGGAAATCCGGCGAGGATGTCTTCAGGGAGGCCATCCATGTCTTCCGGGCACGAGGGGGGCCCGCCTTCGACAAGCTTGCGGCGGATCAGCCGCCAGGCCTGGTCGCGCCGTGCGCGGGCCGCGTCGATCGCAGCCATGGTGGGCGGTGTGCCCGCGGCCAGCAGGGCGGCAAGGTCTAGCTCCATTTCCCGTAGGCGCGCATCGATTTCCGCCAACGCGCGCTGGCGTTCGGCCAGCGCCGCCTCCGCGTCCGACGAGGCCGCGCCGACACCCTCGATCGCGGCAGCCAGGGGAATCGGCGCCGCAGCGAGCGCTTCCGCACTCCCCTGCCAGAGCGGCAAGGCGGCCAAAGCCCGCGCGAGCAAAGCGCTGGCCTCGGTGGCTTCACGCTCGGCTTGGAAGAGCTCGTCGTCGATGCGGCCTTCGGCGCGGGCAGTGTCGATCGCCACGGCCAGTTCATCCTCGGACTCCGGCTCGCCCAGGGCGGCGAGCGCTTTGGCCGCGGTCTTGGCGGAGTCCGCGGCATGCGCCCAGTCGGAGTCCAGCTGCCTGCGCCTGGCGACAAGCGCCGTGTGGTCATCGATGGCCCGCGCAGCGGCGGCGCGGGCCAGGTCGTCCGGCAGACGCGCCATCAGGGTCGGCGGGTCTAGCGCGAGGCCAAGGCGGCGCCCGGCTTCCGCCATGCGTGCCTGGGCGCGGGCGGCCTCCTGGCGCTGTGTCTCGCGATCGCGTTGCGCGCCTTCGATCCGCTTAAGATCCGCGGCCAACGCATCGATGTTGCCTGCTTCGCCGAGGATAGCCACGTCGGGCACCAGGCTTTCGAGCGCCGCCTGATCCCTGTCCTGCTCCACCTGCAGGCGCTCCAGCTCGCGGCGGAGGATCTCCCGATCCTGCATGGCCCTGGCGCGACGCTTGGCGGCGTCGGCTGGCAGGTCGGGCACCACGCCGAGTGCGTCGCGCGCGGCGCGATGCCCCGCGAGCGCCGCGCGTGGCTGTGCGGTTCGGCGGATCCGATCGAGCCGGGACCGCTCGGTCTCCAATGCGCGCAGCCGCGCCGCAGTATCGGCGCGAGATTTCAGGCAGGCGTCGCGTTCCTCCACGGCCTGCTTGTGGGCGGTAGGTCGTACACTTCGCTCCTCAATATCATGGCGGGCGGCGCGAAACGCATCGGCGGCGATGTGGAAGGCCCTCCCGCCCCGCTTGTCGCCATAGAGTTTCAACGCCTCGTCGTTCAGCCTTTCCAGCGCCACGCGTGGATGATGCGGGCCCGCATAGGCCTGCACGATGCTGGCGCCCACCTCGCCCTTGCCGTCGAGGATGGCGGTGCCGCCGCGGCGCAACTCGGCCCTATCCATGCCGAACATGTCCTCGAACCGCGCGCGCCCGGCGCCGGCGAGGAAGGCAGACATCACGCTTTCCGGCAGCGGCGTGTCATCCAGGCCGCGCAACGTGTCCTTCATCCCCTTGCGCCGGTAGAACGTGCCCGTGCGGCCATCCGCGGCCTGCAATCCGATGCCAACCCGCAGATCCTTGTGCCTGAAGGCAAATTGCGTGCGGTGCGGAAAACCGAACAGCGCATCTGCGATCGCCGAGAGCGCCGTGGATTTGCCGGCCTCGTTCGCGCCGAGCACGATATGCAGGCTGATCGCAGGATCAAATGCAAGCGCCGTATCCTGAAAATGGCCATAGCGGGCCAGCAGAAGCTGGGTAATCCTCATCCGCTATCACCGGCCCGCAAAAGCTGTTCGGCGAGTTGCCAGGCCTCCGGCATCAAAGCGCGCAAGTCTTCTTCGGTCCGGGGAAACGCGCCGCCATGCCGCCCCTGCACCACGGGCACATCCGCGCGAAGCCTGGCGAATTCCTGCAGGAGTTTCTGCACGGCTTCCGGCTCGTCGAGGCCCGCCGCGAAGGCCTGCGCGAGATCGGCCATCGCGCCCTCGCCCGCTGCCGCCTTCGGCCGCGTTTCGATGAGCACGCGCTCGATATAGAAGTCGGCGCCCGCGGCGCGTGCTGCATCCTGGCACTCCGCCTCCATCCGCTGCGGGTCGCCCAGGAAAACTGCATGCAACGGGGTGGCGCCACGCAGAACGAGCCGCGCGATCAATGGGCGGCCGGCGGTCTCTCCAGCTGCCGCCTCAATCGCAAAGCGCAGCCGCATCGCGGCCTCGGGCGTGGTTTCAGCGCCATCGAGATCCACCTCGATGCGCGCCCAGCGCAGCACATCGGTGTCGTGGTGCGCCGCACGCACAATGCGCTGATCGGTGGTCTCGACCAGTGTCGCCCCCTTAGCGCCGGTCTCCCGCGCATGGCGGCCCTGGATGTTGCCCGGAAAGACGATGTGTGGATCGGTGTGCAATACGGCGCGGGCATGGATGTGGCCGAGCGCCCAATAGGCATAGCCGCGCCCGGCGAGAGACGCGATCCGGCAAGGCGCATACACCTCGTGCTCGCCGGGATCCTCGCCAGATGTGTGCAGCATCGCAATGGAGAACTTGCCGGGCTCCGGCCCCGGATAGGCATCCGAGAAATCCTCGCCGATATGGCGGTCGGGGAAGGAGCGTCCATGCACCACCACGCCCAATTCATCGCTGGCCCAGCGATCGACCTTGCGCGCCGACATCTCATGCACATTCGCAGGCAGGGTCAGCTGCCGGCTGATGATCGATGCGGCATCGTGGTTCCCGCGCACCAAAATGCATGGCCGTGCCAGACGACGCATCTGCTCGTTGAAAAACAGGCCGGTGCTGAAATCGCGCCAGTCGCCATCGTAGAGATCGCCGGCGATCAGCAGGAAATCCACATCCTCGGTTATCGCCAGATCGATGAGGTTGACGAAGGCACGCCGTGTGCAATGGCGGATAACGTGCTCGGGGATTGTGCTGCGGCGCGTAAGGCCAGCCATCGGGCTATCGAGGTGGATATCGGCGGCATGGAGGAATTTCATGAATAAGAAAGACCTCCGGCTCTCCACCACTCCCACGATAAAGGCCATGGCCTGTCTCTTGCCATCGCCCCAAAAACCAAAACTCCTTTGCTTCGTTTCTCCAGAAAAGAAGACCTTCGCATTGTCTTCCTTCCCGCGACGACCACTAAACGATCCGATGAGGATAGAGGAATTCATAATAGGGTCGGGCTTCATCCGCCAAGGGAGATGGGCCGTGCGGCTTCGGGCTTGGTGCCTCGAAGCCGGTGGAGGCTTCCACCGCGTGATACCAATGCGGCGCCCACACGCCATCCGTGGCGCGCCGGCCGACCGGCCATGCGAGCATCGCGTCGGCAAAGCAGATATCCAGCGCGTCGCACAACTTGCCCAGCACAATGCGAGGATCGGCGAGCACATCGTCGCAGTCGATCACCGGTGGCGCCTTGCCCAGCCGGTCGGCTTCGCGGGCAAAGAGTTCCGCCTGACGAACAAAACCCAGATCGTCGAGGGTGGGATTCTCCCGCTTGCGTATATACGAGGCGACGACGCGCTCAGGCGCGCGGATGAGAAACACATTCCGGCACTGCGCCATCCAGCCGATATCAAAGGATGGCAGCATGTGGTGCGTCATATGCTTTTGGTAAAAAACCGTTTTTCCGCCGGGAATTTCGCCGAGAAGCGTGCTGATCACGTCGGCGGCACTCCGCGGCTGCGTGCTCAGAATATCGTCCCGCATCGGGTGATCAAGCCTGCTCTCGGCCAGATACGCCGCATAAAACGGCTCGTCGATCACCGCGCAATCCGGGCGGTTGCCAAAACTGCGCATCATCGCGGTGGAGATGTTGCGCGGCCCCGACCACATGGCGATGCGCATCGTCAAGGTGCCGCGATAGGGTGCCGTTCGGCATAAGAATTTTTCAGCTCGGCATACAGCCCTGCCAGATGTTTCGTCACTGGGCCAGGGCAGTGGGCCAAAACCTTGGTGTCGATTTGCCTTACGGGCGTGATGCCGCCGAGCGTGCCGGTGACGAAAGCCTCATCCGCCTCATGCGCCGCATCAAGGGTGAAATCGGCGAGCCGTATGGGAATACCGTCGGTGACACACAAATCGATCACATTGCCGCGAGTGATCCCGTTGAAGCAGGCTACGCCCGTGGAAGTAAAAACCTGGCCGCCGCGCACGAAGAAAATATTGGTCGCGTTGCAGCTGGAAACGAACCCGTGCGCATCCAGCATCAGCGCCTCGTCGGCACCTGCCTCGATCGCTTCCAACAGCGCGATGATGAGATTGAGCCGGCTGTGCGAATTGAGCCGCATGTCGAACATCGTCGCCGGCGAACAGCGTATGCGGGAGGTATGCAGATGCAGCCCCCGCGCGGGCGAAGCTGGAGGCGCCTTGTATTCCGCGGTGATCACGATCGTGGGCGTGCCGAGCGCGTTCCGCGGGTCCTGGTTCACGGTCGTTTTCACGCCGCGGGTCACCATCAGGCGCAGATGCGCCCCATCGGTCATCCGGTTGGCATGCAGGGTCTGCGTGAGGGCCGCCACCAGCGTGTCGCGATCGAGGGTGCCCTTCATGCCGATCGCGGCGGCCCCCCGAAACAGCCGGTCGAGATGCGCGTCGAGGAACAGAAGCGCGCCGTGATGCAGGCGGATGCCCTCCCAGATGCCGTCCCCTAGCCCGAAACCGGCATCGAACACCGAAACCCTGGCATCCTCACGCCGCACCATGGCGCCGTTCAGATAGATGAGGGCGTCGGCATTGCGAGGGTCGAGAACAAAATCCTGGCTGCCGGCCAATGTGGGCGACTCCGCAAATATTGATCTATGCCCACCGCATAGTCGCAGAGCTGACCGTCACGCAAATGCGTAGGGGCCGCCCTTCAGCAAGGCGGCCTGGTAGCCGGGGCGCGCGTGGATGGCCGAGAGCCAAGTGCCGAGAAGCGGATGCCCGGCCAACCCGATACGCATCTTCGCGGCCTCCATCGGGAAGCTCATCATGATGTCTGCGGCGGAGAACGCGTCGCCTGCGAACCAGGCGGAGCGGCCGAGTTCCGCCTCGATGAAATCGAGCTGCGCCTTGATGGTCGGCCCCAGATAGCCGGACTGGACTGCGCCTGCAATCATCTTGGCCAGCGGCCGGATCAGGGCAGGAGAACGGTTCTGCACTTCGCCGAACAACAGGTTCATGACGAGGGGTGGCATGGCGGAGCCCTCGGCGAAATGTAGCCAGTAGGTGTAGCGAAGACTCTCCTCGGTCCCGCCGGCGGGGATTAGGCGCCCATCGGCGAAATTATCCAGCACATACGTCACGATGGCGCCTGTTTCAGCGACAGTGCGGTCGCCGTGGGTGATCACCGGGGATTTGCCAAGCGGATGCACCAGGTACAGCTCGGGTGGTGCCAGCTGGGTTTTCGGGTCTCGCTGATAGCGCTTCACTTCGTATGGAACCGCAAGTTCCTCCAGCAGCCACAGGATTCGCTGCGAGCGAGAATTTTCGAGGTGATGAACGACCAGCATGCAATGGGGCTTTCTTCTATGGTAACGTATGGAAAGCGACAGTCAGTGCGAAAGTTCGCGCGTCATGTCGTCCAGCCCGGAGAGCGTCAGTGGATACATGCGGTTGCGCATCAGATCGCGCATGAGATTGATGGAGTGTGTTGCGGGCCAGTAGCGTTCCGCGGTCGGGTTCAGCCAGGCGGCGCCGCGGAAATGCGTGGTGAGGCGCTCCATCCACAACTTCCCCGCCTCGGCGTTGAAATGCTCCACGCTGCCGCCGGGCTGGATGATCTCGTAGGGGCCCATCGTGGCATCGCCCACAAAAACGAGTTTGTAATCGCTGCCATAGGTGCGCAGCAGCTCGAATGTGTCGACCGAACTTTGGGCGCGCCGCCGATTCTCGCGCCACACCCGCTCATAAACACAGTTGTGGAAATAGAAATGCGCGACATGCTTGAATTCCGCGCGGCAGGCAAAGAACAGCTCCTGCGAGGCGCGCACGTGTTCATCCATCGAACCGCCAATGTCCAGCAGCAGCAGAATTTTTACCGCGTTATGCCGCTCCGGCACCATTTTCAGGTCGAGCGAGCCGGCATTGCTGGCGGTGGCGTGGATGGTGCCGCGCAGATCGAGTTCGGTCGCGGCCCCGTGCCGCGCGAAACGCCGCAGGCGGCGCAGCGCGATCTTCATAGTGCGGGTGCCGAGCTCCACATCACCGTCGAGATCCTTGAATTCACGCTTGTGCCACACTTTGACCGCGCGGCGGTGGCGTGACTCGCTCTGGCCAATGCGCACGCCCTCGGGGTTGTAACCGTAGGCACCGAAGGGCGACGTGCCGGCGGTGCCGATCCATTTATTGCCGCCCTGGTGGCGACCCTTCTGTTCGGCGAGGCGCCGTTTCAGGGTTTCCATCAGCTTGTCGAAGCCGCCAAGCGCCTCAATGGCTTGCCTCTCTTCCGGCGTAAGCAGTTTCTCGGCAAGTTTCTTCAGCCATTCTTCGGGGATATCGGTGGTCAAATCCTCGGGCACCTGCTCGAAGCCTTGGAAAACGGTGCCGAACACGCGGTCAAACCGGTCGAGATGGCGTTCGTCCTTCACCAGCGTGGCACGGCTCAGAAAATAGAAATCGTCGATGCTGTAAGCGGCCACGCCCTGCTTCATCGCCCCCAGTAGGGCAAGGTATTCGGTGATCGAAACCTGCAGCCCGGCCAGCCGCAACTGCTCAACGAAACTGGCAAACATGGCTCACCCTAGAAATTACCGGGGGGGGTCTGTAGGACGGCTTCGTCTCCCCCAGCCTTACTCCGTGTGAGCCGCTCAATCGCGCCGTGCCATGAACGCCAACCGCTCAAACAGATGCACATCCTGCTCGTTCTTCAGCAGAGCACCATGCAGTGGTGGAATAACGACCGATTTGTCCTTCGATCGCAGCACCTCCGGCGGCAGGTCTTCGATCATCAGCAATTTCAGCCAATCCAGCAATTCGCTGGTTGCCGGCTTCTTTTTCAGCCCAGGCAAATCCCGAATCTTGAAAAACACATTGAGCGCCTCGCGCACCAGCTCATGCTTGATGTCTGGATAATGCGATTGCACGATCCGCTCCATCGTCTCGCGATCGGGGAAACGGATATAGTGGAAGAAGCAGCGGCGCAGAAACGCGTCCGGCAGTTCTTTCTCGTTATTGGACGTGATGATCACCACCGGCCGCTGCCGCGCGATCACCGTCTGCCGCGTTTCATAAACAAAAAACTGCATGCGATCGAGTTCGAGCAGCAGGTCGTTGGGGAACTCGATATCCGCCTTGTCGATCTCGTCGATCAATAGGAGGCTTTTCGTATCGGCCTCGAACGCATCCCATAATTTGCCGCGCAGGATATAGTTGCCGATATCGTGCACGCGCGCGTCGCCAAGCTGGCCGTCGCGCAGGCGCGACACCGCATCGTATTCATAAAGCCCCTGTTGCGCCTTGGTCGTGCTCTTCACATGCCATTCGATCAGCGGCAGGGCCAAAGCCGCCGCGATCTCATGCGCCAGCACGGTTTTCCCGGTGCCCGGCTCGCCCTTCACCAGCAGCGGCCTCTGCAAAGTTACCGCGGCATTGACCGCGACTTCCAGGTCGCGCGAGGCAATATAAGTGGCTGTGCTCTTGAATGATATGTCCACGTGGCCCCGCTCCGTCAACGGTCACCGGGGTGGCCCCCGGCCGCCGATCTAAACCACCGATCGGCGGCCGATCACAAGCGGCCAGGCATTGAGCCGCAGGGCTAGAGCATTTTCCGATCGCGTCGGGTCAGTGCAGTCGTTCGGAAAATGCTCTAGCTCTCTGTTTTGGCGAGCATCTTTATCCGACGGGTAAGCCCGTGCGGTCGGATGATGCTCTAATCGCGGCTGAAAGGAAGGTCGGGGATCGGGGGCCTCAGGTCCCGGCGGGCCCAGGGCAGTGCCCTGGCTTTCCGATCAAATGCTTAGCCCGCTGCTCAGGTCGTCAGGATCGTGCCGCCATGGCCGTCCGGCGACAGATGGAAGAGATTGGCCGGGATCGCCGTGCCGAAATTCATGGTGAAGGCATGGGTGCCGTCGGTCAGCGAGATATCGGTGCTGCCGGTCACCGCAGTCACCACGATCTTTGCCAGCCCCGGCGCGAGGTCGGTGATGTCTAGGCTGGAGGTGTTCGCCCAGTTGCACATGTGGGTATCACTGAAATTGGCGGATTTGCCCTCCAGAATGTCACCCGAAGGCGTCGTCCAGAACATCATGTTCGGCTGATACACGCTCAGCACCGGCGGCCCGCCATTCACGCCCCCGGTGCCCTTCGGCGTGATGCTGATGGTGGCACCGCCATGACCATCATGCCCCGCTTCCAGCGCGCCGGTGAGGGGGGCCGTGCCCATCATGTCGAATTGCTGCGACGGCGTGTTGACAACGAGCATGCCGTTGCTGATCGCGACGGCGGTCAGCGACTGGCCAGGCAGGTCGATCACGTCGCCGCCGACGAAATTCTCGAGCGTGCCGCTGAATAGCGCCGGCTGGTCCAGCCGCAGCGTGCTCGTTGTGCTGGCGAAATCCACCACCTGGCCGGCGCCGACGGTGCTGGCCAGATCGAGCATGGAACCGGAAGCGATCAGCAGGCTGCCCGAGCCGGATACGGTGCTCGCCACCGACAACATGCCGCCCAGCGCTTCGATACAGCCGGCATTGTCGACCGGCGCAATAAAAGTGCCGGTGCCGATAATGGCCGCACCTGGCAGGTTGTCGAACGGCACGAAAGGGAACAGGCCGCCGGCGTTCATCTCATGCAGGATGCCGCCCTGCATGGCGATGGTGCCGGAATTGGTGACGATGGTCGGGTTGCTCTGGGGCGAGGCGAAGTAGTCGAACAGCGAAACCTGCACCACCGACGAGGCGCCGACAGCCAGCGTGCCGGTATTCAGGAACGACGCGTCGTCGATATAGAGAATGCCGCTCTGCTGCACCGTGATCAGCGCGTTGTTGAGGAAGCTGGTGCTGCCGAGGGTGAGCGTATCGCCGGAGAGCGCTGTGGTGATGGTGCCATTGTTGATAATGCTGTCGGTCCAGTGGCCGAGCCCCGAATCGCCGAGATTGCCGCCCGCGCCCGCCAGGTTGATCGTGGCATCGCCGCCGATCGTGAGGATGCTGCCAGCACTCGCCGCCAGTTCGGGCACGGTCAGCGTCTGCCCGCCATAGACGGCGAGCGGGCTGCCCAGGGTAATGGCGCAATTGTCCAGCGTTTCGTCCCCGAGCGCGATCAGCCGGGTTTCCGCGCCGGTGATCTGGATGCTGCCGGCCCCTGAGCCATCGAGACCGGTGACGGTCAGACCGTTGGAAAAACTGAGCTGCGCGAAAGGCCGGGTCAGATCCAGCAGCCCCAGATAGGTGATGTCGGACAGATCGGCGGCACCGCTGCCGGCCAGTCCGCCGCCACCGTCGGAAATCGTGCCGTTCGCCAGTGTTCCGGTGAGCGAAAGACGGCCGATGCTGCTGCCCTGGCCGATGGCCAGCGTGTTGCCGCCAAGATTGAGCGTGCCTGCAACCGACAGGGTCGCATTGGTCAAGTTCATCTGGCCGAGGCCCGCGAGCGTCAGCGATCCGCCGAGCGAAAGCGATGCCTCGTCCACCGCGACTACACCAGTGTTGCTAAAGGCGCCGGTATCGATCGCCAGCGTATCGCCATCACCAACATCGATCTGGCCCAGGTTGGTGAATGCGGCCCCAGCCAGTGTCAGCGTGCCGCCTGCGACATCGGCGGTGATCGTGCCGTTGTTGATGATGCCGTCGCCGAGCGCCTCGGCCGCCGCGCGGATGGTCGCCAGCGTGCCGGCCTGGTCGATCGATAAATCCGTGCCCAGGGTGAGCACGCTTTGGCCGAGGGCGCCATAATCATGGGCGAGCGCCAGCGTCGAGGCCAGGCTGGCATTGCCGATCGCCACGATCGTGTCGTCGAAAATCTGAGTCCCAACAAAATCGAGGGTGGCACCGGCGCCCAGCAGGTTCACCTGGCCGCTCACCACCAGGCCGTCACGCACGTTCAACAGGGCGCCCGCCCCAGTCAGCGCCAGCGTGCCCCGGTATGTGACATTCTCCAGCAGCGCAGTGCCGACGCCGGTGATGGACAGCGCGGAGGAGCTGTCGGCGACGGTGCCACCGACCACCGTGCCAGTGAGGCTGACATCGGCGACGCCAACCCCGGTGCCGATTGACACCGTGGCGCCGGTGTTGACGAGGGTACCGGCCACCGTCACCAGGCCGCTATTCTCCTCCACCTTGCCGAGTTGGCCGGTGGTGACGTCGCCCTCCAAGATGAACGTGCCACCATTCACCAAAATTTCACCGGCATTCGACCACGCGGTCGGCTGGCCAAACAGGCTGACCGTTTGGCCCAGCACCGCCAGGCCGCCCGCGCCGATGGAAAGCGTGCCGGCATTCGCAAACGTATCGGCGGTCACCAGCAGGGTCTCGCCGTTGGAGACGGCGATGCTGCCCTCGTTAATAAAAGTACCGTAGCCACTCACCGCGAGCGTGCCGCCGGAGACGGCGGCGATAATCGCCCCCTGGTTCACCAGCGTGTCGGCCAGTCCGAGGCCGGCAATCGGGCTGAAGCCGTTGGCCTGCAGGGCGGCATAGTGGCCAGACTGTTTAACCACCGCGTTTGGCCCCAATGTCGCAGTGGTGGCCGTGCTCGCTAGCCAGGCATCCCCGGTGCCGATCGCGGCCGCGTGGCCAGAGGCGCCGAGTATGATGGTGACTCCGTCCAATGTTTCGGACCCCTGAAGCAACAGCTCGGCGCCGCTGCCGGTCACGCTGATACTACCGCCGGACACGTCCGCGCCGTTGGTGAGTGTCACCCCCGAAGCTGTGCCCGACAAAGTGAGCGTGCCGGCATAGGTCACGCCGCTCAGCGTGCCGCTGCCCGCCATAAAACTGATGCCGCCGCCCGAATCGGCCACCGTGCCACCGGCGAGCGTGCCGGTCAGTAGCAAGCTACCGAGTGAACCGGTGACCGAGGTGCCGTTGCCGACGCTCAGCGTGAGGCCGTCGAGATCGGCCACGCCAGCGATCTCGACCGTGCCATCGCTGAGCGCCACGTCGCCAAGGCCGGAGAGCAGCGCCATGGAGAACGTGCCGCCCAACGCCAATGTGGCATTATTCACCGAGATTGTGCCGGTGTTCTGGAAACCCGCCGTCGCAATCTCCAGCAGCGCGCCGTCGCTGGCGGAGATCACGCCCTGGTTCACCAACATGCCGTTGCCCGCCAGCGCCAGTGTCGCGCCCGCGGAGCTGGCGGAAATGGTGCCCGTATTCATCAGGGCGTCAGCTAGGCTCGCGCCGACCGCGGGCGATAGGCTGCCAACGACCAGCTGCGCCTGGCCGCCGGCATCGCGTATCCAGTCCGCGCCGCCGAGGGTGAGCGTCGCCCCTGACGCAGCGCCGGCGGCGTTAATTACTTCGAGTGTCGCGGCACCGGTCAGGCCTGGCTGGTTGCCGGTGGCGCCGATGGTGACCGTGGTTTTACGCAAGGTCTGGCTGCCAATGAAATCGAGCGAGGCATAGGCGCCGGTCAGGGCAATGCTACCGGCGCCGCTTCCGCTGGTGCCGGAGAGACTCAGACCGTTCTGCACAAACAGGGTCGATTGCGCGGTTGTCAGGCCAAGCACCCCATCCACCGTCACACCGTTCAAAAGGCCGCCGGTGGAGAGGAAGGTGCCGCCTTCCATGGCCAGCGTGCCGCCATCGATCGCGCCATAGGCCAAGGCAAGCGTGCCGGATTGCAGCGCCAGCAGGCCGCTCAAGGTCAGCGCCCCTGCGTCGTAGAACTCGGCATTCGGCGCGTTGAGGATCATCGCGGCCGCGGTGCCGCTGGCGAACAGGGTCACCACGAAGTTGCCGGGTCCGGTGATGCTCGCCGTCGTGGTCGCGGAGGGCGCGCCGCCGCTCCAGTTGCTGGCGGTATTCCAGTCGCCCGACGACCCGGTCCAGCTATCCATGCTCATGATTGTCAAACCCTAAATCAACGGGTTGGCGGACCGCCTGCCGCGGCCTGCTGCGCGGCCGATTTTCCGGCCGCACCACCCTCGATCGCGTTGGCTGGAGCACCCGATTTCGAGGCTCCGACTCGCCATCCGCCCAATGTCACGGCGCGATGGTGGCCGGATGAAAGCCCGGCCAGGGCTAAGATGGGATGAACAGCAGGGGGATCGTGGCGGAAATAATTGGACCCGTCGCGCGCATGGCCTGGCGGCACGCGCCGGCGCGTTGCGCGGCGACTCTTGCGCCGGCCCTTTCCGTCGGCCATGACTCATGGGGTTCCCCACACATCGAGTGAAGGATGCGTCTTATGCAGCCAACCCGCCGCCAGATCCTCAGCGCTGCGACAGGCGCGCTGATCGCGGTTTCCGCGCGCCCGAGCCTCGCCGAAACCAGCACGGATCCGCGTATGGTAGATCGGGCGCTCGGCTCGGCCGACGCCAAGACCTCGGTGCAGGAATGGTTCTCGTTCACCTGCCCGCACTGCGCCAGGTTCGCGGCCGATGTGCTACCGCTCATTCAGGCGCAGCTCATCGATACCGGCAAGCTGCGTTTTCTTTTCAAGGAATACCCGCGCGACCAGGTGGATCTGATGGCCGCCATGGTCGCGCGCAGTCTGCCACCCTCCCGCTACGAGCCCTTCGTGTTCAGCCTGCTCTCGACGCAGATGCGCTGGGCCTTCGATCGCAGCGTCGATCCGAAGGAAGAGCTGGCGAAGCAGGCGGCGCTGGCCGGCATGCCACGCGACGTGTTCGACAAGGTGACCACCGACGAAGGCCTGAAGGCGGAAATCCTGGCCGCGCAAGCACAGGCCGAAAAAACTTACAGCATCGACTCGACGCCAACCTTCATCAGTAACGGCCGCTCCCATTCCGGGGAAATGACCTTTGATGAGTTTGCCAAGTGGCTAGGACTTGCCGCGTGACGGTACGGCGGGGGGCTTCGTCCCCTCGCCAGCATCGGTTAAACCGGTTTCCACCCCGTCCGGGGCATCGCATGAGCGCCCGCCTCACGGCGGACATCGCATGAGCGCCCGCCTCACCCGCCTGCGCATCGCAGGTTTCAAAAGTTTCGCCGAGCCGGTGAGCCTGGACATCCTGCCCGGCCTCACCGGCATCGTCGGGCCCAATGGCTGCGGCAAATCAAATGTGGTGGAAGCCCTGCGCTGGGCGATGGGCGAAACCAGCGCCCGGAGCTTGCGCGGCGACGAAATGGACGACGTGATATTCGCGGGCACCACCGCCCGCGCCAGCCGCAATCTCGCCGAAGTGACGATCACGCTGGCGCCAGACGCGGAGGGCGCCCTGCCCGCCCCGTTCGAGGCCGAGACCGAGCTGCAGGTAACCCGGCGTATCGAGCGCGGCGCCGGCTCGCAGTTTCGCGCCAATGGCCGCGAGTTCCGGGCGCGGGACGTACAAACTCTGTATGCCGATCTGGCCAGCGGCGCGCGGTCGAGCGGCATGGTGAGCCAGGGCCGCGTTTCGCAGCTGGTCAACGCCAAGCCGGAGGAACGGCGGCAGGTGCTGGAGGAGGCAGCCGGCATTACCGGCTTGCACGCCCGCCGGCACGAGGCGGAACTGAAGCTGAAGGCGGCCGAACAGAACGTGCTGCGCGCCGAGGATGGGCGCGTGCAGCTGGAGGCGGCGCGCGAGGCGCTGCGCAAGCAGGCCCGGCAATCCGCCCGTTACCGCAACATCTCCGGCCTGATCCGCGCCGCGGAGACCGAGCACCTGGCGGTTCTCCACACACAGGCCCTGCAGGCGCTTGCGACGGCCGAGGCAGCGCTAGCCATGGCCCGCGCGGAAGCGCAAGACGCGGTCGGCGAGGTCGAGGTTTCGGGTGAGGCCCTTGCCGAGGCCGAGGCGGCGGTGCCCGAGCCGCGCGCTGCGGAAGCGGCCGCACGCAGCACGTTGGAACGCCGGCGCGTGGAGGCGGAGTCGCAGGCCGCCGAGTCGGCGCGGCTCGCCGAGGAGGCCACGGCGGCTGAGGCACGGTTGCTGGAGCTCGAGGCGGATTGGGCCGCGGCGGCGCAGGCGCGCGCGGATGCGGAGGCGTCGGTAGAGCGGTTGCGGCAGGAGAAGGACCGGCTGGCCGCGCGCCTCGCCCACCTGCCGGGCGACCTATCCACGGCTCAGGCGTCGCACGACGCCGCGCGGGCGGGGGCGGAGCGCGCGCAGCACGCAGCCGACGCCGCCGTTTTACGCGCACAAGAAGCGCAGGCGGCAATGCGCCAGACAAACCAGGCTTGGGCGGCCGCGGAGGCGCGGGCGGCGACCGCGCAAACCCAGCATCAGTCGGCGCTGGCCGAACAGGCGGCATGCGCACAGGCGCGGATCAGCGCGGCACGGCTGGAGGCGGCGGCGAACGCGGTGAGTGCGGCGGAAGCAGCGTTGTTGGACGCCCGCTCGACACTCGAGGCGGCGGAAGCCGCGCGGGCCGAAGCAGCGCGGATGCATATGGCCGCCCGCGGCGACGTGGACCGCACCGAGGCGCAGGCGCAATCGGCCCAGCGCAGCCTGGCCGCCGCGACCGCGCGTGAAGCCGATTACACCCATGACTGCGCGGAGGCCGAGGCGAAGCTCCAAGCGCTGGAGCGTCATCGCGTCCCACAGGCACAGATCGAGTCGGCAGAGGCGGCGGCTGCACGGGCTGAAACCGCCGCCTCGTTGAGCGAAGCGGAATTTTACGCGGCGGAACAAGCGGTGGCCGCGGCGCAGGATATGCTGGGCGACGCCAAGCGCCGCGCCGGCGATGCGCGCGCCATAAGGGCGCGCGCCGAAGCGGCGCGCGGCGCGGCGGCCATCAGGGCGGAAGGCATCTCGGCCGAAGCCGCGCAAGCTGAGGCGGAGCTTGCCGAAGCCGAGCGCGATGCGCCGACGGCAGCCGAGATGAAATCTGCTGCGGCGGCTTTGCAGGCGGCACTGGACAGCCTGGCCATGCAGGAGGCGGCGCTCGGGCGCCTTCAGGCCGGGCGCGCCCAGGCGAGCGCCGCACTCGCCGAGGCACGCGCGGCACTTGCGGCGTCGGAGGCTGAAGAATCCCGGCTTGCAGCGGAGGCCGAGGGGCTGCGGGCGGCGATCGGCACGGCAGGCAGCGAGGCCGGCATCTGGACCGAACTGGTCGTCCCGGAAGGGCTGGAGGCAGCGTTCGGGGCAGCTCTCGGCGACGCCAGCGATGCAAGCCTAGACGAGGCCGCAAACCGGTATTTCCGCACGTTGCCGCCCCTGGAACGGACGCAACCCGACCTGCTGGAGACCGCCCGGTTTTTCGATGCGCTGACCGTGGCGCCACCAGCCCTCGCGCGGACGCTCGGGCACCTGGTGCTGCTCGACTCGGCCGAGGATGGCGACGCGTTTCAAGCCAAGCTGGCGCCCGGCATGTCGGCGGTCACGCGTGATGGCGCATGCTGGCGGTGGGATGGGCAGGTGGTGCGCGCCGGCACCCCGAACGCCGCCACCGTGCGCTTGCGCCAGGCGAACCGGCTGCGCGCCATCCTGGTGGCACGCGACGCGGCCGCCCTGGCGACGGATGCGGCACGGGCGCGCTGCGAGGCGTCCGCCCAGGATGAAGCCACCGCACAGGCATTCGAGGATGAGGCGCGTGCGGGTTTCGCTGCCTGGGAGCTCGCGATGCGGGGCGCGCGCGATGCAGCCGCCACGCTCTCCGCGCGTGCGGCAACGGCGGAGGCGCGCCGGGCCACGCTGCTGCCGGCCCTGCAACGCCTGGCGGCTTCCCGCGACGTCGCCGCTGCAGCACTGCGCGACGCCGAGCACGACCTGCGCGTGCTGGACGATGGCGACGATCCGGATGCGGCACTGGCCATGGCCTCATGCAGGGCCGAAAGCTGTGCTGGCGCCCTGTTTGAGGCACGCGGCGCCCGCGTGGCCGCCCGCACCCGCCTTGCGGAGACGCAAGCCGAGTTGGGCCGCATCCGCGAGGCCGCACGGGACGCCGTTGCGCGCCGTTCAAGCCAATATCTGCTTGTGGAGCGGTGCCGGGCCGATCTGATGGCGGCCCGATCGGCCAGGGCGGAGGCGGAGGAGGCTGCCGCCGCGCTACCCGATTTGGCCGCGCTCCACACGGCGCTGGCGGCCGCTGAGCGGCATGAGGCGGCGGCAAGGTCGGCGGAGGGCGACGCGCGCGTCTCAAGGCTCGCCGCGGACCAGCTTTTGGAGGCTGCGCGCGCGGCGCTCGCCGATCTCGGGCACGCCTCGATGCAGGCCGAAGTCCGTTTTTCGGCGCTGGAAACCGTGCTGGCGCGCGGCGCGGAGGATCTGCGCCTGGCCGAAAAGGCGCTGCTCGAGGCACAGGCCCAGATCGCCGCCCTGCCCGATCAGGCCGGGTTGAACGCAGCGCGGGAGGCAAGCCGGAAAACCCTCGAAGAGGCACGCACGGCAGCGCTTGCCGCCCAATCCCGGCTGAGCGGCCTCGAGGCCGAGTGGCAGGGGGCAGAGCAGGCCAAATCGGTGGCGCAGCAGGATTTTGCTGCCTGGGCGGCGCGGCTTGAGGTGGCGACGGCGCGCAGCCGCAACCTGGCCGGCCGGATCGATGGCGCGCGCGCCGCCCACAAGGCCCTGGCCGATGCGCCTGGCCTGATCGCCGCGCGGGCGAAACACTCCGCGGCCGCGCTGGCCGCGGCGGAAGCGGCCCACGAGGCGGCCCATGCCCGCCTGGCGGCTGCGGAGCAGCGCGCACGGGCGCTTTCGCTGGCCCGCCGCGATGCGGAATTCCTGACCGCCGCACGCCGGGAGGCGCTGCTGCGCGCCGAGGCCACCGCCGAGGCCGCGCATGCCGCGCTCGCTGCCGTGCGCGCGCGGGCGATGGAGCGGCTGGGCGCGGACGCGGTGCTCGGCGAGGCCGGTGACATGTCGGACGCCGCCGAAGAGCGGGCCAGGAAAAAATTTGAGCGGCTCGCGCGCGAACGTGACGAAATGGGCCCGGTGAATTTGCGCGCCGAGCTGGAGCTTGAGGAGCTGGAGCAGCGCCTTGCCACGCTGGAGCGGGAGCGCGAGGAACTGAACACGGCCATCGCCAAGCTGCGCGGCTCGATCGGCCATCTGAACCGCGAAGGCCGCGCCCGGCTGGAGGCGGTTTTCCAGCAGGTCGACCAGCATTTCAGAACCCTGTTCACCCGGATGATGGGTGGCGGGCGGGCGCATCTCGCGCTGACCGGCTCGGATGATCCGCTGCAGGCCGGGCTCGAAATCTATGCCGAGCCTCCGGGGAAAAAACTCTCGGCGCTCTCCCTGCTGTCGGGCGGCGAACAGGCGCTCACCGCGCTCAGCCTGATCTTCGCGGTGTTCCGGTGCACGCCGGCGCCGATTTCGGTGCTGGACGAGGTGGATGCGCCGCTGGACGACGCCAATG
>Ga0116226_10001468_pt1 | contig 20443 bp, 18 predicted proteins | sample S1TSphfallax_FD_89692 | JGI IMG/M metagenome (GOLD analysis project Ga0116226, IMG submission 89692) | Host-associated microbial communities from peat moss isolated from Minnesota, USA - S1T2_Fa - Sphagnum fallax MG | ecosystem: Host-associated > Plants > Peat moss > Unclassified | place: USA... | reverse complement strand
CGCCTTCTCCCTTTCCGGCGCCGCCCGTTCAGACCCCTGTCCGCCATCGGCAGGCAGGCGCAGGCCGTCGAACATGCCGCGCACCTTCTCGGGAACCTGCTTGACGATCTCGACTACCCGCTCCACCCGCTCGCGGAAGGTGATGCCGCGCCGCTCGGCGTAGCTCTGTGCCGTCTCGTAATCCGACGCCATGTCCTTGGCGCGGTCGCGCGACAGGGTGCGGACAAGCCTGTTCTCGTCAGCGAAGTCATCGCGGCCATAGTGCAGGTCCATACCGTCGCGGTGGCGCGACAGGGCGACATAGCTGCCGTGGGCGTCCAGGCCCGGCGTCGCCAGGACATGGGTGCGATCCACGGTCATGCCCTGCGCCTTGTGGATGGTCGCGGCGTAGCCGTGGTCGATGCGGTCGTAATCCTTAAGGTCGAACGCGACGCTGCGCCCGTCGTCGGTGCGCACGGACATAGATCGTGCGCTGACCTGCTCGATGGTCCCCAGCGTGCCGTTCTTCACCCCAAGACCACGCTCGTTTTGCAGGAACATGACGCGATCCCCGCTGGCGAAGCTGCGCTCGCCGCGTTCGACCGTGATACGCACGTCGTCGCCGATATCGCCGGCGGCCCGCATCCGTTCGCGCGCCGCCTCGTTGAGTTCCCGTACCTCGTCGTTGGTGTGGGTGAGGATGATGCGGCTCTGGTCGGGCGACACCTGCCGTTCACGGTCCCAGCGGCCGATCAGATCGTCGCGCGCCTGCTCGCGTGTCTGGGCGGCATGGACCATGCCATGACTGTCATAGGCATGGATCGCGTCGCCGGAGCGGCCGGTCGCCAGATCGCGTGTGGCGTCGCGCTGCCAATCCTCCCGCTGGCGGCGCACCTCGCCGATCTCCGCGCCGCCGTGACGTTCGTGAATCGAGCGGAACGCTGCGCCCGCCTCGATAGATTGAAGTTGCTGCGGATCGCCGACCAGCACGACCTTGGCGCCGGCCTCGGCGGCATGGGACAGCACGCGCTCCAACTGGCGCGTGCCGACCATACCCGCCTCGTCGATCACCAGGACATCGCGTGCGGTGAGCGTGTCGCGGCCCTTTTCCCAACCGCGTTCCATACTGGCGATGGTGCGCGAGGCGATGCCCGATCCGCTTTCTAGGTTCTCGGCCGCGATGCCGGACAGAGCCACGCCCCGGACCTCGTAGCCTGCCGCTTCCCAGGCGTCACGCGCCACGCCCAGCATCGCGCTCTTCCCCGTCCCGGCATAGCCGACGACGACGCCGAGATCGCGCCCGTCCGTGACATGCGTAATTGTAACTTCAGTGCCTTCAAGAACTCACCTCATGCCCTTTAGTGCCCTAAAACGCCCTACGCACCTGGGATTTCGGGACAGTTGTCCGGAAATAAGTAATGTGGCCGAGACACATTTCCGAACAACCGCCCTGCTTTAATCGACTTTCACGCCACCAGGCTCTCCACCACCGTGGCGGTTGTCGGATGCCATTCCAGATCCTCCAGATAGCTATCGAGCGAGACTGCCTCAGCGACCTCCGCCGCCTTCTGCAAATCCACATGCGCGTAGGTCCGAGCCAGGGTCTCGGCAGTGGTATTAACAATCAGAGCGATGTCAGTGAGGCTTTTTCCCGACTGAAGCATCCACGAGACAAACGTGTGCTTCATGACATGACCGACAACGTCATCGCGGGGATCTGCAGACTTCAGGCCCGCCTTCTCGATTACAGCGGCCAGACTCTTTTTCACGTTTCCAGCCTTTCGACCGCGAAACTCGATTACATAGCGTGAACAAGACACTTGCTTGGCATTCCAAAGCTCTCGGCGCAACTCAGGGGCCATTTGGATAAGAGGGCGCTTCTTTTTATTGGACCGCTCAACGTCACCGAAATCGATGACGTTCGGAAGGTGTCAATGATTTTGGGACAGGTTCCGTTCAGAGTTTAAGCCCTTTTTCCTAAGCTGCGTTCTTCTTTTCAGGCGGATTTCTCGGGACTGCTCGCGCCGTTCCAGCCCGTCCCGGGGATCTTAAAGCATTCCGACAGGCGCTCAACTATCATCACTCCATCAACAGCTTATGGAGGACGTGATGCGCAAGCCACGGGACTTCGACGCGGAACTGAAGTCACTCGAAGACAAGGCACGAGACCTGAAAGCCCGAAAGGTGCAACAGCTTGGCGAGCTGGTCATCTCGACCGGCGCCGACGCCCTCAGCGCCGACGAACTGGCTGGCGGGCTAATCGTGCTGGCCGAAATCAAGGATGCCGGAAAGAGGGAGGCATGGGCGAAGCGAGGGGCCGCGTTCTTTCAGGGTCGGGCGCGGCGATCTGCATCAACGTCTGTTCGCAACACTGGCGGCGATCAATCGCAACCGGGCGGCGCGCAACCGGCATCAAGCGGCGCGGGCGCGACATGACATGAGCACCTGGCAGGTCGAGTGCCGCAAGCGCACGCGGCACCTGATCGAACTCGGCGGCCTCGGCGTCAAGGCTGGGATCGTGGCCCTGATCGGCGATGATCGCGCCATGATCTACGGCGCGCTGCTCTGGATGGCCGACAAGCTCCAAGGCGAGGATCGCGAGCACGCGCGAAGCCTTTGGACCGCAAAGGGGAAGCAGGCGTTCGAGACTGAGCGCGACAGCATCGTTGGAAATGCTTAGACTCCGAACCGCTCCCGCATTTCCGCGGCCTTCGCCCATTCGTCGCCCGGTATCCGGTCGATCAGTTCCTTCATCACTCTGACAAAGGTGGCCTTGAGCGTCTCGTCGGTCAGCGCCCTGGCGCGATCTGTCTGAAGCAACGGGCGCATGTCGGTGAAGAAGGTCGGATTGGCGAGTTTCTGGAACATGCGCTGCTGCGCCTCGGCCCTGGAAATCTTCACATCCGACTTTTCAAGGTAGAGTGCGAAGCATTCGACGATCCGGGCCGTGTTCAACCCCTCGAACACCGTGAGTGCGTGATCGAGGTCGAACAGGTCGCGGCCCTTGTTGCGTTGAAGTAAGGCCCGCAGCTTGGTCGCCAGCATTTCCTCCGGCGAGAAGGTCGGGATTGCCGCCTCGCCGGTGAACCATGGATTATCGACGCCGAACGGAATCTCGATGGGCGGATCATAGGCTTCGCGCTCGCGCGTGTTGATTTCGACCTTGAGGCTGATCCGCACATCGGCAGGCTCGCCTTCCGCATTGACACGAAAGCGAAGTTTAGGGGCGACGGGACTTGCGTCGGACTTCGCCTCGCCAAGCCACGGTTCCAGTACCGCGCGAACGCCGTCGAGGACCGGCCCAATCGGGCCGGCGGTCGTCCGCACGAGGTCGATATCCTCTGAATAGCGCAGCGGCGCCGGGAAATGCAGCTTGTTGAGCGCGGTGCCGCCACGGAAGCGCAATTCGCCGCGCAGGAACGGATCGGAGAAGATGGCGACAAGCGCGCGGCTGACGATGAGGTCTTGCTCGACCTGCCGCTGGCTTGCCCATGGTGCGACGCGGCTCCAGGCGGTGATGTAGTCCTGCGGGATCATTCGTCGATCTCCGGCGGTCGGCGAATGATCACGCGCCAGCGGTCATCGCGTTCGGAAGGCGGCGGCGACAAATCAGGATCGCCCGCCTGCTTTGGATCGAGTTCGACCCACGGCAGCGGCCCGCGCGCCGACAATGCCGGGAACATCGTCTCCGCGATCTGCGGATACCCCAGCCGTCCGAGCAGATGCCCAAGGCGCTGCACGATTGCTTTCTCGAAAGCGCCCGACAAAGAGGCGAGCTTTTCCGGTTGCAGCCGCTCGGCAAGCTCGGAAAGCACCGTCGCAATATTGTCCAGGCCCGCGCCGGATTGCGGATAGCGCACCAGGTCGAGCGCCGTGAGTTCCGGCGAGGACAGCTTCATATAGCCCGATTGCGTCTTGCGATCCTCGATCCCCGCCGCCACCGCCGCCATGTCCTTGCGGTAGGAAAAGACGATCCGCGTCCGTCCGGCCTCAATGTCGGGCAGGAGTTTGTCCGTGACGACCTGAAACGCCATGACAGCCTGATGGGAAGCGCCGTGGGCCGCCGCCGCCGCCAGCAGCCCCACATAATAGGGCCGCTTTTCATGACGCATCAGGGCGTCGATGTACCCCTCGGGCGGCGGCGCTCCCGTCGTGGCGTGCTGTGGCGGTACGACCACGTAGAAGCCGCGCCGAGGCCGGATGAGCTGGCCGCGCCGCTGCAAGCGCTCGGCGGCATCAAGGAACGCACCCCGGCTGATACCGATCTCCTTCTGCGCTTCGTCCGCGGAAAACACCCCCCGACCCCCGGCGAGCAGGCCAGAAGCGTAGGAGGACAGGGCTGATCGTTCGACTCGGATCATATCTCATTGTCCGCTCTTAGCGCGGAATTTTCAATATGATTCCATGATCCGATCATTCTTGAAAATCCGCTTTTAAGGCGGACTTTTCCATATGATACGGCGGCGGCTCAGACGCTCGTGGTCCGCATTCTCGCGGCGCTCGTTTATGATGCGCGCACGTTTACGGCGGGAAGGACCACCATGTAGAATCCGCGAATCCAGCCCTCTTGGCTTGGTGGTATCGTAGTTGGTATGGGTTTGGATCGTGGGTGGAAAGACCAATAATGACAATGCGAACTTAAACCTATTGACCATCGAGTGGGAATAGGCTGGCTCCTCCTTCTCTTCCCAAAGCCCCATAAGTGGGGCGTTTATGCCTTGAAGCGGTTTTCGCGATGCCATTGCAGGAAGTGAGGATGTGGGCGATCTGGCACTCGATCGGGCGTCAGGAGGCAGCCGCTTTTGTTGATGATGCTGCGCACGCTCTCGATGTCGTTGGCCTGGCGCGAGATCAGAATTTGTAAATTCTCTGTCACGCTGATCAACCCGCGGTCGAACATCCAATGAGCTGTGCCTGAAAGGGCTAGGCCGTTGCTGACGATGTCGGGTCCGTTCGCCTCTACTGGCCGAATGTGTGCTGCTTCGACTTCGGCCCGGCCACCGCCGTTTATGAGTCTGAGCCCGGTGACGGCGCATCGCTGGTCATAGGCTCGCAAAACTACCCGACGGAACACTCGGTCCCGAAGAATACGCGAGCCCAAATAGTTGACGCGGTCTCGATCTTGCTCATACGCGAAGGGGGTTCCCACGTCTTGTAGGCTCAAGCTGGATTCGGCAAGGTCGATGCGCGGCAAAGACGCATCATTTTCGGCCAGTCCAAGATCAACAATTCGTTTGAAGTCCAATGATGAGATCGGACGGACCGCCGACTGCGCCCGACCGGAAATTCGGCCATCGCTATTCAATAGGCCCTTTTCGATGATGCTTTCCCGATCGCTGAACGGAACGGGATTGGCAAAATCCAGATAGCTGCCTGGTTCGATCATGGCAAGGTACATCGTCGGTGTGGTCGGATCCGGCATGACCTCGCGGACCCTGGCCACCGCGAAATAGCCGCGCGTTCCAGCTACTTTCTTAGGTTCATAATAAATCACTCAATCGCCAACGCATGCCGAGACTCGTCCCAAATATTGGGCTGGGAACTGGTAACGTTCGGCAGGGCTGTCGTCATAAATCGAGTCAGAGCGATGGATGAAAACGCCATGTGCCATCTCAAATTTATCCCCTCAGGTCGAGATTACGCAGGCTGTCGCGAATAGCAACCGATAGCGTCCTACGCTGCCGATTAAGCGTCAACAACGGTGGCGCCAATTGTCCCAGAAGTTGTCGGGCCGCTGCATTTCGTGGTTCGTCATAGCAGGCGGTGATGGTCTTCCAGGTGGTCGTGCCTACACAGTTGCGGGATTTTGAAATCGGCCGGCATCCGCCTGTCTTCAAACCTGGAGTGTTGCGGCGCCTTCGCCACCGCCGTCCTCCTAGGCTGGGCAGGGCAAACGGCCGGCTCGTCCGCAGGGGAAGGCTTTCCCCTACCAGGTAACTTGTGATAAAACCTCTGCTATATTTTAGGTGTGCAGAGGAGTTGTCACCCGTCGATGCCGTCAACAAGCGCCCAACGAACCCGCGCTCTCGCTCTCCTGAAAGCCCGGGGAATGCTCCGGCTTAAGGATTTTGCGGCCGAAGGTATCGGACCGGAGACGCTGGCGCGTCTTGTCCGGGAAGACGCGGTCGCGCGCCTGGCGCGGGGGCTCTATCAGCTCCCCGATGCGCAGGTCGAGGCCGCCCATACGCTTGCCGAAACCGCGGTCCTGGTTCCCAAGGGCATCGTCTGCCTGACATCGGCACTTCAATACCACGAGTTGACGCTCCAGGTGTCTTCCGCCGTGTGGATGGCAATCGAGCGAACGGCGTGGCGGCCAAAGATTGATTATCCGCCCATCCGGTTCGTGCGCTTCACCGGGGATGCTCTGACGGACGGCGTCGAGCGCCATCCTATCGAGGGGGTCGAGGTCCCCATCACAGACCCGGCGAGGACAATCGTCGACTGCTTCCGCTATCGCGCTAAGATCGGCCTCGACGTGGCGATGGAAGGGCTGCGGGAGGGCCTTCGCCGTCGGCGATGCACGCCTGACGAACTCTGGCGCTATGCCTGCAAGGCGAGGGTCTGGTCGGTGATGCGTCCTTATGTCGAAGCGATGGTGTCCGATGCCGCGTGAACCCCGCAACATTGGTGCTTCGGTGCGGGCGCGACTGCTGGATCGGGCGCGCGCGGAGAGGTCGGATTTTCAGATCCCGCTGATACGCTATGCGCTGGAACGTCTGCTCTACCGGCTGAGCGTTTCCGCATATCGCGAGCGCTTCATTCTGAAAGGGGCGATGCTCTTCGTCACCTGGGTCACCGACCCGTTCCGACCAACGCGTGATCTTGATCTGCTCGGCCATGGTGACAATGACGTGGGGGGCATCGCCGATACAGGCCCGGCATTGCCATTGGGATTACCAAGCACTGTATTGATCGGATCAAATTGTCTGGCTTGTTCGTTTGAGAAGGCAGCATCTCTGTCGCTCGCTCGCCATTTCGCCTACGAAGGCCAATCGACGGGGATTGGGCGCTCCTGAGCGAACCCGGCAGAGCGCTCTGGTGAAGCGGCATGGCTCAGCGCTCAGACGTCGGTCGGCAACCAGGTCCACGACGGTAGTCTTGGGATTATCGCGCATTTCAGATGCGGAAAAATTCTTGCTCCGGGGCGTCGAGTGTGGGATTGTCGCGCATCTGAGATGCGGGATAATCAAATGACGATCCACCTCGTAGGAGAGACGATAGACGCCAAACGAGCGCATCAGCGCGCCCAAAGCGGTGAGTTGATTCCCCTCGTTCGTGGCGTCTATGTGGATCACGACGGCGATGCCGAGACGGCTATCCTAGCCCACGCCGTCCGCATCGCGCATTACCTCTACCCAAACGCCTACCTGTCATCCGCCGGCGCGGTCCTGCTCGCGCCCACACCGGATGGGCGTCTCTTCATCAGTGGTCGACGCAACCAGCGAACAAGGTTGCGGACCCTGGAGATCATTCAAAACGAGGCTCCGGCCCGCCCCTCGACGGCGATCGCCGTCATTGGCGATGATCTCGGAGAGCTGCGCATCGCTGCTTCGTCGCCACGGCAGCGCTTCCTCGAAGCCTTTCGGTTGAGGAGCGAGCACGCCAGCGCCATCACCGCCGAGATGCGCGCCCAGATGGCCGCCCGGTTGGTGGCGGAATACGGCACGCCCAAGGCGGCGGCTGATGCCGTTTGGGCGCTTGCCCGCGAGAACGAATGGTATCGGGAGGGTGAGGGCGCAGAACGCTTCCTCCTCGCCAAACCCGGCGGCGCGGCGCCCGTACACAAGGCCGTGCTCAGTCTTTTGGTCGCCTGGCACGGCGATCTGGTCGGTCGGTTGACCCATGACGGCTTCGAGTGGCGGTGGAAACCCGAGCGGCGCACCGGTCCGGCGCTCATCCGCGAGACGACGCCTGGCAAATTGCCGGCCTTCATCGAATCGCTGCTGCCCGAGGGCTGGCTTGCCCAGGTCCTGCATGACCGCGACGAGCGCGACGCCCTGCGCCGAGGTCGACGCTACATGTCGAACATCGCCATCGTCGAAGACCGCGATCAGTTGGCGACGCTGCCGGCTGACGTGCTGTCGACCCCACTCGCCAGCTTTGCCGCCGACGGTCGCTTCACGGGGGTCTATTCCGGCCCCGGACGCGGCGAAATCGAAGAGACCTTCGAGCAGAACCTGGCGCGCATCTTTGCGCGCTCTGAAACGCCGCGCTTGTCGGGCGTCCAGATCAAGGCGCCGATGAGCCTGACCGAGGACGGGTCCCTTGTCCCGGCGATCGATCAGCCCTTCACCCACATCCTGAAGCCGGCAGGCATGGCGGGCTTCGACATGCTGCCGATCGTCGAGTGGCTGTGCCTCGAACTCGGGCGCGCAGCAGGGTTCGAGACGCCAGACGCCGCGTTGATTGCGATGCCGGACGGCATGCCGCCGTCCTTGGTCGTCGAACGGTTCGATATCAGACGCGGACCGCACGATCAGCGCCGTCTCGCAATGGAGGATTTTTGCTCCATCCTCGATCTCCCGACATCGGCGAAATACGACGGAACGATCGAAAGGATGGCGCGCGCCTTGCGTCCACTGTCCACCGACCCGGTCGCAGACCTCACCCTCCTGTTCCGACGCGCGGTGTTTGCCTGGTTGATCGGCGACGGCGATATGCACCTGAAGAATCTCGCCGTCCTCAAGACGGCTGATGTGGGGGCGAAGACGTTCACGGCCGTCCGTTTTGCACCCCTCTACGATGCCGTGACCACGCGGGTTTTCCCAGGTCTCGCCGGCGATCGAATGGCCCTGAAACTGAATGGCAAGGATGATCGTCTGACGCGCCAGGATTTTCTTAGCCTAGCGCGCACGATCGGTCTGACCGTCGAGGATGCTGAAGCCGGGCTCGACGCCCTCACAACGCGGATCACTGAGCGCCTTATGACCCTTCAGCTCCCCGAATTCGCCGGCGAATTCGACGGCGCAAAGTCCGTGCGTGACAAGGTCGGGGCCATCGCCGCAGCGCGCTGCGCTGCTCTTGGCGCCAAGGGCCCGTCCGACCGGAAGTCGATCTTGAAGTGATGGGGTAAAGGCGATATTCTTACTCAATGCAGTAAGAAAGGCAGGGTGCGATGAGGATCACCGCCAAGGGTCAGGTCACAATTCCTCAGGATGTGCGAGAACGGGCGGGCCTCATGCCGGGGACGGACGTCGAGTTCGAGATCGAGGCCGGTATAGTCCGGCTGATCAAGGCGACGTCTGGCGGCAGTCGCCAGACACGGGGCCAAAAACTCGTTGAAGGTCTGCGGGGACAGGGCGATTTCAAGTTGACCACTGACGAGATCGTCGCGCTCATGCGCGGTCCCGGAGCAGACGAAGGCTGATCCCCCCAACCGTGATTCTGGTCGACTCCAATGTGATCATCGATGTTCTGACCAAGGATCCACTGTGGCGAGCCTGGTCTGAGTCCGCGCTCAGCGACGCCGCTGACCGCGATGAAGTTGCAATCAATGCCATCATCTACGCCGAGATCGCCTCCGGGTTTGCCACGATGCAAGATCTCGATCGGCACCTTGGCGCCGAGGCGTTTCGACGATTGGCGCTGCCTTATGAGGCCGGATTTGTCGCCGGCCGGGCGTTTGTCGAATATCGCAGGCGTGGCGGCGTTCGGACATCGCCGCTCCCGGATTTCTATATCGGCGCCCATGCTGCCGTTTCGGGCTTCAGCCTGCTCACGCGTGACGCTCGCCGGTATGCAAGTTACTTTCCGAAGGTACCGCTGATTTCGCCGGCATGAGTCCATCGGCGGGGAAGCGCAAGACAGGAGGAAATCGTCGCGACGTCGCCCGGTTCTCGGTCCTCCGACCGTACTATTTTTTGAGTGTCAGACTGTGAACGGACAAATGAACAGGAGATCGAGATGAGGACCATTGCCGGGCTTGGTGCTGCCGCGCTTGCCGTGGTGCTTGGCATGTCCGCGACGCTGATGGCCGCGGCGGCAGAGTTTAAGGTCGGGGCCAATATCGGCGACGTCCCGTGGGAGTTCCAGGACGCGAGCGGCAGCCCGGTCGGGTTCGAGATCGATCTCGTCACTGAAATCGGCAAACGCCTCGGGCTGACGGTGAACATTGTCAACATGCCTTTCGCCGGACTTTTCGCCGCGGTCCAGTCCGGACAGATCGATGCGGCGGTATCCTCGATCACAATCACCAGGAAGCGCCTGGAAAGCGTCGCCTTCGCGCAACCTTATTACGACAGCGATCTGTCCCTGGCCGTGACGGTCGCCAGCGGTCTGAAGGGGCTCAAGGATCTGGCCGGCAAGACGGTCGGCGTCGACACCGGCTCTACCGGCGACATCTGGGCGACAAGGAATCAGGCAGACTTCAAGATTGCGGCAATTCAGCGCTATGAGGGACTGTCCCCGGCCATGCTCGATCTGGCCGCCGGCCGCATCGACGGCTATATCAGCGATATCCCGGCACTGCAGTACTATCTCAAGAACAAGCCGATCTACAGGGTGGTGGAGCGCATTCCGACCGGCGAGCAATATTCGATCATGTTCGCCAAGAATGCCGCCCTCGCCGATAAGGTCGACGCGGTGATCACCCAGCTGAAAAAGGAGGGTTACATAGCTGGCCTGCATGAAAAATGGTTCGACGCGAAGGCCGAGGCAACGACGACGACCGTCATGGTTGCCGACCGGCCCAAACTCTAGAGCCTGATGCTAATAGATTGAATCGCTCCGCGGTTGAATCTATTAGCTGAATCAGCCTCTAATTCAATGGCTTAGAGGGCGATTCAGACATTACAGTGATGCGGATTCACGTCACTGTAACGGCATCGCGCCCGGGAGGATCCGCTGATGTCTGTGTTTGAGACGTTTTTGAACTGGAAGGTGTTTGCCGACAGCTTGCCGCTTTTGCTCATGGGCCTGCGGATCACGGTCGGTCTGGGCGTTGCGGCGATCCTGCTCGGCGCGGTTGGCGGTCTCCTCCTGGCGCTGCTGCGGCTTTATGGGCCGGCGCCTGTGCGATTCCTGACCATCACCTATATCAACGTCTTCCGCGCGATCCCGCTCCTTGTGCTGCTCATCGTCATCTATTACGCTCTGCCCTTCGTCGGCCTGCGGCTGACGTCCTTCACCTCCGCGACCTTGGCGCTCAGCCTCGTCTCCGCCGCCTATTCGGCGGAAATCCTGCCGGCCGGCATCGAGGGTGTCCCGCGCGGTCAGGCGGAGGCGGCTCGCGCGCTTGGGTTGAGCAAGAGCCGTCAGATGACCGACGTGATCCTGCCCCAGGCGATAAAACTGGTGATTCCGCCCCTGACATCGAACGCCATCAACGTCCTGAAAGATACCTCTCTGGCGTCGGTGGTGGCGATGCCTGATCTCTTGAAACAGGCGACACAGGCGGAGGCGCTCGCGGCTAATCCGACGCCGCTGATCGGCGCCGCCCTGATCTATATTCTGCTGTTACTGCCCTTTGTGAGCCTGGTCGGGCTTGCGGAAGTCAGGCTTGCACGGCGGACGCGCTGATGGCGCCGATCATTGAGCTTCGCGCCGTCGACAAGAGCTACGGCGCTTTCAAAGCCTTGAAGGCGATTGATCTTTGCGTCGAAGCGGGTGAGGTTGTCGTTGTCATCGGCCCATCGGGCTCAGGCAAATCGACCTTGATCCGCTGCATCAACCAAATTGAGGCGCATGATTCCGGGACCATCCGGGTCAATGGTCTCGATGCCGGGCGCCCCGACCAACTGACGCGGATTCGTACCGAAGCCGGCATGGTGTTCCAGAACTTTAATCTGTTCCCGCATATGAGCTGCCTTCGCAACGTCGCACTGGCCCCCGTGCGGGTTCGCGGCCTGACCTGGGCAGAGGCAAACGAGCGGGCGCGCAAGCTCTTGGCTCGTGTCGGACTCGCCGAGCAGGCCGACAAATTCCCGAACCAGCTCTCGGGCGGCCAACAGCAGCGCGTCGGCATCGCACGAGCCTTGGCAATGGAACCGAAAGTCTTACTCTTCGATGAGCCAACCTCGGCGCTCGATCCGGAGATGGTCGGCGAGGTGCTCGACGTCATCCAGCAGCTCGCCCGAACCGGCGTGACCTTGATCATCGTCACCCATGAGATGGGATTTGCCCGTCGCGTCGCCAACCGCGTCGTTTTCATGGACGCCGGACGGGTCGTCGAAGTCGGCCCGCCCAACCTTCTCTTCGATGCGCCGCAGGATCCGCGCCTGCGGACTTTCCTGAACTCGATCCTGTCGACCTGATCGCCATGTCAAGCCTTGCTCCCCGCCCCATTGTATGTCTGTTCCGACCTTTCCCGATTGATTGGAGTATCCATGGCCCTCGACCTCGACTTTGTCCGCCGCCAGTTTCCCGCGCTTGCCGACGGATACGTCTATTTCGACAATGCCGGCGGCTCGGCGGTGCTGAAAACGGTGGCCGACCGGGTCTCTGACACTCTTACGACGACCAGCGTTCAGACTGGCGCCAGCTATGTCCATTCGCGGCGTGCCGCGAACCGGCTGGCCGAGGCTCGCGGCCGCTTCGCCCATCTCGTCGGCGCAGGCCGACCCGAGGAGATCATCATCGGCCCCTCCTCGACGGTGCTCTGCCAGAACCTCGCCCGCGCCATGAAAGGCCGATTGCAATCCGGCGACGAGATCATCGTTACCGCCTTCGACCATGAGTCCAACATCGGACCATGGCGCTGGTTGGAGCAGTTCGGCATCACTATCAAGATCTGGGGCATCGATCGTGACAGCTTGGAGATCGATCTCGAAGCTCTGGACGCGCTGATGACGGCGCGGACCCGGCTGGTGGCCGTCACACACACGTCCAACATTCTGGGTACGATCAATCCGATCGCGACCATCGCCGAGCGCGTCCATGCCCATGGCGCGGAAATCGCCGTCGATGCGGTCGCCTATGCCCCGCACCGTCTTGTTGATGTCATCGCGCTCGATGTCGATTATTACGTCTTCAGCTTCTACAAGACCTATGGCCCGCATCTCGCCATGATGTACGGAAAATACGAGAAGCTGCTCGAGCTCGACGGGCTCTACCACTATTTCTACGGGAAGGAGCAGTTGCCGCAGAAGCTCGAGCCCGGTAACCCCAACTATGAACTCGCCTGGGGCGCGGCCGGTATCGTCGACTATCTCGATGGGCTCGGTGGTGGAACCGGCGATCGCGCGGCGCTCGCTCGCGCGTTCGATGATGTCGCGACGCACGAAGTCATCATCGGTGAGCGGCTGCTGTCTTACCTGCGAGATCGCAATGATGTTCGCATCGTCGGCCGGCGCGACAGCTCAAGCAGCGCCCGCGTGCCGACGATCTCGTTCAAGGTCGATGGTCGCGATTCCGCTGAAGTCGCGAAGGCCGTCGACGCGGCCGATATCGGCATCCGGTTCGGCGATTTCCACTCGAAGGGGCTCGTCGAAACGATTGGCGCCGCCGCACAGTCCGGGGTGATTCGGGTGTCGATGGTTCATTACAATACAGTCGAAGAAGTCGACCGGCTCATCACCCGCCTCGACCAAGTGCTTTGATCGCTTTGGGCCGTGCGTGTCAACAACGGGTCGTTCCAATTGCCCAAATGTCGGGTGAGTATTTTCCGAGCCTCTACCAAATATTTTTTGCACAATAGTCTGTGATATGCGGGACATCGGTAAGCACCCTGGTCGACGCTCGGGGGATTTCATGGCTATTGGAATAGGCAAAGTTGGCGTTCATCCGAAGTCGGGTTGTTTACAGCCCGACGATCTATGAGCTGCCGGGCGTGCCGATGATGTGGGATGCGCTCTTCCTTTCCCGCCTGCAATGGGTATGGGTCGTTTCCTGGCACATTTTGCTGCCTGCGCTTACCGTTGGGCTTGCTTCCTATATTGCCGTGCTGGAAGGGTTGGCTTTTTACACGGGCAACGCGCTTTGGGCGCGCATTTCCGCGTTCTGGACACGGATTTTTGCAGTCTCCTTCGGGATGGGGGTCGTCTCAGGGATTGTCATGCCGTTTCAGATGGGCACCAACTGGAGCCGTTTTTCAGACACGACCGCCAATGTGCTGGCGCCGTTGCTGGCTTATGAGGGGTTGACGGCCTTCTTCCTGGAGGCATCATTTCTGGGCGTCCTGCTGTTCGGACGAAAGCTCGTGCCACCGTGGGTCCATTTCTTCTCCGGCCTGATGGTGGCCGCTGGCACCTTGTTTTCGACCTTCTGGATACTTTCGGTGAACAGCTGGATGCAAACGCCGGCCGGATTTCATGTCGAGGATGGTCGCTTTTTCCCCGACGACTGGTGGGCGGTGATCTTCAATCCGTCCTTTCCCTATCGCTATATCCATAATGTCACGGCGTTTTACATCACGACGGGGTTTGTCGTATTGGGGGTCGCGGCTTACCTCCTCCGATCGGACCGGTCCCCGGTCGAGGCGCGCGTCATGATGCGAATGTCGCTAAACCTGCTCATTATCCTGGTTCCCATTCAGATGATCGTCGGTGACCTGCATGGCCTCAACACGCGCACCTACCAGCCGGCGAAGCTCGCTGCGATCGAGGGACGCTATGATACGGCGGCGCGTGCACCGTTGACGCTGTTCGGCATTCCGGACGATGCGGCTGGCAAGATGAAGTACGCCGTCGAAATTCCGGCGCTTGGCAGCCTGCTTCTCACCCACACGGTCGATGGCGAAATCAAAGGGATCAACAGCTTCCCGGTGGATGAGCGCCCGCCCGTTGCAATCCCGTTCTTCAGCTTTCGGCTCATGGTCGCGATCGCCCTACTGATGTTGTTCATAGCTGCGGCGGGCCAGATCCTCAGAGCATTTGGCCGGCTTGATACGGCGACATGGTTTTTGCGGCTTTGTCAGTGGACCGCGCCGCTCGGGTTCGTGGCAGTCATCGCCGGTTGGATGACGACGGAGGTCGGAAGGCAGCCATGGACGGTCTATGGCCTCCTGCGCACCGCACAATCGGTGACGCCATCTCTGACCGGCACAGATGTCGCGATTTCGCTTTCGCTCTACATGCTGGTCTATCTGATCATGTTTCCCACCGGGATCGGCTTCATGTTCGGCATCATCCGGCGTGGCGCGGCCGAAGACAGCCTCGGGCCTGCAGCGGTTGAGGCCGGACGCACCACGACCCCCTACATCGGTCAGTCGGGAGACTAGACAATGTGGCAGAGCCTCGTTCCAATCTGGACGGCCATCCTCGCGGTCGGCATTTTCATCTATGTTGCCCTCGACGGATTCGATCTCGGTGTCGGCATCCTGTATGGGTTTGTCGAGCCGGACCAACGCGAAACCATGATGAGCTCGATCGGTCCATTCTGGGATGGCAATGAGACCTGGTTGATCCTCGGCGGCGTCGGACTGCTCGCCGCCTTCCCACTCGCCTTCGCCATCATCATACCGGCGGTCTATTTTCCCATCCTGATCATGCTCTTGGCGTTGGTTTTTCGCGGCGTCGCGTTCGAATTCAGGTTCAAGCAGATCCATCTGCAACGCTTCTGGGACGGTGCTTTCTGTGGCGGTTCGGCCGTGGCCACTTTTGCGCAAGGCATGGTGCTGGGGAGTTTCATCCAGGGCTTCAAGGTCGAGGGCCGAGTGTTCGCCGGTTCTTCATTCGATTTCGCGACCCCCTTTGCCCTGCTGACCGGCTTTGCGCTGATGTTTGGCTATACGCTCCTTGGAGCGAGCTGGTTGATCGTCAAGACCGAAGGCGGCTTGCAATCCTGGGCCCGCAAGGCCGGCCATATAAGTCTCGTCGGCGTTTGTGTGGCGATCGCCATCGTCAGCATTTGGACCCCGCTGGCCAGCCCGGCGATCATGCACCGCTGGTTTGACTGGCCGAATAGGCTGATACTGGCTCCCCTGCCGGTTTTGACGATCGGTCTGGCCATCTACACCTGGCGCTCGCTCGGCCGGGACGACGAGTTGACGCCGTTTCTCGCTTCGGTCGGGCTTTTCCTGCTGTCGTTCTTAGGGATTGCCGTGAGCCTGTGGCCCATGATCGTGCCTGGCAAATATACGCTCATGGAAGCGGCTTCACCCGAGAGTACTCAAGCGTTTTTGCTGGTGGGCACACTGTTCCTGCTGCCGGTCGTGCTCTTCTATACAGGTTGGTCTTATTGGATATTCCGCAGTAAAGTTCGCACAGGCACGGGATATCATTAGAATTGGCCTGAAGCCTGCCGGCACCCGGCTCTCATGCTCGACAGAGCAAGAAAACATGTCGTAGTGTTGTGACGATCAATCAACACAAGATGTTTGGGTGGCAGGAACATGGCGGCACTCTTCAGCGAACAGGATGTCGCGCGCGAGTTTGCCGGCAAAGTGGCCGCGAGCGGACGGGCCTATCAGGCGCAGAAGCGGGTTCGCGATTTGGAGATCGATGACGACGGCGCGTTGATCTCGGCAAAAGTCGTTGGCGGTGCGCCGCGCCCCTATCGGGTCGAGGTCGCGATAATGCCGCCCTTGGATAACGATGTCGATCTAGCGTTCGTGATGTTCGACACGGAATGCACTTGTCCGATGGGGTTCGACTGCAAGCACGCGGCGGCGGTTCTGTTCGAGGTCCTGGCGGTTAGCCGGAAATTGCAACCAGCGTCGTCGGTGAGGATAGCGCCGCCGCCCTCGGATCCTTTGGCCGGCCCGGTGGCGGACTGGCTCGGGCAGCTTGCGGCGACCGGGGCCGGCCCGTCAGGCGACGACGTCATCGAGCAAGTGGTCTTCATCCTGGACCTCAAGCCCTTCGGCTATGGGCATGTCGCGGCCGTCGCGGCCAGTGTCGTGCGGCGGCTGAAGTCGGGCGGCTATGGTCAGCCGCGACCGGTGAATTTCTCCTCCCTGGCCAGCTCTACAGCGCTCTATGCAAAACAGGAAGATCGCCTGATCGCCAGACTGCTGACGCTGGAACCATGGCGCGGTGTGACCCAGGCAAGTCTGCCAGGCGATCCGGCCTTGGCCGATGTGGTCCTGCGTCGCCTGTTGCAGACCGGCCGCTGCCACTGGAAGAGCAAGGACACGCCAGCGCTTGCCTTGGGTGAGCCCCGGGTTGGCGAGGTGAAATGGCGGTTGCTGGCGGATGCGCGCCAAGTGCCTTTCGTCGATTTCGGCACGCCGGACGTCGTCGCTTTCGGCGAGCCGGCAGGCTGGTATGTCGACATCTCGTCGTCGGTTGTCGGGCCCCTCGATCTCGGCCTGCCGGCGCCGATGGCGGCGGCCCTGCTGCAAGCGCCGCCGGTCGCTCCGACGCAGGTGCGCGCCTTGCGGGCGGCACTGGCCAGGACCTTGCCTGATCACAATGTCGCGGCGCCGGCCGATGACGTGATCGAAGAGGTCGTCAGCGACCCGCCGGTGCCCTATCTGCGCCTGGCGAGCGTCACCCTTCAGTCGAACCAGATGTATTATCGCAACGCGGCGACGGTCACCCACGATATCCTTCAGCTCAGCTACGACTATGGCGGGACGATCGTCGAGGCGGGTTCGGCGCCGCGCGAAATCCGCAGCGTCGATGGTCGCCGGGCGCTGATCCGCAAGCGGGACGATGCCGCGGAAGAGGCCGCGCTTCGTAAACTCTATGCGCTCGGCTTCGAGGATCATGGCGGGATCATACCAAAGAGCTTTGTGGTGGGGCGCCAGACCCTGGTCCTGGCCAAGTCCGACGATTGGCCTTCATTCGTTCACCAGGATCTGCCCGACCTGATCAAAGCGGGATGGCGGGTGGAATTCGACGACTCGTTTCGTCATCGGGTGGTGGAGGCGGACGGCGAGTGGCAGGCGGAAGTCACGGATGAGGGCGACGGCGGCTGGTGGTTTTCCCTCGATCTCGGCATCGATATCGCGGGAAAGCGAGAGTCTCTGCTGCCGCTGCTGGTTCAAGCGCTGAAAACGCTACGGGAAGGCGGCACCGACATCGCCGGGCTTTCCGATGGCGATACGCTTTACGGTCGGCTGGATGACGGACGAAAGGTCGCTTTGCCGGTCGAGCGCGTGCGGACGCTGCTCTCGGTGCTGATCGAACTGTTCGATACCGGCGCGCTGACTCCGGCGGGACGACTTGATCTGTCGCTGGCTCAGGCGGTCGGTCTGGCCGAGGTCGAGGCGGCGATAGGGTTGCGCTGGCTGGGCGGAGAACGACTGCGGCGCCTGGCCGCCCGACTGGCTGAATTCGACGGCGTGGCCAGTGTAGCGCCACCCGAAGGATTCGCTGCCGAATTGCGGCCCTACCAGCAACAGGGCCTCGACTGGATGCAATTCCTGCGGGATTACGAATTGGGCGGCATCCTGGCCGACGATATGGGGTTGGGAAAAACAGTCCAGGCCTTGGCGCATATCCTGACTGAGAAGCGCAGCGGTCGGCTTGATCGTCCCTGTCTGGTGGTATGTCCAACCAGCCTGGTGCCGAATTGGAAGTCCGAGGCTGCCCGCTTCGCACCGGACCTCAAGGTCGTCTCCCTGCAGGGTCCGGATCGGCATCAGCGGTTTGCCGATCTGGCGGGAACCGACCTGGCGCTGACCACCTTTCCGCTCTTGGGCCGCGATGAGGAGGCGCTGCTGGCTCAGGACTGGCATCTGGTCATCCTGGATGAGGCGCAGGCCATCAAGAATCCGGCGGCGAAGGCGACGCTCGTGGCCTGTCGCCTGAAGGCACGGCACCGGCTATGTCTGACCGGAACCCCGGTCGAAAATCATCTGGGTGAATTGTGGTCGCAATTCGCCTTCCTGATGCCGGGCCTGCTCGGTGATACCAGACTTTTTGGCCGGCTGTTTCGTACGCCGATCGAGAAACAGGGTAACAAGGACCGTCAGGCGCTGCTGGCCCGGCGCCTGCGGCCTTTCATTTTGCGGCGAACCAAGGCCGCGGTGGCCGCCGAGTTGCCGGCCAAGACCCTGATCACACGAAAGATCGAACTGGCCGGCGACCAACGCGACCTTTATGAGACGGTGCGCCTGTCCATGCATGACAAGGTGCGCCGTGCCGTCGCCGAAAAGGGTTTGGCCCGCAGCCATATCATCATCCTTGATGCTCTGCTCAAACTGCGCCAGGTCTGCTGCGACCCGCGGCTGGTCAAATTGACCGCCGCCCGACGGGCGGGATCGAGCAGCAAGCTGTCCCATCTGATGGAAATGCTGCCTGAACTGATCGAGGATGGCCGTCGCATCCTGCTCTTCTCGCAATTCACCGGAATGCTCGACCTGATTGAGGCCGAAGTCGACACGCTGAAGATTCCCTATGTCGATCTGCGCGGCGACACGCTCGACCGGGCGACACCCGTCGCGCGGTTCCAGAGGGGCGAGGTGCCGCTCTTTTGTCTGAGCCTCAAAGCCGGCGGCACCGGCCTCAATCTGACCGCCGCTGATACGGTAATCCATTACGACCCCTGGTGGAATCCTGCCGCCGAGGCGCAGGCCACCGACCGTGCGCATCGCATCGGCCAGGATAAACCGGTCTTTGTCTACAAGCTGATCGCCGAGGGAACCATCGAGGAGAGGATGCTCGAGCTGCAGGTCAGGAAAGCAACCTTGGCCAATGGATTGTTCGACCCTGATCAAGGAAATGGCGGCTTTGAAGCGACCGATCTCGACCTTTTGTTCCATCCATTGGCTTGCACCTGAGAAAAAGCGAAGTTCGCATGCGCCAGCCGACAATCTTCCTGCCGCATGGCGGCGGTCCCTGCTTCTTCATGGAGCCGCCGCCTGATGAGCCGACGCGCTGGTTGGCGATGGCCGATTATCTGCGCCGGCTGCCCGACAGCCTGCCGGCCCGCCCCAAGGCGTTGCTGGTCATCTCGGCGCATTGGGAGATGCCGCGTCCAACCCTGTTGACCGGAGCGAATCCCGATCTGCTGTTCGATTATTACAATTTTCCGCCGCATACCTATCGGCTGACTTATCCGGCTCCGGGCGCTCCCGATTTGGCGGTCAAGGTGCGGTCTCTGCTGGCGGATGCCGGCATCGACAGCGACGCCGACCCCGAGCGCGGCTATGACCATGGCATATTCGTCCCGCTCAAGGTCAGTTTCCCCGCCGCCGATATTCCGATCCTGCAGCTATCGCTGCAGCTATCGTTGGATCCTGCCTTTCATATCCGGCTCGGCCGTGCGCTGGCGCCCTTACGCGACGAGAATATCCTGATCATCGGCAGTGGCCTCAGCTTCCATAATCTTCGCCTGCTGGCCGATCCGGTGGCGATTGCCCCGGGCCAGGCCTTCGACCAATGGCTGACCGACGTGCTGTGCGAGGGTCCGGTCGAACAGCGCGAAGAACGATTGGTCCGCTGGGAGGAGGCGCCCAGCGCCCGCATGGTCCATCCGCGCGAGGAGCATCTGCTGCCTCTGATGGTGGCGGTCGGTGCCGCTGCCGGCGAGCCAGGTCACCATGCCTTCGCCGGCACCCTGTTCGGCAAGCCGGTGTCAGGGTTTAGCTTTGGCGTCTGGCGTTAGCGACGCGACCTGACGATCTGCCATCTTCTTAATT
>Ga0116226_10001467_pt1 | contig 20455 bp, 14 predicted proteins | sample S1TSphfallax_FD_89692 | JGI IMG/M metagenome (GOLD analysis project Ga0116226, IMG submission 89692) | Host-associated microbial communities from peat moss isolated from Minnesota, USA - S1T2_Fa - Sphagnum fallax MG | ecosystem: Host-associated > Plants > Peat moss > Unclassified | place: USA... | reverse complement strand
GGCTTGGATCCTCAGCAAGTGAGCATTCACACGCTCTACGCCGGGGGCAGCTTCGGTCGCCGCGCCAATCCGGGATCGGATTACCTGGTCGAGGCGGTGTCCATCGCGAAAGCGCATGGCGCCGAGACGCCGATCAAGCTGCAATGGACGCGAGAGGACGACATCCACGGCGGACTGTATCGCCCGATGTACTTCCACAAGCTGCAAGCCGCGTTGAACGAGAAGCGCGAGCTGACCGGTTGGCGGCACGTCATCGTCGGTCAGTCCATCATGTCGGGAAGTCTGTTCTCGATGATGATCAAGGACGGTATCGATCCGAGCTCCGTCGAAGGGGCCGCGAACATGGCCTATGCCGTGCCCAATGTGTCGGTGGAATTGTCGACCACGACGACAGGCGTTCCCGTGCTGTGGTGGCGCGTCGTCGGCAGTTCGCACACGACATTTGCGGTCGAAGCCTTCATCGACGAGGTGGCGCAAGCCGCTGGCGAGGACCCGTACACATACCGGCGTAAACTGCTCGACCACAACCCGCGCATGCAGGCCGTGCTCGACTTGGCGGCGCAGAAAGCCGGCTGGAACGGAGGTCCGCTGCCCAAGGGGCGCGGCCGCGGCATCGCGGTCGCCGAGGCGTTCAATACCTTGGTCGCCCAAGTCGTCGAAGTCAGCGTCGACGCGGGTCACGTCAAGGTCGACCGGGTGGTCTGCGCGGTCGACTGTGGAACTCCGATCAATCCCGACATCATCGCCGCGCAAATGGAAGGCGGAATCGGTTTCGGATTGGGGGCGGTCTTGTATGGCGCGATCACCCTCAAGGACGGCCGTGTCGAACAGGATAACTTCAACGGGTATCGCGTGCTGCGCATGAATGAAATGCCCAAGGTGGAGGTCCACATCGTGCCGTCGACCGAACCTCCCACCGGCGTCGGGGAACCCGGCGTGGCTCCCGTCGGTCCGGCCTTGGCCAATGCCATCTTCGCCGCGTCCGGCAAACGCATGCGCGTGCTTCCGATCCCCGCGCAAGGCGCTGCATAACAGGGGCGACATGGAAAAGAGGCCGTTACCGCCCGGCTTTCAGGCGAAAAAGATTCAGCCGCTCGATCTTCCGGCGCCGTCGGCTTATCGGGACTTGATGCGGCCCGCCGTTCTCGCCGTACCGACCGAGTCTGCCAAGGCGCGATGGTTCGAGCGCAAGCGCGTCATCGTGGGAATCGCCATCGCTTGCGCGTTTCATATCAGTATCGGTTTGGCGATATGGCTCACGCCCCCGCTACGACTCAAGCTGGGTTATGCACCCGACCGCTGGGTACAGGTGGTTTCCGTGCCACCGCAACAGGCCCCGCTCGCGAAAGCTCCATCTGAGTCCCACGCACCCGGCACGGTCCACACGAGCCAGGCGGTTCACTCGATTGCCCGACATCCCAGACCCTCATCCCTGCCACCGCCCTCACCAGCCGGCAGTAATACACCGTAGCCGGTGACCTGCTGCTTCGCAGCATGCATCAAACTACCAACTGCGTTCACATCGGAGCCACATTCCGCGGTTGTGTTGTGCAAGGCGATCAGATCGAATAACGCCATGTCCGATCTTCCCCTCGTGCTATGCGTCGACGATGAGCCGCAGATTCTGCAGGGTCTGACTTTGCATCTGCGGCGGCAATATCGCGTCGTGACCGCGGACGGCGCCGCCGCGGCGCTCAAGCTGGTGGCCGAGGGCAGTACGCCGGCCGTGATCCTGTCTGACATGCGCATGCCGGTCATGGACGGTGCGGCCTTGCTGAAACGCATGCTCGAGCTGCGCCCGGAGACCACTCGAATTCTGTTGACGGGAGAGGCATCTCGAGACGCGACGATCAGCGCCGTCAATGAGGGCCAGATCTTCCGGTTCTTGACCAAACCGTGTTCGCCCGACGACCTGCGCGGCGCGGTCGAGGCGGGCGTCATCCAGCATCGGCTCGTCACCGCCGAAAAAGTTTTGATGCAGGAGACGCTGATCGCCTGTATTCATGCGCTGATCGACGTGTTGGCGATGACCAACCCGGTCGCATTCGGTCGAGCCAACCGCGTGAAGCGCTCGGTCAACGATCTCGCCGCCGCCTTGGGACTCAAGGAGTTTTGGCAGCTCGAAGCCGCCGCCATGTTATCCCAGATCGGCTACATATCGCTGCCGCCCGAACTCGTCGAAAAACTGTATTACGGCAAACGCCTCACGGCCGAGGAACGCGTTTTGGCGGAAGGCGCTCCGCGCGTCGCACAAGCATTGCTTGGCCGCATCCCGCGCATCGAACCCGTCATGGAAATCCTGATGGCGAGTCAGGATAAGAAAGCCGATGAACCCGGCGGCGGTCTGCTCAAATCGGGTGCCGACATATTGCGGCTGGTATTGGCCTATGACTCGCTGATCGTCGCAGGCAACTCCGTGGTGGCGTCGCTGCAAAGCCTGCGAAGCCGCGCACCGATATACGGTGCCGCTCTCGTCGAGGCCTTCGCTGCGTTGGTCGGCAATCAAGTCGAGAACGAGGCCATCGTCGAATTGCCGGTGGGCTCGGTCAAACCGGGCATGATCATACTCGACGACTTGCGCACCGCGGTCGGGACGCTGCTCGTTCCCAAGGGCTTCGAAGTGACCAATGCCTTCCTGGAGCGCAAGCGCAACTTCGATCCTTTAATCCTGCAAAAGAAAGTTCGCGTGGCCGCGGCTGGCGACTATAAGGGCCTATAGCATCCTCTAGCACCCTCTCTGCGCACCGTCAGATTCGGCGTGCGTCTCAAGACTTGAAAACGGGCGCCGCCTGCTGCACCGCACCTCTCCGAGACTGTTACCTGCGGCGCCTTTCGTGCGCAGCGAACGTCAATAATCCAAAGCCGTAAGGGTTCACTCCGTCCACCAACAGCACATAGGTAACACGCATGGAAGTCGATTCGAAGCGGTGCAGGCTCTCTGGTCGACCCGCGGTGGACACTCCGCGTCTGCTGCTCATCGGACCCTATGATCCCAACTGCGGGGAGTTCACGTTCCTCGCACCGCCTCTCGGCGTATGGCGTCTGCAGGGGTTTCTCGCCTCGCGCGGCGTCCACGTCGACGTGTTCGATCCGAATTTGCGCCCGCAGAACATTCGCAGTGATTTCGACAAAATTTTGCGCGGTTCGCGTTGGGATGTCATCGGCGTATCGACGACCGGCATGACGTTGCAATTCGACCTCGGGTTGGCCCACGCCGCGCGACTGGCCTGCCCTGACGCCGTCATCGTCGCGGGCGGCATGGAGGCGACCTTCGACTCAAAACTGATGTTCAACACCGGCCCGTTCGACATGGTCGTTTCGGGCGAGGGTGAGCACCCGCTGTTGGAACTGTGCAATCGACTCAAGCAGGGCGGCTCGTTGGAGGGCATCTCAGGCACCAAAGTGATCCGCAACGACGGCGAGTTGCAGACCTTCAACGGCAATGCCATGAACGCCGAGCAGCTCACGGAAGCGATCTATGCCATTCCCTACGAGCGCATGCCCTACGAGGACTACTGGCATCGCCTGGAGAGCGCCTACGGCGTAAGTTCTCTGCCTTACAAGGCGCAGCGCGAGGCCACGCTCGCCGAGATCCGCTCAGTTCGGCTCATCACCTTGAACTATTGTCCGATGGGTTGCACGTTCTGTTCATCAACCAATTTCCTGCACAACGCCCAAGGCAGCATCGCCGGCATTGCGCGGCTTTCGGCCGCCGATTGCTTGACGATGATCGAGAAGATCGTCGCGGCACATCCGACCGTGCGCACCATCATTTTTCAGGACGATATCTTCGTCTTCAACAAGGACAAGCGCGTCATGCCGCTCTGCGAGAGCATCATTGCCGCCAAGAAGAACGGAACCCTGCCGGCCCACCTGCAATTCATCAGCACCAACCGCATCGATGCGATGACGTCCGAGCGGCTGCGCGTCATGCGCGACGCCGGCTTTCGCGTGCTCGGGTTCGGCATCGAAAATTTCTCGCGCAACGTGCTCGAGGAATTCAACAAGAAGCAGATCTACCGTCATATCGAACCCGTGCTGACCGAAGCGCTGAGTCTGGGGATCACGCCGTTTCTCGATCTCATCCTCACCTCGCCGCGCTCGCGGCTGCCTGATCTCGCCGAGACGGTCCGCCAAGCCTATCGCTGGATCATCGCTGGTTGCGAGATCGGCATCTATCCCTACGTCATACCGTTTTCCGGGGCCGTCATGAGCGATGACCCTGAATTGAAGAAGCAGACGATATACGAAAAGAAGCAAATTCCCGGCACCGCCGTGACCTGGTCGCAGGCCGTCAAGATCCTGCCGCTCGACCTGGTCACGCGCGACACCATTCTGACCATCGAGAAAAATTTTCGACGCGATATCGAGGGAAATGGCCAGAAACATCTGCCCTCCCGAACCCGATCGCTCTTGTGGATACGCCACGCCATCCCGGTACTGCGCGCGCTGGGCGAGTTCATGCCCGACGAATCGAGTGTCGCGCTGCAAATTCCCGGGAAGGCGGCGACCGCGCCCACCGAATCATGCGCAGCACTCTAGACCGCGCCGTCGCCACCGCCATCATCGTCCTCATATGCGTCGGCGCCTGGGCCATTGCCAGCGCGTCCGGCATCCTGTCGACCGCGTCGCGCGTATCGATCTACTTCGTTGCGAACCTCATCCTGATGTTCGACATGGTCGACCTGGTCGCCCGCGTGTGGATCACGAGTCAACTGAAGTCATCGGGCGCAGGCCCTTCCGTCGATCTCGGGCTTCCGGAGATCTCCAAGGTTGAGATGGCGAGCTTGCTGCGTCCGTACGCCATCATCGGTTCGGTGCACGATGCGTCCGACGATATCGACTTGTTCATCGAAACCATGGAGCCGTTCAAGGAATTCGTCTGGCTGATCGACGATGCCTCGAACGACGACACGCTGCTGCGCCTGCGCAGAATGGGATGGAATTGCGTCGCGGGCGGCGTGAATCGCAACAAACCGGGCGCGCTCTATCATCTCATCAAGCTGTTGCCGGCCGAGATCGAAACCGTGTTGGTGGTCGATCCCGACGTCAAATGGAGCACGATCGCAACGTCGCCGCGAGAGACGCTGGAACAGGTCGTGAGCGACCTGCAACGCAGCGGCGCCGCCGCGCTATCGCCGCGAATCAGTTCGCACCAGCCGGGATGGCTCGAGGAATGTCAGGCCTTCGAATATGAGTTGTCGTGCGGTTTGGGCCGCAGAAGTCTCGGTAATCTGTGCACCAATTCCGGTGTCTCGGTCTACCGGCGTTCCGCTCTCGAGGACATTCTGGCGCGGCACACCCTGTCGGTCTATGCGGAAGACCTCGAGAACTCGTTGCTGCTGCTCGCCGCCGGCGAGCGCATCTATTACGACGATCGGCTGGCCTTCGATACCCATGCCAAGCGCTCGTGGATGGCCTTGTTCTCGCAGCGCGTCGGGTGGTCATTCGGCGGCGCGAAAGTACTGCTCGAGCGCATCCGGCTGTTCATGACCATCGCCCGCCGCAGCCCGCTCGGGGCCTACCAGTACGTCTTTTATCTGGGCGTCAACGGCTATTTGATGCTGCCATTCAAGCTCGCGTCCATCGTCATCCTCACGGCCAGCTTCTTGAATGGCATCGACGACTTGACCACGCTCGATCTGTTTCCCGACCGTTCGTGGAACGATCCGGTGCTGTTCGCCCTGTGGTACGCGAAAACGGTGGTGGTCCTCACCATCGCGTGCGTCGCGGCGCTGCCGCGCGAGCAACGCCCGCGCCACTTGGCCACCATACCCTTCTATCCGTTTTATGCCCTGCTGCAATACGTGCCGATGACCATCGGTGTTGCGAATGTGTTGATGCTCCGGGTATTCGGCCGGCGTCTGTATGCCGACCATTATGACCATGATCCGAAACTGTTCGACGCATCGCCGGCCCAGGCGATTACCAGGAGTTGATTGATGGATACCACGCAATTTTGGGAAGCCCGAGCGCGCCAATTCGCCGGTGCGGGCGACGGCTTGAAGGCCATCTGCAGTTATGCGATGCCCGGTTTCTATAACCGCGCGATCGACCTGACGCAGCGCGCGGCGATGCGCGACGTGATTCGTTCGATCCGTCCGGGTGCGAAGGTGCTCGACTATGGGTGTGGCGTCGGCCGATGGACGCGGGAAATGGCCCGACGGGGCGCACACGTGACCGCGGTCGATTTCAGCGCCACGATGCTGTCCGAAGCGAAGTCGCGAACCGAGGCAGCGGGATTGGCGGATCGCTGCCGCTTCGTGCAATCCGACGTCACGGTCCTGGAGCTGCCCGAGAGGTTCGATGTGGTCATCGGCGTGACGGTGCTGCAGCACGTGCTGGACGATGCCAGGCTGGCGCAAACCATCTCCCGCCTCGCCCGGCACCTGCGACCGGGAGGCCGGTTGATCCTGGTGGAGGCCGCTCCCAGCGCAGACTATCAGCTGTGCGATACCGCGACGTTTCATGCGCGCACGCTCGCGAACTATCTTCAGAAAATGCAGTCGGCCGGTCTCGACGTGACGCTCGTCCAAGGCGTCGATCCTGCGCCGCTGAAATTGTGGCTCGTACCGCGCTTCAAGACCTGGCCGCGCGCCGTCGCGGTCGCGGCTCTGGCCGTGGCGACCGCGATCTCGCTGCCCTTCGATGTGTGCTTCTCGCGACTCCTCACACGTCATTCCTGGCACAAGATAATCGTCGGCACGGCAGCGGATGCGCCGCCATGAAAAAAGCCAATCTGGGCACGCCCAATCTCGTGACGATGAGTGTCGTCGGACTTTTGTTCGTGGCCGCCGTGCTCGCCGGACGCAGCAGTTCACCCGCCACGGGCGCGGCCAAACCGCTCGGCGTGGACTTCGTCGTGTCTTCCGCGGGTGACGCCGGACCGGGCACGCTGCGCGACGCGATCATGGCCGCCGATCGCCTCACCAATCGCGCGCACATCTCCATCGCGGTCAAGCGCATCGCGATCGAATCGGCACTGCCGGCCCTCGTCAATCCGCACGGCGTCACGATCGATGCGCAGCCTGGATTCGGGGTCATCGACGCCGCTCACCAAATCAAGGGCGCCGCGGTGCAGATCAACAGCCCCACGTCGCTCTTGCACGGCATCAGCATCGTCAACGCACATGATTTCGGCATCGTCATCAACGCGGCGGCCGTCGAAATCGACTCCGTGAACATTTCGGGTTCGAAGGTCGGCATATTCCTCGGGGCGGCCGCCAAGGGTTCGTCCATTCGCACGTCGGTGTTCGAGCATGACGACACGGCCATCACCGCCGAGCCGGGCGTGCGCGACGTCACCATCTTAAGCAGCATATTTCGCGCGAACAGCAAGGCGGGTTTCTGGTTCGTCGGCGGCGTCGAGAAAGATGCCGACATGGCTCACGGCGAGATTCAGGAACGCGTGCGCATCATCGATTCGGTATTCGAAAAGAATGCCTCGGGCGTGGTGCTTGCGAACCGGCCGGTGCTGGTCCAGAAATGCCGGTTCATGAGCACCACCGAATCAGCCATCTTGGTGCTGAGCGGTGCGGCCCGTATCGAGGACAATGAAATTCAGGGCGGCACGGGCACCGCAATCTCGGTGACGGCGGGTCGGCAGGTCACGCTGGCTCGCAACAACCTCAGCGGCAATCTGATGACGGCCATCATGGTCCGCGACAGCCAGGTGCTCGTGGACCGCAACACGTTGACGGGAAATGCGTCGGGCGTGGTGTCCATCGCCAGCGACAACTCGGGTGGAACCATCATCCGCGATAACGTCATCACCAAGAGCACCGCCGATGCGATCACCGTGATCGGTGGCTCGCCGCGCCTGCAGCGCAACCAGGTGATCGACAATCGCGGCGCCGGGTTGCGGATGCTGAATCTCGTGTCGAGTACCGGTGAGATCAAGGCCACTCCGCAACTCGACGCGAACGTGTTCAAGGGCAATGTCACGGATCAGCCGCCCGCGGCGGTCTATAAACTGGCGGGAACGTTGCCCCGATGAGGGAGGAGGCGCCACCATCCGAGAACCTCGACGACCTGCGTCAGCGCAAGGACATGTTCGGCAGCACGTGGATGCTTGCCATCGTGCTGTCGGCGTCCTCCATCGTCGTGTTCTGGTATCTCGGTCTGTGCCAGGTCGACATCGCACCCATCATATGGATTCTCGCCGGGCTCGCGCTCGTGCAATTCATTCTCAATTCGCAGAGTTCAAGATGCGGTTCGGCGAAACAGTTGCGCGCGCTCGCGAGCCTATCCCAACTCTTGGGAATCCTCGTGATGGGGGTTGCCTGGCACCTCTACGGCGGCTTGCAACAGCCGATGTTTACGCTGTTCATCATGTTGCCGCTGTTCACGGGGGCGCTGATCCTGAATTTCTGGCAACAACAAGCGGCTCTCCTGTTGTTGATCGGCGTGCTGGTCTCCGGGGTATTGCTGTCCCCCGACACCAACTCATTCATCGAGGAGCGCTACGGGTTGGGCGTCTTGTCGACGCATCTGCTGCCGGCCTGGATTCCTCGCAGTCGCGTGGCATTCCTCGATGTGAGCACGTCACCGACTTACAATTTGATGCTGACCGGTTCGTTGGCCGTATTGGCGTCCGCTTTGACGGCGACGTCTCGTGCCATGGTGGCCCTCTCGTGGCGTTCGGTCGTCACGGTCGCGACCCTTCGCGACGAAGTCGAACAGGCGCGGCGCCTCAATTCATCGATGGTCGAGAAGGCGCCCAACTGCGAAGTGCTGATCTCGCCGGCGAACGGCCGGATCTTGATCGCCAGCGAACGGTTCACCGAATACTTCGGCATCGCCGGCGTGGCGGCCGGGCAATTCCTGCTCGACACCGTGGCGTTCGCCTATCCGGTGGTCATCAAGCGCTTGATCACGGCGGGAGGGGAGGAGGTGCAAGGCGCGACCGTGCAGGGCCGCGAGGTCGTGCTGCGCGTGCGTGCCGCACTCATCGACACGGGTGTATCTAGCGTGGGTGCATCCGTCGTAGTCCGTCTGAGTTTGGAGCCATGCGATGAGATCTGCTGGCGCGGCGCCGTGGATGCACTGTCGGAGCCGGTATTCGCAATCAATCCACGCGGACGGGTCATCTTCCTCAACCGCTCGGCCGTCAAGGCATTCGGTATTCAAACGGAGGGCTCGGCGGCGACGGACCTGTTCGACAAGGGTCCCGGCATGAACCGATGGTGGGACATCGCGCCTTTGGAGTCGACGCGCCGCATGTTGATGCGGGGCGGCCGCCGCTACCTGGCCTCCATCCGCCGCGAGCGCGTTGCGGAAAGCGTGGGCGAATTGTCGTTCATTCACCTCACCGAACGGCAACCCGCCAATGTACCCGCACTTTCTTAGGTTCATCGCCTTTCTGCTCGCCGTGGCGGCCTTTTCGGCTCACGCCAGCGATACCGTCAGCGGCAGTGGCTTCGCCACACGCTACGACGCTTATGACTGGACGGGGTATGGCGGGAGTCTGTCGTACCAGCACGCCTCGGACAACGGCGGCGCGATCATCACGCTCAACGACACTGAATATCCGGTTGGCAGCCTCAAGGTCGTGGACCTCGATGGGTACCGGCATCAATGGGACCACGTCTGGATCTCGGCCGGCGGGTCGATCGGCGATGCCGTGACCACGGGCAGCCCGTCGAGCACGCTCTACAAGGTGCATGTTGCCGTCGATACGCAGTTCAACGTGCAGTGGACCACCCACCTGGCGGATCAGTTCACCGACTTGGACCAGATTCACGGGCATCTCATGAGCGCGGGTGTCGAGTTCCATCCCACGCCCCAATGGGGCTTGAACGTGGCGGGTGGCTATGCACTGAGCGGCACGCTCGCCGATCGCTACGGCCAGGTGGCGCTCAACTGGTACGGCGTGGAACATTTTTACGGTGGATTGGTCCTCGGCCGTACCGGCTATGATCCGGCGAGATTGGGGGAGATCGGTGCCGTGCGCCGAGAATTCCAAGCCTATGTGGGTGCGGCGATTGCCCTCGGACATAAGCCGTTGCATCCAACGCTCACGCTGGCCGCGGACACGTTGAGCATCGAAGGCGTTTCCCGGCAGACCTTTCGACTCGGCATCATCGTGCCCGTCAGATCATGAACTCCATCAGACCATGAACGCACGCCTCACGCGGTTTCTGCCGTTCGTTCTCGGTGCCCTGATGATGCTGACGCTGACGTCGGTACTCGTGCGCTATCGCTATGAAGTCGCGATGGATCGCGAAATTACGCGCTCCCACCACCTGCTCGACGAATTGTCGAGTGCGTTGAGCGCGGAATTGAACCGGGGCGCCCAGGCCTTGAACGTGGCGGTGCTGCTCGCCGCAGATCCTGCGAAGCTCCGCACCGTGCCCAACCCGGCCGGTTGGCACGCATGGCGTTCTTTACCCTCCGGCGTTACCGCGGCCGACGCCGCCCCGCTGCTCATCCCGCCGGAGACGCTGCAGCGCGAGCTCGCCCACCGCGCACGCGACAAATCGATGATACTGCTGGGACCCTTCGCGGCCGATTCCGGTAACAATGCCGTCACGATCGCCATCCCGGTGCGTACCGCCGACGATCAAGAGGGTTGGATGGGGGAATCCATACTCCTGAACGATCTGCTGCCCGAGGCGTTGACCGCGCAGTTTACGAAGGCAGGCTTGCGCCTGCAGATGCGCGACACGGCCACCGGAACCGCCCTCTATCAAACCGATGATGGCGCCGTCGAATCGCCCGACAGCACCACGGTGCGCCTGGCCAAGATCAACCTGCAGCTTCGGGCCGCGCCGCGCGGCGGCTGGCATCTCCCGCTGCGCGCGTGGGCTTCCATGTTGTTCCTGCTGTTGGCCGTCCTCGCCTGGTTATCCTACGAGCTGCGCCGTGGGCGTCAGCTGCGCGATGCCGCGGAGGCTCTTGAAGCAGCGGAGACGCGGCGCAGAAACGTCAACGAGCTCTACGGCAAAGCCATCGAAAACGTCGCCGCGCTCGAGTCGCGGCTGCAGGTCGTGAGCATGCATGACACGGTCACCGGTCTCGCGAATCGCAGTTCGCTGCTCCGACGCATCGAAGTCGAGTTGGAAGGTATGCGCCAGTCGTCGGCAGGAACGCTCGGCATTCTTGCCATCGGGTTCGACCAGCTGCAGCACATCACCACTTCCTTTGGAACCGAATTCGCCTCCCGCGTCCTCGTCGTCGCGGCCGAGCGGGTCGAGTTCGTGCTGCCGTCCAAAGACCTGTTATACCGGGTCGGCGACTTCCATCTTGCGGTGGTGCTCAAGTCCGCGGATCCGGGCGCGACCGTGAAGCTGGCCGAAGCCATCATCCGGGAGATCGAAGCCCCGATCTCGATGGACAGCCACACGTTCATGCTGCATCCGAGCATCGGCATCGCCGAAACGTCGTCGGGTTACGAATACGTCGAGGCGCTCCTCGATCACGCCAACACGGCGCTCGCCGCCGTGCCGCGCGAAGCGATGACGCGCCACTGCGTGTTCGACTCGGCCACCGCAAAGGAGTCGGTGAGTCGACTGCAGCTCGAGGTGGATTTGAACCGGGCTTTCGACGAGCATCAATTCGTCCTCGAGTACGAGCCCATCGTCATGCCGGTGTCGAATGCCGTGGCGGGTTTCGAGGCGTTGATCCGTTGGAATCATCCGACGGAAGGGCGCATTCCCCCTGGCAAGTTCGTCGACATCGCGGTGCAGGCGGGCATGTCGCACCGGCTCAACAACTGGGTCATGCGCGAAGCCGCGCGCCAGGCCAGCGTATGGTACCGCGCGGGATACCGCGACTTGTTCGTCAATTTCAACCTGTCGGCCGAGGCGTTTCTCAAAACCAACCTGGAAGCGGAAATCGGCGAGGTCCTGGCCGAGTATGAATTGCCCGGCCATTGCTTGTGCGTGGAGCTGACCGAATCGACGTTGATCCAGGATCTGCGCGCGGCCGCGCGAACATTGCAGCGCCTCAACGAACTCGGCATCCGCGCCTGGCTCGATGACTTCGGCACGGGGTATTCGTCATTGAGCTATTTGCGTCAACTCCCGCTCAAGGGCGTCAAGATCGACCGCTCGTTCGTGGAACGAACCACCCATGATTCTCGCGACTTCGGCTTCGTCAAGTCGCTCATAGATTTGATCAGCTACCTCGGCATGCAATCGATCGCGGAGGGCATCGAGACTCAAGGTCAATACGAGCTCTTGAGCATGACCACGTGCGATCTCTATCAGGGGTTCCATTTCGCCCGCAGCATGTCGCCCGAAGCAGCGGAACGATGGATGAACGAATCCGGCGGCATCGTCAAGCGGGCGAAATCAGCATGATGATCTCCGCGACCACCGCCCTGTCCATGGCCCTGATCGCCGCCGTTTGCGCGTGCCTCGCCATCGCGCTGGCCTGGCGGTCGCGCCGCACTGCGCGGGGCTTGGCGGCCGAACTGGCGAAGCTCACGGCGGACAACGACGAATTGCGGCGCCGTAACGATCACAACGCCCGCGCCGAAACCCACTATCACACGTTATTCAACTCGGTGCCGGTGGCGATCGTCACTTCGCGCATCGACGGTTCGCTCGCCGACATCAACCTCGAGGCCATGCGCATCTTCGGCTATGACGTCCGCGAGGACGCCATGAAGCTCAACATGCGTCTCTTGTACGTCAATCCGCCGGAACGGGACCGCCGCGTCGCGGCGACGCTCGCGAACCCGAACATCAAGCCGGGCGAATACCGTCTGCGACACCGCGACGGCTCGACGTTTCCGGCGTTGGTGCAGCTGCGGGTCCTCCGCGACGAAAAGGGCGAGGCCGAACGGATTCAGACTTTCATCACGGACTTGAGCGAGTACAAGCGTCTCGAGGAGAACCGCCAAGCCTTGGAACACGAGCAGCGCCTCTCGGCGCGGCTCACATCCGTGGGTGCGCTCGCCGCCGGCATCGCCCACGAAATCAACACGCCGATGCAGTTCGTGTCGGACAGTGTCTACTTCCTCAAGATGGCCGTCGGCGAACTCGACGTGCTGTGGCCGGAACTGACGGATCTCGTCAAGACAGCGGGAGCCGGCGATTCTACCGCTACCATCAAGCGCATCGAGCAGGCGTTGGCGCACATCGACGTCGACCAATTGGTCGTGGACGCCAACCAATCGGCCGAGCGGGCGCTCGAGGGCATCCGGCGGGTCACCAAGATCATCCGCGCCATGCGCGAATTCGCCCACCCCGATAACGGTGAGCATACCAAGGTCGATATCAACAATGCCCTCGAGACCACGCTGACCGTCTGCAAGAACGTCTACAAGGAAATCGCCGATGTCGAAACCCATTTCGGCTCGCTGCCGCCGGTGATGTGCCAATACGGCGAGATCAATCAGGTATTTCTCAACATCATCGTCAACGCTGCGCACGCGATCGAGGCCCAGAACAAGAATGGCGAAAAGGGCTTGATCCGTATTTCCACCGCCATGGAGGACAACTATGCCGTGATCCGAATCCAGGACAACGGCACGGGAATCCCGGAGAGCGTCAAGGCGCGCATCTTCGATCCGTTCTTCACGACCAAGGAGGTCGGCAAGGGAACGGGCCAGGGACTTGCGATCGTGCAGTCCGTCATCGTCGCGCGCCATCATGGACGCATCACGGTGGACAGCGAGGTGGGCAAGGGCACGACATTCATTCTGCGGCTGCCCATCGAACATCAAGGAAAGAAAGTCAACGAGGTCGTGAATGAACAAGAAGCTTGATATTTTGTGCGTTGACGACGAACCGCAGGTGCTCGAAGGACTGAGACTGCATTTGAAGCAACGTTTCACCGTGCATCTGGCCAACAGCGGCGCGCAGGGCTTGGAGCTGCTACGCGACACCAAGAACATCGCCGTGGTTTTGTCCGACATGCGCATGCCGGTCATGGACGGCGCCAAGTTTCTGAACGCCGCACGCACCGCGGCACCCGATGCGGTCCGCATGTTGCTCACGGGGTACACCGACATGCAGTCGGCAATCGCGGCCGTAAACGAAGGACAGATTTTCCGCTTCATCTCCAAGCCCTGTCCGCCGGACCAGCTGCTGTCGGCCTTCGGGGCCGCGGTCACCCAGCACCAGCTCATCATCGCGGAAAAGGTGCTCCTGCAGCAGACTCTGCTCGGCTGCGTGGAGTCCATGGTCAAGGTGCTATCCATCACCAAGCCCATGGCATTCGGCCGCGCCTTGCGTCTGCGGTCGAAGATCCGCGCGGTCGTGCAATTTCTGCTGTGGGGCGACCAATGGCAGATCGAGGCCGCGGCGGTGCTGTCCCAGCTGGGGATAGTGACCCTGCCGGAAGAGACGCTCATGAAGCTCAACGAGGGGGAAGACCTCGATGACGGGGATCTGCGCGAAATCGCCGCGAGCATCGACACCTCGACTCAGATGCTCGAGAACATTCCGCGGCTCGAGCCGGTCATCGAGATCCTGTCGCACCTGGCGGCCAACATCCGCGGCGCGCCGCTGGCCGGCAAGACCATGCCCGCCGGTGCTGCGCTGCTGCGGATCGTTCTTGATTGGGATTCTCTCGAGGCACAGGGCTTCACGCAAGCCCAGGCGCTTGCGAAACTCGGCGAGTCCGCGGGCACCTACGATGCCGGTCTGCTCGACAAACTCGGCGCCATGATGCCCGTCGCGGGTACCCAGAACCTCGCGATCGAAACCGCGCCGCGTGATCTCGTGGCGGGCATGGTTCTCGCCGAGGATCTGGTACGCAAGAACGGCGTCGTGATTCTGCCACGCGGATTCGAAATCGACCGCGGACTGCTCGATCACATCCACACGTTCGTCGATGAGTTGAAGGAAGGTCCGGTCAAGGTGTTTGCGCATGCGTAGGCCGAGGAGCCTGTCTGAGTATTTCAAGTGAGCCGCGGTTGAAGGGTTGGCTGCCCGACGGCAAGATCGGAGCGGTTTGTTTCAGCATCGACGACGTTCATCCGGGCACATCGCAGGATCCCTACGAGGCCGGGGGGGATCTGACGTTCGGTGCGCTCGGCAGAATGGTCGAGCTGCAGCGGCTGCATCCGCAGCTGAAGCTCACCCTGTGCGTCACACCGGATTGGCGCCTGAAATCCTTGGTGCCGGACACACTCGTGCTGCGGCGGATTCCGTGGCTCAAGACGCGCGTGCACTGGACTCGACGACATCCTGCCGGACATTTTCGGCTCGACCGCCATCCGCAGCTCGTCAGGTACCTGAATACGCTCGAGCGCAGTGAAGTGGTGCTGCACGGACTCACGCACTCGCATCCGGGCCCGCACTTTGCGGTCGAATTCCAGGATCAATCCGTCCGCCAATGCATCCGGACAGTGGAGCGCGGCATGGAGATTTTCGGCGCCGCCGGCGTTCGCTTCGTGCGCGGCTACGTGCCGCCGGCATGGAATGCGCCCGCCGCGCTGATCGCGGCGCTCGGCCGCCTGGGATTCGAATTTTTGTGCTCGGCGCGTGATCTTCAGACCGACGTCACGCGCGAGGCGGTCACGGCCATGAGCGGGCTGACCGGCGTGTCGCTCCTCTATCCGCAACTGGTCGGAGATCATCGGCTCGTCCATCTGAGCTGCAATTTTCAGGCGACTTCCCCGCTCGATCGGGCGCTCGCCATCTTGCATCTCGGCGGGGTGCTGCACATCAAGGCCCACATCTTCAAGTCCGGCGGCGGCCACGTGATGTTGGATGGATTGGACGACACCTATTGCGGCTATCTCGACCGGGTGTTCGCGGAAATCAACAAGCACTTCGGCGATCGCATCTGGTGGCCGCATTTGTCGGAGGTCGCGGGCCGCGCCCGTTTGGCCGCATGATCGCCACTCAGTTGAATCCGCCGTGGCTTGAACCCACCCAGTACATAGACTTTCTCAATGCCGGGTTTCCGGGACAATGGGACCGCGCGTCGTTCGACTTTTACATGGCTCGCGGTTTTCTCGACAGGCGCACGGACATCGGCGTGCGCGCCGCCGGCGGCAGGATTCTCGCCGGCGTGTCGTATTGTTATCGTCAGATTACGGTGGGCCAGAATACGGCTGGGCGGGACGGTCCCATCGACGTCTGCATCATGAGTGCGGGGACCACGCTGCCGAGCGAGCGCGGGCGGGGACATTATCGAGAACTCCTCCAAACCGGCATCGCTCTGTGCCGCGAGAAATCCTGCGCCGCCATATTGGGATTCGTCACCCGCGAGAATGGGAGCGCGCGCGGCTTGCAGCGCCTCGGCGCCTATTCGATCCCAAGTTTTTACGTCGTCTCCGCGCAACGCAAGATCAAGGGTCGTCGCGCGTTGCGTCTCGCCTCACGCAGGATCGACCCGGCCGACGTCGCATTCCGTCCGACTGACTTCGCAGTCCGCGCGCACGTGCGTTTTCACTACGCGCGGCATCGCGACTGGTTGCAACAGTTCGTGCACCGCGCGAATCCGGTGCGGGCCGTGCGCATGGCCCATGATGCGACGGCACTGCTGGAAACGGTGGGATCGACCGACCGGCTGCAATGGCTGGGATGCCCTGCCCCGCGCGTCGCTGCGTGCATCGCGCAGCTCGCGGCCGCAAGCCACGCCGCCAACCGGAAATTCTTCATGTACACGCTCGATCCCCTGCTCGCCCGAACCGCCGCGCGGCTGGGTTTGTCGATTCGAGCCGGCTTCCTCATGGTGTTGCCGGTCGATCACACGCGGGCGGATTGGCGGCAACTTGCCGGAGCGAATTGGGGATTGCAGTCTGGCGACCGCATGTAGCGCATCACGGCTCACGATGCAGCGATCTTGACCAATCCGGCAGCAATGGCCTGACGCACTTCCTCGGTAAATTCACGCGGTTTCTTGCCCGCGGACTCGATTGGCTCGCCGATGATGAGCCGGATGGTGCCGGGCTTTTTCACGAACCCGCGGCGCGGCCAGAACTTCCCGGCATCATGGGACAGCGGCACGACCAGCTGGCCCGTGGCCGTCGCGAGCAATGCCCCGCTCACGCCGAATTTCTTGGTCTCTCCGGCGCGGACCCGCGTGCCCTCCGGAAATATCACCACCCATATTCCGTCCGCGAGCCGCGCCTTGCCTTGTTCCACGACCTGATTCACGGCGCGGTGCCCCGCTTCGCGGTTGATGGCGATGGGGCGCAGTACCTTGAGTCCCCAGCCCACGAATGGAAGCCACAAGAGCTCGCGCTTCAGCACCCAGCAATGCGGCGGAAAAATGATGAACAGCGCGATGGTTTCCCAAGCCGATGCATGGTTGCTCATCACGATGTGCGCGCCCGCGGGAATGCGCTCGCGCCCTTCCACGACGAAATCAAGCCCGCATAAAAATTTGAGCATCCAAAACAGCCGACGGGCCCACCATCGGGCCATGGCAAACTGGTAGCGATACGGCAGCCAGAAGAGCACGCCCATGATCCCTCCCACGACACACGCCGACAGGATCATATAGGCGGTGAACACGGCGGAGCGCAGGGCCTGCATGATGATCTTTAGCCCGGCAGACGCGACAGGTCCGCCACGCCGCCGAGCAGGTCCGCCACGCCGCGCAACAGCGCGAGACGATTGTCGCGCCGCTGCAAATCCTCATCCATGACCATCACATGCTCGAAGAAGTCGTGCACCGCGACGCGCAGCCCGGTCAATGCTTGAAGCGCGTGCGTGTAGCGCCGCGCGGCGAGGGCCGCCTGCACCGAATCGTACGATGTGGCCAGCATCTGGTGCAGAGCAATTTCCGCGGGTTCGACCAGCGTCTGCGTCCGCACCGGTAAGCCGTCACCGGGGGGGGCTTTGCGCAAAATGTTGACGATGCGTTTGTTGAGCGCCGTCAATACGCCGGCATCCGGCAGCAACAGAAAGTCCTTGAGCGCCCGCAAGCGGGCCTCGATGTCCAACGGCGAGCGCGGTCGCCCGGCGAGGACCGCATCGACCATCTCGGCCGACGTGCCGTCGGCGCGCTCCAACAGCAAACCCCGCAGCCGTTCGGCGATGAAATCGTACACCTCGCCCGCGACGCCGGGTCGCTGCACGGGTTGAGCCGCCGCCGCCACATCGAGCAGCTCGGCCAGATCCAGATCCAGGCGGCACTCCAACAGAATACGCAGCACGCCCAATGCGGCGCGACGCAGGCCGAACGGGTCCTTGGTGCCCGTGGGTCGGCTTCCGATCGCGAAGATGCCGGCCAACGTGTCGATCCGGTCGGCGAGCGCCAGCGCCTGGCCCGTCAGGGTCGTGGGCAGTCCGTCACCGGCGAATCGTGGCTTGTAATGCTCTTCGAGGGCCGAGGCCAATTGCGCGGTTTCGCCCTGCGCCTCTGCATAATACCGGCCCATGATGCCCTGCAATTCCGGAAACTCTCCGACCATGGCGGTCATGAGATCCGCTTTGGCCAGCGTCGCGGCGCGCCCGACATCGACGGCACCGATACGTTCGCCGATGATGCGTGCGATGGTCTTGATGCGTTCGGTCTTGTCAGCGTAGCTGCCGAGCTGGGTCTGAAAGGTCATGCCGGCGAGCTTCGCGGCATGAGCGTCGAGCGGGATCGATCGGTCCTGATCCCAGAAGAAGGCGGCGTCGCTCAGCCGCGGTCGCACCACGCGCTCGTTGCCCTCACGCACGACGGATGGATTCTTGCTGCGGATGTTGCTGACCGTCACGAAAGCGCCGGTGAGCTCGCCGTCGGGCCCCTCAACCGCGAAGTAGCGTTGATGATCCTGTATGGTGGCGATCACCACTTCGCGCGGCAGCGCCAGAAAGCGCGCGTCGAAACGCCCCGCCACGGCCACGGGCCACTCGACCAGCGCCGTCACCTCGTCGAGCAATGCGTCTTGCAACAGCGCACTTCCCCCTGCCTGTGCCGCCGCTGCGATGACGTCGGCGCGAATCGCGTCGCGGCGTTTGGCGAAGTCGGCGATGACCTTGGCGCCGCGCAATTGGCGCTCGTAGGTCTTGGCGGATCGCAGGGAGATCATGCGCGGTGCGTGAAAACGGTGACCCGCCGTGAAGCGATTGGTGACGAGGCCGAGGACTTCGATCGGCACGACGTCATCGCCGAACAGGAGCACGGCGGTCCGCACGGGCCGGACGAACTCCACCGTGCGCGAGCCCCAGCGCATGCGCTTGGCGATCGGCAGCGCCGCGACGGCCTGATTGATGATGGTGCCGAGCAGATCGACCGTCGCCGCGCCCTTGTCCTTGCCGTGATACGCGAGCCATGCGCCTTTGTCAGTGACCAAGCGTGTGAGGTCCGCTACCGCGACGCCGCAACTTTTGGCGAACGCGTTGGCTGCCTGCGTCGGTATCCCGGCCGCGTCGAACGAGGCGGCAACGGGCGGCCCGCGCCGCTCCGTCTGCCGATCAGGAGCGGATTCGGCGCACGCATCGACGCGCACCGCGAGACGGCGCGGCGTCGCGAATCCGTGGACGCGGCCGTGCAGGATGCCGGCGGCATCCAGGCCTTTTTGCACGCCATCAGTCAGTGCCGTAGACAACGTCGACAGCGTGCGTGGCGGCAGCTCCTCGGTGCCGAGTTCGAACAACAAGTCGCGTTCTGCCATCAAGCGACCTCGAGCGCGGCGCCTGACTGCGAGGAGCCGGACTTCAACAGCGGAAAGCCGAGCGCTTCACGGCTCTCTCGGTAGGCCTCCGCAACCGCGCGGGCGAGCGTGCGCACACGCAATATGAACCGCTGTCTTTCCGTGACCGACACGGCATGCCGCGCGTCGAGGAGGTTGAACGAATGCGACGCCTTGACCATCTGTTCGTATGCGGGCAGGACCAACTTGTCCGTCAGCAGCCGCCGGCACGCCGACTCGTGCGTATCGAAACTGACCAGCAAAAACGCGGTGTCGGCCTTCTCGAAGTTGTACTTGGACTGTTCGACTTCGTTCTGATGGAACACGTCGCCATAGGTGATGGTGCCGAAGGGGCCTTCGGTCCAAACGATGTCGAAAATGCTCTCCTTTCCTTGAATGTACATGCCGAGCCGTTCCAAGCCATAGGTGATCTCACCCATGACCGGACGACAATCCTGGCCGCCCACTTGCTGGAAATAAGTGAACTGAGACACCTCCATGCCGTTGAGCCACACCTCCCAGCCGAGACCCCACGCACCCAAGGTGGGTGATTCCCAGTTGTCCTCCACGAAGCGGATGTCGTGCGTGAGCGGGTCGAAGCCGAGGGCGCGCAGGGACCCGAGATAGAGTTCTTGGAAATCGTCCGGCGAGGGCTTGATGCACACCTGAAATTGGTAATAGTGCTGCAGACGAAATGGATTGTTGCCGTAGCGCCCGTCCGTGGGCCGCCGTGACGGCTGCACGTAGGCTGCACTCCAGGGCTCGGGACCGACGGCGCGCAGGAAGGTCGCGGTATGAAACGTGCCGGCACCCATTTCCATGTCATAGGGCTGCAAGATGATGCAGCCCCGATCGGACCAATATTTCTGCAGGGCGAATATGAGCTCCTGGAAGGTGCGCGGCGGCGTGACCCGCATCGGCTTG
>Ga0116226_10001466_pt1 | contig 20457 bp, 19 predicted proteins | sample S1TSphfallax_FD_89692 | JGI IMG/M metagenome (GOLD analysis project Ga0116226, IMG submission 89692) | Host-associated microbial communities from peat moss isolated from Minnesota, USA - S1T2_Fa - Sphagnum fallax MG | ecosystem: Host-associated > Plants > Peat moss > Unclassified | place: USA... | reverse complement strand
GAGCAGGACTTTCAGCCGCGACAGCGCGCGCTCCCAGCTACGGCGCAGCCCCCGATACGCGCCATCCCATTCAGCGCCCTCGGGAAAGCCAGAACCCAGCAGCCGCACGATGACCGGGCCGCCGCCCTCCGCCGCGCCCGAGCCCTCGATCAGCACATCGTCGACGATCACCGAGTCATCGTCAGGCAGTAGCGGCGAGCGCATATGCACCAGACGCAGGCGCCGGCCGGGCAGGAACACATCGATATGCGCATCGAGCGGATAGTCGCCCTCGAAGGGGGCGACAAAGCTACCGCCTTCGCGGGCCTTGATGGCGGTGCCCTTTGCGCACCAGCGGCCGAGCAGCGCGGGCTCGGTCAGCGCCCGCCAAACGCGGGCCGCATCGGCCTCGATGTCGATGCGGTGCGCGTACCCTCGGCTGCGTTCGCTCATCCGCGGATTGTGCCAGCGAGCTTAACGTCGCGCTGCGATCCAGTTAAGCTCCGCCGCAGTTCGACCGTCCGAGGATAGTTCATGGCACTCGTCAGCATCGTCGTCGCCCTCGCTCTCATCCAGTTCTTCTGGTTCGGCTTGCAGGTGGGGCGCGCGCGGGTGCGGTTTGGGATACCGGCGCCGGCCACCAGTGGGAATCCTGACTTCGAGCGGGTGTTCCGCGTGCACATGAACACGCTCGAGCAGCTCGTCATGTTCCTGCCCAGCATCTGGATCTTCGCCTCCTATGTGAGTCCCCTCTGGGCGGCGGGCCTCGGCGTCGTCTACCTGGTAGGGAGATTCCTCTACGCGCAGGGATATGCCAAGGCGGCCAACAAGCGCGGGCTCGGATTCGGCCTCTCGGCGCTGCCGGTGATGATCCTGCTGTTCGGGGGCCTGGTTGGGGCCGGCCTCAGCCTCATTCGACGCTGAGCACGATCTTGCCGGGGGTGCCGCCGTGGCGGGAGAGCTCCTGGGCCGCCGCCGCCTCGGCGAGCGGGAACCTGCGTCCTACGGTCATCCGTAACTTCCCGGCGCTCACGAGCTTCGCCACCTCGGCGAAGGCATCGCCCACCGGCCGGAAATTCTCTACCTGGATGCACTGCAGGCGCTTGGTCACGCAATCGAGCGTCGCCGCAGGATTGAGATTCAGCGATACCAATCGCCCCTCCGGGCGCACCGTTGCCAGCGATTCGGCAGCGGTGGTGGCGTTCACGCCATCGACCGCGAGGTCAACCGGCGGCCGGACCACCTCCGCTACCTTCTGCGTCCTGTAATCCACCGTGAAATCCGCACCGTAGCGCTTCATGAGCGGACCATTCGCCGCCGAAGCCACGGCGATCACGTAAGCACGATGCGCCTTGGCAAATTGAATCGCGGCGAGGCCGACGCCGCCAGAAGCTCCGTTCAAGAGGACGCGCTCGCCGGGCTCGAGATGCCCGACGCTGAATAGGGCCTTCCAAGCCGTCAGTGCGACCACCGGCAGGCTCGCCGCTTCCGCATACGTCATGGTGCGCGGTTTACGCGCGAGGTTGGCGGGCTCGGCGATCACGTACTCGGCATAAGCCCCGGGCGCGCCGTCGGCGACGAAGCCATACACCGGATCGCCCGTCTTCCAGCCAGCGACTCCCGCGCCGACCGCATCGACCACACCGGCGAAATCCAAGCCGGGGATGAGGGGCAGCGGCGGCTGATAAAACGCCCGCAGGCGGCCATCGCGGAACTTCCAATCGTAAGGATTGACGCTCGCGGCTCGAACCCGAACTCGCAGCTGTCCGGCGGCGGGAACGGGGACGGGCAGCGTGACGAGCCGCAGATTCTCGACGCCGCCGTAGCCGAACATCTCGACCGCCTGCATGCTGGCCGGGGTCGCGGACACGCCGGCACACGCGGCGCCTGAGGCAAGCAGGACCAGCACACAGACGCCAAGGCGAATCATCACAGCATTCCTCACAGCGGCGCCGAAGACGGACGCCGCGCGACGATACCAGCCAGCGGAATGAGGGACAGCGCGATCACGCCGAGCGTCACGACGCCGAAATGCGCGTGAATCCAAGGCACGTTGCCGAACAAGTACCCACCCCACACGAACAGCAACACCCACAGCGCGCCGCCGAGCACGTTGTAGCCGAAGAAGCGCGCGAACGGCATCCGGCCGATACCCGCGACGAAGGGCGCACACGTACGCACGATCGGTATGAACCGCGACAGCAGCACGGTAGCGCCGCCATAGCGCTCGAAATACTCCTCAGTCCGCCGCAGGTACGCGACCCGCAGCCAACGTATCCGCCCGCTGAAGGCCGCGGGTCCGACGAGCCGACCGATGGCGTAGTTCACCGTGTTGCCCAGGATTGCGGCGACGGCAAGCACGAGGCTCACGGCGCCCGCGGTGAGCGTGTGGCTCTGGTCGATCGCCGCGACCGCCCCCGCGGCAAACAGCAGCGAGTCGCCGGGCAGGAAGGGCGTGACCACGAGCCCCGTTTCGGCGAAAACGATCAGAAACAGCAGCGCGTAGACCCAGCCGCCGTACTGCCTGAGCAGCTCGACCAAGTGCGCATCGAGATGCAGGACGAACTGGATCAACGCCTGAGGTTCGCGGTCACGGCGGCTGCCGGCGAGACCGGGAAAGCCTGCTCTGACTTCAGCCGCTCGAGGGCGAGCCGTACCTCGGGATCACGCTGCGCCAGCGGATGTTGCGGATCGAGCGGTGCGAGATCGGCCGGCGGCGGCTCCTCCCCCTCGACCACGACATCGGGCTTGATGCCTTTGTCCTGGATGGATTCACCCGAGGGCGTGAAATAGCGCGATGTCGTGAGCTTCAACGCCCGCCCATGAGACAGCGGCATCACTGTCTGCACCGAACCCTTGCCATAGGTAGTCTGGCCGATCAGCACCGCCCGGTGATGATCCTTCAAGGCTCCCGCCACGATCTCCGCCGCCGAGGCTGAACCGCCATTCACCAACACTACGAGCGGGGCGCCCGCGAGCAGGTCGCCGGGGGTCGCATCCATGCGGAAGCGCGCATCGGGCGTACGCCCGTCGGCCGTCACGATTATCCCCGAGTCGAGGAAGGCATCGGATACATCGACCGCTGCTTCCAACACTCCCCCTGGATTGTTGCGTAAATCGAGCACGAGACCCTTCAAACCCGGGGCATTGTCGCGCTGGAGCGCAAGTACCGCCCGGTCGAGGTCGTCTGCCGTAGTCTCGCTGAAGTGGCTGATGCGCACGTACCCATAGCCCGGTTCGAGCTCGGCCCGCGCCACGCTGTGTACCTCGACGTCGGCGCGACGCAGCGTGAAATCGATCGGCTGGGGGGTCCCGCTGCGCAGCACCGAGAGGTGCACCAGGCTGCCGTTGCGCCCGCGCATGCGTGCGATCGCGTCCTTCAGATCCGAGCCCACCGTGCGGCCGTCGATACTCAGAATGAAGTCGCCCGCCTGGATGCCCGCGCGCTCGGCGGGTGAGCCCTCGATCGGCTTCAGCACCTTAATCCCGGCCCGCTCGGCGGCCACCTCGATACCGACCCCGGGATAGACCCCCGCCGTGCTGGCGCGAATTTCGTCGTATTCGCGAGCATTGAGGAAAGCGGAATGGGAGTCGAGAGCACTCACCATCCCGCGCAATGCATTGTCCATCAACTGGTGGTCGGTGACCGGATCGACGTATTCGCGGCCGACGCGCTCCATCACCTCCGCAAGCAGATGCGCATCCTCCCAGGGAAGGCCCGCCGCGTCGGTGGTCAGCGGGGTGGACACCGCATCCCGGTCCGCCAGCACGCCACCGGTCATCGCCACGCCGAAGCCGAGCAGCACGCCGGTGATCAGAGCGAGGGATGTTCGGGTTCGGCTCGACATGGAATCTCCCGAGGAGGCGGCTTTACGGATACTACAGTCGGTGTCAGCCAAACGCCTACACGGCGCGGCGCGAGATGATTCACAGATCACGGAGCTGGGGAGCGAAACCAAGGGGCCGGATCGATCGGCCGTCCCGCCTTGCGGATTTCGAAGTAGAGCTCGGGGCGGGCGCGTCCACCGGTATCGCCGGCGGCCGCGATCGGATCCCCCGCGGCTACCCGGTCCCCCACGCTCTTCAGTAGCCGATCGTTGTAGCCATACAGACTCAGGTAGCCGTCACCGTGATCGAGGATCACGAGCAGCCCGAGCCCCGACAGCCAGTCGGCATAAATCACCCGACCCTGAGACACGGCCCGAACCGGCTCGTCGCGCTGGGTTGCGACCAGCATCCCATCCCAGCGGATGCCACCGGCGCGGGTTTCGCCGAAGCGGGCCACGAGCTTGCCCGCGACCGGCCACGCGAGCGCACCCCGGAGCTTCCCGAAGGCGTCGTTGTGGTCGCTCGGGAAGCGCTCGAGAGCGCGCTTCAATTCACGCACCAGCTGTTCGAGACCGGCCTGCTGGCGTGTCAGTCGCTCGAGATTCTGCGACCGCGAGGCCGACTCCGCCTCGAGACTCGCGAGCACGCCGGCGCGGCGCGCGCGGGCGGTCTCGAGCTGCTTGAGCTCGGCGCTGCGATCGGTGGCGAGCGCCGCGAGCCGCGTCTCCTCGTCCTCGAGCGCGGCATCGAGCTGCTCCAACTCCTTCAGATGCGCCTCGATCGAGGCGATGGTGCCGGCACGCGCACGGCCAAAATAACCGTAGTAGGCGAACATCCGTCCGAGCCTCGACGGGTCGCGCTGATTGAGGAAGAGTTCCAACGGTTCCTGGCGCCCGATGAGATAGGCCGCCCGGGCCGCCGCCGCGAGCGACGCGCGCTCGCGCTCGAGTTCGGTCTCGGCCTGCTGCCGCTCGCGTGCGAGTTCGGCGCGGTGGGCGCCGCGCTGGTCACGCTCGACGCGCAAGCGCTCGAGCGCGGTACGCGCCTCGGTCACCGAGCCTTCGGCAGTTTTCAGATCGCGGCTCAGTCGGTCGCGCGCGGCCGCGTCACGACCTATCTGCTCGCTGACCCGCGCGATCTCGGCGCGGATCGCGGCAAGATCGCGGGCGGCCTTGTCCGCGTCGGCGGCGACACCAGCGGCCGCAGGCGGCGCTGCAGCCACGGTACCCGGCGGCATGCCGGCCAGCCCACTGAGGCAGCCGAGGAACAGCGCGCGGAGCAGCCCGCGCGCGCAAGCCTGAAGGGTACGCGGGCTGACGGACACGGCGAGGAGTCTACTCCGGCTCTGAGACGGCCGGCTCTGAGAGCGCCGGCTCCGGGACCGCCCGCTCCGGGACAGGTATAATGGCCGGCCCCGTGTTCCGGCCGCGCCGGTACGATGGAACTCATGAATCGCCTGATCGATTACGCCGGCCACCACAGCCTTCTCGTCGCCGGAACCGTCGCGATGGCCATTCTCGTCCTCGTGTACGAGCTGCGGGAACGGAGTCGCGGCCGCGCCGCGCTCGCGCCTCAGGAAGCGATCCGCCTCATGAACCATGGCGCACTGCTGATCGACCTGCGGCCCGCCGAGCAGTTCGCTGCCGGGCATATCTCCGGCGCGAAGCCGATGTCCGGCCCCGAGATCCTGAAAGCCGGTGAGACCCTGAAGCGTCACCGCGAGAAGCCGGTCATCGTGTACTGCGACACCGGATCGTTGAGCGCCGCCGCCGCGCGCCAGCTCGCCGAGCAAGGATTCACCAGCGCGTTCAATCTCCGCGGTGGCCTCGCCGCTTGGCGCAGTGAGCATCTACCTCTTACCAAGACCTGAAGTCCGGAGGGCCCGAAACCATGAATTCTCCGCATGTCGTCATGTACGCGACCGGCTGGTGTCCCTATTGCGCGCGGGCGCGCGCGCTGCTCGCGGCCAAGCATGTCGAGGTCGAGGAGATCGACGTCGATGACGCGGAGCGCCGTGCGGAGATGCGCGAGCGGACCGGCAAGAACTCGGTGCCGCAGATTTTCATTGGCGCGACACACGTGGGTGGTAGTGATGATCTGCACGCCCTCGAAGCGGCGGGCGAACTCGACGCACTGCTCGGCCGTCAGGCCTGAACGCAAAAGGAATGGCATGTCCATCGATCCGCTGACTTCCCCGACCGGCACCGACCCGGACGATCCCCAGCTGCAGTTACAAAGCGTCTATCTCAAAGACTGCTCATTCGAGGCCCCTAACGGCCCGCGGGTCCCGGGCGACTGGAACCCCCAGGTCTCGCTCGACCTGCACACCGCCTCGAACGTGATCTCGCCCGACATACGCGAAATCGTCCTCACCGTCACCGTCGGTGCCCGCCAGGGCGAGGCAAATGTATTCTTGGTCGAGGTCCAGCAGGCCGGCATCTTCGTGATGAAGAACCTGAGCGACGACGACGCCCGGCGCGCCATCGGCAGCGTCTGTCCGAACGTCCTCTTTCCCTACGCCCGCGCCGCCGTCTCGAACCTCGTGACCCAGGGCGGCTTTCCGCAGTTCCTGCTGCCTCCGGTGAACTTCGACGCCCTCTACGCCCGCTCGGTCGCGGATTCTCAGAACGCCACACGCCAGTAGCCGCGTGGTGAAGACGCCCGTTTGAGCCCCACGCAAGCACGGCCTCCCATCGCGGTGCTCGGGGCCGGGTCCTGGGGCACCGCGCTCCCATTCAGTTCGCCCGCACCGGCAGGCCAACCCGTCTCTGGGGCCGCGATCCACTCGCCCTCGGCGAGATGCGCCGCGAGCGGCGTAACACCCACTACCTACCCGAGGCCGTCTTCCCCCCGACTCTCGATCTCGCCGCCACGGTGGCCGAAGCGCTCGCGGGCGTCATCGACGTGCTGGTCGCGGTGCCGAGCGGCGCCTTTCGTAGCGTCCTCGAGCAGATCGCGCCGTGCCTCGAGCCGGGCATGCGCGTCGCCTGGGCGACCAAGGGGTTCGAGACGGACAGCGGCCTGCTGCCGAACCAGGTCGCGCGCGAGGTACTGGGGGATGGATGGCCAACCGCCGTACTCTCAGGCCCCACCTTCGCGCGGGAAGTGGGAGCGGGGCTGCCGACCGCCATGACCATCGCCTCGGCGGACGAGACTTTTGCCACCACCCTCGCGCTCGATCTGTCGGCGGAAGCGTTTCGCGCTTACACCTCGGACGACATCGTCGGCGTCGAGGTGGGCGGCGCGGTCAAGAACGTGCTCGCGATCGGCGCGGGACTTTCGGACGGTCTCGGCTTCGGCGCGAACACCCGCATCGCACTCATCACCCGCGGGCTCGTCGAGATGACGCGTCTCGGCGTCGCTTTCGGCGCCAAACGCGAGACGTTCATGGGACTTGCGGGCCTCGGCGATCTGGTGCTGACCTGTACCGATGGGCAGTCGCGTAACCGGCGCTTCGGTCTGGCGCTCGCGGCAGGCGTTCCCGTCGCCCAAGCGCTCACCGACATCGGCCAGACGGTCGAGGGCCACCGGGCAGCGCGGGCGGTGCATGCGGTCGCGGGGCGCATGGGCGTGAGCATGCCGATCGCTGAAGGGTTGTACCGCGTTCTATACGAGAACCTTCCGGCGGCCGAGGTCGTGCGAGGCTTGATGCGTCGGCCGGTTAGACCAGAGTTCGATTGAGGTCGCGGCGCCCATTGAGTCGCTAGGCCCATCGAGGCGCTAGCGCATCGGCGGCGCGCCGTCGAAGCCCCACTGTCGCCAGGCCTCGTACACCACGATCGCGACGGCGTTGGAGAGATTCAAGCTCCGGTTGGCGGCTCGCATCGGGAGCGAGAGCCACTGCGGAGGCGCGACCCGCTGCCGAACTAGAGGCGGCAGGCCGCGCGTCTCGGAGCCGAACAGCAGCGCGTCGCCGGGCGCGAACCGGACTTCGTCATAGCGGCGCGTGCCGCCGGTCTCGATCGCGAACACGCGCGCCGGCCCTAACGCCTCGAGACAGGCATCGAGGTCAGCGTGGACGTGCAGCTCGGCAAGCTCGTGATAGTCGAGCCCGGAGCGGCGCACCGCGCGGGCATCGAGGTCGAAGCCGAGCGGTCGCACGAGATGCAGCACCGCTCCCGCGTTGGCGCAGAGCCGGATCACGTTGCCGGTATTCGGCGGGATCTCGGGCTCGACCAGCACCACCTGCAGCGCGGGCGCTGGGCTCAACTCCCCACCGCGGGCGAGCGTTCGACGAAGACCCGACGCGTCGGATAGGCAAAGGCGATCGCGTGCTCCTCGAAGGCGGCATGGATGCGCCGGTTGAGGCCATCGAGCGCGGCGAGGTAGGTGGCTGCGGGGCGGCTCGGATAAAAGCAGCAGATCTCGAAGGTGAGGCCTGAGTCGCCGAAGCTTTTGAAAATGCAGTACTCGAACCGGCCCGCGGGCTCCACGCGTACCGCCTCCTCGATCAGCTTTGAAAGCAAGTCGAGCTTCGCGCGCGACGTGTCATAGGAAATCGAAAGAGTGAACAAGTGCCTTCGCTGCGGCATGCGTCCGAGATTGCGCAGGCGACTCTTCAGCACGTCGGTGTTGGCGAGAATGATCTCCTCGCCCGAGACGCTACGCAGGCGCACGCTCTTGACCCCGATGCGCTCCACCACGCCCTCGAAATCATCGATGCGCAGGGCATCCCCCACCACGAACGGCTTGTCGAGTGCGATCGAGAGCGAGGCGAGGAGATCGCCGAGTACGGCCTGGACCGCGAGCGCGACCGCGATGCCACCGATGCCGAGACCCGCGACCAGGGTCGTGATATTGATGCCGAGGCTATCGAGCGCGAGCAGCAGGGCGAGCGCGAAGATGATGATGCGCGCGACGAACAGCAGAATCGTGAGCGAACCACGAAACGCCGGATCCTCACCGCGCGTGGCCCGCTGACGCTCGAGGCCGAACTCGACCGCGGCGACGCCCCACAGCGCCACCTGGGTCCAGGCGATGCACACGAGCGCGACGTTGAGGAAGCGCTCGATGCGCGGCGGATGCTCGAGGAAGCGCGCCCCCGCATACACCGCCACCGCCCACAGGAATATCCGGCTCGTGCGCGTGATGAGACGTGCGATGAGCTCGACACCGGCGGGAACCGGAAGATCCCCCCACTTCCGGCGCACCGACCCGAGCCAGGTCTGCACGATCGGCAGCAGAGTAAACGTAACGAGGAAGGCGACCAGCGCAAGCGCCCAGTCGCGCACGCTGTTGCCGAGAAAATTATGAGCGAGGAACGCCGACCAGTGAGCCATGCCGCAATTATAGGTGCGCGGCTACAGTTCCTCGCCACCCATACCAAGCTCTTTCAACTTGCGGGTGAGGGTGTTGCGGCCCCAGCCGAGGAGTTTCGCCGCGTCCTGACGATGGCCCTGCGTCCGCCTTAAGGCCACGCGGATGAGGACCCGCTCGAACTCCGGCAGCGCCTCATCGAGCAGCGCCGAAGAGTTGGACGCTGCCTGGCGATCCGCCCAGGCTGCGAGCGCAGCGGCCCAATCCGACTCCGGAGTCTCGCCGGCGGGCGTGACGAGTTCGAGCGGCAGATCGTCCAGATGCACTTCGCTCCCCGGGGCGAGTACGGTCAACCGACGGCAAAGGTTCACGAGCTCACGCACATTGCCAGGCCAGTCGTAACCATTGAGGCGCTCATAGGCCACGCGCGACAGCGTTTTCGGCTCGACGCCGAGCTCCTTCGCCGCCACCGTCATGTAATGCTGCAACAGATCGCCCACGTCCTCGCGCCGCGCCCGCAGCGGCGGCAACTCGATGCGGATGACGTTCAGACGATGATAGAGGTCCTCGCGGAACAGCCCTCGCTGCACCCGCTCCTCGAGGTTCTGATGGGTGGCCGCAATCACGCGCACATCCACATGGATCGGCGTCTGACCGCCGACACGATAGAACTCATTCTCCGCCAGCACCCGCAACAGACGCGTCTGCAACGGCGTCGACATGTCGCCGATCTCGTCGAGGAACAGCGTGCCGCCGTCGGCCTGCTCGAATCGGCCGCGACGCTGCGAATCAGCGCCCGTGAAGGCGCCTTTCTCGTGGCCAAAGAGCTCGGACTCGAGCAGGTCCGCCGGGATCGCGGAGGTGTTGAGGGCGATGAAAGGCCGGCCCGCACGCGGGCTGTGCTCGTGCAGGGCGCGAGCGACGAGTTCCTTGCCGGTGCCGGACTCCCCGGTGATGAGGACCGTCACGCTCGAGCGGGACAGACGCCCGATGGCGCGGAACACTTTCTGCATCGCCGGGGCCCGGCCGAGGAGTTCAGGAATCTCCGGCACCGAAGCCGCCGCGACGATGGTGCGCGCACCAGCCTGGCCGGCGCGCTTCACGAGGTCGACGGCCTCGTCGATATCGAACGGCTTCGGCAGATACTCGAAGGCGCCGCTCTCGTAGGCGGACACCGCGTTGCCGAGATCCGAATGCGCGGTGATCACGATCACCGGCAGATGCGGGCGCGTGTCATGGATTTTCTTCAGCAGCTCGAGGCCCGACTGGCCCGGCATGCGGATATCCGTGATTAGGACGTCGGGGGTATCGCTGCGCAGTGCCTCGAGCGCGGGCTCCGCCGCTTCGAAGGCTTTCGGCAGCATGCCGCCGTTGCGCAGGGCCCGCTCGAGAACCCAGCGGATGGATGCGTCGTCGTCAACGAGCCAGACTCGAAGCGCTTGGATGGTCATGGGGGATCCTCGAGAGGCAGTAGGATGGTGAACACGGTGCGGCCCGGTTCGCTCTGGAATTCGATGAGTCCGCCGTGTCGCGTCACCAGGTCCTGGGCGAGCGCGAGGCCGAGACCCGTGCCGTTCGGCCGGCCGGTCACGAGCGGATAAAACAGGCTCTTTCTGATCTCGGCGGGGACCCCGGGGCCGTTGTCCTCGACCTGGATACTCGCGACCAAACGGTGACGCACGGAGCCGATGCTGATGCCGGTGGCGATGCGAGTGCGGAGCAGGATCCTGCCGCGCTCGCCCACCGCTTGCAGCGCGTTGCGCAGCAGGTTGAGCAACGCCTGGATCAGTTGGTTGCGATCGAGTTCGGCGCTCGGCACGCTCGGATCGTAGTCGCGCTCCATGAGCACCGTAGCCCGGGCCTCGCTGCGCACCAGGTAGAACACGTGCTCGCAGAGCTCGTGAATATTGACCGGGGATTTCTGCGGCGGGCGCATGGGCCCCGCCATCGAATCGACGAGCGCCGTGAGCCGGTCCGCCTCGCCGATGATCACGCTCGTATATTCGCGCAAGGCCGCATCGGGGAGCTCGCGCTCGAGGAGCTGGGCCGCGCCGCGCAGGCCACCGAGCGGATTTTTGATCTCGTGCGCGAGCTGGCGAACCATGAGTCGGCTGCCATCGAGCCGGGCGAGGAGGTCGGTCTCACGCGAGATACGCTGCCGCTGGGTCGCATCGGCGAGTTCCAGCAGCAGGTGCGTGCCGGTGACCTGGCCGTCGAGGGGCGTGATGGTGATGTCGATGACCCGCGGATCGCGCGGCGCATGCAGCGGGCGAAGCTGGATCTCGCGATCGGCGAGGCTCTCCTGACCATCGAGCGCGCGCCGCAGCGTCACGATCAGCCCGTTCGGCTCGACGAGGAGATCTGCGAACGGTCGGCCACGCGCCTGATTGAAGCTCACGGCCAGGACGTCCTGAGCCGCTACGTTGGCGTAGGTGACACAGAGCTGGCGATCGAGGACCACGAGTCCGGTGGCCAGCGAATCGAGCAGATCCGCAGGATCGAAGTGCGAAATCGGCGAGGGGATCGCCCGCTCAACACTCATGACGGCCTCCCGCGGGCGCGCGGGCGACGTCGGTCCGGATCAGTTGTGCGGGACGCCGGGTGCGACCGGGACGCCCGGGGCGGCGGGCGCCGCTTGGCCGTTGCCGTGCGTCGACTGGAGTAGCGACGCATCCCGCACGTAGAAGGTGACGTTCGGCGTCTCGCAGGCGACCCCGCCGGCGGCATCGTGCACTACGGCGGTCACCGTGTGCGCACCGCGATCCACCGGGTTGAGCATGAAACTCGGGCCCGTGCCTTCGATATCGTTGCCATCGAAAGTGAGCACCGTACGCAGCCCCGGCTGCGGCGCGGGCTCGATGTGCAGGGTCACGGCGACCGACTGCGTGTCGAAGTACACCTGTTCGGGCTTGGGCTCGGCAATGTCGCAAATCGGTCGATAGGTGTCCGCGGCGGGCGCGACCGGAGACTTCGACTGCGGGGATGAGTAGGTAGGAGCGGGACTCGCGCTCGAGTTCGGTGATCCCACCGAGACCTTTTGCGCTCCCGGGGACGGCGTATCGGAATACTGAACTACGCCGTTCGCATCCACGGTGCGATATAGCGTCGTGGTGCCGGCCAAGGCGCAAGGCAAACCCACCCATGCGGCGAGCCACACGGTCGCGATCACTGACAAGGCGCGGCGGGACATGCGTCACCAGCATAGCCCCGTTCCGCCTTGGAGGACAAACCCGCCCCGAAGCGGAGCGGGGCGCCCCACCGCACGAACGCGCTGCGGGGCCCGCTGTACGCTCTGGCGCAAGCGACGTTGCCGTGCTCACCTTGCGCCGCGCGTTCACGTCATCCCTTCAACAGCTGTAGTAGAGCTCGAGTTCGATCGGGTGGGTGGACATGCGGAACTTGGTCACTTCCTGCATCTTGAGGCCGATGTAGGCGTCGATGACGTCGTTCGTGAACACACCGCCCCGGGTGAGGAACTCGCGGTCGTTGTCGAGGGCCTCGAGGGCCATGTCGAGCGAGTGGCACACCGTCGGGATGTGCTTCGCCTCCTCGGGCTCGAGGTCATAAAGATCCTTGTCCGCAGGATCGCCGGGATGAATCTTGTTCTGAATACCGTCGAGTCCCGCCATCATCATCGCGGCGAAAGCGAAGTACGGATTGGCGGACGAATCCGGGAACCGCACTTCGATGCGGCGCGCCTTCGGGTTCGAGACCCAGGGAATACGGATCGAGGCGGAACGATTGCGGGCGGAATACGCCAGCATGACCGGTGCTTCGAAGCCCGGCACCAGCCGCTTGTAGCTATTCGTGCCCGCGTTGGTGAAGGCATTCAAAGCCTTGGCGTGCTTGATGACACCGCCGATGTAATAGAGCGCGGTATCGGAGAGACCGCCATATCGATCACCGGCGAACAGCGCCTTGCCCTCTTTTTGCAGCGACTGGTGGACGTGCATCCCCGAGCCGTTGTCGCCGACCAGCGGCTTCGGCATGAAGGTCGCGGTCTTGCCGTAGCTAGCGGCGACGTTGTGCACGACGTACTTCAGGATCTGAACTTCGTCGGCCTTCTTGACGAGGCCACCGGCGCCAACGCCGATTTCGCACTGGCCACCGGTCGCCACCTCGTGGTGATGCACTTCGACCTTGAGCCCCATTTCCTCGAGCGCGAGGCACATGGCAGAACGCACGTCCTGGAACGCATCGACGGGGGGTACGGGGAAGTAGCCGCCCTTGATGCCGGGACGATGGCCCTTGTTGCCATCCGCGTATTCGGTGCTCGAGTTCCAGGCACCCTGAACCGAATCGATGGAATAGAACGAACCGCGCATCTCGTTGCTGTAACGGACGCTGTCGAAGATGAAGAACTCATTTTCGGGACCGAACAACGCGCCGTCGGCGATTCCGGTCGACTTCAGGTACGCCTCGGCACGCTTGCCGAGCGAGCGCGGATCGCGCTCGTAGCCCTGCATGGTGGACGGCTCGATGATGTCGCAGCGGATGTTGATCGTCGTCTCTTCGAAGAACGGATCGATCACCGCGGTACTCGCGTCGAGACCGAGGATCATGTCCGACTCGTTGATCCCCTTCCAACCGGAAATCGACGACCCATCGAACATTTTGCCGTCGCGGAACAGCTCCTCATCGACGAGGTTCGCGGGAATGGTGACATGCTGTTCTTTGCCGCGCGTGTCGGTGAAGCGCAAGTCCGCGAACTTCACTTCCTTGTCTTGGATGAGCTTGAGTACGTCGCTGGGTGTCGTCATGGTCCGGTCTCCACAAGAGGAGCCTCCTCAATGCAGCGGCTGTGCCAAATTCGTTCGCTGGCAAATCAATCGGTTACGGGGCCCGAGTCGGACTGATCGCGCAATTATAGTGCGCATGGCCTCCTCATACGCACTATAATAGTGCACGCAAAGCCTCAGAGTTGGGCGATTGAGGGCTCATCGAAGGTTGAGCGGTGCGCGAATGCGCTCCATTGCACCACCAGATGGCTTGTCGGGCGGGCTTGGCCCACCTGCCACCACGAATATCCGCTCGGGATCGAGACGGGTGCCCTGCAGCAGAATCTGTTGCACCGTTTCGGCGCGGGCTTCCGCCAGCGCAGCGAGCTGTTCCGACGAAGCCGGGCTCCCCGCCGGATCCGCCATCGCTCGCGCGTCGCTCGGGGTGGCCACGAGCGGCACCTCGAGCCGCAGCCCGGGGCGCGCGGCGAGCGCCTCGCGCAGCTGCGCGAGCTTGGCCGCATTGGCGGCATCGAGCTCGGAGCTACCGGGTACGAACTCCACGAACTGAAGTTCCGCGCCTCCCCCGACGAGGTTGCCCAGGAGTTCGAAGGGTGAGGCCACGGCCTTGGTCAGGATGTTCTCGGCCGCCTTCCACAGCAGCTTGCCGAGTGCGAAGGAGGGATCGTCGATCGAGCCGGTGACCGGCAGCTCGAGATCGATGATGCCGTTGCGGTCCCGAAGCAGCGACACGGCGAGCTTCACGGGCAGGTCCACCGCTTCGCGACTCTCGACGGGGCTTCCCAGTTCCAGCTGTTCGATGACGAAATGATGGCGCGCGTCGAGCCGGCGCTCGGCGATGTGATAACTCGTATCGAGCGACAGCTTGCCCCGATCGATCCGATAGCCGGCGAACTTGCCCGAGTAAGGGGAAAAGCCCGTGAGTTCGACATTGTGGAATGAGAGATCGACATCGGTGTACGAACGCGCGGCGAAGTAATTCACCTCACCGCGGATGGTCACCGGCGCATACCGGTCGACCATGCCATCGAGCACCACCCGCGCCCGTGCGTTCGGCCGCCCCGAAAGTCCCGTGATCGTGCCGTTCAAGCCGACGATCCCGGTGCTGAAGTGGGGGGTGAAGGTGTAATCCGCGTAGTTCATCGAGCCCGCGACGATCCGTAGCTGCGCGATGTCGATCGGCAGCGCGGTAGCAGGCGGGGCCTTGGCGGGGGCGAGGGCGGGGGCCTTGCCGGGGGCGGCCGACGCAGCCGGTGCCGCCGGTGCCGCCGGTGCCGCCAGCGCATCGGAAAAATTCGTGCTGCCGTCCGGCGCGACCACGAGACGCGCATAGGGATCCTGCATCGCGATGTCGCGGATCTTCAATTGCAGCGGCGTCTGGGTCAGGCTCACGCCCGTGAGATCGACACGCGTCCAGCGCAGCAGATCCTCCTTGACGACCCGGTCCGCAAGTCGAAGCGGCCCTAAATCCACCGCGCCGTCGAATCGGACGCCCGCCGCCGGCGTGTAGTGGAGCCGACCGGTGGCGCCGACGCTGGCCGACTCGAGTACCAGCGAACTTGAGCGCGCGAGCGCCGGCGCGAGCGACACCAGGTCGATATCGCGTGCTTGGAGGGCGAGATCGAGGGCTCGCGCCGCCGGGTCGAGGCTGCCCTGGAACGCGAGCTGACCGCGGCCATCGATCGCCACCGAGGCCTCGAGGTGCGCCGGAGCGCCCACCGGCCACGACAGGTCGCGCAGCGAGACGTCGATCGGAGTTAGCGACCAGCGAACCGCGGGCGTCACCGGATCGGGGTTCAGCGCCGCATCGAGCCCAACCGTCGCACCGGCACCGGCGATCACGAGGGAATCGAGATGTGCCGTCCCGCCGGGCAGCGAATATCGGAGGCCGGCGACGCTGAGCCGCGGCAGTGTGAACGCGTCCGCTGCCGCGCCCTTCGGCCGCAGTGCGAGCGCACCGACCTCGAGCTTCGTGATCTCCGCCTCGAGATGCGGCTCGGCCCCCACGAACGACACCTCGTAGTGCCCCTCGAACACGAGCGTTCCGCTGGTCACTCCTACCGGCAGCCGATCCGCGACCCAGGCCGCGAGCTTCGGTAAAGCAATCTCTGTGAATCGGAACTTGCCCGCCGAATGCAGCGGATCCGCTTCGATGCTGCCGCGCCATTCGATCTTTCCCAAGTCGGGAGAAGCCGCCCGCAGCAGATAGCGATCGCCCGCCGTGGCGGTGCTGAAGCCCGTGAGCGTGAACTCGAGCGGTGCGAACTGGGCGACATGCGCCACCGGTCCGCTGCGATCGGTGACGCTCACGGTGCCGTCGTGCACCGCGAGACGGTCGATCCACAACCGCGGCGGAGCTTGCTTCAGGCGCGGCGGCGATGCGGGCGTGGCGGTCGGCGGCAACAGATCCGCGACGTTCCAGCGTCCGTCGGGACGCAGCACGAGCTCCGCTCCCGGGCCATCGATGTCGATGTGTCCGAATACATAGCCGCGGCGCCAGAGCGAGGCCAAGGCCTGGAATTCGATCTCGAGACGGCGCCAGTGAACGAGCTCGCTGCCGCCCGCATCCGGCAGATGCAGGTCCTCGATCTCAAGCTCGAGCAGCAGCGGATTGAAGCGCAGCTTGCCGAGACGAAGCTCGCGGCCGTACTGCACGCGGCAGTATTCGCGCGCCTGGGCGCCGATCCAGCCGGGCAAGAAGAAATAGCCCAACCCCAGATAGACGCCAAGCAGCACCAGTACCGCGCCCCCGACGGCGGCGCGGCGGTTCACAGTCATCATCCCCAACCCCCCAGCGCCGATTCCCTATAATCGCGTTCTTTTCGTCCCGGCCGCAATGAAACCCGAACCGACGCCGCGCACTTTCCAGCAGCTCATCTTCGCACTCCAGAAATACTGGTCGGACTGCGGCTGTGTGATTCTTCAGCCCTACGATATGCCGATGGGCGCGGGCACCTTTCATACCGCGTCATTCTTACGGGCTATTGGGCCAGAGCCCTGGAGCGCGGCGTACGTTCAGCCCTCGCGGCGTCCGACCGATGGACGCTACGGGGACAATCCGTTCCGGCTCCAGCACTACTACCAGTTCCAGGTGCTCATCAAACCTTCGCCCATCGACATCCTCGATCTGTATCTCGGGTCGCTGCGCGCGCTCGGACTCGATCCGCTGGTGCATGACATCCGCTTCGTCGAAGACAACTGGGAGTCGCCGACGCTCGGCGCCTGGGGACTCGGCTGGGAAGTGTGGCTGAACGGTATGGAAGTCACCCAGTTCACCTATTTCCAGCAGGTCGGGGGACTCGAATGCCGGCCGGTCTCGGGCGAGATCACCTATGGACTCGAGCGGCTCGCGATGTACCTGCAGGGCGTCGAGAGCATCTTCGATCTGGTGTGGACGGACGGACCCTTGGGTCGGGTGACCTACGGCGACGTGTTCCACCAGAACGAGGTCGAGCAGTCGGCGTATAACTTCGAGCACGCGGACGTGCCGCTGCTACTGCGGCAGTTCGACGAGCACGAAAAGACCTGCCAGAGGCTGCTCGACGCGAAGCTTGCGTTACCCGCCTATGAGCAGGTACTTGCCGCGTCTCATACCTTCAACCTACTCGACGCGCGCCGCGCGATCTCGGTCACCGAACGGCAGCGCTACATCCTGCGCGTGCGCACGCTCGCGCGCGGCGTCGCGCAGGCCTATTACGCGAGCCGCGAGGCCCTCGGCTTTCCGCTGCTCGCCGCCGCTCGCCCGACGGCGACGCCCGGGACGGTCGCAACATGAGCGGCGAGCGGCAAGACTTTCTAGTCGAGATCGGCACCGAGGAGCTTCCCCCCAAAGCCCTGCGTACGCTCGAACTTGCGCTCGGCGAGGCCTTGCGCGCCGGACTCGCCGAGCGCGGACTGGCGCACCGCGGGCTACGCACGTTCGCCACCCCGCGACGGCTCGCCGTGAGCGTGCGCGGCCTCGACGTCCGTGAGCGCGACCAGGCGGTGGTGAAACGCGGCCCGCCGGCGAGCGCGGCGCGCGATGCAAGCGGTGCCTGGAGCCGAGCGGCCACGGCGTTTGCTGCCTCCAATGGAGTCGCCCCGGAGGCGCTCGAGAGGCGCGCCGAGGGCAAGGGGGAGTTTCTGTATTTCGTCGGCACGCGCAGCGGTGCCGAAACCGCGAGCCTCCTGCCCGCGATGGTGGGGACCGCGCTCGCGTCGCTACCCATCCCGCGCATGATGCGCTGGGGCGCCGGCAACGCCGAGTTCGTGCGGCCGGTGCACTGGATCGTGCTGCTGTTCGGTCGCGAGCCGATTGCGGCGCGGCTGTTCGACATCGACAGTGGCCCGTTCACCCGTGGCCATCGATTCCTCGCCCCACGTCCTCTCCGTTTGACCTCGCCCGCGGGCTACGAGCGGGCGCTCGCGACCCGCGGCCGCGTGATCGCCGACTTCAGCGCGCGTCGCGAGCGGGTACGCGAACAAGTGCTCGCGCTCGCGGCGAGCGTGACCGGGGCGCCGGGCGCGCGCGCGGTGTTTGACGAGGCCCTGCTCGAGGAGGTCACCGCGCTCGTCGAGTGGCCGGTCGCTCTCGCGGGTCGCTTCGAGGAGCGATTCCTGTCGCTGCCGCGCGAAGTGCTCGTGTCGACCCTGCAGGAGCACCAGCGATACTTTCCGGTGGAGGACGCGAGCGGTGCGCTGACCCCCTGGTTCATCACGGTGTGCAACATCGAAAGTCGCGAACCGGATCGGGTACGCGCCGGCAACGAGCGCGTCGTGCGACCGCGGCTCGCCGATGCCGCGTTCTTCTATGAGCAGGACCGCCGCTCGCCGCTCGCCGCGTTGACCCCGGCGCTCGCGAACGTCACCTTTCAGGCGCGCCTCGGCAGTCTCGCCGACAAGAGCCAACGCGTCGCGATACTCGCCGCCGAGATCGCGCCTGGACTCGGCGCTGATCCCGCGCTCGCCACGCGCGCCGCCGAACTCTCCAAGTGCGATCTCGTCTCTTCGATGGTCGGTGAGTTCCCGGACCTGCAGGGGATCATGGGCCGTTACTACGCACTCGCCGACGGCGAGCCCGCGGAAGTGGCGGAGGCGCTGCGCGAGCAATACCTACCTCGCACCGCCGGGGATGCGCTGCCGGCGACCGCTACCGGCGCCGCACTCGCGCTCGCGGACAAACTCGATACGCTCGCCGGCATCTTCGCCATCGGTCAGAAGCCGACCGGCGCCAAAGACCCGTTTGGACTGCGGCGTGCCGCGATCGGCGTGCTGCGCATCCTGCTCGAAGGCGGCTTCGACCTCGACCTGCGTGCGCTGCTGGTGCGCGCCGTGGCCTTGCAGCCCGTCGCCGGTGAGCGCCCGGCCGGGGAGGTCTACGAGTACGTGCTCGAGCGGCTGCGCGGCTGGTTCCTCGAACACGGCACGGAGGCGGGCGCCGAGGGCGCGGTGACCACCGAGATGTTCGATGCCGTACTCGCGGCGGATCCCGGCTCGCCGCTCGATGTGCGCGCCCGGTTGCAGGCGCTCGGTAAGTTCCTGGCGCTGCCGCAGTCGGCGAGCCTCACGGCCGCGAACAAGCGCATCGCTAATCTCTTGCGCAAGAGCGCCGAGGGCATCGCGCTCGGCGCGGTGAACCCGAGCGTGCTGCGGGAACCGGCGGAAATCGCGCTGCATGCCGCCCTTCAGGGTCGCGGCAGCGTAGTCAGGACCGCACTCGCTGCCCGCGACTATGCGCAGGCGCTCGGCGAACTCGCCGCGCTGCGTCCCGAAGTCGACGGGTTTTTCGATGCCGTCATGGTCGTCGATCCGGACCCGGAGCTGCGCGCCAACCGGCTTGCGCTGCTCGCGCAACTGCGCAGCCTGTTCACGGGCGTCGCAGACCTCTCGCGGCTGCCGGGGTGAGATCTTGATTCAGTGGCTCGGCTCGCTGTTCTTCACCGCGTTCCTGTTCGTGTGGACGTTCGTGTTCGCGGTGTTCTTCGTGGTGGCCTGCTGCGTGGTGCCGTTGCGAACGCGCCTGGCGATGGTGCGCTTCTGGGCGAGGGTATTGCTCGTGACGCTGCGTGCGACCTGCGGGCTCGATTATCGGGTCGAGGGACGCGAAAACCTGCCCGCGGGTAATCACATCGCGCTCTGGAAGCACTCCTCGTCCTGGGAAACCCTCGCGATGTCGCTCGTCTTTCCCGACCAGACCTGGATCCTGAAGAAGGAACTCACCTGGATCCCGTTCGTGGGTTGGGGAATCCTCCAGATCCGCTCGATCGCCATCGACCGCCGCTCCGGCAACTCCGCGGTCAATCAGGTGATCTCCCAGGGTAAGGCGCGGCTCGCCGAGGGACTCTGGATCATGGTGTTCCCGGAGGGGACCCGCATGCCGGTGGGCGAGACCAAGCGCTACGGGGTGAGCGGCGTGCTGCTCGCCGGCCAGACCGGGAAGCTCGTGGTGCCGGTGGCGCACGACGCGGGGTTCTACTGGCCGCGCCGTGGGCTCCTCAAAAAGCCCGGCACCGTGCGGGTCGTCCTGGGTAAGCCTATTGTCTGTGCCGGGCGCGATCCGCGCGAGGTCAACGCCGAGGCCCAGGCCTGGATCGAGGCGACCATCGCCGCCATGCATCCGAGTGGAGTGCTGTAACCCGGCCCGCGCATTGGTTGAACGACCAATTCTGCGTCGGTC
>Ga0116226_10001465_pt1 | contig 20462 bp, 18 predicted proteins | sample S1TSphfallax_FD_89692 | JGI IMG/M metagenome (GOLD analysis project Ga0116226, IMG submission 89692) | Host-associated microbial communities from peat moss isolated from Minnesota, USA - S1T2_Fa - Sphagnum fallax MG | ecosystem: Host-associated > Plants > Peat moss > Unclassified | place: USA... | reverse complement strand
GGTCCATCCGACGGATAGGGGTTGGCGAGCGCCACGTCCTCGTTCAATTCGACGCCGAGTCCCGGACTCTGCGGCGGAATGACGAAACCGTCCTCCCAGCGAATCGGCGTCTTCAGGATCTCGGCATGGAAGCCGCCCCATTGTTGAATGCTTTCCAGAATCAGGAAATTGGTGGAACAGGTGGCTATCTGGATGTTCGCCGCACCGACGACGGGCCCACAGTAGAGGTGCGGCGCGATCTGGGCATAGTGCACTTCGGCCAGCGCCGCGACCTTCTTGGCCTCGAGCAATCCGCCGACCCTGCCCAGGTTCAGCTGCAGAATATTTGCCGCCCCGGCGGTGAGCACCCGCGCGAATTCGTACTTGGTGGTCAGCCGCTCGCCCGTGGCGACGGGGATGGAGGTCGCGCGTGCGACCAGCGCCATCTGTTCCGGCATCTCGGGGGGCACCGGCTCTTCGAACCAGAGCGGATCGTAGGCCTCGAGTTGCTTGGCGAGACGGATCGCGCCCGACGTCGAGAACTGACCATGCGTTCCCACCAGCAGATCCGCCTTGCGACCCACCGCTTCGCGGACCAGCCGCACCAGCCGCACCGTGCGCTCCAACGCTTCCTGGGTCGGTTGGCGCGGATCGTAGGCGGAGAAGCCGCCGGTGGGATCGAACTTCAGGCCCGTGAAGCCTTGCGCCACATACTCCGCGGCGCGCTCCGCCGAGCGCTCCGGATCGTGATAGAACTCATCGCCCTCGCCGTCGGCCGGGTATAGATAGGTGTAGCTGCGCAGCCGCTCGTGCACCTTGCCGCCCATGAGGTTGTACACCGGCTGTTCGAGCGCTTTTCCAATGATGTCCCAGCAGGCCATCTCCAAGCCGCTGACGATCCCGAGCAGCGACAGATCGGGCCGCAGGCTGAAGCCCGATCCATAGCTCTCGCGCCAGAGCGATTCGATCTGAAAGGGGTCGCGGCCCGCGAAGCGGCGCATAAAGAGATCCTCGATCATGGCGCCGATCACGTGCGGACCGAAGGTGGCGGCATAGACTTCGCCGACGCCCTCGATGCCGCACGCGGTCTTGAGTTTCAAAAACACGAAGTAGCGTCCGCCGAAGCTCGGCGGCGGGTTACCCACCACGAAAACTTTCACCGAGTCGAGTTTCATCCCGCGTTCCTCAAAGCTTGTTGCCTAGCATTGTCATTCGCCATTCACGATAAGATCGGCCGCTTTTTGCGCCACCATCAACGTCGGTGCGTTGGTATTCGCCGAGGTCACGGTCGGGAACACCGACGCGTCCACGACCCGTAATCGCTCGACCCCATGAACTCGCAGCGCCGAGTCGACCACCGCACCGTCGCGTTGCGGGCTCATGCGACAGGTTCCCACCGGGTGGTAGACGGTCGCCGCGCGCGCGCGGAAGTCCGCGACCAGGCCCTCGGCATCGAGTGCATTGAGATCCGGCGTGAGCGCTTGCAAGGTGAGTTCGCGCATCGCCCGGCAGCCGGCAATTCGCTGCAACAACCGCCCACCATGAACCACGTCGGCCACATCTTTTTCCGTCGACAGATAATTCGGCTGGATCAGCGGGGGCTTGCGAAAATCGGCATCGGCGAGATCGATCCGGCCGACGCTGGTCGGGCGCGTCGGCTGAAAGCACAGATAAAAGCCCGGAAACGGATCGACTTCGATGCGCGTGCGCTTGGCATCGCCGGTGCCATACGTCACCGGGTTGAAATAGAGCTGCACGTCCGGCCGGGTGGCGGCCGGATCGGCGCGCACGAAGCCGCCGAACTGGTTCACGCTCAGCGCCAGAGGCCCCCGCCGCGTCAGCAGGTAGCGCAGGCCGGCGCGCAATTTCCCGAGCGTCGAGGAGAGCTCGTTATTGAGCGTCGGCTGAGTGGCTTTGAACGAATAGACCACGGCGAGATGATCCTGAAGGTGGCCGCCCACCGAGTCATTGTCGACCAATGGGGTGATCCCCCGAGCGGCGAGCGTCGCGCCGGGACCGATACCGGAGAGCTGGAGCAGCTGCGGCGAGTTCACGGCGCCGCCGCACAGGATCACCTCGGCATTCGCCGTCGACTCCTGTTTCCGGCCATCGCGCCACCACTCGACGCCGACCGCCCGGGCACCCTCGAAGCGGATCTTCGCGGCCCACGCATGGAGTTCCAGTTTCACGTTGGCCCGGCCGAGTGCAGGCCGCATGAAAGCATCCGCCGCCGACCGGCGCCGGCCGTCACGAATCGTCACCGGGTAGCAGCCAAACCCCTCCGGCGAGTCGCCATTGAAGTCGGTGGTCCACGGCACCCCGAGCTCGCGCGCCGCCTCCTGCCACTGGGTCCGAGTCGCATGCAGCAGCGGCGTCACATCCTTGACGTCGAGCGCGCCGTCGGTGCGGGCCCGGCCTTGCGGGTCCACCCGCCGCTCGCTGCGTTCAAAGTAGGGCCGCACATCATCCCAGCCCCAGCCCACATTGCCCATGGCGCGCCAGTCCTCGAAGTCCTGGGGGATGCCGCGGCAATACACCAGCGCGTTGATGGAACTCGAGCCGCCGAGCACCCGCCCGCGCGGCCAATACATGGTGCGGCCATTCAATCCCGGGCTCGCCGCCGTCTGGTACTTCCAATTGACGCGCGCGTCGGCGAAGGTGCGGCCATACCCGATCGGCGTCTTGATCCAGAACCGGGAGTCGGACCCGCCGGCCTCGAGCACCAGGATCCGCCGCTGCCCGTCGCGCGACAGACGATCGGCGAGCACACAGCCGGCCGTGCCCGCGCCGATGATGATGTAGTCATAGGATTCCACTGCCGCGAGCTTAAGCTACTCGACCGTCCGCGCCATGCCATTTCGCGATCAGCCCATGTCATTTTTCGAAAGCGGCGAGGGCCGCGCTGAACGGCACAGCGGCCGTCGCGTAACGCGTCCGAACCCTGTATGGTGCGAGAATCGAGACCTTGAGGAGGTGCATCGTTTGAGTATCAGCGCGATCGACATCCCCCGCACCAGCGCGCCGTCGTCAGTCGAGCGCTGGTATGTCCTCATCCTGATGTGCTTGATTTACTCGATCAACATCGCCGATCGTTATGTCGTCTCCACGGTGCTCGAACCCATCCGGTTGGAATTGCACCTGAACGACGCCGGTGTTGCCTTCCTCACCGGCATTCCGCTCGCGCTGTTCTATGTCGCCTTCGGCATTCCGATCTCCTGGCTGGCCGACCGCTCGAACCGCCGCAACATTCTCGCCGTTTCGCTCATCATCTGGTCGGCCTTCACCGCGCTGTGCGGGATGTCGCGCAACTATCTTGAGTTCCTGTTGAGTCGCATCGGCGTCGGCGTGGGCGAGGCGGGTGGCACGCCGCCGTCCACCGCCATCGTCTCGGATTGCTTTCCGGCGGATCGCCGGCCGATGGCCATGACGGTGCTGGCGCTCGGCGCGCCGCTCGGCGCCTGGTTGGGTGCCGATATGGCGGGTCACGTCGCCCATTTATACAACTGGCGCGCCGCGTTCATCGCGTTGGGAGTGCCGGGGTTGATCGTCGGCATCATCGTCTATGTCACGGTGCGCGAACCGAAGCGCGGCCGCCTGGATGCGATGGTCGATGACCTCAAGCCCTCGCTGCTCGAATCGCTGCGTTTCCTGTGGCGCCAGAAAGCCGCCTTCCACGTGGTGATGGGCGGTGGGGTGTGCGCCCTGTGGGGCTGGGGACTGATTTATTGGACGCCGACTTTCTTGCAACGCGCCTATGGCCTCGATGTGGGTCAGGCCGGTGCGGTCACGGGTAACATTCATCTTTGGGGTGGCTCGATCGCCACCGTCGGCACCGCCTGGCTGCTGTCGCGCCCCTACATGGCCGATCCCCGCCGCGTGGTCTGGCTGTTGGCGGGCGGCATCGGTGCGTCCACGGTGCCATCGATGATCGCCTATGCGACGCATTCGCTGTGGCTGTGCCAGTGGATGTTCTGCATCTTCATCCCCTCGATCTATTTCTACATCGGGCCGTGTTTTGGATTGCTCAATAACTTGTCGCCCTGCCACATGCGCAACATGTTCATCGCCATTTCGCTGCTGGTGGCCAACATCCTGAATCTGATCGTGGCGCCGTGGGTGGTCGGTGCGCTGAGCGATTGGTTTGCCGGCTCCCATGCCACCGATGCCGCATCACTGCGCTCGGCGTTGCTGTGTCTCGCGCCCACCGGCTTGTGGGCCGCGTATCACCTCTACATGGCCTCGCGCACCATCGTCGAGGACCAGCGACGCGCGATCGGCTACACCAAGGCCTGGGCTCCCTGACGTTGGTCATGAGCAAGACACCCCTCGATCGACGCTGGCTGCCGTTGAACGCATTGCGCGCCTTCGAGGGCGTCGCGCGGCACTCGAGCTTCACCGCGGCGGCCAATGCGCTGCTGATCTCCCAGAGCGCGCTGTCACGGCACGTGATTGCGCTCGAGAAGCTGATCGGCGCGCAGCTGTTCGAGCGCCGGCCGCATGCACTGGTGCTCACCAAGGCGGGACAAACTCTGCTGCCCGCCGTGATGAAATCCTTCGATCGATTGGAATACGCGCTCGATGACATCCGTCACGACACCGCCACGCATGTCAGGACGTTGCGGGTGCAAATGCCGCCGAGCTTCGCGGTACACCTGGCGGTCCCCATCCTGCGCGACTTCCGGCGTGCCGCCGCCGAGGTCGAAATCGATTTGGTCAGTCCCTATGGGGTGGGGCCACCGCCCGGGGATGTGGACGTGGCCGTGGTGTACTCGAAGCCCACGGTCAGCGAACTCGTGACCGATCTGCTCTGGTCGGTGCGGATGCGGCTGCTCTGTCATCCGAGCGTCGCGGCACGTCATCAGGGCAAGAGCCTCGCCGATTTCGTGACCGCGAATGAGCTCGTGCACGTGCGAATCTCGGATATGCCGCGCCACCACCTCTGGGCGCAATTCGCGCGTCAGGCGAATTTGACCGGGTTGCAAGTCGAGCGCGGTCTCGTGTTCGACACCGCGGTGCTCGCCATCCAATACGTGCTGAGCGGGGAGGGCATCGCGCTCCTCGACAGCTATCTGTTCGACGACTACCTACGTTCCGGGCAATTGGTGAGCCCGTTCGACGAGAGCTTGGATGATGGCTATGGCTATTATCTGACCACTCAGCCGGAAGCCTTGAGTGACACGGCGATCGCGCTGTTTCGCTCCTGGCTGATCGAGCGCTTCGGTACCGCGGACCGCAGGACGACGGCGGCCATTCACCTGGCTGTCTCCAACGATTGATCGCGCTCGAGCGGGTGTGATCGTCCTTCAATTGACGAATCGGGAGCATTTATGAAGACCCACGCGAAAGTGGTGGTGATCGGCGGCGGCGTCGTCGGCGCCAGCGTTCTCTATCATCTGACCAAGGCCGGTTGGAAGGATGTGTTGTTGATCGAGCGGGCCGAGCTGACCTCGGGCTCCACCTGGCATGCGGCCGGCGGCATGCATACCGTCAATGGCGATCCGAACGTCGCGAAGCTGCAGCAATACACCATTCAGCTCTACAAGGAGATCGAAGAGATCTCGGGCCAGTCCTGCGGCGTGCACATCACCGGCGGCATCATGCTCGCCGGCACGCGCGAGCGGCTCGACTGGTTGAAGATGGCCAAAGCGCGCGGCCGCTATCTCGGCATGGAACTCGAGATGCTGTCGGTGGATGAGGCGGCGAAACTGTTTCCACTGATGGACAAGAAACATTTCTTGGGCGCGATGTACGATCCCATCGAGGGGCATGTGGACCCCTATGGCGTGACCCACGCCTATGCGAAGTCGGCGCAAATCGGCGGCGCCGAGATCGTGCGCCATACCCGGGTCACCGACCTCACGCCACGCAGCGATGGCAGCTGGGATGTCATCACCGACCACGGTAACGTGCACGCCGAGCATGTGGTCAATGCCGCCGGCCTCTGGGCGCGCGAGGTGGGACGCATGGTCGGCATCGAATTGCCGGTGCTCGCCATGGAACATCAATATCTCATCACCGGCGACATGCCCGAACTCGTGGGCAAGAAGGAACAATTCCACGCCATCGATTTCGAGGGTGAGATCTACATCCGACAGGAACGCGGCGGCATGCTGATGGGCACCTACGAACGCGCCGGGGTACCGTGGTCCGAGGTCACGACACCTTGGGATTTCGGCCAGGATCTGCTCGCGAACGATCTCGAGCGCATCGCGCCGAGTCTCGAGGTGGGCTTCGAGCATTTCCCGGCGCTCGAAGCGGCCGGCATCAAGAAAGTCGTCAACGGTCCATTCACATTTGCGCCCGATGGCAACCCGCTGATCGGGCCGGTGCGCGGCCTCAACAACTTCTGGGTGGCCTGCGGCGTCATGGCGGGCTTCAGCCAGGGCGGCGGCGTCGGGCTCGCGCTGTCGCAGTGGATGGTCAATGGTGATCCGGGCGCCGATATCTGGGGTATGGACGTGGCGCGCTATGGTGATTGGACCACGCTCGCCTACACCAACGCGAAGGTGCGCGAGAATTATTCGCGCCGCTTCAGCATCCGCTTCCCGAACGAAGAACTGCCGGCGGCTCGGCCGCTGCGCACGACGCCGATCTACGAGAAACTGGCGGCGGCGCATGCCGTGTTCGGCGACTACTGTGCGCTCGAGCACCCGTTGTGGTTCGCGCCGACGGCGGCCGAGGCCGTCGATCATGTGAGTTTCCGGCGCTCCAATGCGCACCCGCATGTGGGGCTCGAGTGCACCACCGTGCGCGATGCGGTCGGTTTACTGGAGATCTCCAATTACGGCAAGTTCGAGGTCCGCGGCCCCGGCGCGGCGGAGTGGCTGTCCACCGTCATGGCCAACACCGTACCCAACGTGGGCCGGATCGCGCTCACGCCCATGCTCAACGAACGTGGCAAGCTGATCGGCGACTTCACGATGTGCCGCATCGCCCCGGATCATTTCTTCCTGGTCGGCACCTATGCGGCTGAGGTGTTCTACATGCGCTGGTTCGAGCAGCATCTGCCGCCCACGGGGGTGACGGTGCGGCCTTGCGCGATGGAGTATGTGGGTTTGTCGGTGGCGGGACCGAAGGCACGTGAGCTGCTGCAGAGCCTGGTGCGTGAGGACCTGTCGACCCGCGCATTTCCGTTCATGTCGTTCCGGCGACTGTCGGTCGGCATGGTGCCCGCCTATGTCGGTCGCGTGTCGTTCACCGGTGAACTCGGCTATGAAATGTGGGTGACCACCGATTACCAGCGCGCGCTCTACGATGCCCTGACCACCGCCGGCGCCTCGTTGGGGCTCAAGCTGTTCGGTGGCCGGGCACTCAATGCGCTGCGCATCGAGAAGAACTTCGGCACCTGGGCCCGTGAGTATCGCCCGATCTATGGACCCTTCGAAGCGGGCTTGGGTCGTTTCGTCGATTTCAAGAAATCGCACTTCATCGGCCGGGCCGCGGCGATGGAGGAGAAGGAGAGCGGCGGGGCGTTGCGCCTGCTCGGCTTCCGCGTCGAGGCCTGCGATGCCGATGCGTTGGGTGATGAGCCGATCTGGCATGATGGTAAAGTCGTCGGGTGGGTGACCTCCGGGGCCTACGGGCACCGCGTGGGCGCATCGCTGGCCTTGGGCTATGTGCCGGCCGCCGTGGCCGCCGCCGAGGACGGGTTCGAGATCGAGATCATCGGTGAACGGCATCGGGCGACCCGGCTTGCGGCGGCCGCCTACGATCCCACCGGAGCGTTGATGAGAATTTGAGGAGGAGGGGCCATGCATAGCAGCTACAACGGTTTGACGACGCTCACCCCGGGGTTGTCTGCTGACGCGTACTTCGATCCGCGCCGGTACGAACTCGAGTTGCAGCGGATCTGGTTCAGGCAATGGATATACGTCGGACGTTCGAGCGATGTGGCGGCATCGCGCGCTTACCGGACCTTCGAAATCGGTGATCAGCGGCTGATCCTGGTGCGCGACGAACAGGGGGTGCTGCAGGCGTTTCACAACACCTGTCGCCATCGCGGCGCCGCGCTGTGCCGTGAGGATTCCGGCGTGCTGCGCTCGGACGCCATCGTCTGTCCGTACCATGCCTGGACGTATTCCCTAAAGGGTGAGCTGCGGCGCACCACGTCCAAACGCCCGGCCGATGGCTTCGACGTCGCGGATTTTCCGCTCTACAAGGTGCGCGTCTACGAATGGCGGGGTTTCGTCTTCGTGTCGCTCGCCGACGAGCCACCGCCGTTCGAGCGGGGCTTCGATCCGCCGCTCGAGTGCTTCGATCCCTGGCCGCTCGCCGCACTTCGCACCGGCCACGTGCTCACGAAGACCCTCCAGTGCAACTGGAAGATCTTCTGGGAGAATTACAACGAGTGCCTACACTGTCCGAACGTGCACCCGAAGCTCTCGCAACTCGTGCCGATCTATGGCCGCGGCATCATGGACGAGCGCGACGATCCAAACTGGACGGCGCATGCCGACGATGCTGACCCTAAGTTCAAGGGCGGCCTCCGTTTGGGAGCGGCGACCTGGTCTCTCGACGGGCAGGTGACCGGTGTGCCGTTCGCCGCCCTACCCGCGGACGAGCGCAGGCGTGGCGCGCTGTACATGACCGCGCTGCCCTCCGTGTTCATCGTCGGCCATGCCGACTACGTGCGGGTCGTGCGGCTGCGGCCGCTCGGACCCGAACGGACCGAATTGCAGGTGGAGTATCTGTTCTCGGACGAAACGCTGGCGCATCCGGATTTCGACTTGAGCAACATCGTCGAATTCACCGATCTCGTCATGACCGAGGATGCCGAGGTGTGCGAGCTCAATCAGCGCGGACTGCATGCCGCGCCGCATGTGGGTGGGGTGGTCATGCCCGAGGAGTACGCCATCCGCGAGTTTCACCACTGGATCGCCGCTGAACTGAAGCGTGTTTAGGCGGGCGGTCGTGGACCCCGCCCGGGCCGTGGCGGCGACCGCCGCCGCATTGATGGGCATCGTTGCACTCCTACTCGGCGCCTGCGGTGGTCCCTCGCACAGCGCGTCGCCCGCCGATGAAGCGGTGCTGAATCTCTATAATTGGCCCGACTACATCGGCCATGACACCATCGCCGAGTTCGAGCGCCGCACGCACATCAAGGTGGTCACCGGCGTCTACGATTCGAACCAGACGCTCGAAGTCACGCTGATGACCGGCCATTCCGGCTATGACCTGGTCAGCACGACGACGGGTTTTTATGGCCGTCAGATCCGCGCCGGTGCCTACCTGCCGCTCGACCGCTCCAAGCTGCCGAACTGGAAGAATCTCGACCCGGCGGTGCTCGCGGTGCAGGCGACGGCCGATCCCGGCAATCGCTATGCGGTGCCCTATCTGCATGCGATGAACGGGATCGCCTACAACATCGATCTCATCAAGGCGCGCATGCCGGATGCCCCCACCGACAGTCTGGCGATGATCTTCGATCCGACGCTGATGGCCAAATGGGCGGACTGCGGCGTCACGTTCTTGGATTCACCCGAGGATGTGATCGAACTCGCGCTCGCCTATCTGCATATCGATCCGAACTCGCAGCGGCCCGAGGACCTGGCGGCGGCGGAACGCCTGATCCAGGGAGTGCGTCCTTTCGTTCGCCAGTTCGATTCCCTCGAATACTGGCATCAGCTCGCGAACAAGGAGATCTGTGTCGCCATCGCATGGTCGAGCGACTATTCCGTGGCCCGGCAAACGGCACGCGAGGACGGTACGGGTGCCCGTCTCGGCTTCATCCTGCCGAAGGAGGGCTCGAACATCACGTACAACGCTTTCCTCATCCCCGCCTCGGCGCCGCATCCGGACGCCGCGCTCAAATTCTTGAATTATCTGCTCGAACCGAAGGTCATCGCCGACATCACCAACGATATTCGCTATGGCAACGACAATCTTGCGGCGCGGCCGTTCGTCGATCCTGCCATCTTGCAAGACCCCGTGGTCTACCCGCCGCCCGCCGTGCGTGCCAAGTTGTATCTGCCGGCGGAGTTGACGCCGGACTACGAGCGGCTGCGGACCCGCGCGTGGACCCGCATCAAGACGGGACAGTGAGCGACGGTCATGCGGCCCGTGGGGGCCGTTACGTTGCGACCCCCCGTCACGTCGCAATTCCCGACCAAAACATGTCGAAGCCCGCGCTGACGTAATCGATGCGCGAGTTTTTCTGGCGCGACACGAACAGTATGGTGGTCGCCGCCAGACTCACCATGGCCGCGGCGATGTAGGGCAGGGCATGATTGCGGATCCGCTTCTTGCGGATGCTGTCCTGGGCGAGGCGCTCGATCGGTGCCAATTCCGGTGATCCCAAGCTGCGATTCTTGGCGCTGAACGCGACCGATGCCTGGAGCTGTTCGAGCACTTGAAATTTTTCGGGGTGAGTGACGCCCCAGTCCACGTAGCGATCCCACAGATACCGAAAACGCACGCGCGCATCAGCCGCCTTCGGATAGGCGGACAGCAACACGTCGGTGATTTCCCGGCGCAGCGATTGGTGAACTGCGGCGACGAGAATGTCTTTCGAGGCAAAGTAGGTGAACAGCGTGCCGTTGGCCACCTGCGCAGCCGCTGCGATCGCGGCGGTCGAGGTCGCCGCAATTCCCCGTTCGGCGAACAGTGTGATCGCGGTATCGATCAGCGCAACACGCTTGTGTTCGCTCAATGGTCGGGCCATCGGTAAGCCTCTCCGCTGATGATTATAAATGAGCAAGTAGTCAGTCAATTATAGCAGGGGCGTCCACGGCTTGGGAATTCATGCAGATTGCGACGGGCTCCCGGTTCCCGTTCGAGCTGGAAATGTTAGTTTGCGCCCCCATCTTTCGGAGCGTCCCGCGACACGATGCACGGGACTTCGAAGGAAAACATCAGGAGATTGTCATGGTAGGAAAAGTAGCCCAGTGGGGCAGCAACATACTGTTGGTCGGCATGGCCGTGCTCACGTATGTCGTGTTGTTCTTGGCGAGATAAATGTCGTTCATCACCCGGAAGCAACCGCGGCTCTAGATCGAGCTTGCGGGTGAGGTCGCCTCGACCTCAAGGTCTTCCGGGGCGATGCGTTTGACCTTCCACAATACGCGTCCATAGTAGAACCCGTAGTAGCCGACGACCACGAACAACAGGCCGAGCGTCACGGGGCTGGCGATCATCAGAGCGGAGCCCGGGCGGGCTCTGGAATCAGTGACCGATAGCGACACCATTCGGTACACCAGTCGACCGATGAAGAGAACCGACACCAGTATTCCGGTGTAGGTGTGCGGTATGTAGAAGAGCCGGCCATCGATTCGTTGGTAGCGAGTGCGCGCGAAGCCCCATACGCCGAGGCCGATGCCCGCCATCAACCCCAGAACCGTCGCGCTCATGAAAGCCGCCGAGCGCAGCGACGTCGGTAGCACGAGGCTGCCAATGAGCGCGAGCATTCCGATGCGAATGCGCATCCGGACCGGACTCAACGGCTGCCGGCCGAAGCTGCGTCTGAGCCGTCGGTAGACCGCGAACACGGCGAGCGCCACGAACAGATAGGGCCCGATTCGGGTGTAGTCCGGTTGCATTTCGCTGATACTACCGGAATGGACGGCAAGAACACGGGTGTGGGTGAGGGGCCGCAATTGCTGCGGGGGATGGGACCCTGGGCCGCGATCGCCGTGAACGTCGCCAACATGATCGGTACCGGCGTGTTCCTGAAGACGCGCGTGATGACCTGCAATGTGGGCAGTCCCAAGACCGTGCTCGCCGTGTGGATCGTTGCCGGTTTGCTGTCGCTCGCCGGCACCTTCTCCTATTCCGAGATCGCCGCGATGATGCCCGAGGCGGGCGGCGACTATGTGTACCTGCGGCGCGCTTATGGACGGTTGACGGGATTCCTCTACGGCTGGATGGTGTTCGCGGTGGCTCGCGCCGGTTCTCAAGCGGCGCTCGCCGTGGGCTTTGCGATATTCATGAATGTCGCGCTCGGTGGAGTGCTCGACGCCTGGCGACCGCAGGGCGTCGTGTTCGGCTTTTCCTGGCAGATCACCGGCTTGACGCTGACGGCGCTGGCCGCGATCTGGAGCGTTGCGCTCATCAACTGCGCCTCGGTGGTCGCCGGTGGCCGCACGGCTCTGATTGTCACGCTGGCGAAGGTGGTGTTGGTGGTCGGCGTCGGTGTGGTGGCGTTTACGTTCGGCGTGGGGAGCTTCGCCCACTTCAGCGCCAGCGGCGCGGCGGGAACGTGCGAGGGGGTTGCCGGCAGCGCGCGCGGTGGAATTGCCGGCTTTGGCGCCGCCATGCTCGGGGCATTGTGGGCCTATGACGGTTGGAACAACGTGGCTCCGCTCGCGGGCGAGATCCGCGATCCCCAGAGGAACATGCCGCGTGCGTTCGTGGGGGGCATGCTGATCGTCGGAGCGCTCTATGTATTCGTGAATGTCGCCTATTTTTATGCGATGTCGCCCGAGCAAATTGCCAGCGTCGCAGCGACGTCCTCCGTGGCCACCGAGGTGCTGAAGCGCTTCTGGGGACCGCTCGCCGTGTCACTGACGGCGGCCGCCTTGATGGTGTCGTCGTTCGGCGCCTTGCACGCGAGCGTACTCGCCAACTCGCGCATTCCGTTCGCGATGGCCCGTGACGGTCTCTTCTTTCGTGCGCTGGCCAAATTGTCGCCGCGCTCGCGCGTGCCGGTCCGGGCGATCATCGCGCAGGCGGCTTGGGGCAGTGTGCTGGCTCTGTCGGGGTCCTACGATTCGCTCACCGATTCGGTGATCTTCGTAGCCTGGGCATTCTACGGTCTTAGCATCGCTTCGTTGTTCGTGTTCCGGATCACGCTCCCCGATGCGCCGAGACCTTATCGCGCGCTTGGCTATCCAGTCGTGCCCGCGTTATTTCTGCTGGTCACGGTCGCATTGCTGGTCAACACCTTCGTGGCGGCCCCCCATCAGGCGTTCGAAGGCGTTGCCGTGTTGATCGCCGGCTTGCCGTTCTATGGGTGGTGGAATCGCGGGGGTAGGAGCGACCCTACAGTCGGGGCCACCGCTCCTTACAACCGGTCGCGTGGCCTGACGACGGAACAAACGACACGGCCACGCTACGATCGCTCCGAACAGTGACCCCAAGGGAGACGAGCATGTCCATCAGTACGATCCTACTCATCTTGTTGGTGCTTCTATTGGTGGGAGCTTTGCCCACCTGGCCGTATAGCGGCGCCTGGGGTTACTACCCGAGCGGCGGCCTCGGCCTCGTGTTGATCGTCTTGTTGGTCTTGGTGGTCACGGGCCGATTCTAGATAAACACCCTGCTCGCCGATCGGCGAGCAGGGAGAGGCATGCTCGCGGCGGCGCCGACAGCGCGATGTTGCCGCCCGCGACGATGGTGCCGGTTCGCTGCCCAAAAACAGCCGCTTGCGTGTTGCGAATCACTGTTGCACTATCAGACTTTATCGCAACAGCTTTGTGCAACCCATGAAAATCGGCTACGCCCGCGTCTCCACCGGGGAACAAGACACTGCCGCGCAGAGCGCCGCGCTCAAGACGGCGGGCTGTGAACTCATCTTCCGGGAAAAGGCCTCTGGTGGCCGCTGGGATCGGCCCGAGCTGCAAAAGCTCTTGAATCAGATGCGCAAGGGCGACGTGCTCGTGGTGTGGAAGCTCGACCGGCTGTCCCGCTCGCTGCAGGATGTGCTGACCATCATGGATCGGGTCCAGGAGAAGAAGGCCGGTTTTCGCAGCCTCACTGAAGCCATCGACACCACCTCACCGGCCGGGCGCATGATGATGCAGATGGTCGCCTCGTTCGCTGAGTTCGAGCGCGCCATGCTCAAAGAGCGCACGAAAATCGGCTTGGACGCCGCGCGCAAGGATGGGCGTGTCGGTGGCCGCAAGCCGAAACTCAAGCCCCAGCAGCAGCAGGAAATCTTGCAGCTCGTGCGCAAGGGCAAGAAGACCGCAGCCGATGCCGCCAGGCTATTCGGGGTGCACCGGGCAACAGTTACGCGGCTTCTGCAACGAAAGCTCGCGGCTTAGCTGAATGTTGGCTGTTTTAGTCCCAAATAACCGACATGCCCACCATCAGTGAATTCTTTGGGATCGTCATTCGTATGTATTGGGATGATCACCCGCCGCCGCATTTTCATGCCATCTACGCCGAGCATGAAGCGCAATACAACATTGCCACGCTGGACGTCATTCACGGCTCGCTACCACGCCGCGCTCATGCGCTTGTCGTCGAGTGGGCCTCGTTGCACAAAGATGAGCTGATGAAGAACTGGGAGCGATGCCAAGTCCCGACCCCCGCTGTTTCTATCGAACCCTTGGAGTAATCGTCATGGCTGTATGGTCCATTGTCCGGTTCAATGTCCTAGAGAATTACAAGATCGAGGTGTCGTTCGCCGACGGCACGACGGGCGTCGCCGATCTTTCCCCGCGTCTTTCACAAGGACCTCTCGGTGACGGGTTCGACCCTCTTTGTGACGAGGCGGTGTTCGCAAAGGCCTATCTGGAACACGGCGCGTTGACGTGGCCAGGCGGCATCGATCTGGCGCCCGATGCGATGTATCAGCGGATCCGAGAATCAGGCACTTCGATTCTCGCGGCAAAGAGCAGAAAGGTCGCGTGAGTGCCTCTCGGCGTGCCGGCGCACTGTCTCAAACGGCCCCGCTTAACCCGATTGTCTGTTCCGTTGCTCCCGAGACCCCTAAACAGAGCGTCAGCGGACGTACGGCACGACCAACCGTGCCGACGCCAGCATGTCTCATTCCTGCCCGTGTACGAGGATCACGGCGGGGAATAGCCCGGGCTCGCCGCGAGGCCCGCCAGGCGGTGCTCGTCCCAAATGACGGTGATGCCGCTGCCGACCACGATCAACGCTCCGATGATGAGCGTCAGCGACGGCGAGGCGGACCAGAAAATCCAATCGATGCCAAAAGCCCACAGGATGGCGGTGTATTCGAACGGGCCGACCACCGACGGCGGTGCGCGGCGGAAGGCCTCCGTCAGCCAGAGTTGCCCGAGCCCGCCCGATACGCCGATGCCGGCCAGCCACTTCCAGTCGTCGGACTCGATCACCGTCCAGTCTGGCAGCGCAAACACGGCCGAGCCGATCGCCACCAGCGCCAGGTACCAAAACACCATCGACAGGCTGGTATTGTTGCGGCCGAGCGATCGCACCGTCAAGGCGCTCAGCGAGTAGCACACGGTGGCGACGGCTGCGGACGCCGCCGCCAGCAGCGAGAAGGCGCCGCTGCCCCAGGGTTTAAGGATCAGCAGCACTCCCCCTAAGCCGCAGCCGATGGCGACCCAGCGGCGCCCCGTGACCTGATCACCGTAAATCGGCACCGACAGCGCCGTCATCAAGAGCGGAGCCGCGAGAAACATCGAATAAGTCTGCGCCAAGGTCAACCGGTGCACCGCGAACACGAAACTCGCGAGCATCACGACGCCCAAGAAAGCGCGGAACATGTACAGCAGCGGCGCTGAAATCTTCAAATTTGCCCAGGAACGCTGCCAGGCCACCGCGGGAATCAGACAGACGAACGAGGAGAGGCTGCGCATGAAGGCGATCTGCACCGGGCTGTAGTGCGATGACAGGCGCTTCATCAGCGCATCCATCACCGAAAAGATGAATACGGCGGCGATCATGAAACCGATGCCGTGCAGCCGATTGTGCGGGTGTTCGCGAGAAGTCATGAGCTTTGAATCCGGCCCCGTAGTGTAATCCAGGCGCGCCCAAATTGGCGCAGTTCCGCGGTTTGTGCCAATGTGCGCGTCGCTAAACACCTAAGGAGCGCCAGAGGATCCGATGCAGAGTGTCACACGCGCGGTTTTTCCATTCTCCGCCATCGTCGGCCAGGACGAGATGAAGCTTGCCTTGATCTGCACCGCGGTCGATCCGACCATCGGTGGGGTTCTCGTGCTGGGCGATCGGGGTACCGGCAAGTCGACCGCCATCAGAGCGCTCGCCGCCCTGTTGCCGCCGATGCAAGCCGTGATTGGCTGTCGTTATGCCTGTGACCCGGCGGACCGTGACGCCTGGTGCGCTGAGTGCCAGGAGCGTCATCCCGGCGGAACGATCAAAGCGCGCTCCGTGCCGGTGCCGGTCGTCGATCTGCCACTCGGGGTGACCGAAGATCGGGTGGTGGGCGCGCTCGATCTGGAGAAGGCCCTGTCGCAGGGCATCAAGGCGTTCGAACCCGGCCTGCTGGCACGGGCGAATCGCGGCTTTCTCTACATCGATGAAGTCAACCTGCTCGAGGATCACCTGGTCGATCTGTTGATCGACGTCGCCGCCTCAGGCGAGAATCTGGTCGAACGCGAGGGCTTGAGCGTGCGCCATCCGGCGCGCTTCGTGCTGATCGGCAGCGGTAACCCGGAGGAGGGCGAACTGCGTCCCCAACTCCTCGATCGCTTCGGTCTGTCGGTGGAAATTCGCACTCCCACCGAATTGCATGAGCGCGTCGACGTCATCAAGCGCCGCGATGAATTCGAACGCGACAAGAGCGCCTTCGTCGCGAAATGGAAAAAAGCCGATGTGGCGCTTCGCAAACGCATCGTCGCGGGGCGTGAGCGGGTCGAGACCACGAGCATTCCGGACTCTGTCCTCGAGAGCGCGGCGAAACTCTGCATGCAACTCGGTACCGATGGTCTGCGCGCGGAGTTGACGCTGATGCGTGCGGCGCGCGCTCTGGCGAGCTTCGAATTGGCGGAGACGGTGGACGTGAGCCATCTGCGGCGCATATCCACCCTGGCACTGCGGCACCGCCTGAGGCGCGATCCGCTCGATGAATCGGGCTCGGCGGTGCGCATCGAGCGGGCCGTGCAAGAGGCTCTCGGCGCATGAGCGCGGCGGACGATGCGGCACTCAGCGCATCGTTGCTGGCACTGGGTGGGGCCGACCTCGGCGGTGTATGCCTGCGCTCCCTGCCACAACCGGCGCGAACCCAATGGCTGGAGATCGTACGCGAGCTATTGCCTGCGACGCGGCCGATGCGGCGTATTCCCTGCAACATTCCCGATGGCCGGTTACTCGGCGGACTGGATCTTGCCGCCACGCTGAAGGCCCATCGACCCATTGCCGAACGCGGCGCGCTCGCCTCGGCCGACGGCGGCATCGTGGTCGTCGCGATGGCGGAACGGCTTTCGGCGCATACCGCGGCCTGCTTGAACGCGGTGCTCGATTCGGGCGAAGTGCTGATGGAGCGCGAGGGCGTCGCGCTGCATGATGCCGCGCGTATCGCGGTGGTCGCGTTGGATGAAAGCATGGGTGACGACGAATCGGTGCCGGTCTCGCTGCTCGACCGGTTCGCCTTTCTGGTCGACCTCAATGGCTTCGATCCGCGTACACCGATCGGCTCCGCGCATGAACCCGAGGAGATCGACGCGGCGCGGGTGCTGCTACCGCAGGTCAGCATCAGCGACGAGCTCGTGACCGCGCTCTGCGCCACGGGCTTGACGTTGGGGGCGGGCTCGGTGCGCGTGTCGTCGTTCGCGTTGCGGGTGGCCCGGATGATGGCGGCGCTCGAAGGGCGTACCGAGGTGAATGCCGAGGACGCGTCCGTGGCTGGACGACTGGTGTTCGCGCCGCGCGCCACCCAGCTGCCCCAAGCCCGCGCCGCTGAACCCGCACCCGGTGAGGAATCTCCGACTCGAGCACAGGATCCCGGTCCTGCGCCACCGCCAAGCGAGACCTCCGACTCCGCTGAGCCGTCGCAACTGCCAGAGCTCAAAGCGGCCGATCTCGAAGATCTCGTGCTCGCCGCCGCCCGGGCGGCGATTCCGCCGGGTTTATTGGAGCGGCTGCGCAGTGAGGCGGGTGCGCGGAGGGGCTCGGCGGCCGCGGGCCGAGCGGGTGCGCCCACCCGGGGCGGCACTCGGGGTCGTCCCGCCGGCGTCCGCAGCGGTGCACCGCGCGGCCAGGCGCGGCTCAATGTGCTGGAAACCCTGCGCAGCGCCGCGCCGTGGCAGCGTCTGCGCGGCCGGACCTTGCAAGGCGATGGCCGCGTGCGCATCGAGGCCGGCGATTTTCGCGTCACTCAATACCAGCAGCGCGCGCCGACCTTGACCATTTTCGCCGTCGATGCGTCGGGCTCCTCGGCACTCAATCGCTTGGCGGAGGCGAAGGGTGCCGTCGAGCTTCTGCTCGCCGACTGCTACGTACGCCGCGACCAGGTCGCGGTGATCACGTTTCGCGGGACCGGTGCCGAGGTCCTGCTGCCACCGACGCGCTCGCTGGTCCGAGCGAAACGCACGCTCGCCGGGGTGCCCGGCGGTGGCGGTACGCCAATGGCGGCCGCCATCGACAGCGCGCTTGGCATAGCCGCGCAATCACGTCGCCGTGGCGAGACGCCGGTGCTCGTCATGCTCACCGACGGTCGTGCCAATGTGGCGCGCAACGGTGCCAAGGGCCGTGAAACGGCCCACGCCGATGCGCTGCATGCGGCGCGCCGCTGGGCCCGAACCCAGGTCGCGGCGCTGTTCGTCGACACCTCGCCACGTCCGAGTCCGATCGCCGCAGAATTGGCGGCGGCAATGCGCGCCAACTACGTTGCTCTGCCGTTCGCCGACGCGAAGAGCCTGTCGCGCGTCGTTGGCGCGGCGACCCGCGGCGGCCGCTGAAGCCTGCCGTTGCGCCGGGGCGCCGCCGGCGGCCCCGCTACACCATGGCCCGCTTCGCCAGCGCGCCAATGGACCGGCGCCGCGTGTCCATCAGTTTCAGGATCATCGGCGTGAGGATCAACTGCATCGCCAGTTCCATTTTCCCACCCGGCGTGACGATGATATTCGGCCGCGACATGAACGAGTCGTGGATCATCGACAAGAGGTACGGGAAATCGATGCCCTTGGGATCGGCGAAGCGAATCACGACGAAACTCTCATCCGCGGAGGGTATGTAGCGCGCGGTGAAGGGATTCGACGTGTCGACCGTCGGTACGCGCTGAAAATTCACATGGGTCTGGGAGAACTGCGGGCAGATGTAGTTCACGTAATCCGGCATGCGCCGCAGGATGGTATCGACCACCGCTTCGGTGGAATAGCCGCGCGTCTGTTTGTCGCGGTGCAGTTTCTGAATCCACTCGAGGTTGATGATGGGCACCACGCCGATGGTAAGGTCGGCATGCCGTGCCACGTTCACCTCCGGAGTGACGACGGCACCGTGCAAGCCCTCGTAGAACATCAGATCGGTGTCATGCGGGATATCGTGCCAGTCGGTGAACGTGCCCGGTTCTTGATTGTAGGGCGCAGCCTCTTGCTCGTCGTGTAGGTAGCGGCGGATCTTGCCGCGACCGGTCTCCCCGTAGTGGCGGAACAGTTCCTCGAGTTCCTTGAACAGGTTGTTCTCGGGGCCGAAGTGGCTCAGGTGATTGTCACCGCGGCTCGCGGCTTCGGCCATCGCGGCTTTCATCTCGGTGCGATCGTAACGGTGGAACGAGTCACCCTCCACGATCACGGCGTTGATCTGTTCGCGGCGGAATATCCAATTGAACGTACGGGTCACCGAGGTCGTGCCGGCGCCGGAGGAACCGGTGACCGCAATGATGGGATGCTTGGCTGACATGATTGTTCCCCCTAGCTTTGAATGAACAGCGAGCGTTCTTTGAACAGCGGTGAGCTATAGATCCGGTCCAGTCCCTGATCGTGCTCGTGATGATATTGTTCGATTCGTTCGACCTCGGCTTTGCAGCCGAGAATCAGCGGTACGCGTTGATGCAGGTCATTGGGCACGAGGTCCAGGATCCGTCCGCGGCCCGCGGAGGCGGCTCCCCCCGCCTGTTCGACGATCATCGCCATGGGATTCGCTTCGTACAACAACCGGAGCCGCCCGGGTTTGCCCGGATCTTTCGAATCCTTGGGGTACATGAAGAGTCCGCCGCGGATCAGGATGCGGTGCACTTCGGCCACCAGCGAGGCAATCCAGCGCATGTTGAAGTCCTTGCCGCGCACGCCGCCGCGGCCGGCCAGACACTCGACCACGTAGCGTTTCACCGGCGGCTCCCAGAAGCGTTCGTTCGACGCATTGATCGCGAACTCGTTGGCGTGCTCCGGAATCCGCATGTTGGGGTGCGTCAGGATGAACTCACCGAAGCCGCGGTCGAGCGTGAACCCATGCACGCCGCGGCCGACGGTGAACACCAGCATGGTGGTCGCCCCATAAATCGCATAGCCGGCGCAGATCTGGCGCGTGCCGGGCTGGAGAAAGTCCGCCCGGGTGGGGCGCGCCGTGCCTTGAGGCGCCTTCAGTACCGAGAAGATGCTGCCGACGGGCGCATTGATGTCGATGTTGCTGGAACCGTCCAACGGGTCGAAGGCGAGCAGATAATTGCCGCGCGGATATTCCTCGGGGATGTCGAAGGGATCCTCGAGTTCTTCCGATACCATCCCGGCGAGATGACCGCCGAACTCACTGGTTCTCAGAAAGATGTCGTTCGAGATCACATCGAGCTTCATCTGGGTCTCACCCTGCACATTGGTGGCCTGCGCGGAGCCGTGGGCCCCCGCCAGGGCCCCACGCCCGACGATGAAACTGATGCGTTT